>Ga0308159_1005934_pt1 | contig 9970 bp, 10 predicted proteins | sample PhyCR1_FD_201040 | JGI IMG/M metagenome (GOLD analysis project Ga0308159, IMG submission 201040) | Phyllosphere microbial communities from UC Gill Tract Community Farm, Albany, California, United States - DLSLC.R1 | ecosystem: Host-associated > Plants > Phyllosphere > Unclassified | place: USA... | reverse complement strand
GTGTGACGAGAGCATCCTGAAGATCCATTTTGTGATGCCCAGAGCAGTAAATCAGGCGCCGAAAAGCCGCTGAAGCAGCTGCTCCGTCTGCGTTTCACTATACCTTGCCTTCAGCTCATCAAGCTTGGCACCTCTGCGCTCGCCAGTAAGTAAGCTAAGCCCGTGCAACGCGTTAATGAGCTTCTCAGATTCAGCGTCCTCATCTCTCATGGTGATCCACGATGAGTTTGCCTGCTTGGCCAACGCTTCAGCCTTTCGGCTAAGGCTCTGTGACTCAATCAATCTGTTGCCATTCACTTCTGTCGTAAGCTGAATGATGACATTCTCGAGCTGCTGCAACTGCTCTGAAATGCTCTGTGCGCTATCAAGCGACACAGGTCGCCCATCAACATAGATCGTGTCTTCTTGGACACAGTAGATCGCCAAAGCGCCGTCCCCTCCTCCCGTGCAATCAAGCGCGAGAAAATTCCCCAGTCTCAGCGGTTTCGGAATCCACGTATGTCCCGTGCAAACTCTCCAGATGCCTGGAACACCATCACGATAATGCTTGATGATCCGTTCCCTGCCCCAAAGAGCGATCTCTTCGATCTGAGTATTGTCTAGGCACTCAACGAACTCCTGCCAAGAAATCCCTGCTGGCACATCGGCGTGAACGACACCGACCAGGCCACGTGCGGACTGAATTTCTATGGCGGTGGGAAGCTGTTCCAGCTTCTCGATCACCATTCCTTTCGACTCATCGGCGATCGTTGCCCACCATCCCGCGCCGTGGGAGCTGTAACGTGCTTGTGGGTTTTCACGGTAAGCGTTTATCAGCATCTGCTCGTGATTGCCTTGGACACAAAAGAACCAAGGTTCGCCGAGCTGCTTTAGGCCATCCAGCATCCCGGGCCCACGGTCGATCAGATCACCGACAGCGATGACCCGATCAATCGCACTGTCAAAGCCGAGCGCACGAAGCCCCTTGTGGAGCTCGGTGGTTTTGAAGTGGATATCACCGACTACAAAGTCACGACCAAGGTAGTTTTTGGGGAGGCGTAAAAGCGCCTGCTTCATTTTGGATCGGTACTCCGGAGTGTTTGCCGATGGGTCGATTTATTAGCTTAATTGTACTCCCTCGTCAGCAGAATGAGCGCCGCTAACCTACCCTCCCACCACTTTTCGAGCTGCTGGCGGCGATGGCTTGATGGCTATGTGATACTATTGAAATTGATAGTTTTCCTCGGATCATCAGTTGTTGCAGGTAGTAAAGCTGGTACAGGTTTCAATCAATCAAAACATCACTCCATACAACGACGGAACGTTTCGATGTCCTTTCTCGTGCCAATCTTACTCGCGCTCCTGACCTATCCTTTTCTGCAAAGCCGCCTTTGCAAAGGACAATACAGTTTTGCGAAAACCTATTTCGGATGGGGGCTACTGGGGACAGTTGCACTGTCGATCTGCATTTTCTGGCTGCTTGGCCCGATCTTCTTTCAACAGGATCATGGCAGAGGTGATAGGGCAATTTCGGTCACCTTCAGGATTTAGAGTTTCGCTACTACTCTCTACATGATAGGGGTCTGCATGGGTCTCAATCACATCCGAAAAAGAGACGATCGACCGCTTTTTAACCTCTACATCATCATGCTCATCGTCTGCGCTGCTTTATGTTTTCTATCCAGCTTAGCGGCAGCGCCCGTTTACTGGTGTATTTACGGAGTGACGGCCTTCATCGCATACAAAATTCGGACAAACCAAAATTCTGGGGCATCGCCCAAATCTCGGAATGACTGAAGGAAGCGCAAGCGAGAAACCCACGTGACGTTCCGTTTGCACGCTAATTCATCGAATGCCTTTGGGGCAGCTTTATACAGGTAAGGGCAACTTGATTAAGCACGCGTCTGAATTCAAGGAAATATCAGGCCTGCACAGACAGACTTTCGAAGGAGCAACAATGACGCAGCAGCATTCAACGGCCTGGATGGTCGAAACAGCCTATCGCTACTTGAAGGCCGCTCAACATATGCAAAGAGGCTTTGACATGGTCGATGTGGCGCAGATAAACGCTGCCATCGGTATAGAAATCATCCTGAAAAGCTTTTGCTCCAAGCCCAGTGGAAACCTTGGCCAGATTAACGAAACCTACGAATTGGACAATGCGGCCCTCAAGACCGCACATGGTCATTTGCAAAACCTTAACAAGGTTCCAAGTGACCGCAAAAATCCTGACAAGCATGACCTGTTGACCTTGTTTCATTCGGTACCTGCTCAAATTCGGCAGCAGCTTCGCATTGATCAGTATGAGGGCGTAATCGAGACATACCGGCACATCTTCACTGCCGCGCGGTACCCATATGAGCGAAACGCCCAAAAAATGGTCGACGACGTCTTAATTGAAGTTCTCGACGAATTGGTCACACGGGTTAACGCTTGGTATGGGGACTTGGGGTGGCAAAATAACTACCTCTATTACGATGGAGCGCACCCAGAACTAGCGGATTGGGAGAGCGCCGGCGAAATAGAGCTAAGCTACGGAGACCTTTCAAAAGGGTATTAACCTGGAATTACACTAAAGTCAGTCAACCCTGTCAGATTGGTGGCCTGAGCCATGACTTCGTCGCGTTTGATCAGCCCGATGAAGCGCCAGCCCAGGCTTTCAGAACTGACCACATTGACCATGTAGGGCACGCCATCGATCTCAACCTGGGTCACGCCATCGCCACTCTTTGCCAGCTCGGTATAGCCGGGGCCCAGATCGGCTAGGGGCTTGAAACTATTTTTGGCATTCGCCGGATCGACCAGAACGTTGCCGTTGGCTTCGACCATCATCAGGTACCCGCTGTCGCCCAGCTTGATGGTTTTAACCAGTTCAGTCAGTTGCTTGAGCGAGACGTCCACGCCGACGACACCCACAGGGTTGCCGCTGGGGTCGGCGAAAGCGCGAACCGTGCTGACCAGCACCATGTCATCCGGTGCCCAATAGTAAGCGCTCGTGCGCACGGTTGAGCCTGGCGCGGCCGCCACGGCGGTCTTGTACCAAGGACGTACTCGGGGGTCGTAGCTGGCCATTTTCGGGTCGTCGGGCCAACCGGCAAAGCCGCCGTCTTTGAGCCCCAGGGAAATAGACGCAGTGGTCGGATGGGTCTCGGCAAATCTATCGAAAATAGCCTGGAGTCGCTGATCCGCTTCGGTCACAGGCGTTTGCTCAGCATTGGCCGCGGTATAGTTTTTCAATCCCTTGACGGTGGCGATTCGAGGATCCTTGGCCAGGTATTCGACGTTTTGGCGGATGCTTTCAAAGAACTGCTTCATACCGTTATCGATCTGGCGAATTTCACGACCGCTGCTATCCAGGAAATTGGCCTGTGCCGCGCTCCGCAAGTTCAATACGACAAGCACCGCAACCAGAATCACCGGAAGGCAGGCGATGGCGGCAAATTCAATGGCACACAGGTGTCTACCGCATACGCATTGCGTGGTTTGTTCGAGGGCGAAGATCTGTTCGCTGGCGCACTGGTCATTGGTGGTTTGACAGTTGAAGCAGTCTTGGGCTCGCGCTCGCCGTTCGACGCTCGCATCCATGCCGCTCGTGGACAAAAAAGCCAGATCGACACCGCTAGCGCTTACCGTGACTTGCTGGGCGAACGCAGTGAAGTTTCTGATTCGCACCAGAACTGCGGCAAGGTTCAGGATCCGTACTCCCTGCGTTGCCAGCCGCAAGTCATGGGAGCGTGTCTGACCCAGTTCCGTCAAACCGCCGAAGTGTTAGTCGTCGAAGCTAACGCCGTCTCCGACAACCAGTCCGACGGAGATGGGCGAGAAAGTTCATGCACTGCTGCTCAGCTCAGAAACGTCCGGGAGCAAAGGGTGCCGGATCGACCACAGGCGCCTCGCCCATCATCACTTCTGCGAGCAGTCGACCGCTGACCGGGCCTAGCGTAAATCCTTGATGGGCGTGGCCGAAATTGAACCAGAGCCCTTTATGCAAGGGCGCCGCGCCGATCACCGGCTTCATGTCTACAGTGCAGGGTCTGGCGCCGCTCCAAGGCGTGCGCTCCACCTGGGGGCCTAAGGCTAATACCTGCCGTGCGGCCCGCTCGGCCTTGCCCAGTTGCACCGGTGTTGGAGGTGCACTCAAGCTGGCGAATTCCGCCCCCGTTGACAGGCGAATACCGCGCTTCATCGGCGCCAGCATGTAGCCTTGTTCGGTATCCAGCACCGGGCGGCTCAATGTCGCGCCATCGGCAAAGTGAGCGTGGTAACCACGCTTAACGAACAACGGAATGCGGTAGCCCAACTCGCCAAGCAGTTCGTGAGCCCAAGGGCCCAACGCCACGACCACCTGCGACGCGCCGACTGATCCAGAATCGGTGTCTACGCTCCAACCGGCTCCCGACTGACGCAACGATCGCGCATCGCCACGCAAAATATCCCCACCTTCACGAACGAACAGATCGGCATAACGCTGCACCAACTCACCCGGCTCAATGCACGTCCAGGGTTGCAGCCAATGAATGCCCCCCACCAATGCATCGCTCAACGCTGGTTCCGCCGTTCTGAGCGCGACACCGTCCAGATGCTCAGACAACACGCCGTGTGCACTCACGCGTACCGCGCGCTCCACCGCCTCATCGAATTGCTGTGGGCTACGAAAAGCCTGGATCCACCCTTTGCGCACGATCAGGTTTTGCGAACCGCTTTGATCAATCAACTCCGAATGCTCGCTGATCGAGTGCTCAATCAGCGTGCGAAAGGCATCTGCAATGGCCTGGTAATGCCTAGGCGCGGAGTTGGCCCAATACCTGACCAAGGCAGGCACGTATTCAGGCATCGCGCGCAAATGGTAATTGACGCCAATGTCACGCTTGGCTGCCACGTTTATCAGGCTGGCAAGATCCCTCGGGAACGCATAAGGCTCAATGGCCTCACGCTGAATGATGCCTGCGTTGCCGAACGACGTTTCACGCCCCGGCAAACCTTTGTCCACCAGCGTCACCGCGCAGCCACGGCGTTGCAAATGCAACGCCGTGCATACGCCGACAATGCCGGCACCCAGTACCACCACTTGTTTTTCGTTCACGCTGCCTCCGAATCAAGCACGCTGTTGCGCGATGACACTGATCTCGACCAATGCATCGACCACAAGGCCGGCGCAGACGGTCGCGCGCACTGGCAGGTTGGCCGTGAAGAATGATGCATAAGCCCGATTGAATTCGGCGAAATTACTCCGGTCGGTCAGGTACACGGTAACGCTGACAACATCGTCCAGCGACAGCGATTCGGCTTCCAGCGTCTGGGCAATACGCATCAAGGTCAAACGTGTTTGCGCTTCGATACCTTCAGGAAAGCTACCGTCCTCACCAAAAGGCAATTCGCCAGACAAAAAAACCAGGCCCTGGCTGTGGCGGACTTTGGAAAAGGGCAGATTACTAACGGTCATGGCAGTTCTCTCTTGGGTAATTCAAGGAGGCGCCCATCAACGAGCACCGGTTGTGAATCATCGATTCGACTTCAGCGGTTTTTACGGTAGGCCATTGAGTCATGCATACGCTTGAGCACGTGTTCCCCCTCGCGGACACCGGACACATAGATCAGGAGCGAACAGCGGCTTGAGATCATGTCGACTCGTTGCTTAATAGGTTCAGGAGGGGTGAAACATGTGTTTTAGCCTGAAACACCAATCATGTATATACAAGATTAAGCATTTATCATGCCGCTCGATCAAAAAATGCGCCATAAGCCTAAGGTAGAGCGACTTACCCTCCTCTCGCGATTAGAACGCTTTAGGTGCCCCGACACTAAAGGTTTCGTTTTTTCCCACCAGGCATCATGGGTAACACTCCAAGCGCAACCAGCGGTTACATAAGGCTAAAAAGTAGCGATCATCAGCCTGGTCAACTTCGCTAGAAACAAGCCTGAACTGCGGAATCAAAAGCAGCTCAGACATATTGGCCTGCATCTTGCCTTACCGGTATATACAGGCACATACAGATGTCTGCTGCGTGATCATCCTGCTCCCCAAGGATGTTACTCATGAATGTACTGATACCGCTCAGCCCCATTCAACGACCAGCCGTACGAGATCAGCCATAACGCCGAATAGCCGCGTCTGCAGCAACTCTTGCAGAACTGCCTAGATCGTAATGCCTACCAGCAAGACACTAATGAGGTTAACCCTGTATGAATGCCAATGACTTGAACCTGCTTGCCCGCGCAGAAGTGCGCGAATTGGCCAGTTACAACGCCGGCCTCGCCTCGGATGCTGTGCGCAAGCGTTTCGGCCTGACTCGCGTCGCCAAACTAGGCAGCAACGAAAACCCGATGGGCACAGCACCCGCCGTTAGCGCCGCAACGGCTCGAGCTTGCAGCGAAATTGCGCTATACCCCGATGCTGGCTGCCAGGCATTACGCTCTGCACTCTCGAAAAAGCTCGACGTACCCGAGAATCAATTGGTGTTCGGCAACGGCTCGGAAGATTTGCTGAGCGTCATCAGCCGCGTGTTTTTAGACCACGATGACGAAGTAGTTACCGTGGTGCCATCTTTCGGGTTGCACTTCATATACCCAATGGCAGCCGGTGCCCGGGTGGTAGGTGTTCCCATGACCGACAGAGGCACCTTCGATGTAGCGGCAATGATCGCTGCACTCACCCCCCACACCCATGTGCTGATGTTTTCATGCCCGTCAAATCCGGTCGGCTGCACCTTAAGCGCCGACGAGTTGCAGCAACTGCTCGACGCATTGCCCTCGAAGTGTCTGCTGGTGTTTGATGAGGCCTATTACGAATACGCGCAGTGGGAGGCCGAGTACCCAGATTGCCTCGGTTTGATTCAGGCCAGCGGCAAACCGTTTATCCTGCTGCGGACTTTCTCCAAGGCTTATTCCCTGGCAGGTTTGCGCATCGGCTACGGTATCGTCAGCGATCCACTGCTGGCAGATCTGATTAACCGCCTGCGCACCCCGTTCAACGTCAACAGCGTGGCACAAGCTGCAGCGATTGCGGCACTGGCAGATGATGGTCATCTAAACGCCTGCCTATCCCATGTCGCCAGCGAACGCCAGCGGCTGGAAGTAGCGCTGCACGAGCAAGGCATTACGACCGCACCGTCCTTGGCCAACTTCCTGTTTTTTAGCACGCCTTATCCGGCCGAAGTAATCAACCAAGCACTGCTGCGTGAAGGGGTTATCATAAAACCGTGGCGCGAAGTTGGATACACTGAGTACTTGCGCGTCTCTGTCGGAAGCTGTGAGGATAACGACCTTTTCCTCCAAGCACTGGCAAGCGTCCTTGCCGCACTTGAAACACGGACTGACTAATGATCAAAAATGCACCACAAGCGCTCTACCGGCGTGCAAAGGATTATGTGCAAGACCAACTTCGCGCGGGCGTTTGGAAACCTGGTGACCTGATTTCTTCAGAAAACCAACTGGTGCAAGAACTGGGCATTTCGCGCATGACCGTCAACCGGGCCTTACGCGAACTGACCGAAGAAGGTCATCTGGTCAGGATTTCAGGCGTTGGCACGTTCGTAGCCGAAAGCAAACCGCAATCAAACTTGCTGCGTATCACGAACATTGCCGACGAAATCCTCGCCAGAGGTCACAGTTACACCTGCCGTGTGCTGCACTTGGGGCGCGAATCGGCCTCAATGCCGGTGGCCTCCGCATTGGGCCTGACCACCGGTTCTTCAGTTTTTCATCTAGTCTGTGTTCACAGCGAAGAAGGCGTGCCCGTGCAACTCGAGGATCGTTACGTCAATCCCGAGCTGGTGCCAGAATTTCTGAAGCAAGACTTTGGTGAGCACCTGCAACCGGCAAAGTACCTGTTGCGGGTCATCAAGCCCGACGAGATGGAACACATCGTCGAAGCCTGTCATCCCAGCAACGAAGAAAGCAAGCACATGCAAATCGATGGTAATGAACCTTGCCTGGTGCTCATACGCCGAACCTGGAGTCAGAGCAAAATCGTCACCTATGTTCGCTTAGTACACCCGTCCTCACGCTATCGCCTAGGCAGTCGCCTGCCAGTAAATGGGGCGCATAGAGACAGTTGAGGCCTGAAGGCACTTGATGAATTGAACCATCATGATTTGGGATGAACACGTAATTTCCGCAGCTTCGTTTGAGCCGAGGATCAACGCCGAATCTCAGGAGTTACTCCCCTTGAAGTCAGGCTACCTGCTATTTTTTGCTTGTTCACCGGCTGCTTCATGCTGCGTCCGATCCGCGAGTACACGGGCATAACGGCGGGCGTGGAGAGTTTGCAATGGCTGCCCGCTGATACGCTGGCATGAGATCAGCGGTGCAGGACGCCCCAGCGCCACTTCGATGGATAGTCTGAGCAATCCTGTACGCGCAACCCTTTCAGCGGCTTGACGCGAGTCCTGAAGTCGCCCTACCTAATCTGTATATCAAGCTCTGTGGTGCTGCTCGCAAATCTTCACTTAGAACAAGCACGCTTGCTGCGTTAATATTTTCGTGATCGTCTGCCTCAGATTCGCGTATTCGGAATCATTAATTTCATTGTCCCGGCTGGCGCCCCATTCTCGCAGCTATTCATGACAGGCCGCTTGGCGGGAGGCTGGGATGCGCATGCTTCTGGCGATCGCGCCGCTGCTGATGTGCATTGACTTGATTGGGCTCGCGCTGACACCAAGTTTCATCATCCTCGCTGCCCTAATAACCGTAAGCCGCATCGGCGAATATGTCTTCGCCCGCCCAAGTCGGGAGATGCTCTTCGCGCCACTCGACGACAAGAGTAAATACAAGGCCAAAAACGTCAACGATACCGTCGTTTATCGCGCAGGCGATGCCATTTAGCGGGGTCAAAAGTGCGCTTGATATGTTGGGCCAAGGTGGCGACTAGCTTGCGGTTGTCGGTACTGTGCGCGCACCGCTCCGGGGCTGTCTGGGATGGAGGCTTGGCAAGCAGGTAGATGAATCGAATGCTAACAGCTCCGATTGTGCTGCCGGACACTCCGACGCAAAGTTTGCCGGCGGAAAGGGCGGGCGTTTAGATATTCTGTAACATCGCTTCAGCGAAAATGCAGCGGTCATAGACATCGCCCTGAGACTCAAACTCTCAGGCGGTGGCTGTCGTGAATTTTCATGTACTACAAACGCGAAAAAGCTCCACAGCTACAACGACTGCCTGCCGCCAATAGCTGTAGAGCAAAAAACTGCATAAATACTGTAGCTAATGTGCGGGATTACTCGGCCAATTCAGCTCACCCGAGTCAGGGGCCATAGGCCCCTCCTCCGATTACAAGCTAGGTAGCAACTTCGGCAACACCAGTTCGCTCAAGAGACGGGAGGCCAACAGCTCGCTCGCCGCGTTGATATCCGGCGCGAAGAAGCGATCTTTCTCGTAGTAGGCCACTTTGCTGCGAAGACTGGTGCGAGCAAGCTCCAGCTTCGCCGAGGTCTTCAGACCTTCGCGCAAGTCTAGGCCCTGGCAGGCAGCTAGCCACTCTACGGCGAGCACGCCACGGGTGTTTTCAGCCATTTCCCACAACCGCTTGCCGGCTGCTGGAGCCATGGACACGTGGTCTTCCTGATTCGCGGAAGTCGGCAGGCTATCTACCGAATGCGGATGCGCCAGCGCCTTGTTCTCACTTGCCAGCGCCGCTGCGGTAACTTGGGAGATCATGAAACCGGAGTTCACGCCGCCATTAGCCACCAGGAACGGCGGCAGTTGAGACATATGCTTGTCCATCATCAGCGAAATGCGACGCTCGCTCAGGGAACCGATTTCAGCGATGGCCAATGCCATGTTGTCCGCAGCCATGGCCACAGGCTCGGCGTGGAAGTTACCACCGGAGATTACATCGCCTTCGGCAGCGAAGACTAACGGGTTGTCGGAGACGGCGTTAGCTTCGACGACTAACACTTCGGCGGCTTGACGGAACTGGGTCAGACACGCTCCCATGACTTGCGGCTGGCAACGCAGGGAGTACGGATCCTGAACCTTGCCGCAGTTCTGGTGCGA
>Ga0308159_1005933_pt1 | contig 9970 bp, 10 predicted proteins | sample PhyCR1_FD_201040 | JGI IMG/M metagenome (GOLD analysis project Ga0308159, IMG submission 201040) | Phyllosphere microbial communities from UC Gill Tract Community Farm, Albany, California, United States - DLSLC.R1 | ecosystem: Host-associated > Plants > Phyllosphere > Unclassified | place: USA... | reverse complement strand
GTATTCGTGACCCACGACCAGGAAGAAGCGATGGAAGTCGCCGACCGCATCGTGGTGATGAACAAAGGCGTGATCGAACAGATCGGCTCACCGGGTGACGTCTACGAAAACCCGGCCAGCGACTTCGTTTATCACTTCCTCGGCGACTCCAACCGCTTGTTGCTCAGCGACGACAACCACGTGCTGTTCCGTCCGCACGAAGTGTCGTTGTCCAAACATGAGCTGGAAGATCACCACGCCGCTGAAGTGCGCGATATCCGGCCGCTGGGCGCGACCACGCGGGTGACGCTGAAGGTGGAAGGGCAGACGGACCTGATCGAGGCTGAAGTGGTGAAGGATCACGACAGCCTGATCGGTCTGGCCAAGGGTGAAACCCTGTTCTTCAAGCCGAAGGTCTGGCAGAAAGTCGCCAGCCTCTAAAGTCAAAAGATCGCAGCCTGCGGCAGCTCCTACATTGGAATGCGTTTCTCCTGTAGGAGCTGCCGCAGGCTGCGATCTTTTAAAGCGGCCTAAGCCGCCGCATTGCGATTCGGATTGACCCGCACCGCCCCCGCCCGCGCCTCGATCTGCGCTTTCAACTCGTGGCGCATTCCCAGCAGGAACGCCACTTCGGCCACGACAAACAGCGGCCCGACAATCAACCCGCTGACATCATCGATAAACGCCGGTTTGCGCCCCTCGTAGTGGTGCCCGACAAACTGGATCACCCAGCCAATCACAAACATCGCCAGCCCGCTGCTGAGCCAGACCATCGTGCTCTGCTGCGCCAATGCATGTCCGGCCCAGACCGACAGGCCCATCAGCACCGTCATCAACACGCCGAGTTTTACTTCCAGGCGCAGATAAAACCATGCCGAGGCCAGCGCCAAGAGCACCGCCGGAGAGATCCACAAGCCGCCCAGTGACCACGCTGGTCGCGACAATAAAACGGCCACCGCCACCACGATCAGCGGAATGCCGATAAAGTGGCTGGCGATGTTGCGCGGGTCGCGGTGGTAGGCGGCGTATTGACTGAGATGGTCGACGAGGCTTTTCATTGTTGTTCCTCCTGTAGGGTGCGTGCAGCATGCCTCGGGTTCGGTGTTCGCTCTGTCAGGCAGGCGACAATTGGGAGTGTTCATGGATAAGCGTTCACGGCTGATGACCGGGCAATGGTTCAGTCATCTGCCGACATCCTTTCAGGATAGTCTGCTGGCGGCGGCCCGGGAGCGGCGGCTGACGGCGGGGCAGCGCTTGTTCCAGCGCGGTGATCCGCCCTGCGGGTTGTACGCGGTGCTCGACGGCGCGATCCGCATCGGCGCAGTGAGCGAACAGGGCAAAGAGGCGTTGCTGAGCCTGGTCGAGGCACCGCACTGGTTCGGCGAAATCTGCCTGTTCGATGGCCAGCCGCGCACTCACGATGCGTATGCAGTCGGGCCGTGCACGCTGCTGAATATCCCGCAGGCCACGCTGCTGAAAATCCTCGATGAACAACCGGTGTACTGGCGCCATCTGGCATTGCTGATGAGCCACAAACTGCGCTTGACCTTTATCAACCTCGAACAGTTGAGCCTGCTGCCGGCCCCGGCTCGCCTGGCGCATCGATTGCTGATGATCGCCGAGGGCTACGGTGAAATCGATGCGCCACGCCGGGTCCTGCAATTGCCTCAGGAACAACTGGCGTCGATGCTCTCGCTGTCACGCCAGACTACCAATCAGATCCTCAAAGACTTACAGGGGCAGGGGATTATCGGGTTGGGGTATGGCGAGATCGAGATTCTCGATGCCGAGCGATTGCGCGCCGTCGCCACTGTCTGAAAACTCACACCATTCCACTGTGGGAGCTGGCTTGCCAGCGATTGCGGTGCATCAGTCGACATGCATGCTTGCTGAACTGATGCCATCGCTGGCAAGCCAGCTCCCACAGGGTTCTCAACTATCCATGATCTTTGAGGCAAACCACAGAACCTGCAGGAGTGTGGCTTACGAGCCGCGATAGGTCGAGAAACCGTAAGGGCTGAGCAGCAACGGGATGTGGTAGTGCTGGTCAGTCTGCTTCACCTGGAAAATCACCGGGATCTCCGGGAAAAACGTCTCGCGCTTGTTCTTTTCGAAATACTCGCCGGTCTTGAACACCACCCGATATTCGCCCGCTTCGAAAGGCTGTTTGGCCGGAAACAGTTCGGCGATGCGTCCCTGTTCGTTGGTGGTGCCCTGGGCCAGTGGCTGCCAGTTCTGGCCGACGTGTTTTTCCAGCGTCACGTTGACGCCCGGGGAGGGCAGGCCGTTTTCCAGGTTGAGCACGTGCACGCTCAGTGGATTGCCGGCGGCCAGCGCCAGGCCGGAGAAGGCACTCAGGCCGAGTGCGGCGAAGGTCATGCGCAGGGTGGTCATGGTCAGTCTCCTTATTGGGAACGGGTAAGGGTCAGGCCGGCCTTTTCGGCGGCCTTGATGGCACAGTTTTCGTCCTGCTCGCCGCCGCCGGAACCGGCCACGCCCATGGCGCCGACCAACTCATTGCCGGCGAACAACGGGATCCCGCCGCCAAGCAATAACAGCTCGTCGAGGGTGTTGAGATTGGCGGTTTCCGGGTTGCTGCGGGCGCGCTCGGCGAACAGCCGGGTCGGGGTTTTCGTCGACAGCGCGGTGTAGGCCTTGCGCTGGCTGGCCGCGGTATTGTGCGGGCCGATGCCGTCGCCGCGCAGGGTCACCAGCACGTTGCCGCCACGGTCGAGCACCGATACCGTCGCGGTGCAATGGCTCAGTGCTGTGTCGGCCAGCAGGCGTGCGGTTTTCAGGTCGAGGTCAGCGTGACGCGGCAGTTCAGGGGCGGCGAAAGCGCTGGCGCTGAGGCCGAGGGCGAGGCTGGCTGCAAGGTATTTGACGGTCATGAACAGGCTCCGAAAGCGAAGGACATCACCTTAGCCGCCGCTCTTCGTCAGAACCCCGTCAGTCGGATTACAAGTTTGTAATGGGCAACGCCGTCGAAGGCGCCTAGCCTGTGTGCCTGATCAATCGAGGTGTGCCATGTGTTTGCTGGTCGTAGAAGATGAAGCCAAAACCGCGAATTTCCTGGCCAAGGGCCTGGGCGAATCGGGGTTTGCCGTGGACGTGGCGCTCAATGGCCTCGATGGGCGCTATTTCATCGAGCAGCAGGCATACGACCTGATCATCCTCGACGTGATGCTGCCGGGCCTCAATGGCTGGCAATTGCTGCAACTGATCCGCCAGCGCGGCGCCACGCCGGTGTTGTTCCTGACCGCCAAGGATGCCATCGAAGACCGCGTACGCGGCCTCGAACTCGGCGCCGACGACTATCTGCTCAAACCCTTCGCCTTCGCCGAGTTGCTCGCGCGGGTGCGTACGCTGCTGCGCCGCGGGCCATTGCGCGAGGCCGAGTCCTACAGCATCGCCGATCTGGAAATCGACGTGCTGCGGCGTCGAGTCAGTCGCGGCGGCCAGCGCATTGCCCTGACCAACAAGGAATTCGCCCTGCTGCAACTGCTCGCCAGTCGCCAGGGCGAAGTGCTGTCGCGCACGCTGATCGCCTCGCAGGTGTGGAACCTCAATTTCGACAGCGACACCAACATGGTCGAAGTCGCGGTGCGCCGCCTGCGGGCCAAGGTCGATGACCCGTTCATGCCGAAACTGATTCACACCGTGCGCGGCGTCGGCTATCAGCTGGAGGCGCCCGACGATGCGGTCTAGGTCGATCGCCTGGCGTCTGGCGCTGGCGTTCGCCGTGGTCTGCGCGTGGGTGTTGAGTGCGATCGGTGTGTTTCTCTACCGCTCGCTCGACTCGGAGATCGCCTACCGGGATGATCTGGCGTTGCTTGGCCGCCTGGAGCAAGTGCGCGCCTTGCTCGCCGACAGCGATAGCCTCGGCGCTTTACAGGCGCGGCCACGTCTCTATCAGAACATGCTCGGTAACCTCGACAGCCTGTTGCTGGTGCGGCGCGCCGATGGCTCGAACGTGATCGCGATCAATCCGCGCCAGCGTGAGTTGCCGCCATTGAACGCAATCGCACGCGAGCAAACGCCGCAGCGTCGCGATGTGCTGACCTGGCAGGCGCCGGACGGCGCCGAGCTGGCGCTGTTGTCCGGTGACGCTCAAGGGCCGAACGGCGAGCCGCTGACGGTGATCGCCGGCAAGGTGCTCACTGAACGGGAACAGATGCTCGCCAGTTATCGCTTGCGCCTGTACCTGGCCGTCGGGCTCGGTGCGTTGCTGGCGTTCGCGCTGGGGCTGGTGCTGCTGCGCCGTGGCCTGCAACCGTTGCGCCAGTTAAGCGCGGCGGTGCGCGGCATTGATCTGCGCAGCCTCGACCAGCGTCTGCCCGCCAGCGGCACCCCCGCCGAACTGCTCGAACCGGTGCAGGCGCTCAACGGCATGCTCGCGCGGCTGGACGACAGCGTGCAGCGGCTGTCGCAGTTTTCCGCCGATCTGGCCCATGAGATCCGCACGCCGTTGCACACCTTGCTCGCCAGCAACGGTCAGGCGCTGAACCATCCGCGCAGCACGGCGGAGTATCAGGAGCTGCTGGCCTCGAACATGGAAGAATTCGAACGCCTCAAGCGCATGGCCGAAAACCTGATGTTCCTCGCCCGCGCCGAACAGGCGGAGCGCGCGCTCGACTTGCAAACACTGGATCTGCACAGCCTCGGCAGCGAGCTGTGCGACTACTTCGAAGCCCTGGCCGATGATCGCCGGTTGCGCCTGGAAAACCAGCTGCATGGCGAACTGTTGGCCGACCAGCAACTGCTGCAACGCGCCCTGGGTAATCTGCTGGCCAACGCGGTGCGCCACGCCGATGAAGGCACGCCGATCAGCCTGCGCCGCCGTGATGAGGCGGGTGTGTGTTGGTTGCAGGTACACAACCACGGCCCGGTGATTGCGCCAGAACATCTGGGCAAACTGTTCGACCGCTTCTATCGCGTCGACCCTTCACGGGCGCAGCCTGGAGATTCGGGTGGGCTGGGGCTGGCGATTGTGCAGTCGATCATGCAGTTGCATGGCGGGCGGGTGCGGGTGAGCAGTGATGCTGCAGGTACGGTGTTCGAGCTGGGTTTTGAGGTTGTCTGACGGGCGCCTTCGCGGGCAAGCCCGCTCCCACAGGATATCGGGCGTACATGAGCTTTGAGTACGACACGGACACTGTGGGAGCGGGCTTGCCCGCGAAGAGGCCAGTAGGTTCAGCACACATTCCGGATCAATCAGCGCAACTGATCGCGAAACTGCCCCGGCGTCATTCCCGTCCAGCGTTTGAACGCTCGGCTGAAACTGCTGGTGTCGGCGAATCCGAGTAAATAACTCACCTCGCTCAACGAACATTGCGGATCGCGCAGGTGCAGCAGCGCAAGGTTTTCGCGGCTCTCGTTGAGCAGCGTGTCGAAGCGACAGCCCTCGTCCGCCAGATGCCGTTGCAGGCTGCGCAGGCTCAGGTGCAAGGCCTGGGCGATGCGTTCGGCGCTGGGTTCGCCTTCGGGCAGTTGTTCTTCGATGGCGTCGCGCACCTTGCGCTCCCAGGTCAGCGGTTGGAGCTGGGCCAGGGTGCGCTTGAGCACCGCTTCGTTGTGTTCGGCCAGTTCCGGGTTGGCGTCGTCGAGGTGGCTGTCGAAGTCGGTAAGGGAGAACTCCAGGCGATCCTCGGCGCAGGAAAAATGCACCGGGGCGCGGAACACTTTGTGCCACTGATGTGCATCGGAGGGTTCCGGGCGGCGCAGGTAGACCGCCAGCGGTGCGTAGTCGCGACCGAGGCGATTGCGGCAGGTGCGCACATAGATCGCGGCAAACGCGTCGATGGCTTCGAAAGCCGGCGCCGGATTGCCTGACGGAATCTTCAGACGAAACAGGTAACGGTCGTCGCTGCGGCTCAGCTCCAGCTCCAGCGCATCGCTGACCACCGGGTGATAACGCACGATGCGCTCGAACACCTCACGCAGGCTGCCACTGGCCACCAGCGCGTAACCGAGCGCATGGAACGTGGTCGGGCTGACGAACCGCGACACTCGCAGGCCGATCGCCGGATCCCCGCTGAACTGCACCGCCAGTTGCCACAGGCGCGTGGTGCCGGACAACGGATAACGCGCGTTCGGGTCGTCCATCAACTGTGGGTCGAGCCCGGCCTGTTGGCACAGGCCGATACTGTCCAGCCCCAGCGCATCGAGTTGCTTGCGCAAGGCACGGGTCCAGCTGGCGAGTGAGGTCGGTTCCTTCATGCTGATTGGCGCTTCCGGTCAACAGGTTGGCGTTCACGGCTACCGTCAATAAAGCGTTCGCAGGGCAGGATGCGAACATCAATAAACAGAGGATGGAAGCATGGACCGTACTTCTGCAAGTCCCCAGCGACACAATGCTGCCCAGCGATCAGCGCATATTCGCGAAGTGGTGCTGGCCAAAGGCGTCGAACTGCGTGAGCGCTACCCGATCCTGCAGCATCAGGACGCTCTCGGTGCGGGGATTCTGGCTTTTGCCCTGGCTGGGATGATCGGTTCGGCGACGCTGTACGTCACTGGCCACATGGCGTGGTGGGTGTGTCTGTTGCTCAACGCGTTTTTCGCCTCCCTGACCCACGAGCTGGAGCACGACCTGATCCACAGCATGTATTTCCGCAAGCAGCGCGTGCCGCACAACCTGATGATGGGCCTGGTGTGGCTGGCGCGGCCGAGCACGATCAATCCGTGGATCCGTCGCCATCTGCACCTCAATCACCATAAGGTGTCCGGCACTGAAACCGACATGGAAGAGCGCGCAATCACCAACGGCGAACCATGGGGTTTTGCGCGGTTGCTGATGGTCGGCGACAACGTCATGTCGGCGTTCATCCGCATGCTGCGGGCCAAGACCTGGGCCCACAAAATCAACATCATCAAACGCACCCTGAAAGTCTATGCGCCACTGGCGCTGCTGCACTGGGGCGCGTGGTACGTGTTTCTCGGCTTCCACGCGGCAAATGGCGTGGCTTACCTCGTGGGTTCGCCGATCGAATGGTCGGCGACCACGTTGTCAGTGATGCAGGTGATCGACATCGCGGCAGTGGTGATCATCGGCCCGAACGTGCTGCGCACCTTTTGCCTGCACTTCATCAGCTCGAACATGCATTACTACGGCGACATCGAGGCGGGTAACGTGCTGCAGCAATGCCAAGTGCTCAATCCGTGGTGGCTGTGGCCGCTGCAGGCGTTCTGCTTCAACTTCGGCAGCAGCCACGGCATTCATCATTTCGTGGTGAAGGAACCGTTTTACATCCGGCAGATGACCGTGCCGGTGGCGCACAAGGTGATGCGTGAGATGGGCGTGCGGTTCAATGATTTCGGCACGTTTGGGCGGGCTAACCGGTTTGTTCGCAGGGATGAGGTGGTGCAGGAAGAGGTGCGTACCGCCAGGGCTTGATGGCTGAGTTTGAGGGCCTCATCGCTGGCAAGCCAGCTCCCACAGGTTTCAGTGTCATTCAAAGGATTTGTGAACGACATTGAGCCTTGTGGGAGCTGGCTTGCCAGCGATAGCGGTGGTTCTGGCCGTTTCAGTCCGGCTGAAACGGCGATGCACTGAGAATTACCCCGGTCTCCTCCACATATTTCTGCCAGTGCCCGATCAAGGTGTTGAGCTTGTCCGGCTGACTCGACGCCAGATCATGAATCTCCCCCGGATCACTGCTCAAGTCATACAGCTGCCAGGTCGCCGGCCCCACCGGCCCGGGGATCCACACCGCCTTCCACGACCCTTGGCGAATCGCCCGGCGGCCAAACAATTCCCAGCCGGTGACGGTGTGCTCGTCATGCACCTGCGCCGTCTCGCCAGACAAAAAGCCCAGCCATGATTTACCGCGCAGCGGCGCCACCGGTTTGCCGTGCCATTGCTTGCCCGGATGGCGCACGCCGGCCAGATCGAGAATCGTCGGGGTGATGTCCATCACCGTGCCAAAGCCATGGCTGATCTGCCCTTTGATTGGCAATTGCGGATAGTGCAGCAGCGCCGGTACGCGAATCCCGCCTTCGGTGGTGAACGCCTTGAACAGCCGTGACGGCGCGGTCGCCACCTGCGCCCAGCTCGGTCCGTACCAGACGTAGGAATTGGCACGTCCGATGTTGTCGAGGCTGTTGTCGTAATGCTGGTTGAGGTACGTCAGCAGTTCCGGGCCGAACTTGGGGAACGCTTCCAGTAGCGCACCCTCGGCGCCGTTATCGGACATGAACAGGATGAAGGTGTTATCGAGTTGGCCCTGCTGGCGCAGGTAATCGACCACCCGGCCAATGTTCCAGTCCATGCGCTCGACCATCGCCGCGTAAACCTCCATGGCTCGCGCGGAAATCTGTCGTTGCTCAGCGCTTAGCGCAGCCCATTGTGCATTCAGTTGAATCAGCGGGTGCGGCTCGACATCCGGCTCGATCAGGCCCAGCGCCTTGAGTTTTTCCAGGCGTTCCAGACGCAGGACTTCGGGACCGGCGTCATAGCGGCCACGGTATTTTTCGACTACCTCGGCCGGTGCCTGCAACGGCCAGTGCGGTGCGGAGAAGGGCAGATAAGCGAAGAATGGCCGGCTCTGATCGCGCTCCTTGAGATACTGCAGCAGCTTGTCGCCGAAGGCGTCCGACGAGTAGAAATCCTTGGGCAGCTCATCGATAAAGGTGTCGTCTTCGATGTACAGCGCTGGCGTCGATTTGAGCAGGCCCGGGGTGTGTTCGTCGTAGGTCGGTTCAAAACCGTAATGGTTGGCCGCCCCCGGCAGCAGCGAAAACGAACGCTCGAAACCACGGGCCTGCGGTGCCAGCTCAGCCGTCAGGCCGAGGTGCCATTTGCCGCTCATCAGGGTTTGATAACCGGCCTCGCGCAGCAGCTCGGGCAGGGCGACCACGCGGTCATTCAAGTAGCCCTCATAACCCGGTTTGCCGATCAACTCCGGGGTCAGCGCTTCGGCCATGGTGCCGATGCCGGCGATGTGGTGGTCGGTGCCGGTCAGCAGCATCGAACGCGTTGGCGAGCAGGTCGGTGCGGTGTGGAAATCGGTCAGGCGCAAGCCGTTATTGGCCAGCGCATCAAGGTTCGGCGTGGCGATTTCGCCACCGAAGGCGCCGATATCGGAGAAGCCGAGATCGTCGGCCAGAATCACCAGAAAGTTGGGGCGTTGCGGCATCGATACAGCTCCTCTCAATAGGCAATGAACGACAGCGGCAGATCGCGGATCTGCACCGGCAGGCTCGGTTGGTAATGGTCGTCACTGGTCAGTTCGTGCAGCAGTTCTTCACGCAACTGATGGAAGTCGAAACTGCTGCGCTGACGTGGATGCGGTAAGGCGATGTCGACCACCTGCTTGATCCGTCCCGGACGCGGCTCCATTACCACCACGCGGTCGGCGAGGAAGATCGCTTCCTCGACGTCGTGGGTGACCAGAATCGTGGTGATTTTTGCCCGGTCGCGGATCGCCAGCAGTTCGTCCTGCATCTGCTGGCGGGTCAGCGCATCGAGTGCGCCGAAGGGTTCGTCGAGCAGCAGAATCCGTGGGCTGGCGACCAGTCCGCGAGCAATCGCCACGCGCTGCGCCATGCCGCCGGAGAGCTGGTGCGGATAGGCCCGGGTGAAATCGCGCAGGCCGACCAGCTCAATGAAATCGTTGATGCGCTGCTGCTTTTCGGCGGCGCTCAGTGGTTCGTTGACCAGACCGAGACCGATGTTGTCGGCCACCGTCAGCCACGGGAACAAACGGTGCTCCTGAAATACGATGCCGCGCTCGCTACCGATGCCGCTGACGGCTTTGCCATCGACGCTGATCTGCCCGCGAAACTGCGTGTCGAGGCCCACCAGCAAACGCAGCAAGGTGGATTTGCCGCAACCGCTGGACCCGACGATGGCGACGAATTCGCCCTCGGCGATGTCGAGGTTGAATTCACGAATCGCCTCCAGTTCGAAACCGTCGACGTCGAAGGATTTGCCTACGTGGGTGAAGCTGACAATCGGTGCGTTCATGCGTGTCTCCAGCGAGTGGCGCGAATT
>Ga0308159_1005932_pt1 | contig 9970 bp, 8 predicted proteins | sample PhyCR1_FD_201040 | JGI IMG/M metagenome (GOLD analysis project Ga0308159, IMG submission 201040) | Phyllosphere microbial communities from UC Gill Tract Community Farm, Albany, California, United States - DLSLC.R1 | ecosystem: Host-associated > Plants > Phyllosphere > Unclassified | place: USA... | reverse complement strand
GCCAAGGTGCAGCCCTGGGCGCTCAAGCGCGAGACCGACTGGGAATGGCGCTGGGTGCAGCCGCCGAATTCACCGATGGTCTTTTCCGTGACGCTCAACGACGACCAGCGCGTGGTGCGCAGCGGATCGTCGCCCGACCGGGGCGCCGAAGCGCCCTGACACCCGACACCGGTGACGGGCCGGCGCGGACGATCGTGCTGGGCTCAGGGCGCGTCGCCGCCGCCGGGCAGTACCGCCCCCACGGCCCGGCCGCCCAGCCGCGCCGTGCCGATGGCGGCATCGGCAGCCAGACCCACGGCCGAGGCGCCCACGCTCACCGCCGTGCTCGCCACGGAGACGACGGCGCCGCCGACGGCAACCACCGCACAGCCACTGCTCAGCAACACGGCAGCGCCCAGGCCGATGCCCATGAACGCCGCGCGCGCAGGGCGGCGGGCCTTCGCGATGGTCCGTGCGGCGGAAGAATGGGTCATGGCTTCTGTCGTCCTGGCTGAGGTGGGTGGCGGTGCTGGCGGTGGTGCGGGAACAGCGGCGTGAATAACGGCGGGAACAGCAGCATACGGGGCCTCTGAAGCGTGTGCCTCAGTGGATGCGCATGCCAGGCGTCGCGCCCGGCCACGGCTCCAGCACGTGGATGCCCGGATGGGCCTTTTCATCGGCATGGCTGGCCGCCAGCACCATGCCCTCGCTGATGCCGAACTTCATTTTCCGGGGGGCCAGGTTGGCCACGAGGACGGTGAGCTTGCCCGCCAACTGCTCGGGTTGGTAGGCCGAGGCGATGCCGCTGAAGACGTTGCGCATGCGGCCTTCGCCCGCGTCGAGCGTCAGGCGCAGCAGCTTGGTCGAGCCTTCGACCCGCTCGCAGGCCACGATCTTCGCGATGCGCAGGTCGATCTTCACGAAGTCGTCGATGGTGATGGTCGGGGCGATCGCCTCGCCGCCGGGCAGCAGTGCGCCGGGCGCGTTCGAGCCGGCCGCAGCAGGACTGGCCGCATCGGGAGCGACGACTGCAGCAGGCGGTGCTTCGGCGGGTTCGAAGAGCGTATCGAGCACCTTCGGGTCGATGCGCTGCATCAGGTGCTTGTAGTCGCTGATGGCATGGCCCGCATGCAGGCTGACTTCGGCGTCGTTCCATTCGAGCGGCGCGATCTTCAGGAACGACTCCACGCTCGCGGCCAGCGCCGGCAGCACGGGCTTCAGGTACAGCGTGAGCAGGCGGAAAGCCTCGATGCAGACCGTGCACACGTCGTGCAGGCGCGCCTCCATGCCTTCCTTCTTGGCCAGCTCCCAGGGCTTGTTGGCATCGACGTATTCGTTCACGCGATCCGCCAGCGCCATGGTTTCGCGCAGTGCGCGAGCGGTATCGCGGCCGTCGTACAGCGCGCGGATGTTGCCGGCCTCGCCGCGCAACTGTGCGAGCAAGGCGGCGCCGTCCTCGGTGACCTCGCCCAGCTTGCCGCCGAAGCGCTTGCCGACGAAGCCGGCCGCGCGGCTGGCGATGTTGATGTACTTGCCCACCAGGTCGCTGTTGACGCGCGCGACGAAGTCTTCGGGGTTGAAGTCGATGTCCTCGTTGCGACCGCTCAGCTTGGCCGCGAGGTAGTAGCGCAGGTGCTCGGGGTTCAAGCCGATCGACAGGTAGCGCAGTGGGTCGATGCCGGTGCCGCGGCTCTTGCTCATCTTCTCGCCGCTGACGGTCAGGTGGCCGTGCACGTGGATCGCGCTGGGCGCCTTGCGGCCGCTGAAGTGCAGCATCGCCGGCCAGAACAGCGTGTGGAAGGTGATGATGTCCTTGCCGATGAAGTGCACCTGCTCCAGATCGGGGTCGGCCATGTACTCGGTGTACGAAATGCCATCGCCGCCCAGTTCGATGCAGCGCTTGTCCAGCAGGTTCTTGAGTGACGCGAGGTAGCCCACCGGCGCGTCCATCCAGACATAGAAGTACTTGCCCGGCGCGTCAGGAATCTCGATGCCGAAATAGGGCGCATCGCGGCTGATGTCCCAGTCACCCAGGCCGCCGTGGCCTTCTTCGTCCTTGTAGAGCCACTCGCGGATCTTGTTCTGCACTTCGGGCTGCACATGGCCGGGGGCCGCGGTCCATTCCTTGAGGAAGGCCTCGCAGCGCGGGTCGGACAGCTTGAAGAAGAAGTGATCCGAGCTGCGCAGTTCGGGCTTGGCGCCCGACAGCGCCGAATAGGGGTCGATGAGATCGGTGGGCGCATACACGGCCCCGCAGACCTCGCAGTTGTCGCCGTACTGGTCCTTGGCGTGGCACTTGGGGCACTCGCCCTTGATGAAGCGGTCTGCCAGGAACATGCGCTTTTCGGGGTCGTAGAACTGCTCGACGCTCTTGGTGCTGATGAGGCCGGCCTTGTCGCGCAGGTCGCGGTAGATTTCCTGCGCCAACTGGTGGTTCTCGGGCGAATCGGTCGAGCTCCAGTTGTCGAAGGCGATGTGGAAGCCGTCGAGGTACGGCTTGCGGCCCGCGGCGATTTCGGCCACGAAGGCCTGCGGTGTGACGCCGGCCTTGTCCGCCGCGATGGTGATGGCCGCGCCATGTGCATCGTCGGCGCAGACGAAGTCGACCTGCGCGCCCGTCATTCGCTGGAACCGCACCCAGATGTCGGCCTGGATGTATTCCATGATGTGGCCGATGTGGAACTTGCCGTTGGCATACGGCAGGGCGGTGGTGACGAAGAGCTTGCGCTGGGGCATCGGAGGCGCTTTCTGGGCGAGGAGGCTGGAGACGGGAACGACCGACCGCCGGCGCGGGCGCAGGCGGGAAGGGGATTTTAGGCGCCGTGGCGGCGGGGTGCCCGAGCGAGAATCAAGGCCTTCCTGAGTCTGTTCCATCTTCGCAACCTGCAGCCGACGTCGCCGAGCCCGACGCGATCACCTTGCAGGTCGACGCGCTTGCCCGCGCCGCCCGCAATTTCGCGCTCGTGGGGGTATCGTCTGAAGAAGCCGCACGAACGCTCTAGGATGGCTGTTTCCAGACCACTGAAGAAGAGAGAGCGCCGCCCATGACCACTTCCATTCCCGCCACCCTGATCCCTGGCGACGGCATCGGCCCCGAAATCGTCGATGCCACGCTGGCCGCACTCGATGCGCTGAAGGCCCCGTTCGAATGGGACCGCCAGATCGCCGGCCTGGGCGGCGTGCAGCAAGCGGGCGACCCGCTGCCCGCGGCCACGCTCGACAGCATCCGCAGGACCCGGCTCGCGCTCAAGGGGCCGCTGGAGACGCCTTCAGGCGGCGGCTATCGGTCGTCCAATGTGCGTCTGCGCGAAGAGTTCCAGCTCTACGCCAACCTGCGCCCCGCACGCACCATCATCCCGGGCGGCCGCTTCGACAAGATCGACCTGATGGTCGTGCGCGAGAACCTCGAAGGCCTGTACATCGGCCATGAGCATTACGTGCGCATCGACGACGACCCGCATGCCGTGGGCATGGCCACCGGCATCAACACGCGCCAGGGCTGCCGCCGCCTGCTCGAATACGCTTTCGACACGGCCATCGCCACCGGGCGCAAGAAGGTCACGCTGGTGCACAAGGCCAACATCATGAAGGTGCTGACGGGGCTCTTCCTGGAAACCGGCCTGCAGCTCTATGAAGAAAAGTACAAGGGCCGGTTCGAGCTCGACACCATCATCGTGGACGCCTGCGCCATGAAGCTGGTGCTCAACCCGTGGCAGTTCGACATGCTGGTGACCACCAACCTGTTCGGCGACATCCTGAGCGACCTGGTGGCCGGGCTGGTGGGCGGACTGGGCATGGCGCCGGGTGCCAACATCGGCGCCGACGCAGCCATCTTCGAAGCCGTGCACGGCTCGGCGCCCGACATCGCGGGCAAGGGCATCGCCAACCCGGTGGCGCTGCTGCTGGCTGCGGCCATGATGCTGGACCATTGCAAGCTCAACGACAGCGCCGTGCGCCTGCGCCAAGCCATCGACGACACGCTCAACATCGACCAGGTGCGCACCGGCGATCTGGGTGGCACGGCCAACACGGCGGCTTTCACCAAGGCGCTGGTCAGCCGGATCGTCAACGCCTGATGTCGGCCATGGACACCCCTGCGTCGCTGCGGCCTGCCGCACCCGTGCCCCTGTTGTCGTTGCTGGAAACCCGCGTGCTCGGCGTACTGATCGAAAAGCAGCGCACCGTGCCCGACAGCTACCCGCTGACGCTCAACGCGCTGGTCTCCGGCTGCAACCAGAAGACCAGCCGCAACCCGGTGCTGGAGGTGAGCGATGCGCAGGCACAGGCCGCGCTCGACAGCCTCAAGGGCTTCCACCTGGTCGGCGAAAGCAGCGGCGGACGCACCTTTCGCTACGAACACAACGCCGCGCGCGTGCTGCACCTGCCTTCGCAATCGGTGATCCTGCTGGCGGTGCTGATGCTGCGCGGGCCGCAGACGGCCGGCGAATTGCGCATCGCCTGCGACCGCATGCACAACTTCGCCGACATCTCGTCGGTGGAAGGGTTCCTGAACGAACTCGCCGAGCGGCCCGCCGGCGCGTTGGTGGTCAAGCTCGCGCGTCTGCCGGGTGCGCGCGAGAGCCGCTGGGCGCACCTGCTCAGCGGCGCACCGGCCGAAGAAGCGGCGGGCGCCGAGACGGCAGGTCCTTCGGCGGGCCGGGCGGACTTTTCGCTGGGCGAGGTGGGCGCGCTCAAGGCGAATGTGCACCGTCTGGAGGCTGAGGTCGGCGCATTGAGGGCGCTTTTGTCGCGCGTGTGCGCGGAACTGGGCATCGATGCGACGGCTGCGCTGGCGCCGTCGACAGGATCGACCACGCCCGATTAGCCGTTGCGCTCCGCCCCGGGTTACAGCTTCCACGCGAAGAAGCGCAACACCTCTTCGCGCTGTCGCAGCGTGTCGGCACGGCCGAGCGCCATCAACTCGCGCGTGAAGCGGGTATCGAAGAGCAGGTAGCTCGCCAGCGCCGACGACTTGGCCGCGCCGCCCGGCGTGCTTTCCTGCGCGCTGAACATGCGCCGCAAGACGCCCGGCAGTGCGGCGGTGTGGCGCGCGGCGATGGCGTCGATACGCTCCGACGGCGAGATGACCAGCAGCTCGACGGGGCGCAGATCGGTGTGGCGACGGCCTTCGGGCGGAATCAGTGCCAGCGTCTGGTTGATGCGCTGCAGCCGTTCCACGTCGACCGCGAGCGCATCCAGGAAGATGTTGGACAGCGCATGGCCGGCGATCTGCGCCAGCGTCGGCCGGCCGGTGAAGGTGTTGGGGCCAGGCTGCGCCGTCGGTTCGTGCATCCGCCCGGCGCCCACCACCAGGATCCGATCGGCGCCCAGGTGAATGGCCGAGGCGATGGGTGCCGATTGGCGCATGGACCCGTCTCCGAAGTATTCGGTGTGCGAGTTCATCGCGATCGGTGTTGCGGGGAACACGAATGGGATGGCCGAGGAGGCGAGCAGATGGTCGTGCGTGATGCGACCCGGCATCGCGATGCGCTGCGAGCGCACCCAGGGCTGCATCGGCGTGGCCGATTCGTAGAAGGTGAAGTGCGCACCCGAGCTGTAGCTCGACGCGGTCACGGCCAGCGCCTGCAGATGACCGTCGGCCATCAGTTGCGGCAGGCGCTCCAGCGGCACCATGCGGCGCAGCAGGTCGGCCAGCGGCGCGTTGTCCAGCAGCGAACGCGGCTGCTCTCGCCGCCAGCGCGAGAACAGCTGCGCCAGGCCCAGCAGGATGCGCCAGCGCCCGGCAACGTCCAGCCGCGACAGCGCGTCGGTGCGGTAGACCTGGTGCGTGCGAAGGCCGTGCCAGATGTCGGCGATGTGGCGCACTGCGCCGTCGAAATCGTCCGCGTTGGCCGCCAGCGCGGCGGCGTTGATGGCGCCTGCGGACGTGCCCGTGATGACATGAAAGGGGTTGCCATGGGCCTCGGCGCCGGCTGCGCGGCGCAGGTCGGCGATGGCTTCGAGCACGCCCACCTGGTAGGCGGCGCGTGCACCGCCGCCGGTGAGCAGCAGGCCGGTGGTGCCGGCGGGATGGCAATAGGCGGTCAAGGTGTTTGGAGCTCCGTCCATGCGGTATCGGCAGTTTCGGCAGCGGGCTGCAGGTCGACCGCGACCCCGGCACCTTCTAGGGGCTTGGGTAGCGCACTAGACTACCCGCCATTCAGGAGTTAGAACAATGGCAGTTACCCAAGAGGGCCTGATGGCCGCGCTCAAAGCGGTCGTCGACCCGAACACCGGCAAGGATTTCGTCACCGGCAAGGCGCTGAAGAACGTTCAGATCCACGAAGGTGACGTTTCCTTCGACCTCGAACTGGGCTACCCGGCCAAGAGCCAGCATGCCGCCTTGCGCCGCGCGCTGGTGGCCGCCGCCCGCACCGCGGCCGGCGTGGACAACGTGTCGGTGAACATCGTCACGCGCGTGACCAGCCATGCCGTGCAGCGCGGCGTGCAGCTGCTGCCCAATGTGAAGAACATCATTGCCGTGGCGTCGGGCAAGGGTGGCGTGGGCAAGAGCACCACGGCCGCCAATCTGGCACTCGCGCTGGCCGCCGAGGGCGCGGCCGTGGGCCTGCTGGATGCGGACATCTACGGGCCGAGCCAGCCGATGATGTTCGGCATCGACCGCCGCCCCGAAAGCGAAGACGGCAAGACCATGGAGCCGCTGGAAAACCACGGCGTTCAGGTGATGTCCATCGGTTTCCTGGTCGACCAGGAAGAGGCCATGATCTGGCGCGGCCCGATGGCCACGCAGGCGCTCGAACAGTTGCTGCGCCAAACCAACTGGAAGGACCTGGACTACCTCATCATCGACATGCCGCCGGGCACCGGCGACATCCAGCTGACGCTGTCCCAGCGCGTGCCGATGACCGGCGCAGTGATCGTCACCACGCCGCAGGACATCGCGCTGCTCGACGCCAAGAAGGGCATCAAGATGTTCGAGAAGGTCGGCGTGCCGATCCTGGGCATCGTCGAGAACATGGCCGTACACATCTGCTCGAACTGCGGGCACGTCGAACACATCTTCGGCGCCGAGGGCGGCAAGAAGATGGCCGCGCAGTACGGCATGGATTATCTGGGCGCCTTGCCGCTGAACATCGACATCCGCGTACAGGCAGACAGCGGCAAGCCGACCGTGGTGGCCGACCCGGAAGGCGAGATCGCCGGCATCTACAAATCGGTCGCGCGCCAGGTGGCGGTCGGCATCGCGGAAAAGGCCAAGGACTTCTCGGCCAAGTTCCCGACCATCACGGTCAGCAAGAACACTTGAGCCCCGGGGCCGGGCGAAGTTCGGGCAGGCGGTCGGCGTGAACATCCTCGCGTCGATGCGCTACCTGGTGGCACTCAACGAGCATCGGCATTTCGGCCGCGCGGCGCTGGCCTGCCACATCACGCAGCCAGCGCTATCGAATGCGCTGCGCGCCCTGGAGGGCGAGTTCGGCGTGCTCATCGTCAAGCGCGGGCGGGCCTTTGCGGGGCTCACCGCCGAAGGCGAAGCCGTGCTGGCGACCGCCCAGCACATGCTGCGCGAGCAGGACCTGCTGCGCGAGCGGCTGGACCGTGCGTCGGGCCAGCCTACCGGCCGCCTGCGGCTGGCGGCCGTGCCTACGGCGATGACCATCCTGTCGCGCTTCGCCATCGCGCTGCAACTGCGCCATCCTGGCGTCATGCCCACGGTGCTGTCGCTGAGTTCGCTTGAGATTGAGACCGCACTGGACAGCATGTCGGTCGACCTGGCGCTGGGGTACACCGATCGCACGCGCGTACGCAACGTCAGCCTGGCCGTGTGGCCGCAGTGCACCGAGCGCTACTACCTGGTGCAACGCCACAACGCTGCGCCGGCCGCCGGTGCGGCGGGATGGCGCGTGGGCGCGCCCATCGCCTGGGCCGCGGCGGCTGCGCTGCCGCTGTGCATGCTCACGCCCGACATGCACAACCGCGCCATTGTGGATCACGCCTTCGAAACCGCGGGTGTCGGCGTGACGCCCGCGATGGAAACCAATTCGATTCACACGCTCGTGAGCAGCGTGGGTGCCGGCGCGATGGCCAGCGTGCTGCCGGGCGCCGCGCTCGAACTGCTGCAGCACGACGCCGTGTTCGAGGCGCGGCCTTTGACCGAACCTATGCTGACCACGCCGCTGGGCTTCATGACGCACGCGAGCGACCGCATTTCGCGGGCCTTGCAGGCCGCGTTGGAGCTCATGCAGGACCCGGCTTGGCTGGCGCAGCTGGCACCCTTGACCGCACCCGACCCGCTGGCCTGAAGCTCGCGCGCCGGGCGTGCGGAGTTCGCCGACAATCGATAGATGTCACGTATACAAATCACCGCCGCCGGTCTGCGCTTCGTCGCCGAGACCCATCCCGACGCGCCGCTTACGGTCGCCGCATTCCTCCAACTGCTGCCTTACCGCCAGAAGATCATCCACGTGCGCTGGAGCGGCGAGGGCGTCTGGGTGCCGCTGGGCGACTGGAAGCTCGGCGTCGACTTCGAGAACCACACCGCCCATCCGTCGCGCGGCGACATCCTGTTCTATCCGGGCGGCTACAGCGAAACCGAGATCATCTGGGCCTACGGTTCGTGCAGCTTCGCCAGCAAGATGGGCCAGCTCGCGGGCAACCATTTCCTGACGATCGTCGAGGGCCAGGAGCAGCTGGCGGCGCTCGGCCGCAAGGTGCTGTGGGAAGGCGCGCAGGACGTGGTGTTCGAGCTGCTGGACTGAAAGTTCCAAGCGCCGACCGCGCCGCCCTTCATTCGCATCTTGAATCGCCGCATGTCGCGATTCAATTGGACAGCCTCACGCCGGTGACCAACACTGCCGCATGAAAGAACAGAAGATCGAGCGCTACACCGGCCCGGCCGGCGGTTGGGGCGCCTTGCGCAGCGTGACGCATGCCCTGCTGCGGCAGGACATCGCGGTCAAGGGCGCCCGGACGCTGTTGTCGGCCAACCAGCCCGACGGCTTCGACTGCCCGGGCTGCGCGTGGCCCGACCGCAACCATGCGTCGAGCTTCGAGTTCTGCGAGAACGGCGCGAAGGCGGTGGCGGCCGAGGCCACCGCACGGCGCGCCGGCCCCGCACTGTTCGCCAGGCACACCGTGGCCGAACTGGCCGAGCGGAGCGATTTCTGGCTGGAAGACCAGGGCCGTCTCACGCATCCGATGGTCTACGACGCGGCCAGCGACAAGTACGTGCCCATCGAATGGGACGCGGCCTTTGCGCTGGTCGCCCGGCACCTGAATGCATTGCCCGATCCGAACCAGGCGGTGTTCTACACGTCCGGACGCGCCAGCAACGAGGCGGCGTTTCTCTACCAGTTGTTCGTGCGCGAATACGGCACCAACAACTTCCCCGACTGCTCGAACATGTGCCACGAACCCAGCGGCAGCGGCATGCGCGCGCAGTTCGGCGTGGGCAAGGGGACGGTGACCCTGCAAGACTTCGAGCGGGCCGACGCCATCTTCATCTTCGGCCAGAACCCCGGCACCAACCATCCGCGCATGCTCGGCGAACTGCGTACCGCGCACAAGCGCGGCGCCCGCATCGTGAGCTTCAACCCGCTGCGCGAACGCGGCCTGGAACGCTTCGCCGACCCCCAGGACAAGCGCGAAATGGCGACCCTGGGCTCGACCGACATCAGCACGCACTACTTCCAGTTGCGCGTGGGCGGCGACCTGGCCGCGGTCAAGGCAATGATGAAGCACGTGGTCGAGCGCGAGGATGCAGGCGAGCGGCTGTTCGACCGCGCCTTCATTGCCGAGCACACCAGCGGCCTCGATGCGCTCGTCGCCGACCTGCGCGCAGAGCCATGGTCGGTGCTGGTGGAGGAATCGGGGCTGACCGAAGCGCAACTGCGCGCGGCCGGCGACGTGTACGCGGCGGCCGAACGCACCATCGTCTGCTGGGGCATGGGCATCACGCAGCACCGCGACGCGGTGGCGACCATCCAGATGCTGGGCAACCTGCTGCTGCTGCGCGGCAACGTCGGACGGCCAG
>Ga0308159_1005931_pt1 | contig 9972 bp, 8 predicted proteins | sample PhyCR1_FD_201040 | JGI IMG/M metagenome (GOLD analysis project Ga0308159, IMG submission 201040) | Phyllosphere microbial communities from UC Gill Tract Community Farm, Albany, California, United States - DLSLC.R1 | ecosystem: Host-associated > Plants > Phyllosphere > Unclassified | place: USA... | reverse complement strand
CGTTTTGCTGATGAGGCTGTTTGTATTGGTCCTCCTCCAAGTAAAGATTCTTATTTAAATATCCCAAATATTATTTCAGCAGCAGAATTAACTAATGCTGATGCCATACATCCAGGTTATGGTTTCTTATCAGAAAACGCTAAGTTTTCTAATATTTGCCGCGAATACGGTATCAAATTTATTGGTGCAACTCCCGAGCAAATTAATGGCATGGGCGATAAAGCCTCTGCTAAAGAAACCATGAAAATTGCGGGTGTACCTACTATTCCAGGTTCAGAAGGTCTGCTTAACAGCGTAAAAGAAGGTATTACAATTGCCAATGAAATGGGTTACCCTGTAATCCTTAAAGCAACTGCTGGTGGTGGGGGCCGTGGAATGCGTGTAGTTTGGAAAGATGAAGATTTTGAAAATGCCTGGGATAGCGCCCGTCAGGAATCTGGTGCTGCTTTCGGTAACGATGGTCTATATTTAGAGAAATACATCGAAGATCCACGTCACATTGAAATTCAAATTATTGGAGATCAGTTTGGTAAAGCTTGCCATTTATCCGAGCGTGATTGTTCTATTCAACGTCGTCACCAAAAGTTGGTAGAAGAATCTCCTTCACCATTTATGACTGAAGAACTTCGTGTGAGAATGGGTGAGGCTGCTATTAAAGGTGCTCAAGCAGTAAACTATGAAGGCGCTGGTACAATCGAATTTTTGGTTGATAAACACCGCAATTTCTATTTTATGGAAATGAATACGCGTATTCAGGTAGAACATCCAGTTACTGAAGAAGTAATCAATTTCGATTTAATTAAGGAGCAAATCAAAGTAGCTGCCGGAATTCCAATTTCGGGTAAGAATTATTTCCCTGATATGCATGCGATTGAATGTCGTATCAATGCTGAAGATCCGGCGAATAATTTCCGTCCTTCGCCAGGAAAAATCACGAATTTCCACTCTCCGGGTGGTCATGGAGTTCGTGTAGATACACATGTATATGCAGGTTATTCAATTCCATCAAACTACGATTCGATGATTGCAAAGCTAATTTGCGTGGCACAAACCCGCGAAGAGGCCATTTGTACTATGGAACGTGCTTTAGGAGAATTTGTGATCGAAGGTGTTAAAACCACTATTCCTTTCCATTTACAGTTGATGAAAGACCCTAACTTTAGAGCAGGTAACTTCACTACAAAATTTATGGAAACGTTTGAATTTATAGATTCTGAATAACTGAAAATTCAAATATTTAAGAAGCCAGGTTTTTTTCAAATCTGGCTTTTTTTTGTGGCAATTTGGTTGAGTGTTCAACATCAATCTGATATCAAAAATAAATCCTTAACCTTGTAGCGTTTAAGTAATTACGCTCGTTTCTAAATTAAAAACCCTCAAACCATGAAAAAAAATCTACTTAACGTATTTCTGCTTCTTTTTGTTGGAGTATTGTTTACACAATGCAAAAAGGATGAATATGAAGTCATCAAAATCACAAAAATGATTTCTGTTGAGGCAATGAGAGCCTTGCCAGTAGGAGTTAGCAAAGCTATCGAAGCCAAAAAAACTGGAAAAATCTACATTTACAACGATTACCTTTTAATTAATGAGCCTTATGAGGGTATTCATATTTATAATAATGCAAATCCCAGTTCACCAGTAAATATTGCTTTTTTAAAAATTCCTGGAAACGTCGATCTTGCTGTTCGTAACAATATTCTCTACGCAGATAGTTTCATCGATTTGCTTGCATTCGATATTTCGAATATGAGCAGTATTAAGCAAGTTAAACGACTAAACGACGTTTTTAAGCAGGTTTATTCTACTGGGGTTCAAAAATATTTATACTACACCAAAGATACAGTGGTTAAAAAACAAAGGTACACAGGTGTTGTAGATGACATTTCTGCATACTCCAGTTCATCTTCTCAAAGTGGCTCATCTGGTCAGGGCGGTTCCATGGCAAGGTTTACATTGATGAATGATTACCTGTATACTGTAGGCATGTATGAGCTGGGCTTATTTGATGTAAAAGATGCTTCGAGTCCATCTTATGTCAAATCAATCAACCTGGGGTGGGGAGTTGAAACCATTTTTCCTTATGATAATAAATTATTCATCGGTACCAATACAGGTATGCATATTTTTAATGCTGTTGATGCTGCAAATCCGGTAAAACTATCTACTTACAGTCATGTTTTTGCCTGCGACCCGGTTGTGGTGCAAGGGAAGTATGCCTATGTTACTTTAAGAACAGGAACGTTTTGCAGGCAAACCGTTAATCAGCTGGAAGTGGTAGATATCGAAGACCCAACAAAACCTAAGCAGGTAGCGCTTTACCAGATGCAGAACCCACACGGCTTAAGTATTAGCGGGAATAATTTGTTTTTGTGCGAAGGTAATTTCGGCATCAAAAGCTTCAATATTTCTGATAACAAGGCTATTGGAAGTAACATGTTACAGCATCTGCAGACGGTAAAGAGTTTCGATGTAATTGCAGGTCCGAAATCGCTAATTGTTACCGGAGAAGACGGCGTTTACCAATTTAATTATAGCAATGCTTCTAATTTGAAACAGATGAGTTTAATTAAAGTGAAATAATAAAGTAGGAAACATGTAAAATCAATTTTTATATGCATTTCTCATAATTATCTAAACTATTTCTATATTTAACACGTAGATACCATTCTATTCAATTAGAATGGTATTTTTGTTTTCAACATGAGCGACACTAAAAAAACTTCCCTTACAAAAGCTATAGGACAAAAGAGTACAACCTTAGAGGCAGAAATGTCTTTCTTCGATCACCTTGACGTTCTCCGTAAACACTTAATCAGAGCTGTAATTGCCATTGCCGGTTTTACTGGTATCGCTTTCTATTTCAACGAATTTATCCTGGATAAGATTATTTTTGGACCAAAGAAACCCGATTTCTGGACGTATCGCATGATGTGCAAGTTGGTAGAGAAATTTCCTTCACTTGGAGCAGATATGTGTATCACCAAAATTAATGGTGAAATTATCAATACCGAAATGGCAGGGCAGTTTAATCTTCAGTTAAATGTTTGCGTGATGTGCGGTATCGTGGTAGGATTTCCTTATTTGCTATGGGAAATCTGGCGATTTATTAAACCTGCTTTGCATGAAAATGAGCGTAAATCTGCCAGCGGTTTTGTGTTTTTTGCATCAGTGCTTTTTGTTATTGGTATTCTATTTGGATATTTCATTGTTTGCCCGCTTTCAGTTAACTTTTTGACAGGATATACGGTAAGTGAAGAGATTAAAAATACATTTACGGTTGATTCATACTTATCATCCGTAGCTACTTTAACGTTGGGTACCGGAATTATCTTCGAGCTTCCTGTAATTATTTTTATTCTATCGAAGCTTGGATTGATGACGCCAAAGTTAATGAGGTCGAGCAGAAGATATGCAGCGGTAATCATTTTAATTATAGCAGCCATCGTTACGCCTACCCCAGATATTATGACGATGTTGATTGTAGCGACACCACTATTTTTGCTTTATGAATTAAGTATTTTCGTTTCTGCTTTCATCGAAAGGAAAAAGAAAAAAGATGAGGCAGCATTCTACGCTAACTAACAAAAACATTACGAATAGATTTTATAATTCTATATAAATTTGGACATGTCTGAAACTAGAATAAGAATAGCGATTGGTGGAGATCACGCTGGTTTTGAATATAAAGAATTGTTGAAAGATTTTCTTGCCAATTATGATGTAAAGGATTTTGGCACCTATTCGTTAGATTCTGTCGATTATCCTGATTTTGCCCATCCGGTAGCAGCTGCCGTCGAAAGTGGCGAGTTCCTTTATGGCATTTTATTGTGTGGATCGGCAAATGGGGTAGCCATAGCCGCCAACAAACATGCAGGTATAAGGGCAGGTTTATGCTGGGAGAATGAAGTAGCATCACTAGTAAGAAAACATAATAATGCTAATGTATTGTGTATTCCGGCCAGATTTGTTTCAGAAGAATTGGCAAAAGAAATTACATCAACTTTTTTAGATACCGAATTTGAAGGCGGTCGCCATCAAACCCGTGTTGATAAAATTTCATGTTAACCCTATCAAACTAAACTAACTATTACCCATAATGAATAAAAAATTTTTAACCCTAGGCTTGGCCTCGATATTAAGTGTTGGCTGCTTCGCACAAGTTAAACCTTTAGCGCCAAATAAGGATGCAATTAGGTTTAGCAAAGCGATCAATCCTGAAAACGCATTTAAACACCTTTCTGTTTTGGCTTCTGATGAATATGAAGGTCGTGAAACAGGTAAAAAAGGTGCGTGGATGGCTGCAGATTATATTCGCGACTATTTTAAATCCATTGGATTAAAAGGACCGGTTGATGGTGGTTATTTCCAGAAAATTGACCTGGCAACTTACGCGATTAGTGAAAGTATGCTCACTATAAACGGTCAACCGAAACAGGCATACAAAGATTACTTAATCACCAGTAATGCTGTAGGTTTAAACGGCTTTACTTTTAGTGCTGATGAGGTTGTTTTTGCTGGCTATGGCATTTCTAAAGACGGTTTCAATGACTACGACGGTATCAGTGTAGAAGGAAAAGTAGTTGTCATTTTTGCAGTTGGCGATCCGACAATGAAAGCAACTGATAAAGCAGATAGACGTGCTGCAATGATGGCAAGGCAGAAGAAATTGGGTTATCTGGCTCAAAATAAAGCCAAAGCAGTTATATTAATCGACCCGTCTGTTGACAATATTTCTGCAGAACGTAAAGCATCTTTAGAAGCTGGCCAGGTGGTAATGAGAACCGAAGAAGTGGTGGAGCGCATGAAAAAGCAAAATCCATTTACCGTCATCAGCGTTTCTACCGCTACCGGAGACGAAATTTTAAAGGCTGCAAATACCTCTATCGATGCTTTTCAAGCAAAAGTGGCCGAAACAAATAAACCTGCCTCGCAAACCATTAGTTTAGCCATTTCTGCAAGTGCAATGAAAAAAGGCACTGATGTTCGCGGAGAAAATGTGTTAGGTTTCCTTGAGGGAACGGATCCAAAATTGAAGAAAGAAGTTTTGGTATTAACAGGACACTACGATCACATTGGCATTACGCCAGAAGTTGAAGGACCAGACAAAATCAATAACGGTGCAGATGACGATGGTTCTGGTACCACCGGTGTTCTTTTAATGGCCAAAGCGTTCACAGATGCCAAAAAAGCCGGAAAAGGATCTAAACGTAGCATTCTTTTCATGACTGTTGTTGGTGAGGAGAAAGGTTTGTGGGGTTCTGATTGGTATTCTCAGCATCCTGTATTCCCGGTAGAAAATACCATCGCTAACTTAAACACGGATATGATTGGTCGTACCGGCGAGAAATATTTAGGTACACCAGATTCAGCGAACTATATTTATTCTGTAGGTTCAAATATGTTGAGCAGTGATTTGGGAACCCTAAGCGAGCAGGTAAATGCCACTTATACCAAAATGAAATTGGATTATAAATATGATGATCCTAATGATACAGACCGGATCTATTACCGTTCTGATCACTATAACTTTGCGAAGTTGGGGATTCCGATTATTTTCTATTATGATGGAATGTTGGAACAGGATTATCACAGACCTGGTGATGAAGTAAGCAAAATTAACTTTCCGCTATTGACTAAGAGAGCTAAACTTACCTATTTCACCGCTTGGGAATTGGCGAACCGCCCAAAGCGTCCTGCTATCGATAGAGACGGAAAAGGAAATCCAAAAAAATAGAAAATTGAACTTTTTAGCCCCGATTTACGAATCGGGGCTTTTTTATGCACAATACTTTTGGTGGCAATAGAAATTCCTATCTTTGAAATATGATGAAAACTGCCGATGAATTTTTAGAGAAATCTGATAAGAAAGCGTTCGATCTACCGCATCGTAAAACCATTAATTTTAATATTGGTAAATATAATACTGCGGTAGAACGCGGTTTATCTAAATTCGAAAACCTGGAGGCATCAAAAAGAAAAGCACATGTTATCAAATGGCGTGTGATGGAAAATCTTGATAAATATCTGCCGGAGTTCGAATCCAATTTCCAACGTCGGGGGGGCAAGGTGATATGGGCGAATGATGCGGCAGAGGCACAGCAAGAGATCTTAAATATCATCAAACGGAATGGCGGTAAATCGGTTATCAAATCAAAATCGATGACCACCGAAGAAATCCACATCAACGATTTTCTTGCCGAAAACGGAATCGAGTCGCTAGAAAGTGATTTGGGAGAGTATATAGTTCAGTTACTGGGTCAAGCTCCTTACCATATTGTAACTCCAGCCATGCACTTAAGTGCTACTGACATCGCACAGTTGTTTCATGATAAATTTGATACACCAGTAGATGCTACTCCACCTCAGCTGGTTCAAAAAGCTAGGGAATTGCTCCGTGATAAATATTTAAACGCTGATATTGGGATTAGTGGCGGTAATTTTCTGATTGCCGATACAGGGAGCATTGCCATTACGGAAAATGAAGGGAATGCCAGATTAAGCACCACATTTCCAAAGATTCATATTGCAATTGTAGGGATCGAAAAAATAATTCCCTCCATGGCTGATTTGGATTTGTTTTGGCCATTATTAGCTTCACATGGAACTGGACAAAACTTAACGGTTTACAATACCATTTTAAGCGGCCCACGCCAACCAAACGAAACGGATGGTCCAGAAGAAATGTATGTGATCCTTTTAGATAATGGCCGAACAAATTTGTTGGCTCAAAAAGACCAGCGTCAGGGCTTGTATTGCATTCGCTGTGGTGCTTGTTTAAATGCCTGTCCGGTATATAAAAATATTGGTGGCCATACTTACAACACCACTTACAGCGGTCCCATCGGCTCGGTGATTACTCCGCATTTAAAAGGCATGGAAGAGTTTAAACACTTAAGTTACGCCTCTAGTTTATGCGGAAAGTGCTCTGAAGTTTGTCCTGTTAAAATCGATATTCACAAAATGTTACTCCTTAACCGCAGAGACGCGGCTGCTACACATGAAAATGGCAAAGTAGAAGAAATGGGTTGGGGAATGTTTAACCGAATGATGCAAAAACGTAAGTGGATGGATTTTTTCGGGGGGAAATTCAAGAACTTTATGCTAAAATCATTCTTCAGAAAAAGTTGGGGAAAATACCGTGAAATGCCCAAAGTGGCCGATAAGTCTTTTGCAAAACAGTGGGAGGAATTGAAGAAGAATAAGGAAGATCAATAAAAACGTTAAATATCCTTACCGCTTTTCCTATCGAATTCGTAAATTCACTATTAAGTCGAGTAAATGCCCACACTTTTCATCGTCTTTGGATTTAAATTTTTCTTCTATTCTAATGAGCACTTACTTGTTCATGTTCATGTTAAAAATGCTGGCGGTGAAGCTAAATTCGAGGTTGAAAAAGTTAAATTGATTTCAAATAAAGGCTTAAAGAATAAAGATGTGAGTTTGGCGATTGCTTTAAATGAAGAGAATAAAGAAATTATCACCAATAAATGGAATGAATATCATGGACATTGATGTAGTTAGAGTTTGGTTTGATGATGGGAACATTTTCATTAAAACAAATACCGATGAAGTAAGAGGTCATCCACTGAGTTGGTTTCCAAGGTTGCAAATGGCATCAAAATCTTCACTAGAAAATTTTACACTTTCGCCATTTGGAATACATTGGGTGGAGCTTGATGAGGATTTGAGCTTTGGAGGTTTTTTTTAATTTACACCTCATGAATCAATTTTAGAAAAAATAACCAGGTCTTTCAAAATTCATATGCACTTCAACCGCCGCGATAAAGACGACAAATTCTTACTGAATTTATATAAAAGATTGCTTTATCCTCGAATGGTTGAGGAAAAGATGCTTAAACTTTTGCGGCAAGGTAGAATTGGCAAATGGTTCTCAGGAATTGGGCAGGAAGCCATTGCTGTTGGCAGTACACTAGCCATGCAGCAAGATGAATATATTTTGCCAATGCACCGCAATTTGGGTGTTTTCACCTCAAGAGATATTCCCTTAAAAAAACTGATGGCGCAATGGCAAGGCAAAATGACTGGTTTTACCAAAGGCCGAGACCGCTCCTTTCACTTTGGGACACAAGATTATAAAATCATTGGAATGATCTCCCATCTTGGGCCGCAGATGGCCTTAGCTGATGGTATTGCACTGGCAGATATTTTAGACAAGAAACAAAAAGTAACGTTGGTTTACACTGGAGAAGGTGCCACAAGTGAAGGCGACTTTCATGAAGCTGTTAATGTTGCATCAGTCTGGAATTTGCCGGTTATCTTCCTGATAGAAAATAATGGCTACGGTTTATCCACACCAAGATCTGAACAGTTTAAGTGTAAAAATTTGGTTGATAAAGCAATTGGCTATGGTATTGAAGGCGTTCAGATAGATGGAAACAATATTCTGGAAGTTTACGATACCATTAATCAACTGGCTAATGAGCTTAGAAAAGACCCTCGTCCTGTTTTGGTGGAGTGTTTGACCTTCAGAATGCGTGGCCACGAAGAGGCATCAGGCACTAAATATGTTCCTCAGGAGTTATTTGATGAATGGGAAAAGAAAGATCCGTTGAGCAATTATGAATCGTATTTGATTGAACAAGGTGTGTTAAATACCGATGCAGCGATCGACATTAAAATTCAAATTAAAAGAAGTATAGAGCTAGAAGTAGAAGAAGCCTTTAATGAGCCGGAGCCTGAAGCGAATGCTGAACAGGAAGAGCTTGATATGTATTTTCCATACCAACAAACTGTTGTTGCGCCAAGTCAATCCTCCACAGAAAAAAGATATTTAGATGCTATAACTGATGCATTAGATTTAGCCATGCAGAAACATCAAAACCTCGTTTTAATGGGGCAGGATATTGCTGATTATGGCGGCGCTTTCAAAATAACCGATGGGTTTACCGACAAGTATGGCAAGGGCCGAGTTCGCAATACACCAATTTGTGAATCTGCAATTGTAGGCACTGGTTTGGGTTTGTCTATTAACGGTTACAAGGCAGTTGTAGAAATGCAGTTTGCAGATTTTGTAACGGTTGGTTTTAACCAGATTGTAAATAACTTGGCCAAAACACATTACCGTTGGGGCGAAAAAGCAGATGTTGTGGTTCGGATGCCAACTGGTGCAGGAACGGGCGCCGGTCCATTCCACTCACAAAGCAACGAGGCCTGGTTTACAAAAACTCCAGGATTAAAGGTGGTTTACCCTGCGTTTCCACAAGATGCTAAAGGTTTGCTCTTAGCTGCAATTGAAGACCCAAATCCAGTAATGTATTTTGAGCATAAATATTTATACAGAAGTTTATCCGCTCCCATTCCTGATGGTTATTACACCACCAAAATTGGCAAAGCTTTAACCTTAAAAACAGGAAATAAATTTGTAATCATTACTTATGGTTTAGGGGTTCATTGGGCTTTAGATTATCTAAAAAACAATCCAGAAAGTGATGCGGAATTAATTGATTTACGTACACTTCAACCATGGGATAAAGTAACCGTGCGAGCAGCAGTAAAAGCGACCGGAAGGGTTTTGATATTACACGAAGATACACTAACCAACGGTTTTGGGGCAGAAATTTCAGCATGGATTGGTGAACATTGTTTTCAGGACTTAGATGCGCCGGTAATGCGTTGCGCAAGTTTAGATACTGCAATCCCGATGAATAAAGCGTTGGAGGATGAATTTTTGGCAAAGGCAAGATTGGCCGAAACCGTTGAAAAATTGCTTTTATACTAATATGACATTCAAAAGTAAAGTCGACTTATTTTACCTTATTATCGTTGTGATAACAATCTTGTTATTAATCAGCGTATCGATTTATACTTTGATAAGATATACCGATGGTTTCTCAATTTTATATACATTTATCATATCAACATTAGTGGGTACATTACTGCTATGGTTATTATTTAATACAAAATATACCATTCAAAATAAAGTTTTAAAATATAGGTCTGGTCCTTTTT
>Ga0308159_1005930_pt1 | contig 9973 bp, 10 predicted proteins | sample PhyCR1_FD_201040 | JGI IMG/M metagenome (GOLD analysis project Ga0308159, IMG submission 201040) | Phyllosphere microbial communities from UC Gill Tract Community Farm, Albany, California, United States - DLSLC.R1 | ecosystem: Host-associated > Plants > Phyllosphere > Unclassified | place: USA... | reverse complement strand
AAAAGTACGTTGATTCGTTGCGTTAACCTGCTGGAGCGCCCTACTTCGGGCCGCGTACTGGTAGACGGTGCTGATTTAACCGCACTCAACGAACGTCAGTTAACCCAGGCGCGCCGCCAGATCGGAATGATCTTCCAGCACTTTAATCTGATGAACTCCCGTACCGTCGCGGGCAACGTTTCTCTTCCACTGGAACTCGGTAATCTCTCCCGCGCTCAGATCAATGCTCGCGTAACTGAGCTGCTGGAACTGGTGGGATTATCAGACAAGCATGATGCGTGGCCCGCGAATCTGTCGGGCGGACAGAAGCAGCGTGTCGCGATTGCCCGCGCCCTGGCCAGCAATCCCAAAGTTCTGCTGTGTGATGAAGCCACCAGCGCACTGGATCCCGCGACGACCCGCTCTATTCTGGAATTGCTTAAAGACATTAACCGCCGGCTTGGGCTGACGATTCTGCTGATCACTCATGAAATGGATGTAGTAAAACGCATCTGCGATCAGGTTGCGGTCATCAGTCACGGTGAGCTGATTGAGAAAGATAGCGTCAGTGAGGTCTTCTCTCATCCTAAGACACCTCTGGCGCAGCAGTTTATTCAGTCTACGCTGCATCTGGATATTCCGGATGATTACCAGCAGCGTCTTTCTGCCACCGCCGCTGAAGGCACCGTGCCCCTGCTGCGACTGGAATTCACCGGTAAATCAGTTGATGCGCCGCTGCTGTCTGAAGCCGCGCGCCGTTACAACGTGAATAACAACATTATCAGTGCCCAGATGGATTACGCCGGTGGCGTGAAGTTCGGCATTATGCTGGCCGAAATGCACGGCACAGAAAGCGATACCCGCGAGGCGATTGCCTGGCTGAAGGAGAATCATGTGAAAGTAGAGGTGTTAGGTTATGTCTGAAGCGATGATGTGGTTGCTGGGACGGGGCGTGTGGGAAACGCTGATGATGACCTTCGTCTCTGGATTTTTCGGTTTTGTGCTGGGTCTGCCGGTCGGCGTTTTACTCTATGTCACCCGTCCGGGCCAGATTCTGCAGAATCAGGGACTTTATCGCGTGCTCTCCGCGCTGGTGAATATCTTCCGCTCCATTCCTTTTATTATCTTACTGGTCTGGATGATTCCTTTTACTCGCGTAATCGTCGGCACCTCAATCGGACTGCAGGCGGCCATCGTGCCGTTGACCGTAGGCGCGGCACCGTTTATCGCACGTATGGTTGAAAATGCCTTGCTGGAACTGCCAACCGGACTGATTGAAGCGTCACGTGCCATGGGCGCTACGCCAATGCAGATCATCCGTAAGGTTCTGCTGCCGGAAGCGATGCCTGGCCTGGTGAATGCTGCGACCATCACCCTGATTACCCTGGTTGGTTACTCCGCCATGGGTGGCGCGGTGGGTGCCGGTGGTCTGGGCCAGATCGGTTATCAGTATGGTTATATCGGATATAACGCCACTGTGATGAATACGGTATTGGTGTTGTTAGTGGTTTTGGTGTATCTCATTCAATTCTGTGGCGACCGCATCGTGCGTGCGGTGTCCCATAAATAAGCCAGCAATATCACATTATTAAGAAGGAAAGGATATGTCTTTCAGATTCAAGAAAATTGCCGCTGTGGGTGCACTGATTGGCGCGATTGCGCTGGCAGGATGCGATCAAAAAGAGAAAGACCCTAACCACATCAAAGTGGGCGTGATTGTCGGTGCTGAGCAGCAGGTTGCTGAAGCAGCGCAGAAAGTTGCCAAAGAGAAATATGGTCTGGACGTTGAGCTGGTCACCTTTAACGATTACGTACTGCCGAATGAAGCGCTGAGCAAAGGCGATATCGACGTCAACGCCTTCCAGCACAAACCGTATCTGGATCAGCAGATCAAAGATCGTGGCTACAAGCTGGTTTCAGTGGGTAACTCCTTCGTCTACCCAATTGCGGGCTATTCGAAAAAGATTAAGTCACTGGATGAGCTGCAGGATGGCGCTCAGGTTGCCATTCCAAACGACCCGACCAACCTGGGCCGTACGCTGCTGCTGCTGCAGAAAGTGGGTCTGATCAAACTGAAAGATGGCGTGGGCCTGCTGCCAACCTCACTGGATATCACTGAAAACCCTAAGCATCTGAAAATCGTTGAGCTGGAAGCGCCGCAGCTGCCACGCTCACTGGACGATCAGCAGATCGCGCTGGCGGTTATCAACACCACTTACGCCAGCCAGATTGGCCTGACGCCAGCCAAAAATGGTATTTTCGTCGAAGATAAAGATTCACCGTACGTGAACCTGATTGTGGCGCGCGAAGATAATAAAGATGCGGAAAACGTGAAGAAATTCGTCAAGGCTTACCAGTCTGACGAAGTCTACGATGCCGCTAACAAAGTCTTTAACGGCGGCGCGGTTAAAGGCTGGTAACTCAGCTGTTCATCTCCTTAAGGGCGGCGCTATGCCGCCCTTTCTGTTATTGGGTGCCCTGCCCGACTTGTTATTTATTCTTGTCCTTGTTTCAATAACGCCACTTTTTGAAACCTGAGGATGTTGCCATGCGTTTTTTACCGCTCTGCTTGTTAGCATTGATGCTGACAGGGTGTGTTCATGAGTATCACCCGATAAGCAGCGCACCGTCCCGGCCGCAGCAATCCAGTGAACCCACCCGCAAGCCTGTGTCACGGCCGGCACCGGTTAAGCTCTATACCGATGCCGCCGATCTGGTCAGCAAGCCGTTCCGCGATCTGGGTGAAGTCTCCGCTGAAGATTGCCAGATCAGTAATCAGAACTCCCCGGCCAACATCGCTACTGCACGTAAACGTCTGCAGATAAAAGCGTCACAGATGAAAGCTAATGCGGTGCTGCTGCATCAGTGTGAAATCGTCACCGGCACGCCAGGCTGCTATCGTCAGGCGGTGTGTCAGGGTTCGGCACTGAAAGTCAGCAATCAATGAGTGAATTCGCCTTTGCGCAAATTGGGGTAATCCGCTCACCGTGGAAGGAGAAGTTTGCCGTGCCGCGCCAGCCAGGGCTGGTGCAGGATGGCGGCGGCGAACTGCACCTGCAGCCACCTTACAATCAGCCGGAAGCGGTGCGTGGACTGGAAGCGTTCAGCCACCTCTGGCTGCTGTTTGTCTTCCATCAGACGATGGAGGGCGGCTGGCGTCCCACGGTTCGCCCTCCCCGGCTGGGCGGCAATGCGCGCATGGGTGTATTTGCGACACGTTCAACGTTCCGTCCGAATCCCATTGGCATGTCGCTGGTTGAGCTAAAAGGTATCAGGATTGAAAAACAGCAGGTGATCCTGCAGCTTGGCAGTCTGGATCTGGTCGATGGCACCCCGGTGGTGGATATCAAACCTTATCTGCCCTTTGCCGAAGCATTGCCCCATGCCCAGGCGGGTTTTGCTCAGGCGGCACCTGCGGCTGATATGCCGGTTCGCTTCTCCGAGCTGGCACAACAGCAGCTCCACCAGCAGTCGCGCTACCCCAATCTGGCTCGCTTTATCAGTGAAGTGCTGGCACAGGATCCCCGTCCCGCTTACCGTCAGGGCGAGACACAGACGCGGGAATATGCGGCCTGGCTGATGGATTTTAATGTACGCTGGCGCATTGACGATGCCGGTACTGAAGTGATCGCCATCGACCCACGTTAAAACCCGCTTTTGAGCCGGTGATCTCACTGGTACACTAGCCGCCAGCAAAATTCTGTCTGTGACTTTCCGATCAACTGGAACCGTAATCAATGCGTACTACTCAATATCTGCTCTCTACTCAGAAAGAGACGCCTTCCGACGCTGAAGTGATCAGCCACCAGCTGATGCTGCGCGCCGGTATGATCCGCAAACTGGCTTCTGGCTTGTACACCTGGTTACCGACCGGGGTTCGCGTGCTGAAAAAAGTCGAAAACATCGTGCGCGAAGAGATGAACAACGCGGGCGCGGTTGAGATTTTAATGCCGGTTGTGCAGCCCGCCGACCTGTGGCAGGAGAGCGGTCGCTGGGAGGAGTATGGCCCGGAACTGTTACGTATTGCAGATCGCCACGAGCGTCCGTTCGTGCTGGGTCCGACGCATGAAGAGGTGGTCACTGACCTGATCCGCAATGAGCTGAGCTCTTATAAGCAACTGCCGCTCAACCTCTATCAGATCCAGACCAAATTCCGTGATGAAGTCCGCCCGCGCTTTGGCGTGATGCGTTCACGTGAATTCATCATGAAAGATGCTTACTCGTTCCACGTTTCGCAGGAGTCGCTGCAGGAAACGTATGACGCGATGTACCGCGCCTATAGCCAGATCTTCAGCCGTATGGGCCTGGATTTCCGCGCCGTGCAGGCCGACACCGGCTCGATTGGCGGCAGCGCATCCCATGAGTTCCAGGTTCTGGCGCAGAGCGGTGAAGATGATGTGATCTTCTCTACCGATTCTGATTACGCGGCCAATATTGAGCTGGCCGAAGCCGTCGCACCCGCCGGTGAGCGCGCAGCGCCGTCGCAGGAGATGCAACTGGTCGAGACGCCAGACGCAAAAACCATCGCGGAACTGGTTGAGCAATTCAGCGTGCCTGTTGAAAAAACAGTGAAAACGCTGATTGTTAAAGGTGCCGAAGAGAGCGGCCACGCGCTGGTTGCCCTGCTGGTACGCGGCGATCATCAGCTTAATGAGATCAAAGCGGAGAAGTCAGAGATCGTTGCGTCACCGCTGGTGTTCGCGACCGAAGAAGAGATTCGCGCCGCAGTAGGTGCCGGACCGGGTTCAATCGGCCCGGTTGGTCTGCAGATGCCTGTTATTGCTGACCGTACCGTGGCGAAGATGAGCGACTTCAGCGCCGGTGCCAACGTCGATGGTAAGCACTACTTCGGCATTAACTGGGAGCGCGATCTGCCGCTGGCCAGCGTTGCGGATATCCGTAACGTGGTCGAAGGCGATTTAAGCCCGGATGGTAAAGGCACGCTGCAGATTAAGCGCGGCATCGAAGTCGGTCATATTTTCCAGCTCGGCACCAAGTATTCTGACGCGCTGAAAGCGTCGGTTCAGGGCGAAGATGGCCGCAATCAGGTGATGAGCATGGGCTGCTACGGCATCGGCATCACCCGCGTTGTTGCAGCAGCCATTGAGCAGAACCATGACGATCGCGGCATCATCTGGCCCGCCGCACTGGCACCTTTCGAAGTTGCGATTCTGCCAATGAATATGCAGAAATCGTTCCGGGTTAAAGAGCTGGCGGAAGAGCTGTATGCCACCCTCCGTGCCAAAGGCGTTGAGGTTATTCTGGATGACCGTAAAGAGCGTCCGGGCGTGATGTTCGCTGATATGGAACTGATTGGTGTGCCACACACCATCGTCATTGGCGACCGCAATCTCGATAATCAGGAGATTGAGTACAAATCACGTCGTGCCGGTGAGAAGCAGATGATTAAGCAGGATGAAATTGTTGAATTCCTGCTGAAGGCTCTGAATAAGTAAGTTCTTAGCGTTAATCATAGCGGGCTGAATCTGGCCGCAACAGATGAGCTCAACGCGAAGGGAACCGGGTCAGGAGAGGAAAGCGTCCCGCGCCAGGGACGGTGCGGGCCGAGCGGCCATGGATGGCTTTAGCGACTTTCCGATCTGACCCCGTTCCCTGAGCAGGCTCGATCTCTTCGCCGCTCGCCCCTGACGTTGTAAGTACTCAAACGCCCCGCCTGCGGGGCGTTTTTTATTGCACCTTGCCGCGCATCGATTTAGTTGAACTGCGGCGGGCTTTTCCTTCCAGACGGCGCTCTTTTGAGGCGCGGGTCGGCCGCGTGGCGCGCCGGGCTTTTTCCACGGTACTCAGCTCCTGGATCAGATTAACCAGACGTTGCAGCGCCGCTTCTCGATTCATCTCCTGACTGCGATACTCCTGCGCCTTGATCACCACAACGCCATCACCGGTAATCAAATGATGAGTAGCGGTGAGCAGTCGCTCTTTATAAAACGCGGGGAGTGAAGAGGCAGCAATATCGAAGCGCAGATGAATGGCGGTGCTGGCTTTATTGACATGTTGTCCGCCTGCGCCCTGAGCACGAATCGCCGTCAGCTCAATCTCACTATCCGGAATCTCAACCGAACGGGATAGCATAATCATAAGCTCGCTCCCCACACCTTAACCACGTTGACCTCCGATAACCTGTTCATCAAATTAACCTTTTGTGCTCTGATTCAGACCGCCTCAGACAGCGGAATCTGTCACTTTAGCAGTGATTCGCACACTGTTCCTGCTTTACGCAGGCTGATTTCCTCTAAATGGCTATGATATAGTCGCCAGTTAACCAGAGTATTTACGCTCTGCCGAGGAGGGCCACGTGCAAAATTATTGTGAGTTAGTTCGCCGGAAGTATGCCGAAATCGGCAGCGGGGATTTAGGTTACATACCGGATGCGATTGGCTGCGCATTGAAGGCACTTAATGATGTTGCCGCAAATACTGAGCTAAACTCTTCTGTCAGGGAACAGGCGGCCTACGCCGCTGCTAACTTATTGGTGAGCGACTATGTTGATAAATGAAGCGTACCAACCTATCAATTGCGATGATTACGATAATCTGGAACTCGCCTGCCAGAACAACTGGATGCTGTCGCTGGAAATGAAAGATGGCGAGCAGCTTAAGGCAAAAGCCAAAGAGATCTTTTCACGTAAGAACGTTGAATATCTGGCTATCGATCTTTCCGGTGAACATCGCGAATTACGTCTCGACCATATCGCCAGCTTCACCCATCCCGAGTTGGGTACGGTGGTTGTCAGCGCAGAGTAACCTACGCATTCAGGGCGGGACCTTTCCGCCCTGTTAAACTTCAGGGCTGTAACGAACCGTAGTACGCCGCTAAATCCGCCATATCGCTGTCACTCAATCCCGCCACAAACGCCTTCATGACTTCAGCCTGACCGCCACTGCGTTCGCCCTTTTTATAGGCCTGCAGGGCATGTTCCAGATAAGGTGCGTGCTGCCCGGCCAGGTCAGGATAGAGCGGCACCGCCGCTTTTCCCGCTGCGCCATGACAGGCCATGCAACTGCCCGCTTTCTGTGCGCCACGTTGCACATCACCCGCTGCCCATGCCGGTAACACGGTGACCGCTAAACAGGCGATAAGCCACTGTTTCATTATTGTTGTTCTCCTGCGCCGGATGCTCCGTCCCAGACTATCTGCCAGCCCTGCTGATCAGTGGCCGCGCCATCACGAGTGATAAAGAGAGTCGGAACGCAGACCAGCGTCTGGTTATAAAAAATTAACGGCAGCCGTTCACGCTGCCACGGCGGTATCTGTAACTCCTGCCACAGTTTTTTCATTTCCCTTCCGCCACGACGGCCCATCAGATGGACATGACCCTGTGCGTGAAACCGCACGCTGACCTGCTCATCCGGCTCAGGATAGCGCAACAGGCTCTCTGACTGGCTGGCACGCAGCGTGCCAAGGTTCTGCGGTAACGCCAGCGGCTGGCAGAGATCGGGCCATGCCAGCACGGTATCGCGCAGCGAACTGAACAACGGCAGCCAGTAGAGCTGCTGACGATAACGACGGAGTTCAGCCTGACCGAATCGCAGCCGGGGCTGCGCATCCTCCCGGCTCGCCATCACTTCGTCGTGGATGCGTTTCAGCGCTTCACGGGACGGCATCGCCCCCCCCTGTCCGGCGATCCAGCGCCGCAATAAGGCATTAGCACGCTGCTCACTCATGGCCATTAAGGGTGGAAAGTGCAGGCTGCCATCAGGCTGGATAAGCTGTGCCAGTTGTCCGGCGAGCAGTTCATCCAGCAACTGCTCCTGCTCACTGCACAACGCCGCACTTCGGGCCGTTGCCTCGGCAAAATGGGGCCAGCGCTGGTAAAGCTCAGGCAGCAGCCGCTGACGCAGAAAATTGCGGTCGTAGCGAAGATCCTGATTGCTCTCATCTTCAATCCATACCAGCTGATGCGCGTCGGCATAGGCTTCAAGCGACTGTCGCGTCTGATTCAGCAACGGACGCATCAGCTGATGAGAGCCCAGCGTGCGTGTAGCGGGCATCGCTGCCAGCCCGGCAGGGCCACTGCCGCGCTTCAGCGCCAGCAGGAATGTTTCGCACTGATCGTCGAGGTGCTGCGCAGTAAGTAACACTTCGCCCGGCTGCAGTGCCGCACTCAGCGCCTGATAACGGGCGGTGCGGGCGGCCGCTTCAATGCCGTTTTCCCTGCCATCAACGTTAACGCGGAGCACTTCACAGGGCAGCTGCCACTGCGCGCAAATCGTCTGGCAATGTGTTGCCCAGCGATCGGCATTCGGGCTAAGCCCATGGTGAACATGCAGTGCCCGCAGGCGCAACTGAGGATGCTGCTGCTGCCAGCCGCGAAGCTGATGCAGCAGCACGGTTGAATCCAGTCCACCGCTGAATGCGACCACCAGGGCGGCATCAGGTTGCAACAGGGTGTCAAAAGCGGGCAAAGACATGGCAGAATCCAGAAAGTCGGGCCACTGAATGTCGCCCGCTGAGCACGCTATTTTACGCCTGATAAAGCTCCAGCGGCAAACCATCCGGATCGGCAAAGAAAGTGCATTGTTTACCGGTCAGGTCATCAATGCGAATCGGCTCGCAGATAACGCCTTTATCGGCCAGCGTCGCGACGGCAGCGGCAACATCCGGCACGGTAAAGGCCAGATGACGCAGGCCACACGCTTCAGGATGACTGACCCGCGCCGGCGGCTCAGGGAAAGAGAACAGCTCAATGGTATAGCGATCCTGTAGGGCAAGGTCGCCTTTCCAGGAGTCCCGCGCTTCGCGGTAATATTCGCCCATCAGACGGAAACCCAGTACGTCACAATAGAATGCTTTGCTGCGCTGATAGTCAGAGGCGATGATGGCGATGTGGTGAATAGCGGTTAACTGCAACATGTTCAATTCCCTGATTCGGGCAGGCTGTCCACAGACACCCTGCCGCTGATAGTTGTTTAAAGGTTTATGCGAGGTCGTTTTTCAGCACGCGGACGCGATACTCGCCCTTTTCGGTCAGGCTGGCGCCGTGAATATCCGTTTCGAAGCCCGGATAATGCCGTCCAATGCTGCACAGCATCAGCAGAAAATCGAGCACCGCGCGGCTCTTCTCAGTAATCATCTCGCCAGGCATCACCAGTGGAACGCCTGGCGGATAAGGCAGAATCATATTGGCCGACACCCGCCCGACCAGCTCGCTGAGATCCACCGTTTCGATGTTGCCCTTCACCTGCTGCTGAAACGCCTGGTGCGGCGTCATCTTCATTTCGGGCAGGACATCAAATGCCTGCAGCATCAGACGCGGCAGATCGTGATGGCGGATCAGCTGATGGATCCCCTGCGCCAGTGTCTGAATGCGCATATTGCGATAGAAGTCAGGATCTTCGGCATAGAGATCCGGCAGCATGTTTTTCACCCGCAGATTGAGATCGTAGGCGCGTTTGAACTCGGTCAGCCCGCGCAGCACGCTCATCGCTTTGGTTTTGTCGATGCCGATGCTGAACAGGAACAGCAGGTTATAGGGGCCGGTTTTCTCCACCACGATGCCGCGCTCATCAAGAAACTTCGCCACCAGCGCCGCCGGGATCCCCTCTTCCGCCATCTTCCCCAGTTCGCTCATACCCGGCGTCAGAATGGTGACCTTGATCGGATCGAGGTACATGTGATCGCGATCGGCCTGAGTAAATCCGTGCCACTCTTCGTCGCCGGGCTGAATCGGCCAGCATTGCGCTTCGTCAACCTCTTCCGGCTGCCAGATATCAAAGAACCAGCTGTCAGACTCTTCGCGCAGGCGCTGGATCTCCCGGCGGAAGTGCAGCGCGCGCTCCACCGAGCGATTGATCAGTCGTTTACCGGGATTGCCACGCAGCATGGCAGCAGCAGTTTCAATAGAGGAGACGATGGCGTAATTGGGCGAGGTGGTGGTGTGCATCATGTAGGCTTCGTTAAACGTCTGTTCGTCGTAGTCGCCCTTAATGTGAATCATTGATGCCTGCGAAAACGCCGCCAGCAGTTTGTGGGT
>Ga0308159_1005925_pt1 | contig 9979 bp, 10 predicted proteins | sample PhyCR1_FD_201040 | JGI IMG/M metagenome (GOLD analysis project Ga0308159, IMG submission 201040) | Phyllosphere microbial communities from UC Gill Tract Community Farm, Albany, California, United States - DLSLC.R1 | ecosystem: Host-associated > Plants > Phyllosphere > Unclassified | place: USA... | reverse complement strand
CCGCTGGCAGCGCGCGCCGCGGGCGAGGCCGACGGCCTGCCGGCCGGCGCGCGCGCCACGCTGCACGTGGTGGCGGGACGCGACGCCCCGGGCCCGCACGACGTCCCCGCGTCCTCGACACCAGCCTTCCGCTTCGACGGCCTGCACAAAACCTTCAAGTCCAAGGACGGCAGCGACGTGGTGGCGCTGCACGATGTGAGCTTCAGCGTCGCCCAGGGCGAGTTCGTCACCGTGGTCGGGCCCAGCGGCTGCGGCAAGAGCACGCTGCTGCGCATCCTGGCCGGGCTGGAGCGCGCAAGCCGCGGCACGGTCGAGCTGGCCGGCCGCCGCCATGCGGGGCCGAGCCGCGACATCGGCGTGGTGTTCCAGGCGCCGGTGCTGCTGCCCTGGCGCAACGTGCTCGACAACGTGCTGGTGCCCGCGCAGATCCAGGGCCGCGACGCCAAGGTGGCACGCGAGCGCGCGATGCACTACCTGCAGCTGGTGGGCCTGGCGGGCTTCGAGACCAAGTACCCCGGCGAGCTCTCGGGCGGCATGCAGCAGCGCGTGGGCATCGCCCGTGCGCTGGTCAACGACCCGCTGCTGCTGCTGATGGACGAGCCCTTCGGCGCGCTCGACGCCATGACGCGCGAGAGCATGAACGTGGAACTGCTCAAGCTGCGCGAGCGCACAGGCGCCACCATCATGCTGGTCACGCACAGCATTCCCGAGGCGGTGTTCCTCGGCGACCGCGTGGTCGTGATGTCGCCGCGTCCCGGCCGCGTGACGCAGGTCATCGACGTCGACCTGCCGGCCGCGCGCACGCTCGACCTCATCAACACCGAGCGCTTCGGCAGCCACGTCTCCAGCATCCGCGCCAACCTCAACGCCACCGGAGGGCTCGACTGATGGCCGCCATCGCAGAAGACATCCGCCCGCTGGAGGCGGACGACGACGCAGGTCCCTCGCACTGGCTCACGCCCGGCCGGCGCCGGCTGCTGATCGCCGGCGTGTTCGTGCTGGTGATGGTGCTGTGGCACGTGGCCGTGACGGCGTTCAAGGTCTCGCACCTGATCTTCCCGGGGCCGCTGGGGGTGGGCCAGTCGATCCACGACGTGTTCGCCAGCGGCGAGGTGTGGCCGCACCTGGGCGTCACGCTCTACGAGATCCTGGCCGGCTTCGGGCTCGGGGCGCTGGCCGGCTTCGTGCTCGGCGCGCTGATCGGCCAGAGCGCATTGCTGGAGGCGGTGCTCTACCCATACGTGGTGGCCTTCCAGACGGTGCCGAAGGTCGCGATCGCGCCGCTGTTCGTGCTGTGGTTCGGCTTCGACACGACCTCGAAGGTGGTCATCACCGCCACCATCGTGTTCTTCCCGGTGCTGGCCAACACCATCGTGGGCCTGCGCTCGGCACCACGCGACCAGATCGACCTCATGCGCGCCTTCACCGCATCGGGCTGGCACGTGTTCCGCATGGTGCGGCTGCCGCATGCGCTGCCCTACATCTTCGCGGGGCTGGACATCGGCATCGTGCTGGCCGTCATCGGCGCGATCGTCGGCGAGTTCGTGGGCGCACAGGCGGGCCTGGGCTACCTCATCCTGCAGCGCAACTTCTCGATGGACGCGGGCGGCATGTTCGCGATCCTCATCGTGCTCTCGGTCATCGGCATCGTGCTGCACGCCGTCGTGAAGTCGATCGCGCGCCGCGTCATCTTCTGGGCCGACGCCTTCACCGACCTGTCCCGCGGCGCCTGAGCCGCAACCCCCATTCCCCAAGGAGATCACGCCATCATGACGCTCGCCGAGCACACCATCGACGCACCCCGCCGCGCCTCCGCGCAGGAGATGCCCATCCTCGACCTCGGCCCCTGGCTGGCCGGCGGGCCGATCGGCCCGCTGGTCGAACAGTTCAAGGCCGCCTGCACCAACACCGGCTTCTTCTACGTCAAGAACCACGGCGTGCCGCAGCAGGTCATCGACGACGTCTTCGAGGCCACGCGCCGCTACATGTCGCTGCCGATGGAGGAACGGCTGAAGGACCGGATCGACGAGCGCTTCCGCCGCGGCTTCATGCCGATGGGCGTGACCCAGCATCCGGGCCACAAGCCGGACCGCAAGGAGAGCTACGAGCTGGGCCTGGACCTGCCGCTGACCGACCCGGACGTGCAGGCCGGCCGCCCGTTGCACGGGCCGAACCGCTGGCCGGCCGACAAGCCGTGGCTGGAGACGGCGGCGATGACCTACTTCGACGCCACCATCGAACTCGGCCGCAACCTGCTGCGCGTGTTCGCGCGGGCGGTGGGGCAGGACGAGGGCTTTTTCCTGCAGTACACGAAGAAGCCGATGGTGCAGTCGCGCCTCTTCCACTATCCGCCGCAGGAGTCCTTCACCAACCTCGAACTGGGCGCGGCGATGCACACCGACTACGGCATGCTCACCCTGCTCACGCAGGACCCCATCGGCGGGCTGGAGCTGTGCACGCGCAGCGGCGAATGGGTGGCGGCGCCCTACGTCGAGGGCACGCTGGTGGTGAACCTGGGCGACCTGGTGAAGGTGTGGACCAACGACGTCTACGTGTCGAACCCGCACCGCGTGGCCAACCGCACCGGGCGCGAGCGCTACTCGATCCCGACCTTCTTCAACCTCGACTACGACACCCCGGTGCGCTGCCTGCCCGGCTTCGAACCCGCGCAAGGGGCGCCGCGGCATGCCCCCATCCGTTCGGGCGAGTACCTGGTGAGCCGCTTCGCCAGCGTGCAGAAGTACAAGACGCCGGCCGAGCTGGCCGCCGCCGGGGGCTGAGGCCCGGCTCAGCGCGCGGTGGGCACGCGCTGCGCACGGGCCTCGGCGTCTTCGAGGACGACCACCAGTTCGGCCAGGAAGGTGTCCACGGGCAGCGGCAGGTTGCGCCCCTGGTGCACGCTCAGCGCCAGCCGCTGCGGACGGGCACGCGGGTCTTTCAACGGCACGTAGGAGCCGGCCCGCGGCCGGGCCTGCGGGTCCTCGATCGGCGTGGTGGTGAAGGTCAGGCACATGCCCTCGGCCGCCACGTTGCGCATGAGCTCGTAGGAATTGGTCTCCAGCGCCACCCGCGGACGGATGTTGGCCTTGGCGAGCATGTCGTCGGTCTGCTGCTTGGCCCACAGCGAGGAGTCCAGCAGCGAGAGGCCGTACTCGGCACAGTCGGACAGGCGCAGCGACTTGCGGCCTTCCAAGGGATGGCCGCTCGGGACCAGCACGAACAGCGGCATCAGCCGCGAGTAGACGGTCCGCATGTCGGTCTGCGGCACGTCGCCGAAGGTGAAGCAGGCGTCGAGCTCGTCCTCCAGCAGCATCTGCGTCAACCGCGGGCTGCCCGCCACATGCACGCTGAACGAGATGCCGGGATAGTCCTTGGAAAAGCGGGAGAAGAAGCCCGGCATCAGGTCGCGGGTGAGGGACTCGGGCATGCCGAAGTGCACGTGCCCGCGCCGCAGGCCCTGCAGCGCCTCCAGCTCGGCATGCACGCGGCGCGTTTCGTTGCTGACGTTCTTGTAGTAGCGCATCAGCAGTTCGCCGGCGGCCGTGAGGCGCACCTTGCCGCGTCCCTGTCGGCGCTCGAGCAGGGGCGCGCCCAGCGAGTCCTCGAGCATCACCAGCTGGCGGCCGACCGCGGACGCGGCGACGAAGAGGTTCTCGGAGGCCGCGCGGATCGAGCCGGTGCGCGCCACTTCCGCGAAGTAGCGCAGGGCGGTCGTCGAGACGAGTTTCAAGCGGGCTCCATGCGATGGCAAAACGGCAGCCCGGATTGTTGCGCCGGACGGCCGGACGCGCCGGCGCCAGCGCCAACAGCGCACGTCCGCTCACGCCGGCCCGGCCCAGGCGCGCGAGAACTCCAGCAGCACCTCCGCCACGCGCGCCACGGCGCCCTCGCGCGCTTCGGTCGCGCGCTGGCCGATCACCAGCTTGCGTACCAGCCGCGGGCTGAGCGGCACGACGCGCACGCGCGGGTTGGCATAGGCCTTGTCGCCGGGCGCCACCGGCAGCAGCGCGGCGCCGTAGCCGGCCTCGACCAGGCCGCGCATGGCCGTGTCGTAGTTGTGCTCGATGCGCGGGCGCGGCGCATAGCCGGCGCGCGCGAACCACTCCATGGTGAGCGTCTGCATGCGGCTGCCCGGCTCGTTCATGACCAGGGGCCGCTCGGCCAGCCAGGCCGGCGTGGCGCGCTTGACCGGCGGCCATGCGGCCGGCACGAGTGCGCGCATCTCGTTGGTCATCCACGGCGTGAAGCGCACGCCGGGCAGCGCGGGCTGCGGCAGCGAGACCAGGGCCAGATCGACCGTGCCAGCCTGCAGCCCGGCCACCGACGCCTCGGAGCCGATGAACATGGGCGCGATCTCGATGCCGGGGTGGCGCTTGGCCAGCGCCTCGAACACCGGCGGCAGCAGGTCGACCACGATGCCGGTGGTGCTGACGCCCACGCGCACCCGCCCTTCCAGGCCCGCATGGCGGCGCTGGGCGGCGTCGATGGCCTCGTCCACGTCGCGCAGCAGGCGGCGGCCCCGCTCGACCAGTTCGGCACCGGCGGGCGTGGGCTGCACCCGGCGCGCGGCGCGCACGAGCAGCGGCACGCCCAGGCGCGATTCGAGTTCGCTCACATGCAGGCTGACGGTGGGCTGCGCCAGGTGCAGCGACTGCGCGGCGGCCGAGAAGCTGCCCAGGTCGGCGATGGCGATGAGGGTGCGGAGCTGGTCGAGGTTGAGATGACGCATCAGCGATTCTGATCACAAGACTCAGAAATCTCAACTTCTCCAATCTGCGGTTGCGACGCATGATCGCGTCACTCCCACTCACAGCACTGTTGCCCGCCGCCCTGGAGCCCGATCATGAACGCCGTCCTGCGCCCTGCCGTCTCGTCCCTTCTGCCGCTGCGCGGCCTGCAGCAATGGTGGCGCCACGCCGCCCTGGTGCGCCGCCAGAAGGCCGAGGCGCGCGCGCTGATGGCGCTCGGCCAGCACGAGCTCAACGACCTCGGCGTGGGCCGCAGCGAACTGCCCGCGCTGGTGCGCGATCCGGCCTGAGCCCGCCTGCCCCTGCCGTTCAGGCCGCGCCGGCCCAGCCGGCGACGATGCGCGATGCGGCCGCAATGACGTCGTCGCGCGGCTTCGCATCCCGCGCATCGAGCCGCGTGTAGACCGCCAGCACCAGCGGCGCTGCCTGCGGCCGCCAGACGACCGCGATGTCGCTGGCCGCGCCATGGGCGCCGGTGCCCGTCTTGTCCCCCACCGTCCACCCTGCCGGCATGCCGGCGCGGATGCGCGCGCCACCGGTGGTGTTGCCGCGCAGCCAGTCCTGCAGCCGCGCGCGCTGCGCCGTGGGCAGGCCGTCGTCGAGCGCCAGGGTGCGCAGCAGGCGGGCCATGGCTTCGGGCGTGGAGGTGTCGCGCGGGTCGTCGGCCAGCGCGCTGTTGAGTTCGGGCTCCCAGCGGTCCAGCCGGAAGGTGCTGTCGCCCCAGGCGCGTGCCTGCGCCGTGAGGGCCTCGGGGCCGCCGATGCGCCGAAGCAGCAGGTTGGCAGCGGCGTTGTCGCTGTACTGCACCGTGGCGGCACACAGCTCGGCGACCGTCATGCCGCGCGCCAGCTCGCGGCCGGTGATGGGCGAGTGGGTGATCAGGTCGGCCTGGGTGTAGCGCACGCGCGCGTCGAGCACGCCGGGCTCGCGCACGCTGCGTGCGAGCACGGCGCCGGCAAGGACGGCCTTGAAGGTGCTGCACACCGGAAGGCGCTCGGTGGCGCGGTGGCCCAGCACGGCGCCGCTGGCGGTGTCGATGGCGAAGACGCCGAGGCGGCCGTTCAGCCCATCCTCGAGTCGGGCGAGGGCGGCGCCGGGATCGCGGGGCGAGCCGCTCGACGCGGCCGAACATGCAGTGGCCAGCGGCACGAGCGAAGCGGCCATCAGCAGATGGCGACGGGTGAGCGCGGTGGCCGCCGGGGGCGAGAAGAAGGGCATCGAGGTCTCCAGAAGATGCGGGGCGCCGACAATGCAGCGCCGGTGGAATGGATGGATGGACATGTCGCGACGCTTCGCATCGTAGGAAGCCTCACCCCTCCCACCAAGCCCGCCGGCCCGCACGCCGCACACCGCTGTAACGCCTGTCACATGGCCCTGTCGCCCCTCACCGTCGAGCTCACGTCGCCGCAGTCCGTCGACGGCCGAGCCGCGCCCTACCAGTCGCTGTGGCTGCTGGTCCGGCTGCACCGTGCACGCCTGGACGGCGCGCCGCTGCGCCTGGACGACCTGCGCGGCCAGGTGTCCTCGGCCGCGACGCTGCGCATGGTGGTCAGCCGTGCCTTTCGCGACTTCAAGGCCTGGGGCGTCGCCGTGGGCTGGGGCGCGGACGAATCGCGCGACCCACGATTCCTCAACGCCGAAGGACGCAGCCAGGGGCCCTTCTGGCTGCCGGCGGCGCAGGCGGCGCGGCTGCGGCTGCAGGTGGACGGCGAAGCGGCGACGCCGGACGAGGTCGCGTCCTTCCTGGGCCTGGACGCGCGCGCGCCCGCCACGGCGCCGCTCGCCCCGGCCGGCGTGCAGCTGCGCGACGCCCGCTTCTGGCAGCAGCTCGCGGCGGCACAGCAGGCGATGCGCCAGGGACGCTGGGCGACGCCGGTGATCGGGCCGCGCGGCGCGGCAGGGCCGGCCAACGCGCTGGAGGCGATGCGGCAGGCGGGCGCCCTGGCGCACGGCGACTTCCAGCGCGCCCTGGTGACCTTGAACGAGGCGCTGCTGTGGCGCCGCCTGGGCGACGAGGCGCAGGCGCGGCGCCGCGTGCAGGCGTTGCAGCGGCAGCGGCTGGCGCAACACATCGCCGGCCACGAGTACCTGGGCGCGATGGCGGGCATCGTCTCGGCCTGGTGCGCCTACACGGCGCGCGACCTGGCGTCGGCACAGGCCCAGCTCTCGGCGCTGGCCGCCGACCCGGCCCACGCGCCCCTGCTGCGCCACCACCCGCAGGTGCGCTTCGAGTGGAGCAACCTGTGGGCGCTGGCCTGCCGCTCGCGCGCGCTGGCGACGGCCGCGCACAATGCGCCGGCCGCCGCCGTGCAGGCGCAGGAGGCGATGCAGCATTTCGGCCGCGCGCTGGCGGCAGCCTTCGAGTCGCATGCCTTCGATGCGGCGCAGCACGTGGCCGCGAACCTCGGCATGGCCGTGTGGCTGTTCGACCGCGTGGGCCTGGCGCTGCCGGCCGCCGAAAGCGCCCGCGGCGCGGACGCGGTGGCGCAGGCCGTGCAATGGATCGCCTTCAGCGAATGGCTCAGCGGCCTGGTGGACGTGCAGGGCCGCTCGGCCTGGAATGCGATCTACCTGCTGCGCATCGCGCGCGGCGCCTGCCGGCCGGCGGCGGGCGGCACGCTGCGCGCCTTCCGCGCGCTGCAGCCGCTGGCGCCGGCGGCGCTCGCGGCGCAGGCGGGCTCGCTGGCCGAGGCCTTCGCGCCCGCAGCCTGGCCCGCGCGCTGGGTGGAGGTGGCCCGGCTGCGGCTCGACGAGCATCGCCAGGGCCAGCGCCGCTACCCCGGGCTGCAGCATGCGAGCCTGCTGTTCGAACACGCGTGGTACGCCGCCCATGCCGGCGACCTGCGCGCCGCGGCACACTCGCTGGGTGCGCTGCGCGAGGCCCTGCGCCTGCTGGTGGCCAGCGACCGCGCCTACTTCCGCGAGGTGTGGAACGACGAGCTGCCGGCCGAGCTGCTGGCGCTGGAGCCCGCGCCCCGGCGTGCCGCGGCGCGCCGCACCGCCTGACCCCACGACCCGATCCGACAACATCACCCCGAGACCATGAACGCCCTGACCTACGCCACGCTCCTCTTCCTGCACGTCGCCAGCGCCGCCTTCTGGGTCGGCGGCATGGCGGCGATGCACTTCGCCGCACGGCCGGCCGCGGTGGCCACGCTGGCGCCGCCGCAGCGCCTGCCCTTCATGGCGGCGGCGCTGGGCCGCTTCTTCCGCGGCGTGGATGTCGCGCTCACGCTGCTGTGGGCGAGTGGGCTGGCGATGTTCGCGACGCTGGGCGGCTTCGCGGGGTCGCACTGGCGGGTGCATGCGATGCTCACGCTGGCGCTGGTGATGACCGGCGTCTATGTCTGGCTGCGCGCCCGCGGCCTGCCCGCGCTGCGCCGCGCGGTGGCGGCGGCACAGTGGCCCGAGGCCGGCGAGCGGCTCGCGACGATCCGCCGACTGGTGGCGACCAACCTCGCGCTCGGCACGGCGGTGTTCGCGGTGGCGCTGGTGGGCCGCGCCGCCTGAGCGCGCGAGCCCGATGCATTGAACCCGTACCCGCGCGCCCGGCTGCCGGGCGCTGCAGCCCCTTCCGATCCGAGACTCCGGCGAACGATTCCCCATGCTCCTCCACGGAACCCTGCGCGGCATCGCCGCCATGCTGCTGGCCTGCGCCTTCTTCGCCTGCATGGACGCGCTGCTGAAGAACCTGGCAGCCCACTACCCGCCGCTGCAGGTGATGGCGCTGCGCGGCCTGACCGCGCTGCCCCTGGTGTGCGTGTGGATCGCCTGGCGGCGCGAAGCCCGCGCGCTGGTGCACCGCCGCCTGCGCTGGGGCCTGCACCTGCTGCGGGCGGCACTGAACATGACGATGCTGGTGCTCTTCGTCTACGGCCTGCAGACGCTGGGCCTGGCCGAGGCCTACACGCTGAGCTTCATCGCGCCGCTGCTGATGGTGCTGATCGCGGTGCCGCTGCTGGGCGAGCCGGTGCTGCCGCGGCACTGGCTGGCGATCGGCCTGGGCTTCGCGGGCGTGGTGATCGCGCTGCGGCCCGAGCAGGGCGACTTCCTCTCGGCCGGTGCGCTGGCCGTGCTGGGGGCCGCGGCCTGCTACGCGCTGTCGAACATGCTGGGCCGGCTCATCAGCCGCACCGAGTCGAGTTCGGCGCTGGTCTTCTGGACCACGGGGGCGATGGCGGTGGGCGGCAGCCTGCTGGCGGCGCCGCAGTGGGTGCCGATCCAGCCCGGGCACGGCTGGGCGCTGGCCGGGCTGGCGGTCTTCGGCTTCCTGGGCCAGGTCACGATCGCGGAGGCCTTCCGGCACGGGCAGGCGGCGGCCATCGCGCCTTTCGAGTACAGCGCGCTGGCGTGGGGCATCGCGCTGGACGGGCTGTTCTGGCACGCCGTGCCCGACGGCTGGACGCTGGGCGGTGCCGCGATCATCGTGGCCAGCGGCGTCTACCTGGTGCGCGGCGAGGCCGGGCCCCGCCCGCAGCCGCGCAACGACGGCGCGAAGGAGCGCACCCCCTGAGCGGGCGGCAGCGCGACAAGGCGACAACCTACGCGCAGCGCTCCCAAGCGACGACAGGCGCCGCGATGGGCCCGGCACGACAGTGCCGCATCGTCCATCCCTGCCACGCCTTGCCATGGCCACTTCCTCCCGATCCACCCGCGCGCACGCCGATGGCGGCACCGAGACCGCCCACGTGCTGAGCGACTTCAAGGCGGCGGTGAACATGACGCCCGCCCAGCTCGAGCGCTGGCTGCAGACGGAGGAATCGCGCACCGTCGGCTTCAAGGGCGCGCCCGGCAAGGAATCCATAGGGCATGCGTCGGGCCGGCGGATCGTGCGCCTGCTGGGCAAGGACCGCGATGCACTCACCGCGGGCGACCTGGCCCACATGCGCAAGGTGGTGGGCTACGTGCACCGGCACCTCGCGCAGCGGCCCTCGGGCAACGTGCGCGACATGCCCTGGCGCCAGTCGCTGATGAACTGGGGCCACGACCCGCTCAAACGCCGCTGAAGGTTCGTCCAGGGCGGCCGGCAGTACCGCGGTCGGTCAGAGCGCGCCGGCAGCGCGCAGCGCCTCGATCTCCGTGGCCGACAGCCCCATCTCGCGCAGCACCTCGTCGGTGTGCTGGCCCAGCGCGGGCGGCGCGCGGCGCAGCACCGGCGGGGTGGCCGCCAGGCGCAGCGGGCTGGCGACGCCGGTGATGGCGGCGATGCCGTCGCCCGCATCGCGCGGCAG
>Ga0308159_1005924_pt1 | contig 9979 bp, 6 predicted proteins | sample PhyCR1_FD_201040 | JGI IMG/M metagenome (GOLD analysis project Ga0308159, IMG submission 201040) | Phyllosphere microbial communities from UC Gill Tract Community Farm, Albany, California, United States - DLSLC.R1 | ecosystem: Host-associated > Plants > Phyllosphere > Unclassified | place: USA... | reverse complement strand
CGACCGCCGCCAGGAACGACAGCTTCACCGCCGACCAGAAGTCGATGTACACCAGGCGCAGACGGACCTGCTTGGCGGGGGTCTTGTGAGTCGACTTCTTGGCGAGCTTGTCGGCTACCGTGCTCATGCGTCAGTACTTTCCTCGGGGGTCTCGGAAGAGGAGGCGTCGGCCTCGTCCGCGGGAGAAGCGGCGGGCTCGGTGGTCGTCTCCGTCGTCTCGGTCAGGTTCCGCTCTGCGTTACGGGCGATGGCGATGATCCTGTCATCACCTCCGGCTCGTGCGAACACGACACCCATGGTGTCGCGTCCCTTGGCGGGTACCTCGGCCACGGCAGAGCGTACCACCTTGCCGCTGGCAAGAACCACGAGGACCTCGTCGCCTTCCGACACCATCATTCCGCCCGCGAGAACGCCGCGATCGTCGGTCAGACGGGCCACCTTGATGCCCAGACCACCGCGATTCTGCATGCGGTACTCGGTGACCGCGGTGCGCTTGGCGTAGCCGCCCTCGGTCACGACGAAGACGAACTCGTCGTCTTTCGCGACGGATGCCGAGAGCAGGCTGTCGCCCTCGCGGAAGTCCATGCCCTTCACGCCCGAGGTCGACCGACCCATCGGGCGCAGCGCGCTGTCGGTGGCGGAGAAGCGCAACGACTGTCCGAGTCGGCTGATGAGGAGGATGTCGTCACCCTCGTCGACCAGCATCGCGCTGACCAGCTCGTCGGCGCTGCCCTGCTCGGCCTCGTCGCCCTCCTCGGCAACCTGTCCGCGGAGCTTGATGGCGATCACCCCGCCCTGGCGGTTGGTGTCGTATTCGTCGAGACGGGTCTTCTTCACGAGACCGTTCCGGGTCGCGAGCACGAGGTAGGTCGCAACGCTGTAGTCGCGGATGTCGAGGATCTGCGCGATCTCTTCGTCGGGCTGCAGGGCGAGCAGGTTAGCGACGTGCTGACCCTTGGCATCCCGACCGGCCTCGGGAACCTCGTAGGCCTTCGAGCGATAGACACGGCCCTTGTTCGTGAAGAACAGCAGCCAGTGGTGCGTCGTGGTGACGAAGAAGTGCTCGACCACATCGTCGGCGCGCAGCTGCGCGCCCTTCACGCCCTTGCCACCGCGGTGCTGAGAACGATAGTTGTCGCTGCGCGTGCGCTTGATGTAGCCGTCGCGGGTGACCGTCACGACCATCTCTTCTTCGGCGATGAGGTCTTCGATCGACACGTCGCCGTCGAATCCGTGGAGGATCTCGGTGCGACGGTCGTCGCCGAAGCGGTCGGTGATGGCCGTGAGCTCGTCACGGATGATGGTGCGCTGACGGGCGGGGGTCGCGAGGATGTCGTTGTAGTCCGCGATACGGGCCTCGAGCTCGGTGGCCTCGTCGACGATCTTCTGCCGCTCGAGGGCCGCGAGTCGACGCAGCTGCATGTCGAGGATCGCCTGCGCCTGGACGTCGTCGATGACGAGGAGCTTCTGCAGTCCCTCGTTGGCATCCTGAGCCGTGGGCGATCGACGGATGAGCGCGATGACCTCGTCGAGCGCGTCCAGCGCCTTCAGGTAGCCGCGCAGGATGTGCATGCGCTCTTCGGCCTTGCGGAGGCGGTACTGCGTGCGACGCACGATGACCTCGACCTGGTGGTCGATCCACAGGCTGATGAAGCCGTCGAGCGAGAGCGTGCGAGGCACACCGTCGACGATCGCGAGCATGTTCGCGCCGAAGTTCTCCTGCAGCTGCGTGTGCTTGTACAGGTTGTTCAGCACGACCTTCGCGACGGCGTCGCGCTTGAGCACGACGACGAGGCGCTGGCCGGTGCGACCCGAGCTCTCGTCGCGGATGTCGGCGACACCGGTGATCTTGCCCTCGCGGGCGAGGTCGCCGATCTTGACCGCGACGTTGTCGGGGTTCACCTGATACGGCAGCTCGGTGATCACGAGGCACGTGCGGCCCTGGATCTCTTCGATGTTGACGACGGCCCGCATCGTGATCGACCCGCGACCGGTGCGGTACGCGTCCTTGATGCCGCGGGTACCGAGGATCTGCGCGCGCGTGGGGAAGTCGGGGCCGGGGATGCGCTCCATGAGCGCTTCGAGCAGCTCCTCGCGCGTGGCATCCGGATTCTCGAGGGCCCAGAGCGCACCGGCCGAGACCTCGCGCAGGTTGTGCGGGGGGATGTTCGTGGCCATGCCGACGGCGATGCCGACCGAGCCGTTGACGAGCAGGTTCGGGAAGCGCGCGGGTAGGACCGTCGGCTCCTGCGTCTGACCGTCGTAGTTGTCCTGGAAGTCGACGGTCTCTTCTTCGATGTCGCGCACCATCTCGAGCGCGAGGGGAGCCATCTTGGTCTCGGTGTACCGGGGGGCTGCGGCGCCCTGGTTGCCGGGCGAGCCGAAGTTCCCCTGCCCGAGAGCGAGCGGGTAGCGCAGCGACCAGGGCTGCACGAGGCGTACGAGGGCGTCGTAGATGGGAGCGTCACCGTGCGGGTGATAGTGACCCATCACCTCGCCCACGACACGGGCGCACTTCGAGAACGACTTGTCGGGGCGGAAGCCGCCGTCGTACATGCCGTAGATCACGCGCCGGTGCACGGGCTTGAGGCCGTCACGCACGTCGGGCAGAGCACGCCCGACGATGACGCTCATCGCGTAGTCGAGGTAGCTCCGCTGCATCTCGAGCTGGAGGTCGACCTGGTCGATCTTCCCGTGGTCGTGCGCCGGCTCGCCGCGGACGTCGTCGGGTTCGGGCGTGATGTCGTCAGCCATGTCTTCTCAGTTCCGTGATGAATGCGTCGTGCGAGATCAGATGTCGAGGAAGCGGACGTCTTTGGCGTTGCGCTGGATGAAGCTGCGTCGCGACTCGACGTCTTCCCCCATGAGCACCGAGAAGATCTCGTCGGCTGCCGCGGCATCGTCGATGGTGACCTGCTTGAGCGTGCGCGTCTGCGGGTCCATCGTGGTCTCCCACAGCTCGTGGTCGTTCATCTCGCCGAGACCCTTGTAGCGCTGGATGCCGTTGTCTTTGGGGATCCGCCGACCCGAGGCCTGACCGTCGACGAGCATCGCGTCGCGCTCGCGGTCGCTGTACGCGTATTCGTGGGGGTGGTTCGACCACTTGAGGCGGTACAGCGGCGGCTGCGCGAGGTAGACGAAGCCCGCCTCGATGAGTCCGCGCATGTAGCGGAAAAGCAGCGTCAGCAGCAGCGTCGTGATGTGCTGACCGTCGACGTCGGCATCGGCCATCAGCACGATCTTGTGGTACCGCGCCTTAGCCATGTCGAAGTCTTCACCGATGCCCGTGCCGAAGGCCTGGATCATCGCCTGGACCTCTTTGTTGCCCAGGGCGCGGTCGAGACGCGCGCGCTCGACGTTGAGGATCTTGCCGCGGAGCGCCAGAATCGCCTGCGTGTGGGGGTCGCGACCCTGCACCGCGGAGCCACCGGCCGAGTCACCCTCGACGAGGAAGATCTCGCTGATCGAGGGGTCCTTCGAGGTGCAGTCCTTCAGCTTGTCCGGCATGGCGGCCGACTCGAACACGCTCTTGCGGCGGGCGGTCTCGCGCGCCTTGCGCGCGGCGAGACGCGCGGTCGCGGCGTCGATGGCCTTGCGGATGATGTTCTTCGCCTGAGCGGGGTTGCGATCGAACCAGTCGCCCAGCTTGTCGCCCACGACCTTCTGGACGTAGGCGCGCGCCTCGGTGTTGCCGAGCTTGGTCTTGGTCTGACCCTCGAACTGCGGCTCCGACAGCTTCACCGAGATCACCGCGGTGAGACCCTCGCGGATGTCGTCGCCGGTGAGGTTGTCGTCCTTCTCTTTGAGGAGGTTGTTGGCGCGGGCGTAGCGGTTGACGAGCGTCGTCAGCGCCGCGCGGAAGCCCTCTTCGTGGGTGCCGCCCTCGTGCGTGTTGATCGTGTTCGCGTAGGTGAAGACGTTCTCGGTGTAGGCCGTCGTCCACTGCATCGCGAGCTCGAGCGCGATCTTGCGCTCGGTGTCCTCAGACTCGACCTCGATGATCTCGTCGTTGACCACGTCGGCCTTGCGCACGCGGTTCAGGTGCTCGACGTAGTCGACGAGGCCGCGCTCGTACAGGAAAGTGTCGTGACGGGCGTCGGTGACCTCTTCACCCGGCTCTCCCTCGGTGACGACGGACTGCGGGCGCTCGTCGCGCAGGCTGATCCGCAGGCCCTTGTTGAGGAAGGCCATCTGCTGGAAACGCGTGCGCAGGGTGTCGTAGTCGAAGTCGATGGTGTCGAAGATCGTGGCATCCGGCCAGAAGGTGATCGTCGTGCCCGTCTCGTCGCTCTCTTCGTCCTTCGAGAGAGGAGCGAGGGGCACACCACCCTCGCGGAACGACTGGCGCCACACGTGGCCCTGACGTCGGACCTCGACCTCGAGGCGCGTGGAGAGAGCGTTCACGACCGATGACCCGACACCGTGGAGACCACCCGAGACGGCGTAGCCGCCGCCGCCGAACTTTCCACCGGCGTGCAGCACGGTCAGAACGACCTCGACGGTCGACTTGCCCTCGGTGCGGTGCATGTCGACGGGGATGCCGCGGCCGTTGTCGACCACGCGCACGGCACCGTCGCCGAGAATGGTGACCTGGATCGTGTCGCAGTAGCCGGCCAGCGCTTCGTCGACGGAGTTGTCGACGATCTCTTGCACGAGGTGGTGCAGGCCGCGCTCACCGGTGGAACCGATGTACATACCGGGACGCTTGCGAACGGCCTCGAGGCCCTCGAGCACCTGGATGGCGTCTGCCCCGTACTCGTTGGGAACCTTCTTCGCCGCGGCGGGGACTTCGGGTTCCTCGGAAACGCTGTCGGGGTTTTCGGACGTCATGGGTACGCGCGCTCCAGATCGGTTCGTCGGAACCTCCATCCTATCGCGGAAGGGCTCCCGAAATGGCTTGTACGCCCCAATGCGGGGATAAATCACCTCAAGCCGGGATCGACCATGACTCAACCGTAGGTATCGCGCGGACCGCGGCCTGGAACGGCTCTGGGCCCCCATTTCCACGAGGGGACGTCCGGGCCCACGAACCGGATCGCTTCGACACCGGCCTCGGGAAAGCGTCGGAGGATCTCCGAGAGGATCTGCGCTCGCATGAACTGCAGCTGTTTGGCCCAGGCCGTCGAATCGGCCTGAACGGTGAGTGTGCCGTTCTCGAGGGCGACAGGACGCGTGTGCGCGGCGGTGTCCGAGCCTGCGACGTCGTCCCAGGTGCGCACGAGATCCTCGCGCGAGAGCTGGGGCTCCCACCCGGCCGACTGCGTGAGCGCCGAGATGACGTCCCCCAGGCCACGGGGGTCACGCCCGGGACTGAAGGGGGCGTTCTCGCCGTCATCGGCACGCCGACGTCGCTTCTTCTTGCGGTACGGCGACGGCTCGAGCCCTCGTAGACGAAGGTAGGTCGACATCGTCTCGGGGATCTCGGCGTCGTCATTCACCGCGGGGCTCCTCGATGCGACCCGCCTCGACACGCACGACGTGAGCGCGCAGGGCGTCGGGGACGTCCTCTTCGACCGCCGAGGTGACGATGACCTGCTCGTACCCGCCCGCGAGCTCGGCCAATCGGGCTCGGCGGCCGGCGTCGAGCTCGGCGAAGACGTCGTCGAGGATGAGGACCGGGTCGCCCAGGCGCGATTCGGCGCGCAGCAGTTCGGCGGATGCCAGGCGCAGGGCGAGCGCGACCGACCACGATTCGCCGTGCGACGCGTATCCCTTGACCGGCAGACCACGCACACGCAGGACGAGATCGTCGCGGTGCGGTCCGACCAGGGTCAGACCGCGCTCGAGCTCGGCCGAACGCTTCGCCGCGAGGGCCGCACGGAACTGGTCGGCCAGGGGCTCGCTCGATCCCGCCGCGTCGACGGCGTCGCCCTCTTCGGGATCGCCTCCGCCGACAGACAGAGCCCAGGACAGCCGCGGCTCGTGGTCGGCGCCGGCGATCGCCGCGTACGCCCGAGCCACGGGATCGGAGAGGTCGGATGCCAAAGCGCTCCGCGCCTCGATCACCTCGGTGCCCAGGGCGACCAGCTTCTCGTCCCAGACGTCGAGCGTGCTCAGCGCCTCGCCGCGGAGACCGCGAGCGCGCGCCGACTTCAGCAGAGCGCTGCGCTGGCGCAGAACACGGTCGTAGTCGCCGAGCACCCCGGCCATGCGCGGGATGCGCTGCACGATGAGCTGATCGGCGAACCGGCGGCGGGCGGAAGGATCGCCCCGAACGATCTGCAGATCTTCCGGAGCGAAAAGGACGACCTGCGCGTAACGGGGAAGCTCGGAGGTGCGGACGTTGACGCCGTTGACGCGCGCCTTGTTCGCGCCCTGGCGGTTGAGCTGCAGCTCGAGAAGGACACGGCGTTCACCGTGGGCGAGCCGTGCGCGGACGATCGCGGCATCCGTCCCGTCTTTGACGAGAGGCGCATCGTTCGACACACGATGCGAGCCGAGAGTCGCCAGGTACGCCACCGCTTCGACGAGGTTGGTCTTGCCCTGGCCGTTGCGACCGACGAAGACGTTCGCCCCCGAGGAGAGCGCGACATCGGCTTCCGCGTAATTGCGGAAGTCCTTCAGTCCGAGCTGCTCCACGATCACCGAGTCAGACTACCCGCCACCTCCGACACGGCAGCGTGGGATGCCGCTCAGCGCAAGAGCAGGTTGGGCTGGAGGAGGTACTTGAAGGTGCCCTCGCCGCCCTTCTCGACCGACGTCTGCGGCGTGACCAGCACGGGGCTGAGCTTGTTCGCGTTGTCGCTGGAGGTGAAGGTGATGCGCGTGAACTCGCTGCGGACCGCGCCGAGCGACTCGATGAGGTACTGCGGGTTGAGGCCCAGCGTGACCTCATCTCCGACGAGCGTGGCGTCGACGGACTCGTTGGCGCGAGCCTGCTCGGTGCCCGCGGCATCCATCGAGACGCCGTCGGGGCCGAACGTGAAACGCAGCGGAGCAGAGCGGTCGAGCACGAGCGCGACGCGACGGACCGCTTCGATGAGCTCGGCCGTGTTGACCACGCTGTGGTGCTCGGTCTGTGCGGGGAACAGACGACGCACGGGCGGGAAGTTGCCCTTGATCAGCAGCGACGTGACGGTCTTGTTGCCCGACGAGAACGCGATGATCTCGCGGTCGCCCGAGCCCGAGAACGCGATCGAGATGTCACCGCTGTGAGCGAACGTCTTGCCGACCTCCTGCAGGGTGCGGGCCGGCACGAGAGCCGAGGTGGTCTCATCGGATGCCACGGCCCCGCCATCCCACGGGATCTCACGGAGGGCCACGCGGTAGCGATCGGTCGCGACCAGGCTCAGGCGCGTGCCCGAGACCTCGAGCTGCACGCCGGTGAGGACGGGGGTCACGTCGTCGCGCGACGCCGCGAACGCGACCTGGGCGATCGCCGTGGCGAACTCGTCGGCGGGGACGAGACCGGATTCGCCGGTGACCTCGGGGATCGCCGGGTACTCCTGCACGGGCATCGAGGCGAGGGTGAAGCGTGCTGAACCGCACGTGAGGAGGATGCCGCCGTCGTCGTCGACCGCGATCTGGATCGGGGCGTTGGGCAGACGGTTGGCGATGTCGCTGAGAAGTCGGCCGTGGACGAGGATCGTGCCGGGCTCGTCGACCGTCGCTTCGATCGTCGTGCGGGCGGAAGCTTCGTAGTCGAAGGCGGCGAGGGTGAGTCCTTGCTCGTTCGCCTCGATGAGCACACCGGCCAGGATCGGCTGCGGGTTGCGCTGCGGCAGGAGCTTGACCACGAACGAGACGGCTTCGCTGAACACATCGCGATTGACGTGGAACTTCACGGGTGCTCCCTTGACGGCGGGTATGGCTTACCCATGCTAGTGCCCCCTTCCGGCGTCACCTGTCGAGCGATGTTCCCACGGCAAGGTCATCGAATCTCTCTTAACAAAGAACTGGGATCTTCATCTTGTTAACAGCTGTGGAGAGTGTGGATAACTCACGACACGCTTGTTAACAGCAGGGAACCCGGGGGTCGTCAACTGTGGACGAGCTGCGGAGAGCCTGTCGAGTTAACACGTCACGGCTCGAGCGCCATCACTCACTCGTCCACAGTGTTAACGCGTCAGTGCACAGATCATCCCGAGGAAATTCGAGTTATCCACAGGTTTTCCACACTGTGTAGAACCCGCGGAGAAACCCCCTGTGTAAGGCCATCAACGCCTGATCAGAGGCATAAAAAGAGAAAGGGGCTCGAACCACGGTCGTGGTCGAGCCCCTTCGTCAGACGAGCGTTCAGCGCATACGTCCCAGCTGGCTGGTGATCTCCGACACCTGGTTGAAGATCGACCGGCGCTCCTTCATGAGGTCGCTGATCTTCTTGTACGCGTACATCACCGTCGTGTGATCGCGGTTGCCGAACAGCTGCCCGATCTTCGGGAGCGACAGGCTCGTCCGCTCGCGACAGAGGTACATCGCGATCTGTCGAGCGGTGGCCACGGCTTGCGAACGGCTCGAGCCGTACAGATCGTCGACCGACAGTTTGAAGTACTGCGCGGTCGCGGTGATGATGTCCGTCGGCGAGATGACGTTGGCGTCGTCCTGGTCGATGATGTCGCGCAGGACCGTCTGTGCGAGTGACATGTCGAGCGTCGAGCGGTTCAGACTGGCGAACGCGGAGACGCGGATGAGCGCGCCCTCGAGCTCGCGGATGTTGGACGAGACGACCGTGGCGATGTACTCGAGCACGTCATCGGGGATGAGAAGCCGCTCGCTCTGCGCCTTCTTCCGCAGGATCGCGATGCGCGTTTCGAGGTCGGGTGCCTGGACGTCGGTGATCAGGCCCCATTCGAATCGACTGCGCATGCGGTCTTCGAAGCCGGTCAGCTGCTTCGGCGGAAGGTCGCTCGTGATGACCACCTGCTTGTCGTGGTCGTGCAGCGTGTTGAACGTGTGGAAGAACGCTTCCTGCGTCTCGGCGCGACCCTGCAGGAACTGGATGTCGTCGATCAGCAGGATGTCGACGTCGCGATAGCGCGCCTGGAAGGCCGAGCCCCGGTTGTTGGCGATCGAGTTGATGAAGTCGTTCGTGAACTCTTCGCTCGAGACATAGCGGACTCGGATGCCGGCGTACATGCTCGCGGCGTAGTCGCCGATCGCGTGGAGGAGGTGGGTCTTGCCGAGGCCGGAATCGCCGTAGATGAACAGCGGGTTGTACGCCTTGGCGGGCGCCTCGGCGACGGCGACCGCCGCTGCGTGGGCGAAGCGGTTGGACTGCCCGATGACGAAGTTGTCGAAGGTGTACTTGGGGTTGAGACGTGTGTCGTTTCGCGACGCCGGCACGATCGGATCGGGGGCCGGCTCGTTCACGGGCGAGAGTGCGGGTGCGGGCTGGGGACGCTCCTCACGCGGGGCGGCGGAGGAGCTGCGCTGCGTCTCGATCACGTCGGGGTTCACGACGACTCGGAACGTTCCGACCTGAGGGTCGTCTCCCTGCACCTGCGCGAGCGCCTCGAGGATGGGCGCGCGCATGCGCTTGTTGAACTGGGCGGCAGTGAGGTCGTTCGGGACGTCCAAGTACAGCGTTCCGCCCATCACCCCCTGCGGGACGGCGAGGTTGAGGAAGCCGTGCAACTGCGGGGTGACCCGATCATCGGTGAGAAGCTGGTCGAGCACGGATGACCAGACGGGCACATCCGGTGCTTCGTGCAGAGACATAGCCCCTCCGGGATCTTGACGCGACGGGTGATCGACGTGTCGCGTCGAACCTGTGGATAACTTCCGGGGCCACGCTAGTTCGCGGCCCTGTCGGAGCAAAATCCACTGTAGGACTCGGTCGCGTGTCTTTGCCACGCTTGTGGACAACGCCTGGGGATAATGGGCGGTCGCGTTCTCGGTTTGAGTTAACGCCGCGCGCGACGTAGCCTTAGTCGGTTGACTTATGCCTATACGGCAGTCCCGACCCCCGTCCCCGGCAGAAGAGCATCGGGCGACATCACCTCCGGAGTGACCCATGAGCAAGCGCACCTTCCAGCCCAAC
>Ga0308159_1005923_pt1 | contig 9982 bp, 7 predicted proteins | sample PhyCR1_FD_201040 | JGI IMG/M metagenome (GOLD analysis project Ga0308159, IMG submission 201040) | Phyllosphere microbial communities from UC Gill Tract Community Farm, Albany, California, United States - DLSLC.R1 | ecosystem: Host-associated > Plants > Phyllosphere > Unclassified | place: USA... | reverse complement strand
ATTGGCCGGGATAAGGAAACCCGCATGATGATGGAAATCTTGTGCAGAAGAACCAAACCCAATGTGATTTTAACCGGCGATGCCGGAGTAGGTAAAACGGCCCTGATTGATGGATTTGCGTTAGATCTGGTTGACCAAAATGTACCCGAAAGCCTCAAGGCCACCCAACTTTTTGAATTGGATTTAGGTGCCTTAATAGCAGGTGCGTCCTATAAAGGTGAGATAGAAGACCGATTAAAAAACATCATTAAAGAGATTAAACAATTTGAAAAAGCGGTACTTTTTATTGATGAAATCCATACGCTCTTAGATAATAAAGGACCTGTTGGAGCTGGAATAGGCAATTTGCTGAAACCCGAACTGGCAAGGGGAGAAATCACCGTAATCGGGGCTACCACTATTGACGAGTACCGAAAAATTATTGAGCCCGAACAAGCTTTTAGCCGCCGTTTTGAAGTACTTCAGATCGCCGAGCCCAATGAAGAAAGCACCATCAAAATGCTGCAAAAACTGGCCGTTAAATATGAAGAACATCACGTACTTCAGATTGATAAAGATGCCCTTACCGATTGCGTGCGTTTAGCCAAAAGGTACATGAAAGACAGAAGATTGCCCGATTCAGCCTTTGATCTTCTGGATAGAACAATGGCAGCCATGAAAATGATGAATGACACTTCTGATAAGGTGATAGAGGGACTTGAAACAGAATTGGCTCAGATAAGCGCCAACCCAGCGTTATCAGAACAAGAGAAATTTGCAGATTACAAATGGCTGTATTCCCTCTTGCAAAACAAACTCAGCCCGGTGTTATTAGGGCGGTTAACTGATGAAACACAGACAGACACCTTTGAAACGGCAGAAGAATATGAAACCTATCTTCAAAGGAGCCTAACCGACTTGAAAAAATTTGCTGAAGAAAAGAGCGACAGAATTACGAAACAGGATATTGCTTCGGTAGTTTCTTACAAAACAGGTATCCCAATGGGAAAACTTCAGGCAGGCGAAAAAGAAAAACTGCTGAATATGGAGCAGTATTTAAAGAAAAGAGTTGTAGGCCAGGATCAGGCTTTAAAAGCTGTCTCGGATGCAATTCTTGAATCGCGAAGTGGCCTCAATAAAAAAGGCCAGCCCATTGGTTCCTTTTTTTTGCTTGGCCCTACCGGGACCGGAAAAACAGAGCTGGCAAAGTCCATTGCCGAATTTTTGTTCAATGATGAGAAAGCTATGATCCGCTTTGACATGTCGGAGTTTAAAGAAGAGCATAGTGCCGCTTTACTTTATGGTGCTCCTCCGGGATATGTGGGCTATGAAGAAGGTGGCCTGCTGGTGAATAAGATCAGGCAACAACCTTATTCTGTTTTACTGTTTGATGAGATTGAGAAAGCGCACCCTTCCGTGTTTGATACCTTCCTGCAAATTCTAGATGAAGGACATATGCACGATCGCCTGGGCAAAGAGGGTGATTTTAGCAACTCACTCATTTTATTTACCTCTAATATTGGTAGTGAATGGATTGCAGCACAAATAGATAAAGGCATTATCCCTGCCTCAAATCAGTTGATGGAAGTAATGGCCGGTCATTTCAGACCAGAATTTTTAGCCCGCATCTCCGAAATTGTTCCTTTTGCGCCTATTAGCCAGGAAAATGTAGTGCGCATTTTCGAAATTCAATTGAAAAGTTTAATCGAATCGCTGCATAAACAAGGAATAGCTTTTGAAATAGAAGAGGAGGCTAAAAAAATGATTGCCCTGGATGGTTTTACACCCAAATATGGTGCAAGACAACTATCGGCGGTCATCCGCAATTTACTGCGCAGGCCAATTTCAAAATATATCATCTCTGGAGCGCTTAAAAAAGGATCAACCATTAAAGTAAGTAAAGATCCCGCAGCAGATGAGCTGGCATGGGAAATCAAACACCCGGAGCAGATAGCCTTGGAACAAAATTTGAATTAAAACGTTAAGTACTATATCATTATAAAAAACTTATTAGTAAACCTTAAATCTACATACTATGTTTAATTATGAAATTGGTGGTAATGAGCGGAAGATTGATACTTCAGAAGCTTTCGCTGAGATTGCCCACAACAAAACCCTTTTTGTACAGAAATTAACCGATAACGAACCTATAAAGCCAGAAAAAGTAGAAGGCTTAAAAACCGTTAAAGAAGTTTTCGAGCACTACAAACCAAGTGTAAGAGTAGCCTTCGAAAAACAAGATGGTTCGCCGGTAAGTGAAACTTTAAACTTCCAGGACCTGGGCGATTTCGGCGTAAAAAGCATCATCAACCAAAGCCAGTACCTCAATGATGTAAATATTGAAAGAGAGATGTCTTTAAATGTGATTAAACAGTTAAAATCTAACAAAACTCTCAAAGCCACACTAGATGACGAAGAAACGAAAAGTGCATTCATCAGTGCATTAAAGAACTTTGTTGATGAACTAGAGCAAAACAAATAATTAACGACCCTAATCTCCCTCATGATGTCAAATCCTCAAGAATTACAAACAGATCAAAATAATGCTCAGGCCGGCTTTAAAAGCGCTGAACTAAAAACCATAGAGAAAACCGCATTAAAAGATAACCTGGAAAAGTTAGCGCGCGTAGGCGGTTTCGATTTATTAGAAGCTACCGTAGATGGGCTTCAAAACCTTAATCCGGAAAGAAAAGCAAGGAAACAAATTTTCTTAACTGGTGATGAAAAGAAAAAAGAGCGCGAAGAACTCAAAAAGAAAATCCAATTGTGGATAGATGTACTTGAATCTTCTAATTCTGTAGCAGATATGGTTGAAAAAAGTACTCAAAAATTAGCCGCAGCAGAAGAAAACCTGAATAAAAATATCGCAACAGCGCTTGAAAGCACCCGTGAATTAGAGCAAGCCTACCGTTCGGTACACTTATTTTATAAGAATACCGAATCTGATAAATTGAAAAATGTAGTGCTTTTGAATGCCTCAATGGATCAGATCAAAGATCTCGATAACCCAAGATTTATCGAGTACGTAGACGATGAAATGAAACAAAATTATGATCGTTTAGATCTGCGTAAAAACTATTCGCTTATGGTTGTTCCCGGCTACATGGGATCTAACAAAGTTCTGGAACGTTGGGCCAAAATTGCACACAACAATAAAGCCATGCTGGTAACAGACTTTGCCGATTTAGACCAACCTGATGATGTTTTAGACCTGTTTACTGCAGCTAACTTTACCGGAGGTGATGCATTCCGTTCAAACGTTATCATGACCTGCAACTGGTTAGTAGGCCGTGGCAAGGTTGCAGAAGTAGGTGAAGAAGATGATTTAACTGTTCCCGGATCTGCGGCCCTGGCTGGTAAAATGTACTACACACTGATGTCGCAGGTAACTGCAGGTAAAAAACATGGTGCCATTAATGAAGTTGATGGGGTTAAATTCGATTTAAAGAAAAGTGAAATATCGCACCTGGAACGTGTAGGTTTGGTACCTATGGTTAATGAATACGGAAAAGTGATGGCTTTCTCGGCTAAAACCCTGTTCAATGGAGATAACATCGGTTTACAAACTTATTCGGTTGTTCGTGTTTTCGACTACATTACCAAAGTACTTTTTGATTTCCTAAACAGAAGGGCGTTCGAAAACTGGACTTCAAAAACTGAACAGGATTTACGCGGGCAAATCGTTAAATTCTTAGATGGCATTCAAGGTCCTGAACGCTTGATCGAAAGATTCAAAATCATGCGTTTTGAGCGCGATGAACAACAAAAAGATAGAATTCATTTAGATATCCACATCACTCCTTACTTCCCTGCGAAAAGTTTCGTCGTAAAATTAGATGGGCACAAAGGTGAAGATGAGCATACTACATGGAATACAGAATACAATCAGCAATAAGCTTTTTTAAATCTGAAAATAAGAACCTGGCCAAAAGTGCCGGGTTTTTTTATGGCATATTGATTGGACTTAACAAATTCTTTATAATTTTGTAACGCATCGGCCAGGATCAGATTAATTATAACAAATGAAGCAAGTACTTATCCTGAATGGGGATATTGAAAAAACCGCGTCTACAGATTTCCTGATTAATGCCTACAGAAAAGGTGCAGAAAGCGCAGGTGCTGCTGTGCGAGAACTGTCTATCCCCGACCTGATCTTCAACCCCAATAAGCTATTCAACAACAGACAGATAGCAGAGCTCGAACCTGATTTACAGAAGGCTTTAGGTGCAATCAGACAGTGCAACCACATGGTACTTTTTTGCCCGGTTTACGTAGATCATATACCTGCAAAAATCAAAGGTTTTTTCGACCGCCTTTTTTTACCTGACCAAATTTTTAGTACCAAACAAACCAATATTGATAACAATTTCAGTGGCCGGTCTGCCCGGATTGTTTCCATTTTAGATGAAGCCACTTTCAAAGAGTGGAAGGCCAATAAAAAAACAACCTATTTATCCATCAAAAAACCTGTTTTCGAAAAATGCAGGGTCAACCCGGTGCTTACCAATACCATAGGCGAACTGCATTCACTGGAAAATCATTACAGCCAAAAATGGCTTGCTAAGATGGAGAAGTTTGGATCACAATTAATTTAACATAAGATATCTACATTTCCATACAACAAGTGTAGCATTTTGCTACACTTTGCCCTATTATTCCCCAATGTTTTAAGACGGCAATTGTAAAATAAATAATACACGGAAAAATTTCATAAAATTTAATTTTTATTCTGTCCGAAAAACTGAGTTTGCAATAATCCTACGCTGTTTTACGCGGCAAAAGTCAGAGTGTTAGATCGTCATTACCAGCACATTACCAAGCTTATTGAATAATAAATGGCCTGATAATTGGTTATATCTAACAGCAGCGGAGACTGCACAATCAATTTTTTTATAACCTTTAAATTTTAAAACTATGGCTTTCAAAGCTAGATTAAATTTTTCAGGCAAGGAGTACGATGTGCTTCATTGTGCCTATGCGTTAAACCGTGATGTAGACGCTAAAGGAAGACCCTCTTCCGGAGTTTACGGCGGAACCATCGACATTGAGATCGAATCAACCGAGGACACCTCAATTATCGAGGCGATGGTAAACAACCAGTACAAACCTATTACGGGTACCCTTCTGATCAAAAAATCTGAAGAAGATGCCAAAATGAAAGAAGTCGATTTCGAAGACGGCTACATTGTTAAATACTCCGAAGGGATTAACATTGTTGGCGATCATCCCATGACGCTCAAATTCCAGATCTCAGCGAGAAAACTAAAACTCGGAAACGCGGAACACCTGAACGACTGGCCGAAAGCTTAATCAGTTAGAAGTAGAATGTTCAACATTTAAAGTAGGGTATTAATGCTAAAAGCAAATGTGCGTTAGCTACATTCTTGATACTTTATACGCTGTGCCTGAAACTTCCTTTCCCAAAACATTTCTTTCACATTTAAAAAACATTATCATGGCATTTAAAACCCGTTTAAACTTAGGATCAAAAGAATTTGATGTATTACAGTGCAACTTTTCTTTAAGCAGAGATGTTGACGCCAAAGGCCGTCCGTCATCTGGAGTATATGGTGGAACCATCCATATCGAAATCGAATCAACTGAGGATACATCAGTAATAGAATCGATGGTTAATAACCAGTACAAACCCCTTTCAGGAACCATTGTCTTCAAAAAAGGAGAAGAAGATGCAAAAATGAAAGAACTATCTTTTGAAGATGGATATATCATCCAATATAATGAAGGCATTGCGGTAAACGACAATACCCCGATGACACTGAGCTTTGTAGTATCGGCACGAAAACTTAAACTCGGCAACGCCGACCATGAAAACGATTGGCCAAAAGCATAATAATTCATAATTAAATAGAAAAGCGGCTGGCTCGTGTCAGTCGCTTTTTGGTTTGAAAAAGCATCAAACGTTAATCATCAAACCATTGGCTAAGCCAGATTTTTTAAAGTAATGCTTATGCTCAAACATCTCCACTATAACACCCATAAAATCATTAGTGGTTTAATGATCGCAAATGCATTCCCTGTAGCAGGCAAGGCATCTACCTTTAAAAAGTAGCGTCACTGATTAATTGTTTTAACTTATTCTATCCGCAACGAGCCCTAAAAATCCAGGAATTTGGAGAAATAAACCAACCCAATTTCAAAAGCAGTTTTCGGGAATTATTGTGATAAAGATTGATATATCCTATGGAAAAAAAGTTAATCACCGAAATAAATATTGAAGACAAAGCCATTACGCATTTTGCCTCCTTTACCCTTCAGCAAGAATTTAACAACCATCACTATTTCGAGCTTCGTTTCAATCACGATCAAATGGGCTTACCCGGATTAATCAGCTTAAATGACAGTCGTGATTTTGTAGGCAAAACCTTAACCGCCTCATTCGGCCATGCCGGTGATAAGCTCCAGGAATTTGCCGGTTTAGTTACTAAAGTAGAGCTGGCCCAAAGCCATGGCTACCATGGTATTTTGATTGTTAGTGGCTACAGTCCTACCATTTTAATTGATCGTGGTCCCGATTTAGGCTCATACCTGGCTAAAGATCTCAATACCATTGTTAAACTGGCCACCAAAGACACGCCCGCCAACGACCTGACTATTGTAACCAATGCAGCGAGAAAATCACCTATTGATTACCTGATCCAATACCGGGAAAGCGATTTCGATTTTCTTAACCGGCTGTCCGGAGAATACCACGAGTGGTTTTTCTACGACGGTAAGCAACTCCATTTTGGTAAACCCGACGAACAGAAAGAAGTGGCACTTTTTTATGGCAGAGATGTGCATAATCTGCAATATGCCATGGAGGTTTCCCCAATTAAATACAAGCGCTTTTCGTACAATCCTAAGCAGGATGAAATGCTGCATAGCGAAAGCACCGGCAAAGCCGATGGAAATCCCGATTTGTCTCATGCCATTCAGGCCTCCAACACCATTTTCAGCAAAACTTTTAATCAACCTTCCTTAATTCGGGTAGATAACAATAGCGATATTAAAAGCCATGTAGAAAATGAAGAGAAAGCCAACATCAGCGAGTTGCTCAAAGTAAACGGAAGCGGCGATAATGCCGAACTCAGCATTGGTGGAATTGCAGAAATTACCATGAGCCTGAGACAAGAACTCGCCTTTAACACCGAAAGTTTGGGCAAGTTCCTCATCACCACTATCAACCATCATGTGGATGGAACCGGAAAATACCACAATACCTTTGAAGGTTTAGTTTCCAGCACAGAACGTTTAAAGGTAAAAAACTTTGAAAAACCTTATCCAGATATGCAGCTGGCAGATGTGATAGACAATGCCGATCCGCAGGGACAGGGCCGCATAAAGGTTAAGTTCAAATGGGAATGCCAAACCAATGATGTGACCGAATGGCTGAGGGTAATTACACCAGATGCCGGTAGCTCGGATAAAGTGAGTAAAAACAGGGGCTTTGCTTTTGTACCCGAAAAAGGAGACCAGGTGGTTATTGCTTTCGAAGAAGGAAATATTGCCCGCCCTATTGTGCTGGGCAGTGTTTATCATGGCAAAATCGGTTCCGGTGGGGGTGATACCAATAAAACCAAATCGCTCACTACCCGAAGCGGCAATACCATCATCATGGATGATAGCAATGGCAGCATCAATGTGAAAGATCCGAGTGGAAATGTGTTAACCATGCACGGTAACGGCGAGGTTACGCTCGATGCACCGAACAAATTCACCATCAACACCACCGATTTTATTGTAAATGCCAGCAATAGCATTGCCATTAATGCACAACCCGGCGAAAAAGGAGGCGGAGAAGGAACAATTGCCATTAGCTCCAAGAAAACCATTGCAGCAACTGCCGATACAGAAGGAATTACCCTGGATGCAACTACGATGGGTGTAGCCATAACCGGTAAAACGGATGTAAACATTGAAAGCACAAGCGCAGCAGCCTCATTTAAAGGCAGTACCGAAACTAAAATTGATGGTGCAGATGTAAAAATGAGTGGAACTGCTACAATAAGAATTAATTCTAATGATACTGATATAACCTAAAAAATTATGCCTGACGAATTAGAATATATTGTGGACAAGGCTGTTTGTCATTGTGATAAAGGCGCTGCCCCTAATTTTTTTAAGGGGCTGGCTAATCAGAATGTTAAAATTAACGGCTGTATGGCCTGTACTAAGGCCGATAAAATTCCCCTTGCCAATATTCCCTCTTTTGGCGTTTGCAGTGTAACCGGATCTGCCTGTGCACCCGCACCGGTAGATTGGACAGACACCAACAAAGTAAAAATTAAGGGTCAGGAAACGCTGCTCTTTAAATCTACATTACCTTGTAGTATTGGCGGCAAAATTGAGTTTATGACCAGTGGGCAAATCCCTGTTAGTGAGGAAGATTTGGCAAACATGACTGATGAGCACAGCGAGGAACAAGAAGAAGATGAAGGCTGGGGCTGGTGGGATACTGCCGAACTCATACCCGTAGTAGGTAGTGTAATCGGCATTGTACGTTCTGCTGCCAAAGGCGATTGGTGGATGGCGGCCGCAAACGTTGGCTTTCTGGCTATGGATGTTGCAGGTGTAGTAAGCTTCGGTGCAACTACAGCGGCTTCTACGGCAGCAAAAGGAGGGTTAAAAGCAGGGTTAAAAGTTGCGGGTAAAGCAGCCCTGAAAAGCGCAGGCAAAGTACTCACCAAACAAGGTGCAAAAGCCCTGGCCAAAGGCTTGGCCAAACATGTTGATGATATTGCGAAAGCAACTATGAAGGTTTGCGTTTTTGCCTGTTTTCCGGCAGGGACGCCTGTGCATACGGCTTCCGGACAGAAAAATATCGAAGATATTAATGTTGGTGATGAGGTTTGGGCCTGGGACGAAGAAAGCGGCTTGGTAGAACTTAAAACAGTAACCGCCACAATGCAGCGGGAAGTTGATGCAACAGTAGAAATTACCCTTGAAGGGGAAACAATTGAGACTACAGCCGAACACCCCTTCTATACGCGGAACGGCTGGAAAGATGCTGCTGATCTTAAAGAAACCGATGAGTTGCGCACAAAAGATGGGGATTGGCGGTCTATTAAAAAGCATGAATTTTCTTATGAAAAGCGTAAAGTTTTTAATTTTGAAGTAGCTGGCTGGCATACCTACTTTGTAGGAATATTGGCATGGTTAGTGCATAATGCAAGACCTTGCTTAAGCCAGATAAAACACCTTCCGGATTGGCTGGCCAGAATGTATAAAGGAAATTATTTCAATTTTATACGGGAAGGCTTTTACAAAAGGATGGGAGGCTTTAATGAAGTTGTCCTGGAATCGGGAAAAAGACTTGACAGTTATATTCCCGGTAAAGAAATTGTATCAAGAAAATTTACACAATTAGCAAACGTAACAGAAGAAACAGCTAAAAAGTATATTGACGAATTGGTTTCAAAATACCCTCCGGGTACTGCTATAAAAGAAACTGCAAGAAACGCAGATGCTATTGCAAAAGGGGGAAAAGAATTATCCGGAAACATGATACTAGAAGTGCCAAAACAGGCAGGGGAAATATCAAAAGAGGTTTTAGAGCATGCAACAGATAACTTTGTACAAATAAGAGATATTACCGGTAAAATTTTAAATCCATTTTAAATGATGAAGTTGATTAAATACCTAAACTATTGGGATGTAAACAAAAAGATAAATACAGAAAAAGCCACCGTTGGGAAATGGGACTTATGGAATGGGACTAAACTTAAAAAAAAGATTGAAAGTGGAGAGCTGAGTGCTCTGGATGTTGCAAAAGATAACCATAGTAAACATCTCGGGTATGAGTTCTGTGCATTAGAAAACGATAATGATGCATATCCTTTTTGTTATGTAACTGTTGTCCCTAAAAATAAACACATTGGTATAAATTTTCTCGATTATGCTGGCCGTAAATATCTCAGCTATCTCTTTCATGAAGTAAAAGAAGATCGAACACTCTTTCTCCAGGAAATCTGGTACTATCATTTTACTACTGAAAGTGGGGATA
>Ga0308159_1005921_pt1 | contig 9983 bp, 5 predicted proteins | sample PhyCR1_FD_201040 | JGI IMG/M metagenome (GOLD analysis project Ga0308159, IMG submission 201040) | Phyllosphere microbial communities from UC Gill Tract Community Farm, Albany, California, United States - DLSLC.R1 | ecosystem: Host-associated > Plants > Phyllosphere > Unclassified | place: USA... | reverse complement strand
GATGCCTGTGTCCTCGGGACCGAACAGCATTGCGTCCGACACCGAGCTGCTGCGTCAGCTCGGACTGGAGCGCCGCCGCAAGGTGGTGCTGGTGGTCGACATGGTCGAGTCGGTGAGCCTCATGGCGCAGGACGAGCTGGGCGTGATTCACCGATGGCAGGCGTTTCTCGCCCATGTCGACCGCAGCGTGCTGCCCGCCCATGGCGGACGGCTGGTGAAGAGCCTCGGAGATGGACTGATGATCGAGTTCGCTGAAGCCAGGCAGGCGGTCGACGCCGCGTCGGGCATGCATGCGTGGGCGGCCGATGCCGCCCCGCTGCGCAGCGGCCGCCGGCTCGGCTTTCGCATCGGCCTGCACTCCGCCAGCTTCCTGGCCGATGCGCGCGACATCTATGGCAGCGACGTCAACCTGGCCGCCCGCGTGGCCGCCCTGGCGACACCCGGACAGACTCTGGTCACGCCCCAGGTGCAGGAACAACTGGTCGAGGGCATGGACGGCGAGCTCACCGACTGCGGCGAGCGCTACGTCAAACACGTGGCCGAGCCGATCCGCGTGTACGAGGTGCGTTCCGCGCCACAGGCAGCCGCCGCTGCCGTGGCCGACCGCGAGATCGAGAAGCCGGTGGTCGTCGTGCTGCCTTTCGACGCACGCGGCGTCGATGCCGAACAGGCGCTGGTCGGCGACCTGATCGCCGACGCGGTGATCCACCAGCTGGCACGCACCGAGCTGCTGGTGCTCTCGCGCCTGACGAGCGCGTCGATCCACGGCCGCGGTCTCTCGCCCGCGCAGATCCGCGAGCAGGTGGGCGCGCGCTATGCGTTGTCGGGCACCTGCCATGCCACCGGCGGCCGGCTGCTGGTGAGCGCGGAACTGGTGGACCTGACGGACGACGGCACCGTGCTCTGGTCGGCGCGGCACGCCGGCACGCTGGACGACCTGCTCACCCCCGACAGCGAGCTCGCCGGCCAGATTTCCGAAGGGGCGTTCACCGCCATCGCCGAAGGCCGCGGCCGGCATGCGGCCAGCCAGCCGCCGTCCTCGCTCGGGGACTATTCGCTGCTGCTCGGCGGCATCGCGCTGATGCACCGGCAGTCGCGCACCGACTTCCGGCGTGCGCACGAACTGCTGGAGCACCTGACCGAACGCCGCCCGCGCTTCGGCGCGCCGCGCGCCTGGCTGGGCCAGTGGTACGCCATCGGCGCGGCGCAGGGCTGGCTGACCGACGTGGCCGTGGAGGCGCGCCGCGCCATGGCGCAGGTGGACCGCGCGATCCAGGACGACCCTTCGCTGTCGCTGGCCATGACGATCAAGGGCCAGGTCGCCAGCTACATGCAGAAGAATTTCGACGAGGCGGAGCGGGCCTACCGGCAGGCCCTGGCCGAGAACCCGAACGAAGGCCTGGCCTGGCTCTTCACCGCGGCGCTGCATGCCTGGCGCGGCGAGGGTGCGCAGGCGCGCGATGCCGCCGACCGCGCGCTGCTGCTGTCGCCGATCCATCCGGCCCGCTATTTCTACGAGTCGCTGGCCGCCACGGCGTACCTGGCCGCGGGCGAGCTGGCCCAGGCACGCCGGCTGGCCGAGCACTCGATCCGCACGCACTGCCTGCACACCTCGACCCACAAGACGCTCGTCGTGGTGAGCGTGCTGCAGGGCGACATCGCACGGGCGCGCGAGGTGGCAGGCCAGCTGCTCGCCCTGGAGCCGGGCTTCACCGTGAACGGGTTCCTGGCCCGCTCGCCGATGGCCCGTTCACCGCTGGCGTCCGAGATCGCACGCAGCATGCGCGAGGCGGGCATCGCCGCCGGTTGACCACGAGGAGAAGCCGTGACGGGAATGACAGGCATGACCGGGATGACGGGAATGACCGGGATGACCGGCATGACGGGCATGACCGGGATGGCATCGGCACTGCAGGCGAACACCTTCGGTGGCTATTCGGGCGCCATTCCCTACCCCCTGCTCTACACCGGCATGGATTTCAGCCGGGAGAGCGTCTCGCCGGGCCTGGCCGCGCCGAGCGAGCGGCCCGCGCCCTACCCGCAGTCGGGCGAGGCCGCCAACCTCGGCTACAACGACGCGCAGACCCGCTTCCACATCCTGACGCAGGAATGTCTGGCGGGCCTGGAGGTGGCGCACTTCGGCCGCGCGCGCGGCGGCATCCGGCTGCTGTACGGCCAGGTGCCTGGCCAGGGGGCGCAGAGCATCCTGGAGCTGCGCAGCCCCGGGCCCAGGACCTTCGGCCGCCAGGTGCAGCAGGTGCTGGACCGCCGGCCGGACCGTGCCGAGCGCATGGCCGAGATCATCACGCAGGTGAGCCCGCAGTTCGCCTACTGGGCCAGCACCTGCCGCCTGCACCCCGAACGCCACCGCAGCACGCTCGAGCTGAGCTGGGTGCTGCTGCATGTGGTGATGCTGCTGACGCACCGCATCAAGTACGAGCTGGCGTGTCCCCGGCCGCAGGACTGGAATGCCGACGTCCAGCCCATCCTGCAGACGCCCGCCTACTACACCTGGCCCAGCGGCCACTCGACCGAGGCCTTCTTCTTCGCCACGCTGATGACCCATCTGCGTCCCGGCGACCCGCCGCAGCGCGTGCGGCTGTACCGCCTGGCGTCGCGCATCGCCGAGAACCGCGAGGTGGCCGGCCTGCACTTTCCGCTCGACACGCGCGCCGGCGAGGTGCTCGGCACGCAGCTCGCACGGCTGTTCCTGGCCCGCGCGGGCCACGGCGGCCACGTGCGAGGCTGGCGGGTCGACGGCGACGACCTCCCGGAAGCGGCGCCGGCACCGCGCGAGCACGAGCTGCAGGCCGATCCGCAGGAAGGCATCGACGACACGGGCGTGGACGTGCCCATCGCGCGTTCCAGGCTGCTGCACTGGCTGTGGCTGAAGGCGGCTGCCGAGCCGCGCGTCTGAGCGCCGGCCGATGCACCGCCCGCTGCTCGCCCGCGACCCCTACCTCCAGTGGGCGCTGGAGATGCCGCTGCCGGGCCCGGCCGAGGCGCAGCTGGACCTGCTCATCGAGGCCACCGAACACGAGCTGCAGAAGCTGGGGCTCGTCCCCTCGCGCTTCGACGCGCCGGGCACGCCGGCCCCGCTGCCGTCGGCGCTGCAGCCCGTCCTGAACCCGGCGGCCGGCGTGGCGACACGCCGCTACGGCCCGGACCGGCCTGGCGAGCGCAGCATCCATGGCGTGACGGCGCCGCGCTCGCGGCTGGCCGCGCTGCTGGCGGCGGGCCGGCTGTCCCGCTTCGCGCTGGAACAGGCGAGTGCACGCTGGGCGCCGCCGGAGGAGGGCGTGGCCGCCCTGCAGGGCAGCGCCCGCCTGGCGCCCGGCACGGCGCGCGGGGAGGGACCACGCCTGCGCGGCCGCGTGATGGTGGTGATCGACGACGGGCTGGCCTTCCTGCACTCGCACTTTCGCACCGCCGCAGGCGACCGCACCCGCATCGCCTGGCTCTGGGACCAGAACCCGCAGTGCACGGCCCTGCCGGGCGGCATCGCACGGGCGCCCGACGCGGCCGGCGGCGGCGCCGGCCCGCATGCCGCGTCGCCCTGGGCGCCGGCCGAGGGCTTCGGCTACGGCCGCGTGCTGGACGCCGCGGCCATCGACCGCGCGCTGGCCCGCGTGACGGTGGACGGCGAGGACGAAACGCAGGTCTATGCCTCGCTGCATTACGCCGACCGGGTGCGGCATGCGCTGACGCACGGGACCCACGTGGCCGACCTGTGCTGCGGCCACCGGCCGCCCGGCGCTGCCGCCGGGCCCGACGCCGCGGGCGACGACGACACGCGGATCATCCTCGTCCAGCTGCCGCCGCGCACGGTCGCCGACACCTCGGGGGGCGGCCTGGCCAAGCATGCGCTGGACGCGCTGGCCTATGCGCTCGACCACATCGCCGACGATGCGAGCGTGGTGGTCAACCTGAGCTACGGCGCCACCGCCGGCCCGCATGACGGGCAGACCCTGTTCGAGCGGGCGCTCGACGGCATGTGCGCCAGCGCACGCGAGCGCCTGCGCCATTTCGCGCTCGTGCTGCCGGCGGGCAACCAGTTCGAGGCCGGCGGCCATGCGGCCCTGCACGTCGCGCCCGGCGCGACCGCGAGCCTGGCGTTGCAGGTCCGCGTCGAGGACCCGACCGAGAGCTTCTGCGAACTGTGGTTCGAGGCCGGGACGGCGCTGCGCGACCTGCGCATCGAAGTGCAAGCGCCCGACGGCACGCGGCTGCGTGCCCGCCTGGGCCGGGTGGCCTACGACGCAGCGACGCCCCGGGCGTCGATGTGTTCGCTCTCATGGGCCGCGGACGCGGCGGCGAGTCCGGGCCGCGCGATGGCCCTGCTGGCCCTGCTTCCCTCGCGCAGCCTGGAGCCGGGCCGCAAGACCGCACCGGCCGGGCCATGGACGTTCTCGATCACCAACGACGGCGCGGAAGCGGTCGATCTGCAGGCCTGGGTGCAGCGCGACGAGGCGATCGGGCACAGCCCTTTCCCGGCGCGGCAGGCCCTGTTTCCCTCGGCTCGGCCCCGGCCGCCGCAGGCGGTCGACGACGTGCCCGCCGATGCGGTGAAGCGCCGGGCCACCGGCAACAGCATCGCCAACGGCGTGCTGCCCATCGTGGCCGGCGCCTGCGTGGCGCTGTCCGCGCGGCCGTCGACCTACACCTCCGCCGCGGCGGCCGGGCTGGCGCCGGGGCGCGCGCGCTGGCCCGACCTGTGCGCGCCGGGCGACCTCAGCGAATCCATGCCGGGCATCGCCGCCGCCGGCACGCGCAGCGGCCTCACGGTGCGCATGAACGGCAGCAGCGTGGCGGCCGCGCAGGTGTCGCGGGCCGTGATGAACCTGTTCGCCGACGGCACGGCGCGCCGGCCGGACAACGCGGCCATCGTGCACGCGCTGATCCAGCGGCACGGGGAGTTCGCACACGCCGGCCACCCCCGAAGTGCCATCAGCCGTGCCCGCGTCGGCACCGGCTGGATCTTCAGCCGGCCCGGGCAGGTCGTGCCCTAGCTGCTCACGAAGCGCGCGCGCCGAGGTCCCGTCACGCGGGCCTTGCAGGTCCGACCACGGGCCGCATGGCGGGCCCGATGCAGTCCAACGAACGACCAAGGGAAACTACCTAGCAACTTTTGCATCCAGCGTGAAATTCCTCACGTAGTCACCTCCAGGCGGCGCCGTCGCGCCTCCTCCGTTACCCACTCCAACGTCAAGAGGTGATGTCCATGAGAAGGTCCCGAATCCCCCTGCAGGCTTGCACGATGGCCTTGCTCGCCTTCGCTGGCGTTGGCGCCAGCGCGTCGAGCCACCGTGAAGCGCCGTCGATCGCCGGCATGCCGAAGCTCGATGCCACGGATTTCTACATGTTCCGCAGCTACGAGCCCAACCGTGCGGACTACACGACCCTGATCGCCAACTACCAGCCCGACCAGGGGCCCTACGGCGGGCCCAACTACTTCACCATGGATCCGAACGGGCTGTACGAGATCCACATCGACAACACCGGCAGCGGCTCGGAAAGCCTCACCTTCCAATTCCGATTCACGAACACGCTGCGCGACATCCAGCTCCCGATCTCGGGCCAGCAGGTGTCGATCCCGCTCGTGCAGGCCGGCCCCATCACCGGGCCGAACCAGGCCACCAGCAACCTGCGCGAGACCTTCACGCTCACCGTGGTGCGCGGCGATCGCCGCAAGGGCGCTGCGGCAGCGGTCACCAACGCAGCCAACGGCTCCGCCACCTTCGATCGGCCCACCGACAACATCGGCGAGAAGACCTTCGGCGGCCCGCCCGGCTACGCCGCCTATGCCGCGCAGCACGTCTACACCGTCAACATCCCGGGATGTTCGGCGCCGGGGCGGGTGTTTGCCGGCCAGCGCCAGGACCCCTTCGCCGTCGCGCTGGGCCAGGTGTTCGATCTGATCAACCTCAACCCGCTGGGGTCGACCAGCGCCAACGCCAGCACGCTCGCAACGCGCAACGTGAGCACCCTGGCGCTCGAAGTGCCGACCACCTGTCTGACGGCGGGGGGCAACGGCACGATCATCGGCGGCTGGACCACGGCCAGCGCCCGTCAGGGCCAGCTCGTGGCCAGCCCCGCCAAGCGCGGTCACGGCACCGCCGTGCTGGCCGGGGGCGCCTGGGCCCAGGTGTCGCGCCTGGGCATGCCGCTGGTCAACGAGGTGGTGATCGGCCTGAAGGACAAGGACCGGTTCAACAGCTCGAAGCCCGCGGACGACGGCCAGTTCGCGACCTACGTGACCAATCCCACCTTGCCGGCGCTCATCCAGACGCTCTATCCCAGCGCCCAGGCACCGACCAACTTCCCGCGGACCGACCTCGTGGCCGCGTTCCTGACCGGCATCTCCGGCCTGAACCAGCCTGCCAACGTCAAGGCGTCCGAGATGCTGCGGCTGAACACGACCATCGCGCCCACGCCGATGGCCAGCCAGAACAATCTGGGCGTCGCTGCCGGCGACAACGCCGGCTTCCCGAACGGTCGGCGTCCGGGTGACGACGTGGTCGACATCGAACTGCGCGTGGCCATGGGTGCCCTGTGCGTTCTGACCGGCGCCAACGATGCGCTGAAGGTGGGCTGCAAGCCCAGCGATGCGCCCGCCGGCGGTGCGGCGCTGACCGACGGCGCCCTGCAGAGCGCGTCCCAGTTCCCTGCAGCGTTCCCCTACCTCAACGTGCCGCTGCCGGGCGCGGTCAATGCCCAGTGAACCGTGCCATCGAGGTGATCGCATGAAGCAGACTCGACACTTTTCCCGCGGCACGCTGGCCCTGGCCCTGGCGGCCGCACTCGCCGCCTGCGGCGGCGGGGGCGGCGGCTCCTCGTACTTCCCGGCCTTCCCGGTCGGCAGCGCCCCGCCGGATACCGGCAACGGCAACGGCGGTGGGGGCGGCGGCGGTGGCAACGGCGGCGGCGTGCCGCCGGTGCAGGTCAGCGCCTACGACGCCTTCGTGGCCTACGTCGTTGCGCTGGTGGCGACCAAGCTGGACCAGGCAGAGCCGGCGAACGTGGCGCAGTTCGATCCACCGCCCACGTCCGAGACTGCAGACCCCGTCGCGACACCCTGAAGCCCAGCATGCGCGCCTGGCTTGCGGCGGCCGCCCTGGGGGTGTTCTTCGGTGCGGCCGGTGCCGCGCCGCGCATCCCGGCGAGCGACGACTCGGTGGTGGAGTCGTTGCCGGCCATCGCGGGCTGGTCGTCGCTGAAGCGGCGGCTGCGCGGCGCGACGCAACAGGCCAACGCGGACGAGGCCACGGCCGTCGCCATGTCCCGTGCCTACCTGGACCTGGCACGGGAACAAGGCGACGCCCGCTACGCGGGGTATGCGATGGGCGCACTGCAGGCATGGAGCGATCGCCCCGTGGCCGAGACCCCTCACGCCGTTCTGCTGATGCGCGCCACCGTCGCCCAGTACCTGCACGATTTCGACGGCGCCGAACGCCTGCTGCGCGCGGCCATCGCGCGCGACCCGGCGGATTCGCAGGCCTGGATCACCCTGGCCACGGTGCTGCGCGTGCGCGGTCGCTATGGCGAGTCCGACGCGGCATGCCGGTCGCTCGGGCGCGCCGGGCCCGCGCTCTTCGCCATCGCCTGCCTGGCCGAAAACCAGGCACTTCGCGGACAGTACGACGCCGCCCGCGACGCACTCACGTCGCTGTTGGCGCAGCCGGCGCTGGCGGGCCCGTCCCAGGCCGCCACCCGCCAATGGCTGCTGACGAGCCTGGCCGAGGTCGAGGAACTGGCCGGGAACGCCGCGCGTGCCGATGCCGCCTATCGCCAGGCCCTGGGCGTGCAGCGCTCGGGCTACCTCGTGCTCGCCTACGGCGACTACCTGCAGCGCGTCGGACGTGGTGGCGAAGTCCGCGCCCTGCTCGCGCCGGAGGCCCGCAGCGACGCCGTGCTGCTGCGTCTGGCGATCGCGGCCGGGGCGGGGCCCACGCAGGCGGATGCCCGGGAGCTGGGCGAGCGCTTCGACGCCGCCGCCCAGCGACCGGGGACCGCCGCCCTGCACGCGCGGGAGGAAGCGATGTTCGCGCTCGATGTGCAGCAGGACCCGAAGCGGGCGCTGGCGCTCGCGCGCCTGAACGCCGATCGCCAGCGCGAGCCCATCGACCTCCTGATCTATGCCCGTGCCGCTGCTGCCAGCGGCGACCCGGGAGCGCGCGCGGAAGTCAGGGCCCTGATGGAACGCATCGGCCTGAAGGACACACGCGTCGATGAGATCCTTCGCTAGATGGCTGGCCGCATGGGCCGTGGTCCTGTGCGGGACCCTGACGCTGTGCGAGGCCGCCCATGCCCACAAGGCCAGCGACGCCTATCTGCAGATCCAGCGGCAAGGTGACGCGCTGACCGTCCGCTGGGACATCGCGCTGCGGGATCTGGATGCCGTGCTGGATCTCGATGCGAACGGCGACCGTCAATTGACCTGGGGCGAGGTGCGGCAGCGGATGGCCGACATCCGGTCGTATGCCCTGGGGCGGCTGAGCGTCCAGGCCGGTCGGTGCCAGCTCGAGGAGGCACGTCCGCCGGCCGTGGAGGACCGGATCGACGGGGCGTACCTGGTCCTGCAGCTGCACGCCGCCTGCCCGGCCGAGAACGCCCTGACCGTCGACTACCGCCTGCTCCGGGAGGTCGATCCGACGCATCGCGGGTTGCTGCGCATCGACGGACCGTCGGGGCCTCCCGCTCTGCGCTCGCTGGACCCGTCCGGCGGGCCCGTCAGCGTGGCCTGGCCGGCGCACGGGTCCACCACGGGCCCCGCCCCGTCGGACGCGGCGGTCTTCTTCGACGGCATCCACCACATCCTGATCGGGTACGACCATGTCCTGTTCCTGGTGTGCCTGCTGCTGCCCTCGGTGCTGCGCCGCACGCCCGGCGGCTGGGTGCCCGTGTCGACCTGGCAAGAGGCCGCATGGCCCATGCTGGGCGTGGTGACGATGTTCACGGCCGCGCATTCGATCACCCTGGCGCTGGCCGGACTGAAGCTGGTGACGATCTCGCCGCGCATCGTCGAACCCGGCATCGCAGCCACGATCATTCTTGCCGCGGTGGACAACCTCCATCCCGTCTTGCGGGCCGGCGCAAGCTGTTCGCCTTTCTCTTCGGCCTCATCCACGGCTTCGGCTTCGCCGGCGCGCTCGGTGAGCTCGACCTCCCGGTCGGCGGCTTCGTGCTGGCCCTGCTGCAGTTCAACCTGGGCGTCGAGGCCGGCCAGTTGCTCGTGGTGGGCGCGGTCCTTCTGGGCCTGCTGGCAGTGCGGCGCTGGCAGCACTACCTGCCGGTCGTCCTGCGCGGGGGATCGGCGTTGGCGATGGCCGTTGCCGTCGTGTGGCTGGGCGAACGCGTCTTCGATGTCAAAGTGCTTCCCTTCTCCTGATCCCTTCCAAGCATCCATGGACAGAACGACTTCGTGCATTCGCCGCCACGCCACAGGGTGGGCCGCCGCGACCTTCTTCTTTCAGGTCGCCGCGGTGGCGCAGCCCCATCTGCCCGAGGTCGTCATCCAGGGCCCTCGCGACGCCGCGATCGGCAGTGCCGACAGTGCCAGCGAAGGCGCGGCCGAAAAGGCGTCCTTCCAATCCCGGCCCAAGTTGCGACCGGGCGACATCGTCGAAGCGGTGCCCGGCGTGGTGGCCACGCAGCATTCGGGTGACGGCAAGGCCAACCAGTACTTCCTGCGCGGCTTCAATCTCGATCACGGCACCGATTTCGCCGTCAGCGTGGACGGCATGCCCGTCAACATGCCCACCCACGGGCACGGCCAGGGCTTCGCCGACCTGAACTTCCTGATCCCGGAGCTCGTCTCCGGCGTGCGCTATCGCAAGGGGCCGTATTTCGCCGACAGCGGCGATTTCTCGCTCGCCGGCAGTGCCAGCCTCGACTACGTGAGCGCGCTGGACAAACCCTTTGCCGAAGTGACGCTCGGCGCCCACGACTTCCGCCGCCTGCTCGCCGCCGGCTCGCGCACCGTG
>Ga0308159_1005918_pt1 | contig 9988 bp, 6 predicted proteins | sample PhyCR1_FD_201040 | JGI IMG/M metagenome (GOLD analysis project Ga0308159, IMG submission 201040) | Phyllosphere microbial communities from UC Gill Tract Community Farm, Albany, California, United States - DLSLC.R1 | ecosystem: Host-associated > Plants > Phyllosphere > Unclassified | place: USA... | reverse complement strand
TGACGGGGTGGCTGTGCGATACTTCTAGCTAATTCCAAATCATGAACGTTTTGTATAAACGGCCGTCATCCTCAGCTTGACTGGGGATCTTAATGCACAATACAGCATTAGAATTTCTACATCCATTTTATAAATTTTTATCCTTCTTCTTCGACTCTTGCAATACACCGTTAAAAGTAATCGGTTGCCTATTGTTTCCCGAGGCAACTAAAGTAGCGTATCCACTTGTAGAAACATTTAACGTAAACCTATAATTTTCCCTTTTAACATCCTTCGTATTTATTTGAACAGTATAGGCGCCTTTTTTACTCACAGTTTGCTTGTAAGTAAAATCTTTTGAAGTAAACTTTATTCCACCTTCATTCGGGTTATATGGCGCACTAAATGCTCTCCCATAAAATGGCAAGTAAGCAATAATGCTATCCTTGGTTACTGTGAAGTCGTAGTTGCTTCCTGATAAATTGATGTAAGACCCACTTGGATTTCCGGGCATTCTTTCCAAGACTCTCGAAACATCCATATTAGCCATCGGGATGGCAGAATTAGCCACAAATGTATAGTTCTGCTCTTTAATTATTTTTTCTGTGGTTTCTTTATCTGTTTGTGCGAGTAATGATAATGATGAGCTCACCAAAACCAAGCTCAGTATTAATCTAAATTGTTTCATAACCTGTGTGTTTTAAAGTATAACAAATTAAAGATGTGCAAGTTTCAAACATTCCATAAATGATATTATGAAAAAGCAAAGAATGGCTTCAAAAGTAAAAAGCCGTTACATTTTAAATGCAACGGCTTTCTATCTTCAAAATAACTCGTTAATTAAATTCTTCTGCTTTTAGTGGCGGATTCACTTTAATTTCTTTAATTATAATGGCAAACTCTTGTGAGCCTTGTGGAGTTTGGACGCTTTGCGTCAATGAATGAGGAAATAATAGGTCTCCTACTTTCTTGTAATCAGCATACTCTGTCGATTGACTAATTTCTACAGTGCCCTTTGTTACCGTTTTCTCATCTTTCAAAAGCAAGCCAGTCTTGACATCATAATATTCAGTTTTCTTTTTGCCAGATGGTGAAGTAATTTCTAATTTATAAGCGTCGGCTGTTCCCACTTTTGCTGTTCCGGCCGATTCAACTTTCCAGCCATCAGTAGCATAGTACAACTGACTTACCAAGCCTTTTTCCTCTTTCTTGTCTGTCAGGTCATCTCCAGTTAATTCTTTCTTTTGCCCCATTTGCGTGGCATATCCAGTTGTCCCATTGAAAACTTGTTTCATTGCAGTTTGTCCCATCATAGATATTTCCATGCTATTTGCGTTCGGCGCCATGTTTTTCATGGTTACAGTTAACTTGTTGCCTTGCATGTCCATTTCACCATTTTGTTGTAACGACGTGATCTTTTTAATCGCTGCTTCTCCGCCTATTGCTGCAATGTAACTTGCTATAACATCTTTAGCACCCTTTGTAGTGGCTGTGCTAGTAGTAGCGGCAGCTGTAACAGGCATTGCGTAACTATCAAATTGATTGACCGCAAAACCAGCTTTCTTTAAGCCCGGTATAAAAGCTTCCGTTTTGCCAACAATTACTACACGGGTATTATCATGATGGTAATATTTTTTGGCAACTCTTAAAATGTCGTCAGCTGTTACCGCATTTAATTTTTGTAAGTAAGTACGGTAAAAATCTTTAGGTAAATTATTAATTAAAATACTACTAGCGAAGCCAGCAATACGGGCAGGGTTTTCAAGACCCAGCGCAAAGCTACCATTGTAAAGATTTTTTGCATTTTGCAGCTCCTCCGCAGATACCTTTGCCGTACGGATGGTATTTATCTCTTTCAAAAATTCAACTACGGCACTATCAACTTTTTCGTTTCTAACGGCGGCGTTAGCGGAAAATTTTGACTGAAATCTTCCGGCACTTGTGCTAGAATAGGCGCCATAAGTAAATCCATGTTTTTCACGTAGATTCATAAATAATCTGGATTCCGAACCTCCACCTAAGATTTGATTAGCCAATAAAAGTGGAAAGTAATCAGGATTGCTCATAGGTAAATCGATTAAATTTACCACCGTAATTTCAGATTGTACCGCGTTACTTACATTAATTACATCAACTTCAGTTTTAGCAGGATTGCTCACTTTTGCTAATGTAGGTAAAGTTAATTTTGCGCCTTTCCAATCGCCGAATGCTTTTTCTGCAAGCGCTTTTGCCATTCCTGGTTTAATATCTCCGACAAAAGTTAAATAACCTCTAGATGGAGTAATGTATTTTGCATAAGCGTTCTTTACATCAGCCAAAGTTAAACCGTTGATAGATGCTTCCGTCTCAAATTCTCCATTAGGATGATTTTTTCCATAAGCCAGGGCATTTACCACACGTGAAGATATTGCTTTGGCATTTTTTTCATTTGATTTCAATCCCGTAATCGTTTGAGATTTTATCTTTTCAAAAGAAGCTTCAGGGAATGCTGGCTTTCTGATACTTTCTGCCATTAAAGCGAAAGCTTGAGGAAAATAGCGGGTTAAAGCTGATGCCGAACCCCCAGATGCATTAGCAGCAACATCGGCACCTAATTGATCTACCGCCTCATCGAATTGTGCCTTGGTTTTGGCGGTTGTTCCTTCATTTAACATGCTGCCCATTAAGCCCACCACGCCAGCTTTAGTGCCTTCGGTAATCGGACCAGCATCGATACTATAGCTTGCTGAGATTTTAGGTAACTTATGATTTTCTACCACTAAAACAGTGATGCCGTTGGCCAGTTTATAAATTACCGGATCGCCGATAGTTATTACAGGCGCCGGACCAGGTTTTGGTTTTTGACTGCGATTTATAGTTTGTGCCGAAATACCTTGAGCCAATAAGGAAATTGCAGCTATGATGAATATTTTTTTCATGATTTTAAATAATGTAAGATATAAAGCGCTTATTTCTTAGGTAAATAATACAAAACAACTCGTTGATTTTTGCCTAGGTATTTTTTGGCAACGTCTCTGATTTCCTCGCGTGTAATCGATCTTATTATTTCTAATTCTTTGTTGATGTCGTTTGTATCTTTATCGTGGAAGGTGTAACCTGCTGCTAAATTTTCGGCAACTCCGAGCATTCTGCTGTTGGCGCTTACGTAATCGTTTTCAAATTTATTCTGCAACTTTTTATAATCACTTTCGCTGATTAAATCCGTTTGTAAACGCGATACTTCTTCATCAATATCTTTTAATAAATCGTTTAGTGGGGTGTTTTTATTTGGCAGGGCTAAAGTGATATAAGCGCCGTAATCCTCCAAACTGTAATTGAAAGCCGCTACTTGCAAGGCAGTTTTCTTTTCATCAACCATTTTAGTGCTTAATCTCGAGCTACCGCCGCCAGATAAAATAGAGCTGATCATGCCCAGTACTTTGCTATCTCTGCTTTTCATTCCCGGTACGCGATACGCTGCAAATATTGCCGGAATTTGAATATTGGCATCGTAAGCGGTATCGATGATCTCTTTAGTGATCTCTGGTAGTTTGTACTCCTTGCGAACAACAGGTTCACCTTTTGGTACCTCGTTAAAATAAGATTTAACCAGGCCTTTGGTTTTTTCGATATCCACATCGCCTGCAATAGTTAAAACCGCATTGTTAGGAACATAATATTTTTTAAAGAATGCAATGAACTCACTAAGTTTTGCAGCATCTAAATGTTCCATTGAACCAATTGGCTGCCAGCGATAAGGATGGCCAGCAAACAGATGCGAAAATATTTTTTCGGTAAACTTTCCATAAGGTGCATTATCAATACGTAAGCGTTTTTCCTCTTTAACAACTTCATTTTGGGTTTTAACGCCAACTTCATTAATCACCGGGTGCAACATTCTTTCACTTTCCAGCCAAAGGCCTAATTCCAATTGATTAGAGGGAAACACTTCGTAATAAAAAGTACGGTCTTGAGAGGTATTTGCATTGTTCTGCCCACCATTGCTACTTACGAATTTCATAAATTCGCCGCGTTTAATATTATCCGATCCTTCAAATAATAAATGTTCGAAAAAGTGTGCAAAGCCTGTGCGCTCTGTTTCTTCGTCTTTCGAACCAACATGATACATTACAGAAACGGCGACTACGGGTGCGGTTTTGTCTTGATGTAAAATAACGTGAAGACCATTGTCAAGGTCGAACTCCGTAAATTGTACTTTTTGAGCAGAGGCACTTAAACATAAAATGGAAAGGGCCGAAGCAAAAAGAAATCTTTTTTTCATTCGTAATTTGTTTTTAATGATTAGAAACGATCAAAGGCGAGAAGCGAGAGAAAATTTCATTAATAAGTTAATTTGGATTTGCCACTTGGCTAAGGGTGCCCTAAAATATTGATTATAAATAGAAAAAGCGAGTATAAAACTCGCTTTTTGCTAAACTTTGTTTGATTTTGTTTTCAAAAGCCAAAACTGCTTGTAGGTTTTACCTCCAAGTCTTATATTGATTAATCAAACCATTGGTCGAACTGTCGTGGCTCGCCACTTTCTCATCACCTTCCAACTCTGGAAGAATTTTTTTAGCCAATTGTTTACCTAACTCCACACCCCACTGATCAAAGCTGAAAATATTCCATATTACACCCTGAACAAAAATTTTGTGCTCATACATAGCTACCAAACTTCCTAAAGTGTATGGCGTAATTTTTTTCAATAAAATAGAGTTCGTTGGTCTGTTTCCTTCAAAAACTTTAAACGGAGCAATTTTTGAAATGTCTTCTGCCGACTTGCCGTCTTTTTTCAGTTCTTCGGTAACCTCTTCTTCCGTCTTACCGTTCATTAAAGCTTCGGTCTGCGCAAAAAAGTTAGATAGTAAAATTGGGTGATGGTCTCCCAGTGGATTTAAGCTTTGAGCCGGAGCGATAAAATCAGCAGGAATGATTCTGGTACCTTGATGGATCAATTGATAAAATGCATGCTGACCATTTGTACCAGGCTCGCCCCAAATAATTGGCCCTGTTTCATAATCAACTTCGTTGCCATTTCTATCTACATGCTTGCCGTTGCTTTCCATATCTCCCTGTTGGAAATACGCTGCAAAGCGATGCATATATTGATCGTAAGGTAAAATTACTTGCGTTTCTGCATTGTAAAAATTAATATACCAAACGCCTAATAGTCCTAAAATTACAGGAATGTTGCTTTCAAATTCTGCGGTTTTAAAGTGATTATCGGTTGCATGCGCACCAGCTAAAAGTTCTTTAAAATTATCGAAGCCGATACTTAATGAAATAGATAGACCAATTGCACTCCATAAAGAATAACGACCGCCAACCCAATCCCAAAATTCGAACATGTTTTCGGTATCAATTCCAAAAGCTGAAACATCTTTAGCATTGGTAGATAAGGCAGCAAAATGTTTAGCAATATCATTCTCTTTACCACCATTTTCTAAAAACCACGAGCGGGCAGAATGCGCATTGGTCATGGTTTCTTGTGTAGTAAACGTCTTGGAGGCCACCAAAAACAAAGTCGTTTCTGCGTTTAATCCCGAAAGGGTTTCAGCGATGTGCGTTCCATCAATATTAGAAACGAAGTGACTATTCAGATGGTTCTTGTAGTGTTTCAAGGCTTCGGTAACCATTACCGGTCCTAAATCTGAACCTCCAATTCCTATGTTCACAATATCGGTAATGGCTTTTCCGGTGTAACCTTTCCACTCACCGTTGATAATGCTGTTGCTAAATTTTTCCATTTTAGCCAAAACAGCATTAACTTCAGGCATTACATCGTTATTATCTACCAAGATTGGCGTATTGCTTAAATTACGCAGCGCAATATGAAGTACAGAACGATCTTCAGTTTCATTAATTTTATCGCCATTGTACATGGCTTTAATGGCTTCGTCTAATTTACACTCGCGGGCCAGCTGAATTAACAAAGCCAAGGTTTCATCCGTAATTCTATTCTTGCTGTAGTCAAGCAAGATATCTTCAAAAAAAACAGAAAATTTGTTGAAACGATCTGCATCTTCTGCGAAAAGATCTTTAATGCTTTTTTGATTAATATCTATAAAATGATCGGCCAGGTATTTGTATGCCTCGGTTTCAGTAAAATTTATTTTCGGTAACATAGTCTTTGTTTTTTGTAAAAGTAATAAAGCAAATTTTTAATTCTGTCTTTTAATGTTCAAAAATCCATAAGAATTTTTATTGTTGAATCTATAGTGTAACTTTAATATTAGTCCCCGTTGAAATTTTGCACCCAGCAATAAAATAAATAACAAACGATATGTTAGAAAATTTAAATGAATTGGTGCTTGAAAACGTACAGGACACCGTTGTAAATAACAACGAAATTCGAAATGAGCAAAATGAACAGGTAATTCAAGCGGCTTCAGATTCTATTTTTGATACGTTGAAAGATCAAATTTCCTCTGGAAATGTAGGTGGCTTGGCCGAAATTTTTAATTCTGGGAATGCAGAAGGATCAGCGGTTACACAGCAGGCGGCTGGAAGTTTTACAGATAAATTAGCGGGTTTAGGCATAAATGCAGAAACAGCGAAGAAATTGGCTGCAACGGTAATCCCCGTGATCATTGGAAAACTAACCCAAAAAACTGCTGATCCAAATGATAGTTCGTTCAATATTAAAGATGTACTGGGCAGTTTGGCTGGTGGAAGTGATGGTAAATTCGATGTGAGCGATGTAATTGGGATGTTTAATGGTGGCAGACCAGCGCCTGCAGCTAGCCAAAACGGCGAAACTCCTGCCGAAGGTGGGATATTAGATAAGCTGAAAGGCATATTTAGTTAAAATATAAAGTGATTTAGAGGCTGTATCATAAATCTAAACATCTTCACCCTTGTTGCGTTGAGCTTGTCGCAACTCCTTAATTGGTATTTTAACAAGTCCTTCCACAGGTTTACGATAACAGATTGTATAAATGATACAGCTTTTTCTTGTTAAATTAGCAAACCAACTAATCATCTCCTATGAAAAAATTATACATCATCCCTTTTCTGCTGATTTCGCTAGTCAGCTTTGCTCAACAATCTAACTTGAGGTCGGCGGTTTCAAAAAAAGCCGATGCATTAGAACAAAAAGTAATCGCCTGGCGAAGAGATTTTCATGAACACCCTGAATTGGGCAATACCGAAACCAGAACAGCAGAAATCATTGCGAAGCATCTCGAATCGTTGGGCATAATGGTTAAAACTGGCGTTGCCAAAACTGGTGTGGTTGGCATTTTAAAAGGAGGTAAGCCTGGTCCGGTGGTTGCACTAAGAGCCGATATGGATGGACTTCCCGTTACAGAAAGAGTTGATGTTCCTTTCGCTTCAAAAGTGAAAGCGCAATACAACGGACTAGAAGTAGGCGTAATGCATGCTTGTGGTCATGATAGCCATATGGCTATTTTAATGGGCGTAGCAGAGGCTTTGGCTTCAATTAAAAAGGATATTCCCGGGACTGTGAAATTCATTTTTCAACCCGCAGAAGAAGGTGTTCCGGCAGGAGAAGAAGGCGGTGCTGCCTTGATGATTAAAGAGGGAGTTTTAGAAAATCCAAAAGTGGAAGCTATTTTTGGCTTACACATTAATGCTCAAACAGAAGTGGGCAAAGTAACTTATCGCCCCGGCGGTACAATGGCTGCGGTAAACGATATGAAAATTACGGTAACAGGCCGACAAGCACATGGCGCCTATCCCTGGAGCAGTATCGATCCTATTGTAATTTCAGCCCAAATTGTAAACAATCTTCAAACCATTGTAAGCAGAAATTTGAATCTTACAGAAAACCCAGGCGTGGTCACTATCGGCGCTATCAATGGTGGTGTACGTTCGAATATTATCCCCGAGAAAGTCGAGATGCTCGGGACGGTTCGTAATTTTAGCAAGGAAGATGAAGCGATGTTTATTGAGCGTATTAAAACTATTGCCACCAAAACAGCCGAGGCTGGCGGCGGAACTGCAGAAGTTAAAATCCCATATAGTAACCATTATCCTGTTACATATAATGATATCGCTTTAACAGAAAAAATGCTTCCGAGTATGAAAGCAACTGCCGGAGCAGACAATGTAATGCTTAAGCCGCCTGTTACTGGCGCTGAAGACTTTTCATTTTTCCAGGAAAAAATACCAGGCTTGTTTGTCTTTCTTGGTGGCATGCCAAAAGGCAAAGATCCTTTAAAAACGGCTTCTCACCATACGCCCGATTTCTATTTGGATGAAAGCGGCTTTGTGTTGGGCGTAAAATTATTATCCAATTTAACGCTGGATTATATGGGGATGAAGAAATAGATTATTTCTTCACAGGTTTTTTTCCAAATTGCTTAGGGTAGTATGATAAGGTTGCCATAAAATACTGTTGGAGTACATTTTTGGTGCCAATCGTGAAACTGTTGTTTCCTCCATAATTAATTACACTCGTATTTTGACGTAAAATATCCAAGGCTGCTAGTTTAATTTCAGCGTTATTTCCTTTCAAAAAGCGGTACAAAAGATTAGCATTCCAAATGGTAAAGTTAATATCATTCGCATTTGATGAGGTACTTCTGTTGTAGGTAATGTTGCTCCTAAGGGTTAATCTCTTTGAAAAATTGTAGCTTGAACTTATAGTAGAAGCCATGTTTACGCCTGTGTACTCAGTATTAAATGCCTCTTGCTTTGATTGGTAGGTTCCATAGTTCTGACTTACCGCTATAGCCAAATAATCTTTATAGGTGTAATTAACTTTTAAATCGGAGTTTGTGTTTAGGTTTTTAGAAAAAGCAAAAGCATTATTTGTGAAGCCAGGGTTTTGGTCGTTATTGATTTGCGACGACAGACTAAGCTGCAATTCGGATGCCTTAAACTTAATTGCTTTGCGAATATCTCCATAAAAATTAATGTATTTTCTACCATTTGCATTGGTTAGAAAAATTGTTCTTCTATTCAAATCATCTATAAAAGTACTGTCTACAATGTTGTCGTGTGTAAAACCGGCAGTAAGTGATAAGTTATAGTTTAATGTGTTTTTATTGGTTTGGTCATAATGATTAATCGATAGGCTAATTTCTCGGTCTACTGCCTCTCTTAAGTTTAAATTCCCCCTCTGTATCGAATATAAGTTAGCACTATCAATTAGTGGCGCCAATTGATCGATATTTGGAATTCTGATTTTCGTATTGTAGCTTAAACGATAGTTTTTCAAATGTTCTCCAAATTGGTAATTTGAGTAATTAACAAACGCATCGGGAAGGAAGCGGGTATAAGTCCTGTTTAAATTTTGAAAACTTTTTTGCGACTTATTATCCTGAAAAATAAACGTCTGTTTCGGAGCGAAATTGAAACTAAGATTTTTGCTGTAGCGGTTAGATAGGCTTTTATTTATCGTTTTGGTAAATGTAATTCCGGGGGTTTCGTCAATGCGATTGGTTTCAAGCTTGTTGGTAAGATAAGTATTTCGTTGGTAAGTATTAGTGTTTCCGTTTAGGTCTTCAACCTGGTTGTCATCTTTTTTGTTGTTGAAGTTCAATTGATTTTTGAAAGCGAAATCAATTCCTCCTAATCGTTTATCTCCAAAAAATATCGACCTTAAGTTTGGAAATTCGACATCAAATTGTTGATTAAGAGTGTTGATGTTTTTATCATATCTACGATCGAAACGTTGATCGGAAGCCGCGTTAGTAAAAGATCTAAATTCGGTTAAGTTCGAGTTTTCATTTTGAGAATCATCAACTCTAAGTCCGTAAGTGATATTTATACCTTTGAATTTCCTACGAGGTTTCAGCCAATCCTGCGACAGGCGATAATTGGCTAGGAAATTAAAACTAGTGTTATCAAAATTGCCTTGGCTCAGCGTATTGTTGGTACTTGTTAGCATACCTTCAGCATTCCTGGCATTTCTGAATGTTTCACCCGTGTTTTCTCCGCTGTTTTTCTGAAAATTTTGACTTAATGTTAAATTTTTGTTTCGTTTGATTAATTCATACTTAGCATCAAAATTTTGATTGGTGCTTTCAGATCTGTTTCTATTATTACTTTGTTCGTAAAT
>Ga0308159_1005917_pt1 | contig 9989 bp, 9 predicted proteins | sample PhyCR1_FD_201040 | JGI IMG/M metagenome (GOLD analysis project Ga0308159, IMG submission 201040) | Phyllosphere microbial communities from UC Gill Tract Community Farm, Albany, California, United States - DLSLC.R1 | ecosystem: Host-associated > Plants > Phyllosphere > Unclassified | place: USA... | reverse complement strand
GTGCCGTCTTTCATCGGGATAAAGCCAAACATGGCCGCGCCGCCCAGGACGATAAAGGCGACAATCGTGATGACTTTGATGATGGAAAACCAGAATTCCCCTTCGGCAAAGAAACGGGTGGAAATCACGTTGAGCAGATAGATGGCGATGCAGAAGACCAGGCACCATAGCCAGACCGGCACATGTGGAAACCAGTACTGCATGCAGAACCCTGCCGCCGTCAGGCTGGAGCCCAACGCGACGGTCCAGGTCAGCCAGTACAGCCAGGCGACGGTATAGCCCGTGGCCGGGCTCAGATAGCGAGCGGCATAGACGTGAAATGCCCCCGTTTCAGGCATGGCGACCGACAGCTCACCCAGGCAGGCCATCACAAGCCATACCACCAGCGCACCAATCAGATAAGCCAGCAGCGTGCCTGCGGCCCCGGTGGTGGAAATAATGTAGCCGGTATTAAAAAACAGGCCGGTCCCGATGACGCCGCCCAGCGATAGCATCACCAGGTGGCGAACTTTCATGGTTCGCTTAAATTGATCCTGCGAAGAAGTCGTCTGCTCGCTCATATATCCCATCCGTATGGACGTCTAAACATCTATATGCAGCAGATTTATACGCATTACGGCGCCGAAATGCAACGGGCGAAACGGTCAGGCATCGACGGGAAGGGATCGTTGCCCCGCGTTAACGGGGCGGGATGCGCTAGCCGAACACGCTCTGTATATAGCGTTCAAGCGCCATGCGGGAACTGAAACCGTGTGGAATACCATAATGTTCCTGCGAATCACCCGCCAGGTAGAGAGGGAACTGCGTGTAGTGATCACAGGTTTTCATTTCTGACGCCGGTTCGGCAAAAGGCTGACTTTTTTCTTTCAACGTTGGGTGAATGATCAGCGCCGTGCGCCCCATACGCGCTTCGCGGTTAACATAAACATAGTTGTCGCCACGACGGTAGCCATAAGCGCGTGGTGTAATCTCATCGACTTCAAAGCCTACTTTTTCCAGTACGCGCGCTACCTCATCTGGTCGTAAATACATGCTTGATCCTCTCCTCTTCAAAAGCCACGCAACCTTACATCAGCGTGGCTGCACGGGCATTCGGAATTTTCCCTAAAGGGCCATCCCGCGCCTCGTTAAGTCAAACGTGGTCTACACTGAGTATTACGTGTTAATGACAAGGGAGCCAAAAATGTTTAATCGAACGCAAAAAAACGATGACATTGATATCAATCAGGATGTGAACGAGCTGGCTGATTCACTTGAAGCGTTGCTGAAATCTTACGGCAGCGAAGCGAAGGATGAGGTCAATTCTGCCCGCAGCCAGGCGGAAGCCCTGCTGAAGCAAACCCGTGCGAAATTAAACGGTGGCGGCAATCGTGTTTCGCAGGCCGCCCGCGATGCCGGCTATCAGGTTGATGCCTATGTGCATGATAAACCCTGGTACGGTGTCGGCATCGGCGCTGCGGTCGGGATTGTGCTGGGCGCGCTGTTAGTGTCCCGCCGCTAGTCCCCGCCCTGCCGTTATCATCAGCCTCGCTCAATGAGCGGGGCTTTTTTTATGCCTGTTTTTTGCGCAACTGGCTTTACAAAATATTTTTTCGCGTGGCAGGGCGCGTCGCCACTGGCTTGCCGCATCCGGGGCCATTAACCCCATATATAGTACGCTTGACCGCAATTAACGCTACATCTAGTATTCATTTCATTGTCACACCACAAAATGTTTGCAAGGACGAAGCCTGATTCATGGAAAAAAACTTCGTTATCCGCAGCGGCACCGCAATGAAAGAGGAATACGAATCATGCGCATTATTATTTACACTAAAAACAACTGTGTCCAGTGTAATGCCACGAAAAATGCACTGGATCGTCAGGGCATCGACTACCACCTCATCAACCTGGATACGCAACCGGAGGCCATCGATAACCTCAAGGCCTTGGGTTACCGCCAGGTACCGGTCGTCATGACGCGTGACGATCACTGGAGTGGGTTCCGCCCTGACAAGATAGCTGGCCTGTCTCAGTCCGTGGCGATGGGCGGATAGCCGCATGTTTCCACTGGTCTATTTTTCCAGCCAGTCGGAAAACACCCATCGGTTTATTCTCCGTCTGGGCCTGCCCGCGTGCCGCATACCGATTGACGCGAAGCAACAGCTGCACATTGACCAGCCCTATATTCTGGTCGTGCCCAGCTATGGCGGCGGCAGCCACCGCGGTGCGGTGCCCAGACAGGTTATTCAGTTTCTCAATGATGACGCCAACCGCAACGGCTTACGCGGCGTTATCGCCGCCGGTAACCGTAATTTTGGCGAAGGTTACTGCCTGGCTGGCGACATCATTGCTAAGAAATGTCAGGTTCCCTACCTGTATCGGTTTGAACTGATGGGAACCCCCGACGATATCGCCAATGTGAAAGCGGGAGTAACCCAATTTTGGCAACGACAGATACCCTCAACGACGTAGCGCTGGATTACCATGCGCTGAACGCCATGCTGAACCTGTATGACGCTGACGGCCGTATCCAGTTTGATAAGGATCAGCAGGCCGCACGTCAGTTTGTTATTCAGCACGTGCAGCCCAACACCCAGCACTTTGCCAGCATCGCAGAGCGCCTGCGCTATCTGGTCGCCGAAGGCTACTACGAAGCTTCCGTACTTAATCAGTATGATTTTAACTTTGTCTGCGGGCTGCACGACGAAGCCGATGCATGGGGCTTTGCGTTCAAGACCTTTTTGGGTGCGTGGAAGTACTACACCAGCTACACCCTGAAAAGTTTTGATGGCAAGCGTTACCTGGAAACCTTCGAGCAGCGTGCCTGTATGGTGGCGCTGACGCTGGCACAGGGCGATGAAACCCTGGCGCGCTCGGTGCTGGAAGCCATCCTGAGTGGCCGTTTTCAGCCCGCCACGCCGACGTTTCTGAACAGCGGCAAGCAACAGCGCGGCGAACTGGTTTCCTGCTTCCTGCTGCGCATTGAAGACAACATGGAGTCGATTGGCCGGGCCGTGAACTCTGCGCTCCAGCTGTCTAAACGCGGCGGCGGCGTGGCGTTTCTGCTGTCGAACCTGCGTGAGTCCGGCGCGCCGATCAAGCGCATTGAAAACCAGTCTTCCGGCGTTATTCCGGTGATGAAAATGCTGGAGGATGCGTTTTCTTATGCTAACCAGCTCGGCGCGCGTCAGGGAGCCGGCGCAGTCTGGCTGAATGCTCACCATCCGGATATTTTGCGCTTCCTGGATACCAAGCGCGAAAACGCCGATGAAAAAATCCGCATTAAAACGCTGTCGCTGGGCGTGGTCATTCCGGATATCACCTTCCAGCTTGCCAAAGAGAATCAGCCGATGGCGCTGTTCTCGCCCTACGATGTTGAAAGAATCTACGGTCAGGCGTTTGGCGATATCAGCATCAGCGAGAAATACGCGGAGATGCTGGCGGACGACAGAATCCGTAAAACCTATATTCAGCCGCGCGATTTATTTCAGACGCTGGCGGAAATCCAGTTTGAATCAGGCTATCCCTACATCATGTATGAGGACAGCGTAAACCGGGATAACCCGATTGCCGGTCGCATCAATATGAGCAACCTCTGCTCAGAGATTTTGCAGGTGAACAGCGCCAGCGAATTCAACGAGGATCTCAGCTACCGCCGCATGGGCAAAGATATCTCCTGTAACCTTGGCTCGCTGAATATTGCCCATGCGATGGATTCTGGCGATCTGGCCCACACGGTAGAAACGGCAATTCGGGCGCTGACTGCGGTATCAGATATGAGTGACATTGGCTCGGTTCCCTCCGTTGCGGAAGGCAATCGCCGCTCGCATGCTATCGGTCTGGGTCAGATGAACCTGCATGGTTACCTGGCCCGTGAAGGCATTGCTTACGGATCACCCGAGGCGCTGGATTTCACCAATCTCTATTTTTACTGTGTGACTTATTATGCCCTGCGTGCCTCGAATCAGCTGGCAAAAGAGCGCCAGCAGACTTTCGATGGTTTTAGCGCCTCAACCTATGCCACCGGCGCGTATTTTGACAAATATCTGCAAAGCGACTGGCAGCCGCGAACCGCCCGCATCGCCGCCCTGTTTGCCGATGCGGGCATCAGCTTGCCCTGTCACAACGACTGGCTGGCACTGCGTGAATCGGTGATGGCCTCGGGGCTGTATAATCAAAACCTGCAGGCGATACCGCCTACCGGATCGATCTCCTATATCAACCACGCCACGTCCAGTATTCATCCGATTGTGTCGCGAATAGAGATCCGCAAAGAGGGCAAAACCGGTCGCGTTTACTATCCTGCCCCCTTCATGACCAACGACAATCTGGAACTCTATCAGGATGCTTACCAGATTGGGCCGGAAGCCATTATTGATACCTACGCAGAGGCGACCCGACATGTGGATCAGGGCCTGTCATTAACCCTGTTTTTCCGGGATGACGTGACCACGCGCGACATTAATAAAGCGCAGATTTACGCCTGGAAGAAAGGGATTAAAACGCTTTACTACATTCGACTGCGCCAGATGGCCCTGCAAGGCACTGAAATTCAGGGCTGCGTCTCCTGCGCACTGTGAGAACCCATTATGCAACTCAGACAAATTCAAGCCATTAACTGGAACCGTATTCAGGATGAGAAAGATCTTGAAGTCTGGAACCGTCTGACCAGCAACTTCTGGTTGCCGGAAAAAGTCCCTTTGTCCAACGATCTGCCGGCCTGGCAGACGCTGGATAAACAGCATCAGCAGCTGACCATCCGCGTATTCACCGGCCTGACGCTGCTGGACACTATCCAGAACGTGCTGGGTGCACCGGGCTTAATGCCCGATGCGCTGACGCCGCATGAGGAGGCCGTCTTGTCGAATATCAGCTTTATGGAGGCGGTACATGCCCGCTCATACAGCTCGATTTTTTCGACGTTGTGTCATACCAGCGATGTGGATGCCGCTTATCAGTGGAGCGAAGAGAATCAGGCGCTGCAAAATAAAGCCGAGATCATTCTTACTCATTACCGCGCTGACGATCCGTTAAAGAAAAAAATCGCCAGCGTCTTTCTGGAGTCGTTCCTGTTCTATTCAGGATTCTGGCTGCCGATGTACTGGTCAAGCCGTGGCAAACTGACCAATACCGCCGATCTGATTCGGCTCATCATCCGCGATGAGGCCGTTCACGGCTACTATATTGGCTACAAGTACCAGAAAGCCCTTGAGCAGGTTGATGAAGGCCGCCGCGAAGCATTGCAGCAGTTCGCCATCGATCTGCTGCTGGCGCTGTATGAAAACGAGGTTGTTTATACAGAAGCGCTCTATGGCGATGTCGGCTGGGCGGAAGAAGTGAAAACCTTCCTGCACTACAACGCCAACAAGGCCTTAATGAATCTTGGCTATGAAGCGCTGTTCCCGGCAGAATTAACTCAGGTTAACCCGGCAATTCTGTCGGCGTTATCCCCAAACGCGGATGAAAATCACGACTTCTTTTCGGGTTCGGGCTCCTCATACGTAATGGGCAAAGCGGTCGAAACGGAAGACGAAGACTGGAGTTTCTAAGGTTGTCTGTGCCGTCATAACAGGTCACAGGCGGTCATGATTACTGGCGCTGATTAATAAGCTGTTATTTCCCTTAAATCAGCGTCATTATTTCTTATTCATGCCCTCCCTTCCGCTCGTCATTCTGCCAATATCTCAGCGCTGCACGGTCTAATTACTGTCGTTTTTCAAAATAAATCATAAAAAATTCATCTCCCCGCATCCCTTGTGATGACTGGAAATTATCGCGATAAGGCGTGATTTCCAGCCATGAATATTTTACACCAGGGTTGACAGATAATCTGAGTATGTCAGGTTATAGCCTGCTTAAATTGAACCAGGGTACGTCATTTTACATTAAAATAATTTAATCAGGGCATTAATTACGGATGACAATAAAATTAGAAGTAAAAAATCTTTATAAGGTATTTGGTGATAATCCACAGAGGGCATTTAAATATATTGATAAGGGCTGTGGTAAAGAGGAAATCCTCGAAAAAACAGGCTTATCGCTCGGTGTCAAAAATGCCAGTCTGGCCATTGAAGAAGGCGAGATCTTCGTCATCATGGGGTTATCCGGTTCAGGGAAATCCACCATGGTTCGCCTTCTCAATCGTCTGATAGAGCCGACGCGCGGCCAGGTGATTATTGACGGTGTCGATATTGCAAAAATATCGGACAGCGAACTGCGTGAGGTTCGCCGAAATAAGATCAGCATGGTATTTCAGTCATTCGCCTTAATGCCGCATCTTGACGTTGTAAATAATGCCGCTTTTGGCATGGAATTAGCCGGCATCCCCTTAGCAGAACGTCAGGAAAAAGCCCTTGAGGCATTACGTCAGGTTGGGCTGGAAAATTACGCCCACGCCTATCCTGATGAGCTATCAGGCGGCATGCGTCAGCGTGTAGGTCTGGCACGCGCTTTAGCCATTAATCCCGATATTTTATTAATGGATGAAGCCTTTTCTGCACTCGATCCCTTAATTCGTACCGAAATGCAGGATGAGCTGGTGAAATTACAGGCCAGACATCAGCGCACTATTGTATTTATTTCACACGACCTGGACGAAGCCATGCGCATTGGCGATCGTATTGCCATTATGCAAAATGGCGAAGTCATTCAGGTCGGCTCACCCGATGAAATCCTGAATAATCCCGCCAATGATTATGTCCGCACGTTCTTCCGCGGCGTCGATATCAGTCACGTCTTTAGCGCTAACGATATTGCGCGCCGAAATGCTGGCGCGCTCATTCGCAAAGCGACCGGATTAGGCCCGCGCTCGGCCATACAACTGCTGCAGGAAGAAGATCGTGATTACGGCTACGTGCTGGAGAAACAGAAATTCATCGGCGTAGTGTCAACCGACTCTCTCAAGGCGGCCCTGGCGGCAGGGCAAGGGCTGGAAAGCGCCCTGCTCGACGCGCCAGCGGCGGTTCCTGCCACGACCTCGTTAAACGAACTGCTCTCACACGTGGCGCAGGCTCCCTGTGCCGTTCCGGTGGTGGGAGAAGAAAATCAATACGTCGGTGTGATATCGAAAAGCACGCTGCTACGTGCTTTAGATCGTGAAGGAGCCAGCAATGAGTAAAGACACAGCAACCCCATGGGATAACCCGGCACCGACGGATACCCAGAGCAGCCAAAGTAGCGATCCCTGGTCGGGTGCCGCAGATCAGAGCGGTGCCGCCGACAGCGGCCATCATGCCGCCACCGGCGGTGCAGATGCGTGGGGCACGCCAGATGGCAGTGCCGCGACAGGCTCCAGCGGCAGCGCAGACTGGTTGAACAACGCGCCTGCACCCCAGGCGGACCATTTCACTATTATGGATCCGTTCCATAAAACCTGGATTCCGCTGGATCACTGGGTCACCGAAGGGATCGACTGGGTCGTGAATCATTTCCGTCCGGTCTTTCAAAGCATTCGCGTACCGGTGGATTATATCCTCAGCGCGTTTCAACAGCTGCTGCTGGGCATGCCCGCGCCGGTGGCTATCGCGCTGTTTGCGTTAATCGCCTGGCAAATCGCCAGTCCGGCAATGGGCATTGCCACGCTGATTTCGCTGATCGCCATTGGCGCCATTGGTGCCTGGTCGCAGGCGATGATTACGCTGGCGCTGGTGCTCACCGCCCTGCTGTTTTGCATCATCATTGGCCTGCCTATGGGCATCTGGCTGGCGCGCAGTGAACGTGCGGCACGTATTGTGCGTCCGCTGCTGGACGCCATGCAGACCACACCGGCCTTCGTTTACCTGGTGCCGATTGTCATGCTGTTTGGTATCGGGAATGTCCCGGGCGTCGTCGTCACCATCATTTTTGCCCTGCCGCCCATTGTCAGGCTGACCATCCTGGGAATTAAACAGGTTCCTGCCGACCTGATCGAAGCCAGTGAGTCCTTTGGCGCCAGTCCGCGCCAGTTGCTGTTTAAGGTTCAGCTGCCGCTGGCCATGCCCACCATCATGGCGGGTGTGAATCAGACGCTGATGCTCGCCCTGTCGATGGTGGTGATTGCCTCCATGATTGCCGTGGGTGGACTGGGCCAGATGGTGCTGCGCGGCATTGGTCGTCTGGACATGGGCCTGGCCTCCGTGGGCGGCGTCGGCATCGTGATTCTGGCCATTATCCTTGACCGCCTGACGCAGTCGGTGGCGCGTGACAAACGCAGCCGTGGCCGTCGCCACTGGTATCACACCGGCCCCATTGGCCTGCTGACGCGTCCTTTCCGTCAATCCTGAATCTTGAGCGCGGCAGTCAGCTGCCGCCGTTATCGCGACAATAAAAACGAGGAATAATCATGCGCAAGATGCTCCCTGCTGCCGTTGCCATTCTGGCCACTTTCTCTGCTTCTCACGCTTTCGCGGCCGATCTGCCGGGTAAAGGCATCACGGTGAAACCGGTACAAAGTACGATTGCCGAAGAGACTTTTCAGACGCTGCTCGTGAGCCGGGGCCTGGAGAAGCTGGGCTATACCGTTGAGAAACCGAGCGAAGTGGATTACAACGTCGCCTATACCACCATCGCCTCGGGTGATGCGACCTTCCTGGCAACCAACTGGCGGCCACTGCATGACGATATGTATAAAGCCGCAGGCGGGAGCCAGGCGTTTTATCGCGAGGGAACCTATGTTTCCGGCGCGGCTCAGGGCTATCTCATCGATAAAAAAACGGCTGAAAAGTATCACATCACCAATATCGCCCAGTTGAAAGATCCCAAGATTGCCAGGCTTTTCGACAGCAATGGCGATGGCAAAGCGGATATGACCGGCTGTACGCCTGGCTGGGGCTGCGAGGCGGTCATTAACCACCAAAACACAGCTTATGGCCTGAGCAACACCGTCACCGCCAACATGGGCAACTATTCGGCGATGATCGCGGATACTCTGGCGCGCTTTAAACAGGGAAAACCTGTCCTTTACTACACCTGGACGCCTTACTGGCTGAGTGATGTGCTTAAACCGGGCCGCGACGTGGTCTGGCTGCAGGTGCCATTCTCTTCATTGCCGGGCGAACAGAAAGGCGTGGATACCAAACTGGCTAACGGCGCGAACTATGGCTTCCCGGTCAACACGATGCACATAGTGGCCAACAAAGCCTGGGCGGAAAAAAATCCCGCCGCCGCGAAACTGTTTGCTGAGATGACACTGCCGATTGGTGATATCAATGCGGAAAATGCCGCCATGCACGCAGGGCAAAATTCTGAAGAGGATATCAATCGCCACGTAGACGGTTGGATCAAGGGCCATCAGGCCCAGTTTGATAAGTGGATTAACGACGCGCGCGCCGCGACTCAATAAGGCTCGGCAGGCAGACGAAGGGCGGACACCTGTCTGCCCTTTTTCCGTTATGACTGATTAACAGGCGCATGACATAAACATAGCTCTCAAATAATTTTTTAGGTTATTATTAACGCCACTTTATTAATATTTACCTCTGCCTCCCTATGACAACATCTCGCCCTGGTTTAACGTCTGCACTGGTGGGACTGATGTCCGTTGCCACTGGCCTCTGTGTTGCCAGCAATTATTATATTCAGCCACTGCTTCATACCATTGCCCAACACTTTGACCTGTCGGTGGCGCTCGCGGGGTTCATTGTGACCAGCGCACAGCTTGGCTATGCCTGTGGGCTGCTGTTGCTGGTCCCGCTTGGCGATATGCTGGAACGGCGCGGCCTGATAGTGGGCATGATGGTGCTGGCGGCGGCGGGCATGGTGATCATTGCTCTCTCCTCCTCATTTCCCTTTCTGCTGTTGGGCACGGTGATCACCGGACTCTTTTCGGTGGCGGCCCAGATTCTGGTGCCGCTGGCCGCGACGCTGGCAGAGCCGGAAAAGCGGGGCAACGTTACCGGCACGGTCATGAGCGGCTTGCTGCTGGGCATCCTGCTGGCGCGAACCGTTGCGGGCGGCCTGGCGCAGTTAGGTGGCTGGCAAACCGTATACTGGGTCGCCAGCGTATTTATGCTGCTGATGGCGATTGCGCT
>Ga0308159_1005916_pt1 | contig 9990 bp, 11 predicted proteins | sample PhyCR1_FD_201040 | JGI IMG/M metagenome (GOLD analysis project Ga0308159, IMG submission 201040) | Phyllosphere microbial communities from UC Gill Tract Community Farm, Albany, California, United States - DLSLC.R1 | ecosystem: Host-associated > Plants > Phyllosphere > Unclassified | place: USA... | reverse complement strand
AGTGCCAGTTCCAGCGCGTACGCCATCACCGCCGCCTCGAGCGCGAAGAAGATGAAGGTGAACGACGCATAGATGAGCGAGGTGAGCGTCGATCCGATGTAGCCGAAGCCCGCGCCGCGCGTGAGCAGGTCCATGTCCACCCCGTAGCGCGCGGCGTACACGCTGATCGGCACGCCTGCCAGGAAGATGATGAGCCCCGTCACGAGCACCGCCCAGAAGGCGTTGACGAAGCCGTACTGCACCAGCAGCGTGGCACCCACCGCCTCCAGGATCAGGAACGACGCCGCGCCGCCGAAGGCCGTGTTGGCCACGCGCCACTCGGACCATTTGCGAAAGCGCTGGGGCGTATAGCGCAGCGCGTAGTCCTCGAGCGTTTCGCGGGCCACCCAGCTGTTGTAGTCGCGCCGGACCTTGACGATGCGTTGGGGCGCGTCGTGCGGGGTGGCTGGGTTTTCGGCATCGATCACACCGTTTCGGTGCAGATTTCATGCCACGGCGCACCCGGGCGGCATGACTGTTGCAAGACGCACTGTCTGCCGATAATGGCCCGATCCATCCCTCCAGCGACCCGCCCATGGAACTGACGCCCCGCGAAAAAGACAAGCTCCTGATCTTCACGGCCGCCCTGCTGGCCGAGCGCCGGCAGGCGCGGGGGCTCAAGCTCAACTACCCCGAGGCGATCGCCCTGATCTCGGCGGCGGTCATGGAAGGTGCGCGCGACGGCAAGAGCGTGGCGGCACTGATGAGCGAAGGCCGTAGCGTGCTCACCCGCGCCGACGTGATGGACGGCGTGCCCGAGATGATCCCCGACATCCAGGTCGAGGCCACCTTTCCCGACGGCACCAAGCTGGTCACCGTGCACCAGCCGATCGTCTGAAGTGAAGATATGAAGCTCGCCCCCCCCGACCGGGGGCAACACCTGCGGCCCGGCAAAGCCGGTTCCGCGGTGTTTCCCGACATTGCCCCATTCGCCTTGGAGACCTTTTGATGCGTATTCACCGACCCGCCCTCGCTGCCGCGCTGGCAGCCCTTGCAGCCCTCCCGCTCGCAGCCTTCGCCCACGTCGGAGCGGATGGCGCGGCGCACCACGACATCGGCTTCGTCCGAGGCTTCCTGCATCCGTTCACCGGCATGGACCACCTGGCCGCCATGGTCGCCGTCGGCCTGTGGAGCGCCTTGATCGCCCGCAACGGGCGCGACGTGCTCTGGGCGCCGCTCGGCTTCGCGGGCATGCTGCTGTTGGGGGCGCTGGTCGGTCTGGCCGGCGTCCGGTTGCCGGCGGTCGAGCCCATGATCGCGGCATCGCTGCTGGTCGTCGGCCTGCTCGTCGTCACGCGGCTGCGCCTGCCCGGCCCGTTGGCCGCGGCGCTGGTCGGCATGTTCGCCGTGTTCCACGGCGTGGCGCATGGCCACGAACTGGCCGGCGGCCACGGTGCCGCGGCGGCCGTCGCAGGCATGGTACTGGCGACCGCGCTGCTGCATGCAGGCGGCATCGCGTTGGGCTGGGCACTGCGCCAGCGCAGCGCATGGCTGCCGCGCGTGACAGGCGCCGCCGTCGCCGTGTTCGGCGCCACACTGCTCGCGCAACTCGCTTGAGGCCGCGCCCATGATCCCCGGCGAACTCTTCATCGACGAGGGCGACCACGCGCTCAACCCCGGCCGCCGCACGCTCACGCTGGTCGTACAGAACACGGCCGACCGGCCGATTCAAGTCGGCTCGCACTACCACTTCGCCGAAACCAACGGCGCGCTCGGCTTCGACCGCGAGGCCGCCCGCGGCATGCGGCTGAACATCGCATCGGGCACGGCCGTGCGCTTCGAGCCCGGCCAGCAACGCACGGTCGAACTGTGCGACTTCGCCGGCGACCGCGTGGTCTACGGCTTCCGCGGCCTCGTTCAAGGGAAACTCTAAAAATGGCGACCATCGGAAGACGGGCTTATGCCGAAATCTTCGGCCCCACCGTGGGTGACCGCGTGCGCCTGGCCGACACCGACCTGGTGATCGAGGTCGAGGCCGACTACACGCTGCGCGCCGGCGGCTACGGCGAGGAAGTGAAGTTCGGCGGCGGCAAGACGATTCGCGACGGCATGGCGCAGTCGCAGCGCACGCGCGACGGAACCGGCAGCGGCCCGATGGCCGGCGGCGCCGTCGACACCGTGATGACCAACGCGCTCATCCTCGACCACTGGGGCATCGTGAAGGCCGACATCGGCCTGAAGGGCGGGCGCATCGTCGCCATCGGCAAGGCGGGCAACCCCGACGTGCAGCCGGGCGTCGACATCGTCATCGGCCCCGGCACCGAGGTGATCAGCTGCGAAGGCAATATCGTCACGGCCGGCGGCATCGACAGCCACATCCACTTCATCTGCCCGCAGCAGATCGAGGAGGCGCTCGCATCCGGCGTGACCACCATGCTCGGCGGCGGCACCGGCCCGGCCACCGGCACCTTCGCGACCACGTCCACGCCCGGCCCCTGGCACATCGAGCGCATGCTGCAGGCGGCCGACGCCTTCCCGATGAACCTGGGCTTCCTCGGCAAGGGCAACGCCAGCCTGCCGGACGCGCTGCACGAGCAGATCGACGCCGGCGTGATCGGCCTCAAGCTGCACGAAGACTGGGGCACCACGCCCGCGGCCATCGGCAACTGTCTGGACGTGGCCGACGCTACCGACACCCAGGTGGCGATCCACTCCGACACGCTGAATGAATCGGGCTTCGTCGAGAACACCATCGCGGCGGTCAAGGGCCGCGGCATCTGCGCGTTCCACACCGAAGGTGCAGGCGGCGGCCACGCGCCCGACATCCTGCGCGTGGTGGGCGAAGACAACTTCCTGCCCTCGTCGACCAACCCGACGATGCCCTACACGGTGAACACGCTCGACGAACACGTCGACATGCTGATGGTGTGCCACCACCTGGACGCCGGCATCGCCGAAGACCTGGCCTTCGCCGAGTCGCGCATCCGCAAGGAAACCATCGCGGCCGAGGACATCCTGCACGACCTGGGCGCGATCAGCATGTTCAGCTCCGACTCGCAGGCCATGGGCCGCGTGGGCGAAGTCATCATTCGCACCTGGCAGACGGCGCACAAGATGAAGCAGCAGCGCGGCACGCTGCCGGAAGACAGTGCACGCAGCGACAACACCCGCGTCAAGCGCTATGTCGCGAAGTACACGATCAACCCGGCCATAGCGCACGGCATCGCGCACGAGGTCGGCAGCATCGAGGTCGGCAAGTGGGCCGACCTGGTGGTGTGGAAACCGGCCTTCTTCGGCGTGAAGCCCTTCACCCTCATCAAGGGCGGCAGCATCGCCATGGCCGCCATGGGCGACCCGAGCGCATCGATCCCCACGCCGCAGCCGGTGCACTACCGGCCGATGTTCGGCGCCTACGGCGGCTCGCTGCACCGCAGCTCGCTCACCTTCGTGTCGCAGGCGGGCCTGAACGCCGGCATCGGCGAGCGCTACGGCCTGCACAAGACGCTGAGCGCGGTGAAGAATGTGCGCGGCGTGCGCAAGCAGCACATGGTGCACAACACCTACACGCCGAAGATGGAGATCGACGCGCAGACCTACGCCGTGCGCGCCGACGGGCATCTGCTGGTGTGCGAGCCGGCGACGTCGCTGCCGATGGCGCAGCGGTATTTCCTGTTTTGACGGTATCTCGGTACTCGCGCATGAACTCGCGACCGAGCTTCGCTTGCTCTTCGACCGCCGGGTCGTAACGCGTCAACGTCAGCCATTGGCTGCCTCCGTCATGAACAAGGTGTCGCCTTTTTCAAGCTTCAGACGTGCGAGCACTTCGTTTGGCAGGATCACGCCCATGGAATTGCCGATCCGGGTGAGTTTGAGGGCAGCCATGGGGCGTTTCTTCAAGTTACAGCGGTTGTTAGACTAACCATCCTCTTGGACGGACGCAAGCAGCGGCCCCAGGCCCCTCTACTCTCCAAAAGCCGAGCCCTCTCATGCGACAACTCTCCCCCGCCGGCCAGCAGGCCATCAACGACATCGCCCAGCGCCACGGCTTCAGTGCCGATGCCACGCTCAGGATGCTGGACGCCGTGATCAATGGCAACGGCAGCCAGGCGCAGTTCAGTCATCCGGAATTCTCGGGCTCCGGCCAATGGATGCGCGGCGGCATGACCATGGTGTCGGACATGTTCAACAACTACCTCAAGGGCCGCGTCGACGGGCTGTGTTCCGATCTGTCGAACCTGGTCATGAGCCAGCCCGACCTGGTGCGCAGCGGCAGCTTCCAGTCGCAGAGCCAGGGCGGCGGCTACGGCAGCGGACAGGCGCAGACCAGCTATGGCGGTAATGGCCAACAGCAGGGCGGTGGCTACGACAACGGGTTCGGTGCGTCGAGCCTGTTCGTGCCGCCGGCACCCGGCACCTCGCACGACTGGTGGCCAGCCGATCTGCGCTGGCCCAACAGCACCGGCGCGCAGAACGGCGTGCGCTACGCCTACTTCGCGCAGGCCCGGCGCCTGGCCATCGAGCTCAACGGCCAGGTCACGGTGTACGACACGCTCGACCACCAGATCGGCGGCTTCTCGCAGCAGCAGTCGTACGGCGGCACGCTGAGCTTCAACAGCCAGTACGGCCTCATCGACGTGGCAAGCCTGCCGGTGATTTCAGTGGATGGCGTGGCTGTCTTTGCACCCGCATACGCATCCGCACCGCTCCCCGCGAATCCAGGCCAGAACAATGTCTGGCAGAACGATCCTGCGCCGATGTCCATGCAAGGAAACGCTGGTTCAGGCAACACGCAGGACATCTTCGCCACCATCGAGCGGCTGGCTGACCTCCGCGCCAAAGGCATCCTCAGCGACGAGGAGTTTGCCGCCAAGAAAGCCGAGCTGCTCAGCCGCGTCTGATCCCCGCGTTCATTCTCTGCATCTTGATCGCCCCTCGTCCCACCATGCTCATTGCCAACAAAATCATGCCGCAGGGCCGCGGCCTGGCGCCCGTGCTGCTCAAGCGCGCCGCCACCATCGAACTCGACTGGGACGTGCGGCAGAAAAGCCGCTTCGACGTGACCGACTCGCAGGGCCGCGTGCTCGGTGTGTTCCTGCCCCGCGGCACTGCCGTGCGCGGCGGTGACGTGCTGGTGGCCGAAGACGGCTCGCTGGTTCGCGTGATCGCGGCACCCCAGCCGGTGCTGGTCATCACGCACTGCACGGCGCACGGCACGCCCTTCGATCTGACGCGAGCGGCCTACCACCTGGGCAACCGGCACGTGCCGATCGAGCTCAAGCCCGACCACCTGAAGATCGAGCCCGACCACGTGCTGGCCGCGATGCTGCAGTCGATGCACCTGATCGTGCGCGAGGCCGAGGAGGCGTTCGAGCCCGAAGGCGGCGCTTACGGTGTGCACGCAGCGGGGGGCGGCCATTCCTATGATCACGGGCATTCGCATGATCATGGTCATTCGCATTCGGCAGCCAAGGCACCCGTCGGGCCGGTGCTGCATCCCGACGCCTACGCAACGTCGGCGGATTCGGCGCACAGCCACCACGGCCACAAGCACTGATGTCCGACCAGCCCGGCGCCCTGCCCGCCACCAGCCTGCTGCAGCTGATCTGGCTGGCATCGCCGGCCCTGCCCATCGGCGGTTTCTCTTACTCCGAAGGCCTGGAAGCAGGCGTCGAATGGGGCGGTCTTGCATCGGAGGCTGCGGCCTCGGACTGGATCGCCGACCAGCTTCACCTGAGCCTCGCGCGGGCCGACCTGCCCGTGGTCGCGCAGGCCATTGCGGCCTGGCGCGACGGTGATCGCCCGCGCGTGGTCGCGCTCAACGCCTGGGTGCTGCAGACGCGCGAGTCGGCCGAGTTCCTGCTGCAGACCGAACAGATGGGCCGCTCCTTCGTCGAGTGGCTCAAGCTGCATCATGACGACATCGGTGCGCAGTTCGACGGGATCGCCATCACCTACCCGGTCGCCTTCGCCTTTGCGGCCAGCCGCACGCAAGCCAGCGTGCGCGACGGCACCCTGGCTTTCGCCTTCGGCTGGGCCGAAAACATGATCGGTGCCGCCGTCAAGTCGGTACCGCTCGGCCAGAGTGCCGGCCAGCGCATGCTCGGTCGGCTGATGCAGGAAATCCCCGCGGCGGTCGACCGCGCGATCGGGCTGGAAGACGGCGACCGGCAAGCCTTCTCGCCCATGCTCGCCATCCACTCGGCGCGCCACGAAACCCAGTATTCACGCCTCTTCAGAAGCTGACTCGCAACCCCTCATCACCATGTCATCCGCACTGCACCACATCCCCAACCGCACCAAGAAACTGCCACCGCTGCGCGTGGGCATCGGCGGTCCGGTCGGCTCGGGCAAGACCACCCTGCTGGAAATGCTCTGCAAGGGCATGCGCGACAAATACGACCTGGTCGCCATCACCAACGACATCTACACCAAGGAAGACCAGCGCCTGCTGACCGTCGCTGGAGCGTTGCCCGCCGAACGCATCATGGGCGTGGAGACGGGCGGCTGCCCGCACACCGCGATCCGCGAAGACGCGTCGATCAACCTCGAAGCCATCGACCGCATGCTGGCCGACTTTCCGGACGCCGACATCGTGTTCGTCGAAAGCGGTGGCGACAACCTGGCCGCCACCTTCAGCCCCGAACTGAGCGACCTGACGATCTACGTGATCGACGTGGCGGCTGGCGAGAAAATTCCACGCAAAGGCGGCCCCGGCATCACCAAGAGCGACCTGTTCGTCATCAACAAGACCGACCTCGCGCCCTACGTGGGCGCCGACCTGGGCGTGATGGAGGCCGACACTCAGCGCATGCGCAAGCAGCGCCCGTATGTGATGACCAACCTCAAGACCATGACCGGCGTGGCGCAGGTCATGGCCTTCATCGAGAAGCGCGGGATGCTGGCCGAAGCCTGATGCCGCTGCAGCGCTACAGCGCGCTGCCGTCCTTGAGCTGGCGCGTCTTGTAGACCAGCCGCACGCTGGCACCGCGAGCGCCGTCGGTATGCTGCAGGTAGACATCGATGTCGCCGGCGACCCACGACGCGTAGGCGCTGCCCGGATCCCGCGCGCCGACCTCGGGGCCGAAGGTGGTCCGACCCCATGCGAGCAGTTGCGAGAAGGCGCCCGCGGCCCGATCGGATTCGGCTTGCGCCGCCGTCACGTACTCGACGCGCTGCAGCTGGCCACCGGTAAAGAAGAAGGTGAGATCGAACGGCAGCCCTGCCAAAGACACCGGTGCCGCGCGCCAGTTGCCGGCCAGGCCACCGGCGAGCCGCTGGGGGCGCGCGACGCGCTCCACCTCGGGCAGCACGCTGCGCAGTTCGTCGGCACTCATGCCCAGCCGCACACCCGCCGGGAGGGTCTGTGCCGTGGCCGGCATCGCCGCCAAAGCCGCTGAAACTGCCAAGGCCGCAAGCAAAACGAGGCGCCCGGGTGCCATGCCGAGTCGCCTGAAATTCGAAAACAATCGCATCGCCGACATGATGCCTCAATGCATTCCGCGGTCTTCGATGGGTCTGCCTCAACGGCCCCAGGCACGCAAGCCCAGCAGAACGACCACCGCCGCAGCCAGCAGCAAGGTGGTGCATTGCCAGAAAAGCACCGGCCGCCGCTCGATCAGCGCGAGCGGGCGCGGGCTGAGGAACTGCTGCCCAGGGGTCCTGAAGTCGTGTGCGAATTCCGAAACCGCTTCCTGGCGCCGAGCCGCCTGGGGATGCAGCGCCTTCTGCAGCACCGCCTCGACCCAGGCCGGCAGGTCGGGCCGGAAGTGGCGCAGCGGCACGTCGCGCAGCCGGTTCACGTCGGCGGGCGTGCGCACGCGCGAGACCTGCAGGCCGTAGGGCAGCTGGCCGGTGAGCATCTGGTAGGTGACCACGGCCAGAGAGAACAGGTCGGACCGCGGGCTGCCGCCCTGCCCCGCGAAGTACTCGGGCGCCGTGTACTGCAGCGTGCCTTCGATGGCCCGGGCCTGGCGCTCGCCCGCGCTGTCGGCCAGGCCGGCCACGTACACAGTGGCCAGGTCGATGATCTTGACGGTGCCGCTGCGGTCGATCATGACGTTCTCGGGCCGAAGGTCCTGGTGCAGCATCTCCCGACCGTGCAGTGCCTGCAGGCCGCGGGCCAGCTGCTCGACGATGGCGCGCACGCTGTCCAGGCTGGGCCGCGGATGGTCGACCATCCACTGCGCCAGCGTCTGGCCGTCGACGTATTCCATCGCGACGTACAGGTGGCTGCGCGGCCGCTCGATGCGACTCGCCTTGAGCACGTGCACGCTGTCGATGCGCCGCGCCACCCACTCTTCCAGCACGAAGCGGTCCAGGTAGTCGGGGTCTTCGCGCAGGTCGATCGACGGCAGCTTGAGCACCACCTGCTGGCCGGTCGCATCGTCGACCGCCAGGTGCACGTGGCTGCGCGAACTCACGTGCAGTTCGCGCACGAGCGTGAAGCCCTCGAAGCGTGCCCGTGGCGGCAGGGGTGCAGGCACGGCCAGGCCCTCGCGCTGGAGCGGCATGCGCCCCGCGTCGACCGCTGGCAGCTCATCGATGCGCAGCAGCTGCACAGTGCTGTCGTCGTCGCTGCCTCGCGTCTGCGCTGCGACGGCAAGCTGCCGCGCGGCCTCGTCGAAATCGTTGCCGCAGGCGGCCATCACGCCGTGCACGGTGCCCGCATCGAGATGCGCGTAGGCGCCGTCGGTGGCCAGAAGGTAGACCTCGCCGACCTCGGCCTCCCACGCGCGGTAGTCGATCTCCACGTGCGGCCCGGCGCCCAGTGCACGACCCAGGTACGACTCCACCGAAGAGAGGTGCACGCGATGGTCCTGCGTGAGCTGCTCGAGCGCGTGGGCGTGCAGCCGGTAGATGCGCGCGTCGCCCACGTGCAGCAGGTGCACGTCGCGGCCCTTGAGGATCAGGGCGCTGAAGGTGCAGACGTAGCCGCTGTCCTTGTCGAAGCGCGCGTCGCTGCGCAGGGTCTGCGCATGCAGCCAGGCGTTGGTGGCGTCGAGCACGCGCTGGGCCGAGCGGCGCACCGACCATGCATCGGACGTCGCGTAGTAGTCGTCGAGAAAGCCGCGCACCGCGGCGGCGCTGGCCACCTGGCTGACGCGGCTCGAGCCGATGCCGTCGGCCAGCGCCACGGCGATGCCCTTGGACATCCGTTGCGAGCCTTCGGGCAGCATCGCCCCATGGAAGTCCTGGTTGACGACGGACTTGCGGCCGGCCAGCGAGTGCTGGCCGAGCGTCACCCGCAGCGCGGGACGCGGCGTTGCGGCCATGGCGCTCAGGTCGCGCGGTTCAGCGCACGGCGCGCTTGGCGGCCGTCTTGTAGTGCGTCGCGTACAGGGTCAGGCCGACGAAGGTCAGGCCGCCCACCAGGTTGCCCAGCACGGTCGGGATCTCGTTCCAGATCAGGTAGTCCATCAGCGTGAACTTGCCGCCCAGCAGCAGGCCGGTGGGGAACAGGAACATGTTGACGATCGAATGTTCGAAGCCCATGTAGAAGAAGATCATGACCGGCATCCACATGCCGATGGCCTTGCCCGACACCGTGGTCGACATCATGGCGGCGACCACGCCGGTCGACACCATCCAGTTGCACATCACGCCGCGCACGAACAGCGTCAGCATGCCGGCCGCGCCGTGTGCGGAATAGCCCAGCGTACGGCCTTCGCCGATGTGGCCCAGCCGTTCGCCGACGGCGTTGGGCGCTTCGCTGAAGCCGAAGGTGAAGATGATCGCCATGAACACGGCCACGGTGAGGGCGCCGGCGAAGTTGCCGCAGAACACCAAGCTCCAGTTGCGCAGCACGCCTTTCCAGGTCGCACCCGGACGCTTGTCCAGCACGGCCAGCGGCGCCAGCGTGAACACGCCGGTCAGCAGGTCGAAGCCCAGCAGGTACAGCATGATGAAGCCCACCGGAAAGAGCATGGCGCCGACCAGCGCGTTGCCTGTGTTGACGGTCACGGTGACGGCGAATGCCGCCGCCAGCGCCAGGATGGCGCCGGCCATGTAGGA
>Ga0308159_1005914_pt1 | contig 9995 bp, 10 predicted proteins | sample PhyCR1_FD_201040 | JGI IMG/M metagenome (GOLD analysis project Ga0308159, IMG submission 201040) | Phyllosphere microbial communities from UC Gill Tract Community Farm, Albany, California, United States - DLSLC.R1 | ecosystem: Host-associated > Plants > Phyllosphere > Unclassified | place: USA... | reverse complement strand
TCACCGGCATCGACCTGGAACACGAGAAGCGCGGCATCCTGCCCTCCACCGAGTGGAAACGCAACGCCTTCCGCAAACCCGAGCAGAAGCGCTGGATCGCCGGCGATACGGTGTCGCTGGGCATCGGCCAGGGCTACAACAGCTTCACGCCGCTGCAGATGGCCCAGGCCACCGCCATCCTGGCCAACAATGGCGTGGTGATGAAGCCCCACCTGGTCAAGATCATCGAGGATGGCGTGACCCATGAGCGCACCGAGACCGTGCCCAAGGAAAGCTACCGCATCCCGTTGAAGCAGGAAAACATCGACTTCATCAAGCGCGCCATGGTCGGCGTGGTCAAGGAAGGCACCGGCGCGGCCGCCTTCCGTGGCGCCCCCTACGACTCGGGCGGCAAGACCGGTACGGCGCAGGTGGTCAACATCGCCAAGAACCAGAAGTATGATTCGAAGAAGCTCTCCCGCATCTACCACGACAACGGCCTGTACATCGGCTTTGCGCCGGCCGACGCGCCGCGCATCGCGATTGCGGCGGTGGTCGAGAACGGCGGCTGGGGTGCCGGCGTGGCCGCACCGCTGGTGCGCAAGGCCATGGATTACTTCATGCTGGGCAAGCGTCCCAATGAGCCGATCAAGTCGGTCGCACCCGAGGCGGTGAGCCCGGATACCCCGGTCGAGGGGCCCGTCTCCGAGGACAGCGGCGGCAGCAATACGCCCACGGTCCAGCCGGACGTGCAGGAATGAAGCCGGGTCGCCCTGGCACCCTACGCCTGCGCGCGGGTTCCGCCGGCGCGCAAGGTCTGACATCGCAACAACGCAGCAAGCACCAGGAGCCGGCATGAGCCTGCAACGTCCGCCCCTTTGGCAAATCATCAAGCCGCACCTGACGGTGTTCGACGGCGCGCTGTCGCTGATCGTCTTCCTGATCCTGTCGGTAGGCATCGTCACCCTGTATTCGGCAGGGATGAACTTCCCTGGCCGGGTCGAGGACCAGTTGCGCAATATCCTGGTGGCCTTCATCGTCATGTGGGCTGCGGCCAACGTCTCGCCGCAACTGCTGCTGCGGCTGGCGGTGCCGGTCTATACGGTGGGGGTGACGCTGCTGATCGCGGTGGCGCTGTTCGGCATCATCAAGAAGGGTTCACGTCGCTGGCTCAATATCGGCATGGTGGTGCAGCCCTCGGAAATCATGAAGATCGCCATGCCGCTGATGCTGGCCTGGTATTTCCAGAAGCGGGAGGGCATGCTGCGCTGGGATGCCTTCGTGGTGGCGGCGATCCTGCTGCTGATCCCGGGCTTCCTGATCATCCGCCAGCCCGACCTGGGGACTGGCCTGCTGGTGTTGGCGGCGGGCTTCTACGTGATCTTCTTCGCCGGACTGCCGTGGAAGATCCTGCTGGGCCTGTTCGTGGCCGGTGCGGCCAGCCTGCCGGTGGTGTGGTCCTTCATGCACGATTACCAGCGCCAGCGGGTGATGATGCTCATCGACCCGACCTCGGACCCGCTGGGCAAGGGCTTCCACATCATCCAGTCCACCATCGCCATCGGCTCCGGCGGGGTGAGCGGCAAGGGCTGGCTGATGGGGACGCAGACGCACCTGGAATTCATCCCTGAACGGACCACCGACTTCATCTTCTCGGTCTACTCTGAAGAGTTCGGGCTGATCGGCAACATCGTCCTGCTGCTGCTGTACCTGCTGCTGATCGGGCGCGGACTGATGATCACCGCCAATGCCCCGACGCTCTTCACGCGTCTGCTGGGCGGAGCCATCACGATGATCTTCTTCACCTATGCCTTCGTGAACATGGGCATGGTCAGCGGCATCCTGCCGGTGGTGGGGGTGCCGCTACCCTTCATGAGCTATGGCGGTACGGCTCTGGTGACGCTGGGGCTGGGAGCAGGCATCCTCATGAGCATCCAGCGCCATCGCAAGCTGGTCCAGAGCTGAGCGGGCCGCGTGGATGCCCTTGTCCAGGGGACAAGTCCGGCAAGATCCGTGAACTTGCAGCACTGACGAGTTGTCAGCCTCGGTGCATTGCACTCTGGTATCGTTGCGAACATTCCGGCCGGGACAGGCATCACCAGGCCCGGCGCATCGACTGTTGACCAAGGACAGGCTATGGGAACACCCACTGTAGAACATCACCACCGCCTCGCCCCCCGGGGCCAGGCCCTGCGCTGGGGCGCCTTGCTGCTGCCGCTGTTGCTGGCGGCCTGCGGCACTACCCAGCAGGCACCGCGCCAGACCGCGCAGGCGCCCTCGACACCGGTCAAGGCCGGCAGCAGCCGTCCGGCCAACGTTCCGGCACTGCCGGCAGCAGGCTCGGGACGCGGCGGCTACTACAAGGACGATGGCCCGGGCGACCACATCCCCGACGGCCTGCTCGACGTGGCCGACGCCGAACCGCAGGTGGAGCCGGTCTCGCGGGCAGCCAGCCGGCCCTATGCCGTGTTCGGCAAGACCTACGTGCCCATTACGGACAGCAACCAGCCTTTCATCCAGCGCGGCATCGGCAGCTGGTACGGCAAGAAATTCCATGGCCAGAAGACGTCCTCGGGCGAGCTTTACGACATGTACAAGATGACGGCCGCGCACCCCACGCTGCCCATTCCTTCCTATGCACGGGTCACCAATCTGAAGACCGGCAAGCAGGTCATCGTGCGCATCAATGATCGCGGCCCCTTCCACTCCAGCCGCATCATCGACCTGTCCTACACGGCCGCGCTGAAACTGGGTTATCTGGGCAGCGGCAGCAGTGAGCTGGAAGTCGAACGCATCCTGCCAGAAGAAGCACAGCGGATGGCCGATGCGCGCCGCAATGGCAGCACGCTGGCGGTCGCCGATCCGATCAACCGGGCCGCCGACAATGGCGCCGGCGTTTCCACCGGCGCGGTCGAAATCAATACCGTGAGCGCACAAGGCCTGCCGCCCCAGCCCACCGTGGCAGCAGTGCAGCCGATCAATGCCAGCACCAGCAGTGCGGCCAGTGGCGCCGGCCTGGCCGGTGGCGGCGGCATCATCAACGCCGTGGCCAGCGGTTCGGCACCCTCCCCGGCGATGCCGCAGGCGGTACCGCTGACGGCGGGTTATTACCTTCAGTTCGGCGCCTATTCGCAAGAAGCCAATGCGCTGGTGGCGCGCGACAAGCTGCTGCCCAGCCTCTCCGGCATCGTCGACAGCATGCAGGCGGTGCAGGTCAACGGCTTGTATCGCCTGTATGCCGGTCCCTATCCGACCCGGCCGGCGGCCCAGAACGCGGCCATGCTGGTGCGCCAGCGCAGTGCCGGCACACCCTTCATCGTGGAGCGCTAGGGCTGCCGCCCTGCCAGGGCAGCTTCACTCCCCTTCCTGATCATCCGCTTGCGCGTCCTGCCTCAGTTGCAGGGCGCGTTCATACAGGGCGTTCTTCTTCTGGCCGGTGATCTGCGCGGCCAGGGCGGCGGCCTGCTTCAACGGGAGCTCTTCCAGCAGGATGCGCAGGACGCGCTCGCCCTCGGCATCCTCGTCACCGGCCGGCGCTGCTCCTTCCAGCAGGACCACGAATTCGCCGCGCTGGCGGTTGGCGTCCTGCTCCAGCCAGGCCGGTGCCTCGCCCAACGCGCAGCGATGGATATCCTCGAACAGCTTGGTCAGCTCGCGTGCCAGCACCACCTGGCGCTGCGGGCCGAACACCTGCAGCATGGACTGCACGGTCTCGACGATGCGGTGCGGAGCTTCATAGAACACCAGCGCCGCCTGCACGGCGGTGAGCTCCTGCAGGGCGGTCTCGCGCTGGCGGGTCTTGCTGGGCAAGAAGCCCACGAAATGGAAGCGCGCATCGGTCAGGCCCGCGGCCGACAGCGCGGTGATCGCCGCCGATGCCCCGGGCAAGGGAATCACCCGGAAACCGGCGGCCCGCACCGCGTCAACCACCTTGGCGCCGGGGTCGGAGACGGCGGGGGTACCGGCGTCCGACACCAATGCCACCCGCTGCCCGGCGCGCAGGCGCTCGATGATCTTGTCGGCGGCTTCGCGCTCGTTGTGTTCGTGGGTGGCCAGCAAGGGGCGCGACAGACCATAGCGCTGCAGCAACTGGCTGGTGTTGCGCGTATCCTCGCAGGCCACCGCATCGGCGATGCCCAGCAGGTGCAGGCCGCGCAGGCTGATGTCGCAGACATTCCCGATGGGCGTGGCCAGCACATATAATGCCGACACCGGATAGGTTTGCTGGGCGGCATCCTGCAGGATGGAGGCAGCTACGCTGGAATTCTGATTCATTGGAGGAGGCGGGATGTTCACAGGTTCGAAGAAAATGACCGCATGCGCGGCCCTGCTGGCCGGTTTGCTGGCCCCCTGGATGGTGGCGCTGCCGGCCGCAGCAGCCGACAGTGTACCTCTGCTGGCGCAGGCCGCTACCCCTGCGCTGCCCTCGGCCGCCTCCGACCCGGCCCCGCTGGCACTGCCGCCGGGGACCTCGCCGGAGATGCAGTCGGCCGCCAACGGCCCATCCATGGCACCACCAGCCGCCGCCCCGATCCGCATGGCCTTGCTGCTGCCCTCCCGTACCGGCGCCTTCGGGGCCGCCGCAGATGCAGTGCGCACCGGCTTCCTGACGGCCTATTCGCGCCAGAAGGAAAACATCCAGCTGGCCATCGTCGAGACCGGTGATTCGGCCCCGGACATGCAGCGCGCCTATGATGAAGCGTCCGGCAAGTACGACATCGTGGTCGGCCCGCTCTCGCGCAGCGCCGTCACCGCCGTGGCCCAGAGCGGTCGCGTGAGCAAGCCCACCGTCGCCCTGGCGCAGCCGGACATGAATGGCGAGGCCGACCTGCAACTGCCGGCGCAGATGCTGGCCGTGGGCCTGTCCATCGACGAAGAGGCACGCCAGGTCGCCAACTGGGTGGAAAAGGAAAAGGCACCGGGCAAGATCTTCGCCATCTCGACCAACATCGCCTGGCAAAAGCGCGCCGCCCGTTCCTTCCAGCTGCGTGCCCGGCAGCTCGGCCTGCAGGTCGAGACGCTGGAACTGAGCACTCCCGCCAATGCCCTCTCGGCACCGGGCCTGGCGCAACTGGCCAAGCGCGTGGAGCAGGAGAAACCGGCCCTGATCTTCGTCGCCCTGGATGCGGCGCAGACCGTGCAACTGCGTAGCGCTGTGGGCAACGAGCTGCCGCTGTACGGCACCTCGCAGATCAATCCCTACACCCTCAAGCGTGACAACCCCAACGACAAGCTGCCCGAGCTCGATGGGGTACGCCTGGTCGACATCCCCTGGCAACTGCAGCCCGACAACGTGGCAGTGGCGCGCTATCCGCGCCCGGCGGTCAACGACAATGAACGTCCCAGCCCGGACCTGGCGCGCCTGTATGCACTGGGCATCGATGCCTACCGGGTCGCCTATGGTATCGCGCAGAGGCAATCAGGCTTCGATATCGATGGCGTCACCGGACGCCTGACGGTGAACATGATCGGCGGCGGCACCACCTATTTCCAGCGCCAGGAGACCCAGGCGGTCTATCAGGATGGCTGGCCGGTGCCGATGGCGGACCAGTACTGACGCCGCCATGGCCCTGCGCGACCTGTTGCGGCGCACCGCACGCCAGCGTACTGGCGACGCTGCCGAGGACCAGGCCCTGGAGCATCTGCAACGCCAGGGCCTGCGCCTGGTGGAACGCAATTTCCGCTGCAAGGGCGGTGAAATCGACCTGATCCTGCGGGACGGTGCCACGGTGGTCTTCGTGGAAGTGCGCGCCCGCGCCAATGCGGCCTTTGGCGGTGCGGTGACCAGCGTGACACCGGCCAAGCAGCGACGCCTGCTGGTGGCGGCCCAGGTCTGGCTGCAAGGCCAGCGGGAGCTGCCGGCCTGCCGTTTCGACGTGATCGCAGTCGAAGGCGGCCAGTTGCAGTGGCTGCGCAACGTCATCGAGGCCTGAGCCCGGTTTGCTGCAACCGGCCGACGCTGGCGTATCATGTGCCACCGTATTGCGGAAACTTCTCTTTACCAATTGCCCGGGCTTGGCGCCGTTCAAGTCCTCTATAATCGCAGCCACTATGACAAATCCCCGTATCCTCGCCCATTTCCAGGAAAGCGCCGACCTGAAGATGAAGGCAGCCAGCGTACTGGCGCAACCGATCGAACAGGCGATTGAACTTATGTTCACCGCACTGTCGAATGGCAACAAGATTCTTGCCTGCGGCAATGGCGGATCGGCTGCCGACAGCCAGCACTTCGCAGCCGAACTGGTGGGGCGCTTCGAACGCGAGCGACTGCCACTGCCGGCCATGGCCCTGACCACCGACACCTCCATCCTGACCGCGGTGGGCAACGATTACAGCTACCAGGAAATCTTCTCGAAGCAGGTCCAGGCCTTCGGCCAGGCGGGTGACATCCTGCTGGCTTTCTCGACCTCGGGCAATTCGGGCAATATCCTGGCCGCCATCGAAGTGGCCCACGAGCGCGACATGCGCGTGGTGGCGCTGACCGGCAAGGGCGGCGGCAAGATCGGCAAGATCCTGACCGATGCCGATGTCCATATCTGTGTGCCGCATGACCGCACCGCGCGCATCCAGGAAGTGCATCTGGTATCCCTGCACTGCATTTGCGACGGTATCGACGTCGCGCTTTTTGGAGATGATGCGAATGAGTGATGCACGATCGTTGTTCACACGGCTGCGCCGCCCGCTGGCGGCAGTCGCATTGGGCGGCATGCTGGCCCTGAGCCTGCAGGGTTGTTTCGCGGTATTGGCCGGCGGTGCGCTGGCCACCACCTTCGCCGCCACCGACCGCCGTACCCTGGGCGCGCAAACGGAGGACAAATCGATCGTGGTCAAGGGCGAAGCCCGCATTCCCGAAGTGGTGGCTGCGGGTTCTCACGTCAACGTGACTTCCTTCAACCGCAAGGTGCTGCTGTCCGGCGAGGTGCCTGACGAGGCATCCAAGGCTGCCGCCGAGCGCGAGATCAAGAGTTTCCAGAACGTCGACACCGTCTATAACGAACTGCAGGTGGGCCCGTCCTCCAGCTTCGGTTCGCGCTCCAGCGATGCGCTCATCACCAGCAAGGTGCTGGCCAGCCTGGTGGATGACAAGTCGCTCTATTCCAGCGCCTTCAAGATCACGACCGAGCGTGGCATCGTCTACATGATGGGCCGCGTGACCCAGCGCGAAGGCCAGCGTGCCGCCAAGATCGCCAGCGGGGTGTCGGATGTGACCAAGGTCGTCACGCTGTTCGAATACATCAGCGAAGAAGAGCTGCAGGACTACCAGCGCAAGCCGGCCAGCGAGAACAAGTCCACCAGCTGATCGGCCATCGCTGATCGCCTCTGATGCAAGTCAAACCGCCGGCCCGTCCGGCGGTTTCCAATTGGGGCGCGGCCCGCAGGATCGGGCGGCGCGGTCTATAATGGCCGGATAAGTGACCGGGGCCAGGCCCCTCCCTCGAATCCGGAATGCGGAGTTTTCCATGCAAGCACAGGCAAATGCGCCCAAACGCGGCCTCATGATCAAGCTGGTTGCCCTGGTCGGGGTGGCCGCCATCGCCGCCTTCGCCTACTTCAAGGTCAATGCCGGCAACGCCGCGCCCGATGTCACCTTCACCAAGCTCGATGGCCAGCAGGTGGCCCTCAAGGACCTGCGCGGCAAGGTGGTGATGGTCAACTTCTGGGCCACCAGCTGCACCACCTGCGTGGGCGAGATGCCGCAGATGATCGAGACCTACAACAAGTTCAAGGATCGCGGCCTGGACTTCGTGGCCGTGGCCATGAGCTATGACCCGCCCAACTACGTGGTGAACTACACCGAGACCCGCAAGCTGCCCTTCAAGGTCGCCCTCGACCCGCAGGATACGCTGGCCAAGGCCTTCGGCGACGTCAAGCTGACCCCGACCACCTTCGTCATCGGCAAGGACGGCAACATCATCAAGCGCTATGTCGGCGAGCCGCAGTTCGCTGAATTGCATCAGCTGCTGGAGAAAGCCCTGGCAGCAGCCTGAGCGCGCTTCACTCCTCCGAAAAAGCCGACCATGTGTCGGCTTTTTTAATTCCGCCGAACAACTCCAAGGAACATCCCCTCTACCCAGGAAGTCCAAATGGTTCACCTTGTCGGCATGACAAGTGATTTGTCATCGTTCCGCTGCGGCCCAGCCGTGCTGAACAGTCATGCCTGCCCAATGACCGAGAACATAACAGGAGGCTGCAATGAGATTCCGGACCGTTTTCCTGATCGTGCTGCTGGCGCTGGTCGCCATCTTCGCCGCCGTCAACTGGACGGCCTTCACGGCCACCACCACCCTCTCGCTGATCTACACCGAGTTCCAGGCCCCCTTGGGTGCGGTGATGCTGGCAGTGGTGGTCGTGCTGACGGCCTTCTTCCTGCTCTACATCCTGGCCCTGCAGACCAGCGTGATGCTGGAGAGCCGGCGCCTGACCAAGCAGCTGGAAGCCCAGCGCACCCTGGCCGACCAGGCCGAGCATTCGCGCTTCAACGACCTGCGCGGCTACCTGAAGACCGAGCTGGAGCAGTTGCAGCGCCGCCAGACCGAACAACAGACCCTGCTGGCGCAGCGCCTGGATGCATTGCAGCGCGACATCCACCATCGGGTGGAGCAGACCGAGAATGCCGTGGCCGCACAGGTCGGCGAACTTGACGACCGGCTGCAGCGCCAGCAGGTGGCGGGTGTGATCAAGCCGCTGTAATCTGTCGCCAGCAAAACAAAAAGGCTGCATCAACGAAGATGCAGCCTTTTTTCATCTTTTTGACGCTTTTTGGTGCAGCTTAGACGCCGTAACGCGTGCGGTAGGCCGCCACGGCATCCTTGTGCTGGGTCAGGCGCGCATCGCCACCGGTGGAGATGTACTCGAACAGGTCATCCAGGTTGCCGATGGAAATGACCGGCATGCCATATTCGCGCGCCACTTCCTGCACGGCCGACAGTTCGGACAGCGCGCCATCCTTGCCCGAGCGCTCCATGCGGTCCAGCGCGATCAGCACCGCACAGGGGGTGGCGCCGGCGGCGCGGATCATGTCCACCGATTCACGCACCGAGGTGCCGGCCGAGATCACGTCGTCGATGATGACGACCTTGCCCTGCAGCTTGGCGCCGACGATGGTGCCGCCTTCGCCGTGGTCCTTGGCTTCCTTGCGGTTGAAGGCGAACGGCACGTTGCGTCCCATGCCGGCCAGCGCCACGGCGGTGGCCGACGCCAGGGTGATGCCCTTGTAGGCGGGACCGAACAACATGTCATATTCGATGCCGGAATCCTGCAGGGTCTGGGCGTAGAAACGCGCCACCTGGGCCAGCGTCGCGCCTTCGCTGAACAGACCGGCGTTGAAGAAGTAAGGCGAGGTACGACCTGCCTTGGTGACGAATTCGCCAAAGCGCAGCACGCCGGCCGACACCGCGAATTCAATGAATTCCTGTCTCAAGTTGCTCACAATGCATTTCCCGGGAAGAGTCAAAACGGAAGGGCCGGCCTGCCCGCTTGCCACAAGGCAAGGCGGGGGAGGTGGCGAAGCCTTCATCAGGCCGCCATTTTAAATGATTCATCCTATCGGTTATGCTACCGGCCTGATTGAACACTCTCCCGCAGCAAGCAAACAGGAATCCCATGCCAAAAATCGTCTCCGCCAACCTCAACGGAATCCGCTCGGCCGCCAAGAAGGGCTTCTTCGAATGGCTGCAGAAGGAAGCGCCGGACTTCGTCTGCGTGCAGGAACTGAAGGCCCAGGCGGCCGACATGACCGATGAATTCCTGGCCCCGGCCGGTTATGTCGGGCATTTCCACTATGCCCAGAAAAAAGGCTACTCGGGCGTGGGCGTCTACAGCCGCCGCCAGCCGGATTCGGTGCGCATCGGCTTCGGCAATACCGAGTTCGATGACGAAGGCCGCTATGTGGAATGCGACTATGGCGACCTCACCGTGATTTCGCTCTACGCACCCTCGGGCTCGTCCAGCGAGGAACGCCAGGAAGCCAAGTTCCGCTTCATGGAAGCCTTCCTGCCGCACCTGATGGACCTGGA
>Ga0308159_1005911_pt1 | contig 10006 bp, 7 predicted proteins | sample PhyCR1_FD_201040 | JGI IMG/M metagenome (GOLD analysis project Ga0308159, IMG submission 201040) | Phyllosphere microbial communities from UC Gill Tract Community Farm, Albany, California, United States - DLSLC.R1 | ecosystem: Host-associated > Plants > Phyllosphere > Unclassified | place: USA... | reverse complement strand
GATCACGTGCGCTGAACGGCCCACGTGATCCGCGCCTCCCCTTCGACCCCCCCCACCATCCCCGGAGAGGCAGGCCAGCATGACCCGCAGGACCTGGATACCGGTCGCCGCTGTGGCGGCGGTCCTCGTCGCCGTCGTCGTCGCGATCGTCGCCGTCCGTCCCTGGTCGTCGAGCACCACGACCGCCGCTCGCGGCACGGCGACCCCGGCCTCGACCACCGCGCCCGACGGGGCGCGCTCACCGCAGCAGCTGCGGTCGGCGTTCCTGGACCGCTACGTCGAGGGCGGTCGCGTCGTCCGCACCGACCAGGGCGGTGACACCGTCAGCGAGGGGCAGGCGTACGGCTTGCTCATCGCCTACGCGAACGACGACCGTGCGCGCTTCGACGCGATCTGGGAGTGGACGAAGGACCACCTGCTCACGGGCGACGACCTGCTGGCGTGGCGGTGGACGTCCGACGAGGGCGTCGCCGACGAGCAGTCCGCGAGCGACGCCGACCTCGACGCCGCTCGTGCGCTCGTGCTCGCGGGGAAGGCCTGGGACGACGACCGGTACACCGCCGCCGGCAAGCGCATCGCGGCGGCGATCCTCCAGCACGAGACGGCCCGGACGGACCTCGGCACGATCCTGCTGCCCGGACCCTGGGCGGATCAGGAGCCCTACAGCTACAACACGTCGTACGCGTCGCCCGCGGCCTTCTCGGTGCTGGCGGACGCCACCGGGGACGACCGCTGGAACGCGCTGAACCGGGGTTCCCGCGCCGTGACGGCCGCCGTGCTGGACGCCACCGACCTGCCCAGCGACTGGTCCCAGGTGCACGCCGACGGAACGGTGGACCCGATGCCGGCCGTCGGTGGCGACGGGCAGGTGCTCTACGGCTACGACGCGATGCGGACGCCGCTCCGGTACGCCGAGGCGTGTTCGGCGCCCGACCGGGAGCTCGCGGCGGCGCTCGCGCCCACGCTCGGACGGACGACGCGGCTCGCCTCGCAGCTCGACCTCGGTGGCACCCCGGTGACGCAGGACACGAACGCGCTGGCCTACACTGCGCGGGCCGCGGCCGAGCAGGCTGCCGGTTCCTCCCGTGCGGCTGCCGCCGACCTCGAGCGGGCCGACCGTACCGCGGCGACCACACCGACCTACTACGGCGACGCCTGGTTGGCCATCGGTTCGACCATGCTGACCTCCGACGTGCTCGGGGGATGCGCCAGCGACGTGGGAGGCGGCTCGTGAGCGGCCGTCGGAGCGCCGGGCGCGTCTCGGCCGTCCGGCGCCGAGGCGTGGTGATCGGTGCCGTGGTCGCCGCCGTCGTGGTGGTCGGGGGCGTGGCCGGGGTGGCGGTCGCGTCGACCGTCGGCGGTGGCGCGTCGTCGGCGTCGTCCCCGCCGCAGTCCTCGTCGTCTCCGTCGCAGTCGTCGTCGTCGTCCTCGTCCTCTTCTTCGTCCTCGGGCTCCGGCACCGACGGGTTCCAGGACCCGGCCGCACCCGAAGCCCGCTCGACGGCCACCCCGGTCAGCGTGTCGATCCCGGCCATCGGCGTGCGGTCCTCGCTCGAGGACCTGCACCGCGGCGCTGCCGGAGAACTCGACCCGCCCGTCGACTGGGACAGCGCGGGCTGGTTCAGCGACGGGATCGTCCCCGGCGAGGTCGGCCCCGCCGTCATCGCCGGTCACGTCGACAGCCCGACGAGCGCCGCGGTGTTCTTCCGGCTCGACGAACTGGTCGCCGGCGACGAGGTCCACGTCCGGATGTCCGACGGCACCACCCGCACCTTCACCGTCGACCGTTCCGAACGCGCCGCCAAGTCGGCGTTCCCGACGAGCGACGTCTACGGCCCCACCCCCACCCCGCAACTCCGACTCATCACCTGCGACGGCACGTTCGACACCGCCACCGGGCACTACACGGACAATCTGATCGTGTTCGCAGACCTCTCGTCGGATTGACCCACCAAGCCAGCGATACATTCGACTGCGAGCACGAGGAGCACCATGAGCGAGACCCTGGTCATCATCCCGACCTACGACGAAGCCGAGAACGTCCGGCCGATCGTCGAGCGCACGTTGGCCGCGACCGACGACTCCGTGCACGTGCTCGTCGTCGACGACAACTCACCCGACGGCACCGGCGACATCGCGGACGCCATCGCCCGCGAGACCGACCGGGTGCACGTCATGCACCGCACCGTCAAGGACGGCCTGGGCGGCGCGTACCTGTCCGGCTTCGCGTGGGGCCTGGAACACGGCTACGCCAAGCTCGTCGAGATGGACGCCGACGGCTCCCACCACCCCGAGTACCTGCCCTGGATGCTCGAGCTCGCCGACTCGAACGACCTGGTGCTCGGCTCCCGGTGGATCAAGGGCGGCAAGGTCGAGAACTGGCCCTGGTACCGCCTCCTGCTCTCCCGCGGGGGCAACCTGTACACCCGGCTCGCCCTGGGCATCGCGGTGCGTGACGCGACCGGCGGGTTCCGGGTGTTCACCTCGCGGGCGTTCGAGCGGATCGACCTCGCCGGGGTTGCGTCGAAGGGGTACTGCTTCCAGGTGGACCTGTGCTGGCGTGCCCTCGAGGCGGGTCTGCGGGTCGTGGAGACCCCGATCACGTTCACCGAGCGAGAGTTCGGCGTCTCGAAGATGAGCGGCAACATCGTGCGCGAGAGCCTGGCGCTCGTGACGAAGTGGGGCATCGACCGCCGGATCCGCGAGACCCGCTCCCTGGTGAAGGACCACCGCAAGCTGCCGTCCGTGCGGAAGAACGCGCACGCGGTCGCCGACCACGCGGGCTGACGCCGGGGACACACGAACGTCTGCACACACGAACGGCGACGGACCCAGGGGTTCGTCGCCGTTCGTGTGTGCAGCCCGCGGGTGGCTCGCGCAGCCCGCGGTCGGTTAGCGCAGCACGACCACGCCGCGGCCGCGGAACCGGACGACGCCGGCATCGACCTCGGTCGCGCCGAAGCCGTAGAGCTCCTCGCCCACGGCGTCGGGCACCGGGACCTCGGCTGCGTCGTCGGCGAAGTTCACCACGACGTGCACCGGCGCCACGTCGGGACCGAGCAGCCCGCGCGTGAGCACGAGCCAGCGGCGGTCCTCGCTGAAGCGGACGGCGTTCGCCTCGTAGCGGTGGTCGACGAACGCCTGGTCGGTGCGCCGCAGGGCGATGAGCACCCGGTAGGCACGCAGGATCGCCGCGCCGCGCTCCGAGCTGACGTCGGCCCAGTCGAGCTTGGAGTTGGTGAACGTCGTCGGGTCCTGCGGGTCCGGCACCGCTGACTCGTCCCAGCCGTGCTCGGCGAACTCGGCGATGCGCCCCTCGGCGGTGGCCTTGCCGAGCTCGGGCTCCGGGTGCGAGGTGAAGAACTGCCACGGCGTCGAGGCCGCGAACTCCTCGCCCATGAACAGCATCGGTGTGAACGGCCCGAGCAGCGTCAGGGCCGCGGCGATCACGAGCCCCTCGTCGTCGAGCGTCGCGGCGAGCCGGTCGCCGGCGGCGCGGTTGCCGATCTGGTCGTGGTTCTGGTTCGCGACGACCAGGGCCGTCGCGGGGGAGGTCCCGCGGTCGATCGGCCGGCCGTGCCGCTTGCCGCGGAACGACGACCACGTGCCGTCGTGGAAGAAGCCGTCCTCGAGCACCTTCGCCAGCGCCGACAGCGGGGCGAAGTCGGCGTAGTAGCCGTTCGTCTCGCCGGTGAGCGCCACGTGCACGGCGTGGTGGAAGTCGTCCGACCACTGCCCGGCGAGGCCGTACCCGGCGGCTTCACGCGGCCGGAACATCACCGGGTCGTTGAGGTCGGACTCCGCGATGAGCGACAGCGGACGGCCGATGAAGGACGAGTAGGCGTCCGTCTCGTCGGCCATCGAGGCCAGTACGTGCGGGCGGGTGGTGTCGCGGATCGCGTGCACGGCGTCGAGCCGGAGCCCGTCGACGTGGTGGTCGCGGAACCACATGCGCACGTTGTCGAGCACGTACCGGCGGACCTCGGGGTGCTCGACGTTCACCGAGTCACCCCAGGTGTTGCCGAGCCCGGCCAGCAGGTACGGGCCGTACAGCGGCAGGTAGTTGCCGCTCGGTCCGAGGTGGTTGTAGACGACGTCCTGGATGACCCCGAGCCCCAGCGCGTGCGCCGTGTCGACGAACCGGTCGTAGGCGTCCGGGCCGCCGTACGGGGCGTGCACGGAGAACCAGCCGACCCCGTCGTAGCCCCAGTTCCACTCGCCGTTGACGGCGTTGACGGGGAGCAGCTCGACGAACTCGACCCCGAGCTCGACCAGGTGGTCCAGCTTCTGGGCGGCGGCGTCGAGCGTGCCCTCGGGCGTGTAGGTGCCGATGTGCATCTCGTAGATCACGGCGCCGCGGGCCGGGCGGCCGGTCCACGACTCGTCGGTCCACGCGAACCGTGCGGGGTCGACGACCTCGGACGGGCCGTGCACGCCCTCGGGCTGGTACCGGCTGCGCGGGTCCGGTCGGACCGCGTCGTCGTCGCCGATGCGGAACCCGTAGCGTGCGCCGACGACCGGCATCACGGCGTCGGTGGACCACCAGTCGTCGTCGCCCTTGGTGAGCGGGTACTCGACGTCGTCGACGACGAGCCGGACCCGGTCCGGCTCGGGCGCCCAGACGGCGTAACGGTCGGGTGCGGTCATGCGTGACCCTCCAGGATGTCGATCTCGGCCTGCGCGTCGGTCTCGGTGGCGTCCGTCGTGGGGTCGGCGGCGGGCCGAGAGGCACCGCTCGCGTCGGACACGGCGGTCACGGCGGTCACCGCGTCGGCGTGGCCGGCTGCACCGACCGCGTCGACGGGCACGAGGAGCGCGACCGGGTAGGTGGTGAGCAGGTCGGCCAGCGCGATCCCGCGGTCGGCGGGGACGTGTCGGCCGGTGAGCAGGTCGATGCGCTCGACGGGGACGGCGTGCACCAGCGTGTCGCCCCAGCCGCCGACCCGGTCGAGGCCGATCGGCAGACGCGTCGCGATCGTCACGGCACCGCCGCGGTCGAACGCGATGACGTGGTCGGCCGCGCTGCCGGTGGCTTCGAGCTCCAGGTACCGGGTGAACAGCTCCGGGTGGTCCCGACGGATGCGCAGTGCACGGGTCGTGACCAGGAGCTTCGCGGCACCGTCGATGCCGATGGTCGGCAGGTCCTCGGGGCCGTCGTCGTCCGGGCCGTCGAGGTCGGCGAGCACGTGGCGCCGCTCGGCGTAGTCGACCGGACGACGGTTGTCGGGGTCGACGAGCGAGCGGTCCCAGAACTCGGTGCCCTGGTACACGTCGGGGACGCCCGGGGCGGTGAGCTGGACGAGCTTCTGGGCGAGACCGTTCGACCACCCGGCGGCGTCGATCTGCTCGTCGAGGGCGTCGAGCACGGCGACCACGTCCGGGTCGTCGAACGCGGCGTCGACGATCGCGTGCATCTGCTGCTCGAACGCCTGGTCGGGCTCGGTCCAGGTGGTGCTGTCACCGGCTTCGCGGGAGGCCTTCTCGGCGTAGGCGTGCAGACGCTCCCGGCTGGCGGGCCGGGCGCCGACGATCGCCTGCCAGAGCAGGTCGGCGAACACGCGGTCCTGCAACGGCACGAGCGACTGCAGACGCTCGAGCGTGGCTGCCCACTCGTCGCCGAGCTCGGCCAGCACGGCGATGCGGGCGCGGGTGTCCTCGCTGCGCTTGGTGTCGTGGGTGGTGAGCGTCGTCATGGTGTGCGGCCAGCTGCCGAGCCGTTCGCGCTGTGCCTGGTGGAAGTCCGCCACCGAGACCGCGAAGACGCTCGGGTCGCCGCCGACCTCGCTCAGGGACGACAGGCGCGAGGTGCGGTAGAACGCCGTGTCCTCGACGCCCTTCGCCATCACCATGCCGCTGGTCTGCTGCAGCCGGACCGCCGCGGCGTTCGTCGGGTCGACGAGTGCCGGTGCGATCCGGTCGATGACGTCGTCGAGGTCCGGGCGGGCCTCGGCGGCGCGCTCGAGCGCGGTGATGAGGTGGTGGGCGCCCTCGGGCAGGTACGTGCGGTACACGTCGAACGAGGCCACGATCTCGGCGACCGCGTCGACGATCCGCTCGTGCGTGATCGTCTCCGTCGCGGCGCTCGGAGCGAGCAGGCGTGCGAGCCGCTCGACCTCGCTGCCGAGGATGCCGTCCGCGATGCCCCGTCGGGTGTCGTGCGTGAGCTGCTGCCAGTCGGTCGGTTCGGCGCCCGACGCCGCGGTCAGCACCTGCTCGCCCGCGGGGTCGACGAACACGCGGTCGAGCACCCCGAGGGCGTCGTACCCGGTGGTGCCGTCGACCGGCCACGAGCTCGGCAGCTGCTCGCCGGGCTCGAGGATCTTCTCGACGAGGGTGTAGGCCCCGCCGGTCAGCTCCGCCAGGTCCTGCAGGTAGCCCGCCGGGTCGTACAGCCCGTCCGGGTGGTCGATGCGCAGGCCGTCGACGAGTCCGTCGCGGAACCAGCCGCCGATGACCCCGTGCGAGGCCGCGAAGACCTCGGGCTCCTCGACCCGGATCGCCGCGAGGGTGTTCACCGCGAAGAACCGGCGGTAGTTCAGGTCGTGGTCGGCACGCTTCCAGTGCACGAACGCGTAGTGCTGGCGGTCGTGGACGGTCTCGACGGTGTCGCCGTCGTGCACCGTTCCGGGTGCGGTGGGGTAGGCGGTCTCGCCGACACGGAGCACCGGACGCTCGGCGTCGGACGTGTCGAGCGTGACCGCCTCGAGCAGCCGGTCGTCGAGCACGGGGACGCGGAGCTTGCCGTCGCCGGCTTCCCAGTCCACGTCGAAGGCCCACGCCACGGGGGAGCCCTGCCCGAGTTCGAGCAGGGACCACCACCACGGGTTCGACTCGGGGGTCGCGACGCCGACGTGGTTCGGCACCACGTCGACGATGACCCCGAGGCCGACGGCGTGCGCGGCCTCGGCCAACGCCCGCATGGCCTGGTCGCCACCGCGGTCGGTGTCGACCCGCGTGTGGTCGACCACGTCGTAGCCGTGGTTCGACCCGGACTCGGCCTGCAGCACCGGCGACAGGTACAGCCAGTCGGCGCCGAGGTCGTGCACGTAGTCGACCAGGTCGCGGGCGGCGTCGAGGTCGAAGTCGGCCGAGACCTGCAGCCGGTAGGTCGACGCGGGGACGCGGTTCGCGGCGCCGGGCGTTCCGGCGGTCATCGGGCGGTTCCGCTCGGTGCGGTGGAACCGGCCGGGTTCACCGGTGTGACGGCGTCCTGCGGGGCGACCGGTTCGGGGGCGCCGTCCTGCTCGGCGTCGACCGGGGCGCTCGTGACCTCGTGGTCGGGCTCGGCACGCAGCACGATCATCGACCGGGCGGGGACGTCGAGCGGGGTGCCCGCGTCGAGCACCTCGTCGCGGGCGCCGGGGTCGGCGGTGTCGATCCGGACGGTCCAGCCGGGGGAGTACTCCTCGGGCGGGAGCGTGAACGTCACGACGTCGTCGTGGGCGTTGAAGTACGTGATGAAGCCGACGTCGGTGACGCGCTCACCACGGGCGTCGCGTCCGCGGATGCCCTCGCCGTTCAGGTACATGCCGACGCTCTTGCCGAAGCCGGAGTCCCAGTCCTCGGGGTCCATGGCGTCGCCCGAGGGGGTCAGCCACACCACGTCGGGCAGCGGCTCGCCCTCGCCACGTCGGACCGGACGGCCGTTGAAGTACCGGGTCCGGCGGAACGTGGGGTGGTCGTGCCGCAGCTTCACCACGTCGGCGGTGAACTGGACGAGGTCTTCGTCCGCGCTGTCCCAGTCGATCCAGCTGAGCTCGGAGTCCTGCGCGTAGACGTTGTTGTTGCCGGACTGCGACCGGCCGAGCTCGTCGCCGTGCGCGATCATCGGCACCCCCTGGCTCAGGAGCAGGGTCGCCAGGAAGTTCCGGCGACGCTGCAGCCGCAGGGCGTTCACGGATTCGTCGTCGGTCGGGCCCTCGGCGCCGGAGTTCCAGGACCGGTTGTGGCTCTCGCCGTCGTTGTTGTCCTCGCCGTTGGCCTCGTTGTGCTTCTCGTTGTAGGCCACCAGGTCGTACAGCGTGAAGCCGTCGTGCGCGGTGATGAAGTTGATGCTCGCCTTGGGCGTGCGGCCGTCGTGCTCGTACAGGTCGGCCGAGCCGGAGATCCGGGAGGCGAACTCGCCGAGCGTCGACGACTCACCGCGCCAGAAGTCACGGACGGTGTCGCGGTACTTGCCGTTCCACTCGGACCACTGGGGCGGGAAGTTGCCGACCTGGTAGCCACCGGGGCCGACGTCCCACGGCTCGGCGATGAGCTTGACCTGCGACACGATCGGGTCCTGCTGCACCAGTTCGAAGAAGGCCGACAGCCGGTCGACCTCGTAGAACTCGCGGGCGAGTGCCGAGGCGAGGTCGAAGCGGAACCCGTCGACGTGCATCTCGGTCACCCAGTAGCGGAGCGAGTCGAGGATGAGCTGCAGCGAGTGCGGGTGCCCGACGTTGAGCGAGTTCCCCGTGCCCGTGTAGTCCATGTAGAACTTCTTGTCGTCGTCGACCAGGCGGTAGTAGGCCGCGTTGTCGATGCCGCGGAACGACAGCGTCGGGCCGAGGTGGTTGCCCTCGGCGGTGTGGTTGTAGACGACGTCGAGGACGACCTCGATGCCGGCGCGGTGCAGCTCGCGCACCATTGTCTTGAACTCCTGGACCTGCTGGCCCTGGTCGCCCGACGACGAGTACACCGAGTGCGGCGCGAAGAAACCGATGGTGTTGTAGCCCCAGTAGTTCGACAGCCCCTTGTCCTGCAAGGTGGAGTCGTTCACGAACTGGTGCACCGGCATGAGCTCGAGCGTGGTGATGCCGAGGCGCTGCAGGTGCTCGATGACCGCGGGGTGGGCGACGCCGGCGTAGGTGCCGCGCTGCTCTTCCGGCACATCCGGGTGGGTCTCCGTGAGCCCCTTGACGTGCGCTTCGTAGATGACGGTCTCGCCGTACGGTGTGCGCGGCGGGCGATCCCCCTGCCAGTCGAAGAAGGGGTTGATCACGACGCCCTTCATCATGTGCGACGCGGAGTCCTCGTCGTTGGTCGAGTCCGGGTCGCCGAACGTGTACGAGAAGAGCGACTGGTCCCAGTCGATCTCGCCGCTCGTCGCCTTGGCGTACGGGTCGAGCAGGAGCTTCGACGGGTTGCAGCGCGCGCCGGAGTCCGGGTCGTACGGGCCGTGCACGCGGAAGCCGTACTCCTGCCCGGGGCCGATGTTGGGGAGGTACGCGTGCCAGACGTAGGCGTCCACCTCGAGCAGTCGGACGCATTCTTCGTTGCCGTCGGAATCGAACAGACAGAGTTCGACGCGCTCGGCGACCTCGGAGAACAGCGCGAAGTTCGTGCCGCTCCCGTCGTAGGTCGCCCCGAGCGGGTACGGGTTTCCGGGCCAGGTGTGCAAACGGTCCTCCAGGTGTGGGTGCGGCCAACATATCGGCGGCGCTCGTCCGCGTCCGCAGACAAGCCCCAGCTGTGGATGTGTCAGGCCCCCCGCGGCCTGTGGAGGAACGGACGAGTAGCGTCGCGCGCATGGCCAACATCGTCTCGAAGATCGCAGACCAGGTCCGCCCGCTCGGGGTCTCCACGAACTACGGAGAACCCGTCGAGGTCGGCGACCAGACCCTCATCCCCGTGTCCGTCAGCTGGTTCGGCTTCGGTGGCGGCGGGGACGACGAGAACGGTGGCGGCGGTGGCGGCGGCCTGTCGGCCCCCGTCGGCGCCTACGTCCGCCGTCCGGGCAAGGACCTCGTGTTCGAGCCGAACCCGATCTCGCTGATCGTCGTGGGCATCCCCTTCGTGTGGGTGGCCGGGCGTGTCCTCCGCAAGCTGGTGCGCGCGCTCAAGAAGTGACCACCTGACGGACGGGAGGCCCGTGGCGACGCCGCCACGGGCCTCCCGTCCGTCACGCGGTCGCGACCGCGTCTAGACTGCTGGCACACACACGGGAGTCCGGGACCGCCGGGCTGAGAGGGAGCGATCGGCGCTCCGACCGTCGAACCTGATCCGGATCATGCCGGCGCAGGGA
>Ga0308159_1005910_pt1 | contig 10008 bp, 9 predicted proteins | sample PhyCR1_FD_201040 | JGI IMG/M metagenome (GOLD analysis project Ga0308159, IMG submission 201040) | Phyllosphere microbial communities from UC Gill Tract Community Farm, Albany, California, United States - DLSLC.R1 | ecosystem: Host-associated > Plants > Phyllosphere > Unclassified | place: USA... | reverse complement strand
GGACGGGGTTCCTCGAGTTCTTCAGGAGGGCGCGGGCGTTGCTGTCAGGCAGCGCCGCTCATGCGCTGGAGCGTGGCGAGGGCGGCACGAAGCGCGCGCTCGGTCGATTCCTGGCTGGTCTGGCCGGGGGCGTCGAACAGGCGCTCCTCCGGCCGGACGGCCTGCTGGGGAGAGACGGAGCCTTCGCCGAAGGGGGCGGCCGCCAGCACGGGACGGGCGAACGGCACCGCCTCGCGGGTTTCCCCGGCGATCAGGTCGGCGTGCGGCTCGGCGTCGATATCGTCCTCCGCTTCGTCGACCGGCGCGAAGTGATGGCGCGGAGCGGCGTGCCGCGACAGGTTGAGCAGCGAGGAATAGCCCTGGTCGAGTACGCCGTCCTCGTCGTCCTCGGCCTGCTCGTCCGCGGTGAACGGGCTGGCGGGGAAGGGGCTGGCAGGGAAGGGGGCTTCGAACGAGGTGTCGAACGCGGTTTGTACGGCGTGCGGATCGGGCCGGGCATAAGCCCCGTCGTCATAGGACGTATCGATCGAGGTCAGGCCGATATGGCGCGGCGGGACATAGCCCGGCAGCGCGTCGTCGTCGGCATGGTCGTCGTCGTAGTGGTCGAAGGCCACGGGGCGCAGGGCCGCCGGGATGAAAGCGGGTTCCGGTGCCGGCTCGGGAGCGGGTTCGAACTCGGCAGCCGCTTCGGGCTCCGCTTCGGGCTCCGCTTCGGCGAGCGGCATGACCGGTGTTTCGATCGTTTCCTCGGCCGCGACCTCGCTGTCGATCACCGGCGTGATGAATGGCGCCGGCGCGGCGAAGGGAGCGGGGGCGAGGCGTTCGAAGACCGGCGCGGAAGCCGGGGGCACCTCGCGCAGGGGCGCGAATTCGACGGCGATCGGAGTCGCGGCGCGGACGGCTTCGGCCTCGGCTGCGAGGCGGGCCTGTTCGCGGCGCTCGGCCATCGCCATGGCGAGGCGCTCGAGCAGTTCGACGTGCGACAGCTCGTCCAGATCGGCCTCTGCGATCCGGCGCGATACCGCCGGTTCGGGCGCGGAGACAGCGGGGCTTTCTGCCGGGGCTTCGGGCTCTGCCTCGAACCAGGCCTCCGGTTCCGCGGTTTCGGCGACTTCGGAGACGACTTCGGGCGCGGCTTCTTCCGTCGAGCCGCCGGCATGCAGGCGGGGGAGCAGTTTGAAGCCGGGCTCGGTGCGCTCGTTGATTTCGCGCGAGTAGGTCTCGAACAGGCGGTTGCCGATGAAGGGCGGCTGGACGGTATCGTCACCGGCCGACGCTTCTTCGAGCGGGGTTTCTTCGAGCCCGGCTCTCTCAAGCTGCGCTTCCTCAAGCTGCGCTTCGAGCACGCGCTGGAAGACCTGCGCGCCAGGAGGGGCCGGGTAGGCGAAGGCGCCCGGTGCGCGGTGCTCCGCGGCCTGTTCGGGAGCCGGTTCGTGCCATGCCGATTCGGCGTCGAGCCAGGCGGGAAGGTCGGCGATGTCCTCGGCCTCGGCCAGTTCCGGCGCCGAAAGGTGCGGGCGGAATGCGGGCTCGGGCCGGTCGGCGTCCTCGAAGCCGTCGAGATCGAAATCGGCGACGTTCAGAATCTGTGCGTCGAGGCTCTGCGGGGCGGGCGCCTGAACGGGTGCAACGGCCGCCGGGCCGGGGATCGGCGCGTGATCGTCGTAGGAGGAAAGATCGTTCTCGGTGCTGAGCGCAAGGGCGCGGCGGCGACCGGGGATGCGGCCCGCCTTCGCAGGTTCGGCCGGCACTGCGGCAGGTGCCTCGTCCGCCGATTCGGCAAGCTCCGCTTCGGCGGCTTCCGGGCTTTCGCCGGGCACGTGGGCCACCTGGCGGCTACGCTCGTGCACGGCGGCGGGTCTGGCGAGGCGGCGACCGACGAGCGCGCCGACGACGGCGCCGAGGCCGGTCATCGCCAGGGCCAGCAGGATGCGCGTGGTGGTGCCCAGCGGCGGGGCGGCCATCGGGATCACGCGGTCGATGCCGGCGGCGCTGACCGCGTGCTCGATCACCGAGGGGCTGATCGTGATGCTGGCGACGCCGAACAGGGCCCCGCACCACAGCGCCACGATCGCCGGGAACAGCGGGTGACGGCTGATCGGCTCTGCGCCTGCGTTCCTGCGTTTTTGCTCGGCCACTGATCTTACCTCGTGTTGTCTTTTTTCCGGTGCGCGGGCTGCCGTTTCAGGCGGCGGCCTCAAGTCCGTCATGAGCCGCCTGTGGTGCCAGCATTTGGTAAACGAGAGGATAACGACGCGCGTTGTACGCCCAATCGTGGCGGTTTTCCACGTGTTCCCGGCCCGCGCGCCGGTATGCGTCCCAGCCGCCGCGCTGTTCCAGCAGGCGGGCGAGCGAATCGGCGCAGGCCGCCGCGTCGTCGGGCGCGAACAGGACGCCGGTGCGGCCGTCCGTCACCAGCTCGCGGTGGCCGCCCACGTCGCTCGCCGCCACCAGCTTGCCCTGGGCCATGGCTTCCAGCGGCTTGAGCGGGGTGACGAGGTCGGTCAGGCGGCTGCGCTTGCGCGGATAGGCCATGACGTCGCACAGGGCATAGTAACGGTCGACCTCGTGGTGCGGCACCCGGCCAACGAAGCGAATCGCCCCGGCCGCCGAGGATGCCGCCGCCTGCGCGCGCAAGGCGTCTTCGCGCGGGCCGCCGCCGACCAGCAGCAGCCGCGCCTCGGGCTGGCGCTGGACGAGGCGGGGCATCGCCTCGATCAGCACGTCGAGCCCTTCGTAGTCGTAGAAGCTGCCGATGAAGCCGATCACCGGGCGGGGACCGTCCGGGCCGTCGAAGCCCAGTTCGCGCGCCAGTTCGGGGTCGCGGGGCAGGGGGCTGCCGAACAGTTCGAGGTCGACGCCGTTGGGCATGACGGTGATCTTGCTTTCGGGCGTGCCGCGCGCGGCGAGGTCCTGGCGCAGGCCCTCGCAGATCGTCACCACCGCATCGGCGGCGCGCACCACGTGGCTTTCGAGCATGCGGGTGAGCCGGTACTTGAGCGAGCCCTGGGTGCCGGTGCCGTTGCCCACGGCGGCGTCTTCCCAGAAGGCGCGGATCTCGTAGACCAGCGGGATCCCGTGCCGGCGCGCCACCCGCAGCGCCGCCTGTCCGCACAGGACGGGGGAGTGGGCGTGGATCACGTCGGGCTTCCATTCGCGCACCACCCGCTCGATCCCCCGGGCGAACAGGCCGATCTCGCGCCATTCGCGCAGGCCCGGCGGGCCGCTGGCGGTGCCGCCGGCGCGGTGGAAGACCAGCCCGTCGTGCTCCTCCGCGCTGCCGTCGCCGGCTTCGTTGTAGCGCGGGCCGGTGACACCGCGCACCTCCAGCCCCAGCGCCGCCTGCGCCTTCATGATCGCGCGGGTGCGGAAGGTGTAGCCGCTGTGGATCGGCAGTGAATGGTCCAGGACGTGGAGGATGCGGGTCATGCTTGTTTCCTAGCTTGCGAACGCTTAACGCGCCGTCAACTCCGGCTTGCTAACGCTGCGCCCCGATGGTCGACATTATCGCCCTTTCCCTGTCGCACGGCCTGCTGCTGCTGGCCGCGATCCGGCTGTTGTGGCGCCCCGAACTCGACGTGGAGACGCGCGGCGAGGGGGGCGAGGCATCCACGCCGGAAGCGCCGCGCACCCGCGTCCGCCGCCCGGTGATGAAGACCGGCCGGCGCGACGACGGCGAATCGGCGGCGGGGTCCGGCGATGATTAACCTCGCGCTCACCGCCTTCTTCGTCAGCCTGCTGCTGCTGGGGATCAAGCGTCCGTTCCTGTGGGTGCTGTGCTATCTCTATGTCGACATCGTCGCGCCGCAGATCATCTCGTGGGGGTTCCTGACGCAGATACCGACCTCGCTGATCGCCTTCGCGGCGGCGTTCGTCGGCTGGATCGCGTTCGACGACAAGCGCGATTCGCGCTTCACCTGGCGGCAGGGCCTGCTGGGCGTGCTGCTGCTCTACTGCGCCATGACCACCCTGACCGCCGACTATCCGGTGGAGGCCCTGACCAAATGGGCCTGGGTGTGGAAGGCGCTGGTCTTCGCGATGTTCCTGCCGCTGACCCTGCGCACCCGCCTGCGGATCGAGGCAGTGGTGCTGGCGATGGTCCTCTCGGCGAGCGCGCTGATCATCGACGGCGGCCTCAAGACCGCGATGGGCGGCGGCGGCTACGGCGCGCTGCGCATCTTCGTGGAGAGCAACAACGGCCTCTACGAAGGCTCGATCCTGTCCTGCGTGGCGATCGCGATCATCCCGCTGGCGATCTGGCTGGCCAGGCACGGCACGATCTTCCCGCCTGACTGGCGGGTGTGGAGCTTCGTGGCGGCGCTGATCTTCGCCTGCGCGCTGATCCCGGTCGGCACCCAGGCACGCACCGGGCTGGTGTGCCTGGGCATCCTCTGCGTGCTGTACCTGCGCACCGCGAAGCACCGCATCCTGATCTCGGGCGCGATGTCGCTGGTGCTGGTCATCGCGGTGCCGTTCCTGCCGCAGTCGTTCCTGCAGCGCATGAACACGATCGAGGACCACCAGTCCGACCAGTCCGCCAGCACCCGCATCGGCGTGTGGAAGTGGACCATGGGCTATGCGAAGGAGCACCCGATGGGCGGCGGCTTCGAGGTCTACATGTCGAGCCGGGTGTCCTACGACACCATCTCCACCCAGAAGGACGGCGGCACCGCCACGGTCACGCGCAACCACGTGGTCGAGGAAGGCCGCGCGTTCCACTCCAGCTACTTCGAGATGCTGGGCGAGCAGGGCTATCCCGGGCTCGCGCTGTGGCTGCTGCTGCAGGTGTCCGGCCTCGTCCAGATGGAGATGATCCGCCGCCGCTGGAAGAACCGCAAGGGCCCCGACGAGGCATGGGCGGCGCCGCTGGCGGTGGCGCTGCAGCTGGCCCAGGTGGTCTACCTGATCGGCTCGCTGTTCGTGGGCATCGCCTTCCAGCCCTTCATCCTGATGCTGATCGGCCTGCAGTGCGGGCTGTGGAGCTATCTCAAGCGGATATCCCGGCCTGCCCCCGAGGTCCGCCGGGGCACCCGCGCGATGCAGGTGCGCGTGCCCTCCGCCGGCTGAGTCCGGGCGAACCTCGGGAATTCGGTTCGCCTCAATTCGTTTGCGCTTTCCTGCGGGCGATCCTTAACATTAACCAGCGCCGGCCGTTATTGTCGATAATGGCACGGTTCGCGGGCCATGACACGGGCCGGGGCCTCTCAAGGACCTAAGCGACAATACCGTGTTTACGGCAAATTAACCTTTAACCTTCATTGGTCATATGGTTAATACACGGCAATGTCCGTAAAGGTCGCGAGAGCGCCGGCGGATATCGGGGCAAGAAGGACACTGACCCATGCGAGTGCTGCTGATCGAGGATGAACCGACCACGGCGCGGGCCATCGAGCTCATGCTGACCGCCGAAGGCTTCAACGTCTACTCGACCGATCTGGGCGAGGAAGGCCTCGATCTGGGCAAGCTGTACGACTACGACATCATCCTGCTCGACCTGAACCTGCCCGACATGCATGGCTACGACGTGCTCAAGAAGCTGCGCGTCGCCAAGGTGCAGACGCCGGTTCTGATCCTGTCGGGCATCTCGGAAATGGACAGCAAGGTCCGCTCGTTCGGCTTCGGCGCGGACGACTACGTGACCAAGCCCTTCCACCGCGAGGAACTGATCGCCCGCATCCACGCGGTCGTGCGCCGTTCGAAGGGCCACTCGCAGTCGGTCATCCGCACCGGCAAGCTGGTCGTCAACCTCGACGCCAAGACGGTCGAGGTCGACAGCGCCCGCGTGCACCTGACCGGCAAGGAATACGCGATGCTGGAACTGCTCAGCCTGCGCAAGGGCACCACGCTGACCAAGGAAATGTTCCTCAACCACCTCTATGGCGGCATGGACGAACCCGAACTCAAGATCATCGACGTCTTCATCTGCAAGCTGCGCAAGAAGTTGGCCCATGCCTGCGGCGGCGCCAACTACATCGAAACGGTCTGGGGCCGCGGCTACGTGCTGCGCGATCCCGACGAGGCTGCCGAAGCGGCCTGACGAACTCCCTGCACCCCTTGCAGGACAAGGCGGCCTGCCCTCGCAAGAGGGCGGGCCGTTTTTCGTTGGAGGGCCGCCGCCGGCAGCCCCACCTCCCCACCTCGTCATCCCGGACTTGATCCGGGACCGCGGGCAATCCTCAAGGCAATACCCCGCGTTGAAGCGCCCCGACGCAAGGCCCGCGCCCGAAGACAGCCCACGGTCCCGGGGCGAGCCCGGGATGACGGCGATCTCACAGCAGCAGCGCGGCGATCGACAGCAGCGTCGCGGTCGCCACCGCGTTGAGCGCCATGCCCAGGCTCGCCAGCGCGCCGGCGGTGGGATCGACCTGGAACGCCCGGGCCGCGCCGATGCCGTGGGCGGTGACGCCCAGCGCGAAGCCGCGCGCGCGGTAGTCGCGCACGCCCAGCGCGTTGAGCAGCGGGGTCGCGGACATCGCTCCCGAGATTCCGGCGAACATGACGATCACCGCCGCCAGCGCCGGGATGCCGCCCAGCTGCCCGGCCACCGCCATGGCGACGGGGTTGGTCGTCGCGCGCGGGGCGATCGAGGCGAGGATCTCGCGCGGGGCGCCGAACAGCGAGAGGATGCCCACGGCGCTGACGATCGACGTCACCGCGCCCGCGCCCAGCGCCAGCGCGATCGGCGCGGCGAGGCGGCGGATGCGCGCGCGCTCGGCCCAGATCGGCACCGCCAGGCCGACGACGGCGGGGCCCAGCAGGAAACTGAGCGGCATCGTCGCGGCCTTGTAGACCGGATAGGGCGTGCCGGTCGCCAGCAGCAGGCCGACCAGCACCGGGGTGGACCACAGCACCGGATGGCACAGCGGATGGCGCCCGCTGCGTTTCGACAGGGTGTCGAACAGCTCGAACACGCCCAGCGTCACCGCCAGCCAGAACAGCGGCGTGGCCAGCAGCAGCGCGTCGCTCACGCCTCGCCGCCTTCGGTTTCGGGCACGAACCGGGCCAGCGCCCAGCGGAACACCAGCGCCGTCACCGCCAGCGTCAGTGCCATCGACGCGGCGGTGGCGACCGCCAGTCCGACGCCGTAGCGCGTCAGCAGCGCGCCCTCGTCGATCAGGCCGACGCAGGCGGGCACGAACATCACCGCGAGGTGCGCGGTGAGCCAGCCGGTGACGGCCACCAGCGCCGGCCGCTCGCGCCGGACCATGCCCAGCCAGGCGACCAGCAGCATCATGCCGATGACGGTGCCGGGCAGGGCCAGTCCGGTCAGGCGGTGGATCGCCTCGCCGGCCAGCTGGCAGGCGAGGAGCAGGAAGATCGAACGCAGCATCGCCGCCGGTTAAGCAGGGCGGCCCCCGCAGTGGCAACGTCTAAATTCGCCTGCGATTCGCCGCGAACCAGTTGCGCCGCGCAACTTCGCGCCCAGGTTGCCGCAGCATCGGCGGCGCATTTGTTGACTGGCGCGCGCATGAGTGCCAGTGGCGCGCGCCATGACGGCACACAAATCCGGCGATCCGACCACGCTCAACCGCCTCTACGGCCGCGCCAAGGGCAAGCCCCTGCGCGCCGGGCAGCAGGGCCTGGTCGACGACCTGCTCCCGCGCATCGCCATGCCCGGGGACGGACCCATCACCTCCAAGGTCCTGTTCGGCGACGAGCGTCCGCTCCACTTCGAGATCGGCTTCGGCGGCGGCGAGCACATGGCCGGCCGCGCCGACATGCTGCCCGACCACGGCTTCATCGGTGCCGAACCGTTCCTCAACGGCGTCGCCCAGGCGCTGCTCCACGTCAGCGGCGACAACGGGGCCCACCCGCCGATCGGCAACGTGCGCATCCACCACGGCGACGCGCTGGAAGTGCTGGCGCGGATCCCCGACGGCTCGCTCTCGTTCCTCTACCTGCTGCACCCCGACCCCTGGCCCAAGGCCCGCCACGCCAAGCGCCGGATGATGAACGACGGCCCGGTCGACATGTTCGCCGCCAAGCTCAGGCCCGGCGGCGAGTTCCGCTTCGGCACCGACCACGCGGTCTACGTGCGCCACGCCTTGATGGTGATGCAGCGCCACACCGACCAGTTCGAATGGCTCTGCGACAAGCCCGGCGACTTCCAGGTCCGCCCCGGCGGCTGGCCCGAGACGCGCTACGAGACCAAGGCGCGCACGGTCTACGGCCACGAGGTCTGGTACTTCCGCTACCGCCGCAGGTAGGGCGCCATCTGACCACCCTGCGGAGAGGCGCGGAATCGCACCTACCTCGCGCTTGTGCGAGGGGGCGTGGCGGCCTTGTCAGCGCTAGGGGTCGTGCCTATTCCAGGCCGGACTCGCGGGCGCCCATCCGAGACGCCCCACCGGCACACACGAGGAACGCGCGACATGGCCTACACCGACTTCCTGAAGCAGCAGTGCTACATCGACGGCGCGTGGGTGGATGCCGATACGGGCGCGACGTTCGAAGTCACCGATCCCGGTTCGGGCAAGGTCCTGGGCACGGTGCCGAAGATGGGCGCCGACGAAACCGCCCGCGCGATCGATGCCGCCGAAGCCGCGCTGCCCGCCTGGCGCGCCAAGACCGCGGGTGAGCGCTCGAAGCTGATGCGCAGGCTGTTCGAGCTGATGCTGGAGCACCAGGACGACCTCGGCGAACTGCTGACCCGCGAACAGGGCAAGCCGCTGGCCGAAGGGCGCGGCGAGATCGCCTATGGCGCCAGCTTCATCGAGTGGTTCGCCGAGGAGGGCAAGCGCGCCTATGGCGACACCATCCCCGGCCACGCCCCCGACCGCCGCATCGTCGTGATCAAGCAGGGCGTCGGCGTCGTCGCCGCGATCACGCCGTGGAACTTCCCCAACGCGATGATCACCCGCAAGCTCGGCCCGGCGCTGGCGGCGGGCTGCACCATCGTCATCAAGCCGGCTTCCGCCACGCCCTATTCGGCGCTGGCGATCGCCCGGCTGTGCGAGATGGCGGGCATCCCCAGGGGCGTCGTCAACGTCGTCACCGGCAGCGCCGGGCAGATCGGCTCGGCGCTCACCTCCAGCCCCAAGGTCGCCAAGCTGACCTTCACCGGCTCGACCGAGATCGGCCGCGACCTGCTGCGCGAATGTGCCGAGACGATCAAGAAGTGCTCGATGGAACTGGGCGGCAATGCGCCGTTCCTGGTGTTCGACGACGCCGACGTGGACGCCGCGATCGAAGGCGCGATGATCTCCAAGTTCCGCAACGGCGGCCAGACCTGCGTGTGCACCAACAGGTTCTACGTACAGGACGGCGTCTATGACGAGTTCGTCGAGAAGCTGGCCGCGCGCGTCGATGCCATGACCGTGGGCTACGGCATGGACAAGGGCACCGAGATCGGCCCGCTGATCGACGAGAAAGCCGTCGAGAAGGTCGAGGAACACCTCAAGGATGCGATCGACGGCGGCGCCACGGTGCTGGCCGGCGGCCAGCGCAACGAGCGCGGCGGCAGCTTCTTCAACCCCACCGTCATCGCCGGGGTGAAGCCCGACATGAAGCTCGCCCGCGAGGAGACCTTCGGTCCGCTGGCCGGCGTGATCCGCTTCACCGACGAGGCCGACGCCATCCGCATGGCCAACGACACCGAGTTCGGCCTCGCCAGCTACTTCTACGCCAGCGACATCAGCCGCGTCTGGCGCGTGGCCGAGGCGCTGGAGGCGGGCATGGTCGGCATCAACACCGGCCTTATCTCCACCGAGGTCGCCCCCTTCGGCGGCGTCAAGCAGTCGGGCCTGGGCCGCGAGGGATCGCACTACGGCCTCGATGACTACATGGAGGTGAAGTACCTCTGCATGGGCATCAAGCCGGCCTGAAGGCAGCCCTCCACACCCCCGTCGTCCCGGGCTTGACCCGGGACCGTGGGCGGTACGTCAGGCGGCAGCCCACGTCTTTGCTCCCCAGCGCAAGTTCATGCCTGAAGACTTGCCCAAGGTCCCGGATCACGTCCGGGATGACGCGCTCGTGCGGCTCCTCGTTCCCTCTCGCCAATTGCGATCG
>Ga0308159_1005909_pt1 | contig 10008 bp, 5 predicted proteins | sample PhyCR1_FD_201040 | JGI IMG/M metagenome (GOLD analysis project Ga0308159, IMG submission 201040) | Phyllosphere microbial communities from UC Gill Tract Community Farm, Albany, California, United States - DLSLC.R1 | ecosystem: Host-associated > Plants > Phyllosphere > Unclassified | place: USA... | reverse complement strand
GGCCCGCCGATCTTGTGCGCCGATACCGACATCGCGACCAGACCGGAGGGACCCGATCCCCCGCCGCGCCAGGCGGCGAAGTCGACGTCGATCTGCCCGAGCGCCGACACCGCGTCGAGATGCAGGGGCACGGCCGCGTCGCGCGCGCGCAGCGCGAGATCGGCGGCATCCTGGAGCGTTCCGACCTCGTTGCTCGCCACGAGAGCCGTGGCGAGGGCGGCACCCGGCAGCGCCGCGGAGAAGGCTTCGGCATCGATGCGGCCGAGCGCATCGAGGGCCACCGGACGTACCTGGGCGTTCTGCGTCGAGGCGAGCCAGCCCACCGCGTCGAGCGTCGCATGGTGCTCGCCGTCGGGGAGCACGATCGCGTCGGCGTCGGCGGGACGCGACCACCACAGGCCCTTGAGGGCGAGGTTCACCGCCTCGGTGCCGCCCGAGGTGAAGACCACCTCGATCGGCTGGCAGCCGAGGACGGCCGCGACGGCCTCACGCGCGTCCTCGAGCAGACGACGGGCGTCCTGGCCGGCTCCGTGGATCGACGAGGGGTTGCCGAGCACCTCGTGGGCGGCGAGCCACGCGTCGCGCGCTTCGGGCCGCAACGGGGTGGTCGCCGCGTGATCGAGGTATACCCGCATCCTCACCCTCCCGGTATCTCCAGCGCCGTTCACTACCCTAAGACGCATGGTCCGACCCGAGACTGTCCTGCCCGCTCGCCCCGCCCTGCTCAGCCCGTCGCTCGACGACCTGGGCGTGCGGCTCGGCCCCGACGGGGGTACGTTGCGCGTCTGGTCGGGCTCCGCCGACGCGATGCAGCTGCTGGTCTTCGACGACGTCGACCTCGACTGGGCGACCGAGACCATCCCCCTGAGCCCGGTCGGCGGGGGCGTCTTCGCGGCGACCACTCCCCTGCTCCGCCCGGGAGCACGCTACGCCATCCGCGTCGGCGGACCGCACGGGGCGGGACACACCTTCAACCCGCAGTCGCTGCTCGTCGAGCCGTACTCGCGCGGGCTCGTCTCGGGCAGCTACGGCGACTGGCGCTCGGTCGTCGTCGACGGCTCCTTCGACTGGGGGACCTCGGCCAAGCCGCGCGTGCCGCTGGACCGCACGGTCGTCTACGAGGGCCATGTGAAGGGCCTCACCAAACGGCATCCGTTCATCCCGCCCGCTCTGCACGGCACCTACGCCGGTCTCGCGCACCCGGCCATGATCGACCACCTGCTCTCGCTCGGCGTGACCAGCGTCGAGCTGCTCCCGGTCCACGCCTTCGCGACCGAGCCGCGACTGCTGCAGCTGGGCCTGTCGAACTACTGGGGCTACAACTCGCTCAACTTCTTCACCCCGCACGCCCCCTACGCCACCGCAGCGAGCCGCGCCGAGGGTCCCGAGGCGGTGCTGCGCGAGTTCAAGGGCATGGTGAAGCTCCTGCACGAGGCGGGTCTCGAGGTGCTCCTCGACGTCGTCTACAACCACACCGCCGAAGAAGGCATCGGCGGACCCCGCACGAGCCTGCGCGGCATCGACAACAAGGCGTACTACCGCCAGACCGCCGAGGGCGCGTACATCGACGAGACCGGCTGCGGCAACGCCGTGAACACCTCCACCGATGCCGCCGCGCGTCTGATTCTCGATTCGTTGCGGTACTGGAGCGAGGAGGTGCAGGTCGACGGCTTCCGCTTCGATCTGGCCGTCACCCTCGGTCGCGACGAGAATCACTCCTTCACGCCCGACCATCCCCTCCTGACGGCGATCCGAGAAGATGCCGTCCTCTCGGGCACCAAGCTCATCGCCGAGCCCTGGGACGTCGGGATGGGCGGATGGCAGACCGGAAACTTCGGCGAGGGATGGCTGGAGTGGAACGACCGCTACCGCGATCGGGTCCGCAATTTCTGGTTGAGCGACATCGACTACGCCCGGCGCGCCGACACCGCCCCGGCCGGGATCGGCGGCTTCGCCACGCGACTGGCGGGATCGTCCAACACCTTCAGCGAAGATCGCGGCCCGCTCGCGAGCGTCAACTTCGTCACCGCGCACGACGGGTTCACCCTGCGCGACCTCGTCTCGTACGACGTCAAGCACAACCTCGGAAACGGTGAGCAGAACCGCGACGGCGCCGACACCAACCGCTCCTTCAACCACGGCGCCGAGGGCCCCACCGACGACGTACGCGTGCTCGCCACGCGCCGCAAAGCCATGCGCAACCTCATGGGGACGTTGCTGCTGTCGGCCGGGGTACCGATGATCACCGCGGGCGACGAGATGGGGCGCACGCAGCGCGGCAACAACAACGCCTACTGCCACGACTCGGCGCTCACGTGGCTCTCATGGGATCTCGCGGACTGGCAGCGCGACCTCTTCGCGCATACGCAGCGGCTCCTCCAGCTGCGGCGCGACAACCCGGCCCTGCGTCCGCGGCGGTTCGCCCGACTGGGCGAGGTGATCCCCTCGGCATCCGTCATGGAGTGGTTCGACGAGCACGGAGAGACGATGTCGAGCGAAGGCTGGAACGACCCCGCGCACCGGACGCTGCAGTACCTCGCGACCTCGACTCCGGAGGACGAGGAGCCGAACCGCGTGCTCCTCGTCATCCACGGCACCGAAGCTCCCACCGAGATCGTTCTGCCCGATCTCGCCGGGGCCGGGTACCTATCACTGTGGTCGAGCGCTGACGAGGCGCCCTCCGACGACGCGGAGCGCTTCGCGCCCGGAGACGTCGTCGCCCTCGCGGGCACCTCGATGCGCCTGTTCCGCGTCGACTGATCCGGGCCGCTGTCAAGGCCGGACGCAACCGTTCGGCAACGTCGGTGGCCCGCGATAGGTTCGGACCGTGGCCACCACGACGACTCCCTCGCCCGAGCTGCCCTGGCGCAGCGCCGCCTCGATCCCGGTGCGTCCGGTCAAGCCGACGCCCACGTCGCGCAGCGTGGTCACCCCGCGCATTCCCCTGGCCCTTCCGCATCCGAGTGTGCCGGGCGGTCGTTTCCGGCCCTCCGCCTACGTCGGCGAGGCGGTCCCGTTCACCGTCACGGCCTTCCGCGAGGGGCACGACCGCATCGGTGTGCAGGTGCGCCTGTTCTCGCCCTCCGGCGACGAGTCGCTGCACCGGCTGAGCCCGCTCAACGACGGTTTCGACCGCTGGTCCGCGCTCGTGGCCCCGCTCGAGCAGGGCGTCTGGCGCTTCCGGTTCGAGTCGTTCGCCGACGACTTCGCCACGTGGCAGCACGCGGCCGACGTGAAGATCGCGGCCGGTGTCGACGCGGCGCTCATGCGCGAGATGGGCGCGCAGCTGTTCGACCGTGCCCGCGGAGAGAAGAAGCGCCCGGGCGCCGACAAAGACCGCCTCTACGATGCCGCCCGGGCTCTCCGTGATCCCGACGTGCACGACGACACGGCCCTGCACATCGTCCGCGATCCGGAGATCGCCGCGCTCTTCGAGGCCCGACCGATGATGGGTCTGGTCTCGGTCGGACGCGATGCCGAACTGCTCGTCGAGCGCGAGCGCGCCGGTGTCGGCGCGTGGTACGAGTTCTTCCCCCGGTCCGAGGGTGCCCGCCGCGCCGAGGACGGCACCGTCATCAGCGGTACGTTCCGCACCGCCGCCGAGCGCCTCCCGGCCGTCGCCGACATGGGCTTCGACGTGCTGTACCTGCCGCCGATCCACCCGATCGGCCAGACCAACCGCAAGGGGCCGAACAACACCCTGATCACCGAGCCCGGCGACCCCGGCTCGCCGTGGGCCATCGGCGGCGCCGCCGGTGGTCACGACACCGTGCACCCCGACCTCGGCACGCTCGACGATTTCCGCGCCTTCGTCGACGCCGCGCGCGACAACGGCATCGAGGTCGCGCTCGACCTCGCTCTCCAGGCCTCGCCCGACCACCCCTGGGTCGCCGAGCATCCCGAGTGGTTCACCACGCTCCCCGACGGGTCGATCGCCTTCGCCGAGAACCCGCCGAAGAAGTACCAGGACATCTACCCCGTCAACTTCGACAACGATCCCGAGGGCATCCGCGCCGAGGTCCTGCGCATCGTGCGTCACTGGATCGCCCAGGGGGTGACGATCTTCCGCGTCGACAACCCGCACACCAAGCCCCTGCAGTTCTGGGAGTGGCTCATCGCCACCATCAGCGCCGAGGAGCCCGGTGCGGTGTTCCTCGCCGAGGCGTTCACGCGCCCCGCCCCCCTCCAGGGCCTCGCGATGGCCGGGTTCCAGCAGAGCTACACCTACTTCACCTGGCGCAACACGAAGGAGGAACTTGAGGAATTCCTCTCCGGCCTCGCCCACGAGACCGACGACTTCCTGCGTCCGAATCTGTTCGTCAACACGCCCGACATCCTCACCGAGTACCTGCAGTTCGGCGGTCGGCCGGCGTACAAGATCCGCGCCGCCATCGCGGCGACCGCGGCGCCGAGCTACGGCGTCTACGCGGGCTACGAGCTGTACGAGAACGTCGCGCGACCGGGCTCCGAAGAGAACATCGACAACGAGAAGTACGAGTACAAGTTCCGGGATTGGGCCGGCGCCGAAGCCGCGGGCGACTCCCTCGCGCCCTACCTGCGCATGCTGAACGCTGCACGCCGTGCCCACCCGGCTCTACGGCAGCTGCGTAATCTCAGCGTGCACTGGAGCGACGACGACAGCATCCTCGTCTACTCCAAGCACCTCGACGCAGCCCTCTCGCCGACGGGCGAGAGCGACACCGTCATCGTCGTGGCGAACGTCGACCCGCATTCTGCGCGCGAGACGACGGTTCACCTCGACACCACGGTGTTCGGCGTCGAGCCCGGAGTCTCCTACGACGTGGAAGACCTCGTCACCGGCCAGGTCTGGACCTGGGCCGACCACAACTTCGTGCGCCTCGACGCCTTCGTCGAGCCGGTGCACATCCTCCACGTCAAGGAGAACCGATGACCTCCCTTCCCCCCGAGATCCTGGATGCCGTCGCGCACGGCGCCCACCACGACCCGCACAGCGTGCTGGGCGTGCATCAGACCGGCACCGGATGGGTCATCCGTTCGCGTCGCCCCCTCGCGCGCGAGGTGTCCGCCGAGCTCTCCGACGGCACGACCGTGACGCTCGAGCACGTCCGCGGCGGCATCTGGGAGGCCTCCATCGAGGCGTACCCCGGCGCCTACACGGTGCGCGCCTCGTACGACGGTTCGGAGCACGCGTCCGACGACGGGTACCGGCACGCTCCCTCCGTCGGCGAACTCGACCTGCACCTGATCACCGAGGGGCGTCACGAAGAGCTCTGGCGCGTCCTCGGCGCTCATGTCCGCGAGCTCGACGGCTCGACCGGAACCGCCTTCACCGTCTGGGCCCCCGACGCGCGCGCCGTGCGTGTGATCGGTGACTTCAACGGTTGGGACGGCGCCGGCCACGCGATGCGCTCGATGGGCGGTAGCGGCGTCTGGGAAGTCTTCGTCCCGGGGATCGGCATCGGAACGCGGTACAAGTTCGAGATCCTCACGCGCTCCGGCCAGTGGATCGAGAAGGCCGACCCGATGGCGCGGCTCGCCGAAGTACCCCCGGCGACCGCGTCGGTGGTCACCGACTCTGCGTACGCGTGGGCGGACGACGAATGGATCGACGAGCGCTCGCGCACCGCGCCCATCGACCGCCCGATGTCGATCTACGAACTCCACCTCGGCTCGTGGAAGCAGGGCCTGTCGTATCGCGACGCGGCCGACGAGATCATCGACTACGTCGGCGCCCAGGGCTTCACCCACGTCGAGTTCCTCCCCCTCGCCGAGCACCCCTTCGGCGGATCCTGGGGCTACCAGGTGTCGGGCTACTACGCACCGACGAGTCGGTTCGGCTCCCCCGACGATCTGCGCTACCTCATCGATCGGCTGCACCAGGCCGGCATCGGCGTGATCATGGACTGGGTTCCCGGCCACTTCCCGAAAGACGACTTCGCCCTTGCCCGCTTCGATGGGGAGGCGCTGTACGAGCACCCCGACCCCCGCCGCGGCGAGCACAAAGACTGGGGCACGCTCATCTTCGACTACGGCCGCAACGAGGTGCGAAACTTCCTCGTCGCGAACGCCCTGTACTGGTTCGAGGAGTTCCACGTGGACGGACTGCGCGTGGATGCCGTGGCATCCATGCTCTACCTCGATTACTCCCGCAACGACGGCGAGTGGGCGCCCAACCAGTTCGGCGGACGCGAGAATCTCGAGGCCATCCGCTTCCTGCAGGAGGTCAACGCGACCTCCTACAAGCGTTACCCGGGCATTGCGCTCATCGCGGAAGAGTCGACCAGCTTCCCCGGCGTCACCGCCCCCACTTCGCACGCGGGTCTCGGCTTCGGGTTCAAGTGGAACATGGGCTGGATGAACGACTCGCTGCAGTACATCGGACGCGACCCGATGTACCGCTCGCACCACGAGGGCGAACTGTCGTTCTCGTTCGTGTACTCCTTCAGCGAGAACTTCGTGCTGCCGATCAGCCACGATGAGGTCGTGCACGGCAAGGGCAGCCTGTTCGGGCGGATGCCGGGAGACCACTGGCAGAAATTGGCGAACATGCGCGCCTTCCTTGCGTACATGTGGGGCCACCCCGGCAAGCAGCTGCTGTTCATGGGTCAGGATTTCGGCCAGATGTCGGAGTGGTCGGAGTCGCGCAGCATCGACTGGTGGATGCTCGACCAGCCCTCGCACGCACAGCTGCACTCCTTCGTGGCGGAACTCAACCGCGTCTACAAAGATCAAGCCGCCCTGTGGTCTCGTGATCACGACAGTGCGGCGTTCTCACGCCTCGGTGCTCCCGCCTGGAACAGCAACGTTCTGGCCTTCGCACGTCGTGACCATCATGGCAACACGATCGCGGTCGTCTGCAATTTCTCCGGCGTCCCGCTCACCGACTTCCCCCTCGATCTGCCCGAGTCGGGCACCTGGAGCGAGATCCTCAACAGCGACGCCGAGTCTTTCGGCGGTTCGGGGCAGGGCAACTTCGGCGCCGTTCAGACGGATAGCCGCGGGAGCGCGACGCTGACCCTTCCGCCCCTCGGCGTGCTCTGGCTCCATCACCGCGCGGGGAGCTGACGCCGACGCCGCGCAGCCCCGAGGGCCGGGACGAGAGATCCGTTCCGGAACCCGGGTCTTTCGCGTGGCGCGGATGACGACGACGGCCCCGTCCTCCCGAGGGAGAGCGGGGCCGTTGATCGTCCGCGTCAGAAGAGCAGCGACGCCAGGCGGGAGCGCGCGCGAATGACGCGGGCGTCGTCGTCGCCGACAAGACCGAACAGCTCGAGCAGGCGATCGCGCACGGGAGCGCGCTCCTCCGCGGGCAACGTGGCGAAGAGATCGAGCAGGCGAGCGAAGGCGTCGTCGACGTGCCCGCCCACGACATCGAGATCGGCCACGAGGAACTGCGCCTCGAGACCGGTCGGGTCCGCGGCGGCAGCGGCACGGGCAGCCTGGAGATCGGCGTTCTGAACGCGGTCGAGCAGACGCACCTGTCCGAGACCCGCGCGCGCATCGGCGTCTCGGGGGTTCTCGGTGAGGGCCTGCTCGTACGCCGTGATGGCTCGGGCGTAGTCGCCCTCCTCGATGGCCGCGAAGGCCTCGGCATGCAGCGGGGGCAACTCGGGCTCCGCTGCGGGAGCGTCGGCGTCGGGAGGAGAATCGACCGGCACGGTCCCAGTGACGCCATGCTGCGCGGCGAGCTGGAGGAGTTGGGCGAAAACATCGCGCACCTGCTGCTCGGGGACCGCGCCGGTGAACAGCGGTACGGGCTGGCCCGCGACCAGAGCGAGCACCATGGGGATCGACTGAGCGCGGAAACCCTGGGCGAGCTGAGGGTTGGCGTCGACGTCCACCTTGGCCAGCACGAGGCGGCCGGCGAGCTCGGTGACGACCTTCTCGAGCACGGGGCTCAGCTGCTTGCACGGCCCGCACCACTCAGCCCACAGGTCGATGACGACCGGCACCGTGCGCGAAAGCTCGAGAACCTCGCCGAAGGTCTCGTCGGTGACGTCGAAGACGAGGGGCAGGGCACCGTCCGCACGCGCGGGAGTCGCGGGAGCGGTGGCGGAGGACGCGGCGGGCGGCTGAGGACGGTTGCGCAGCGACGAGAGGTCGACGGCGCCGCGCATGACGGAACCGGGGGCGGGAGTGCTCACGGGGATACCTTCGCTTCGAGGAGGCTGGATCGGTAACCGAGCAGGCGGATCTGATCGTCGGAGCCCTGACTGGGCACGTAGAAGAAGACCTGGTCGGAGTAGGTCGTGGTGAAGCCTGTCGCAGACTGATCGACACCGGTGAGGGCCTTGACCGCCGGGTTGTTGTCCAGCTTGATCACGGCGTCCTTGTTCGTCGGCTTCGCCGTGTCGCTCTCGTACACGTTGACGGCGACGATCGCGCCGGTGTCGAGCGTGGCGAGGGCGATGGGAGTGGCCGCTCCCGCGGCGGCGGAGAAGCTGATCTCTGCCGTGCCCGCGCCGGTCTGGTTCAGCTCGTCGGTGCGCTTGGTCTTGTTGTCCTGGATAGCCGCGAGCAACAGGTCGTTGGCCGTGTCGAACTTCGCGAACGACGCACTGTTCTGCCCGTTGTTGATCACGTCGGCGTAGGCGGCCGCCACCTTCTCCGGGGGCATCACCAAGAACGACGAATCCGGCGGAACCTGCGTGGCACCCACGTACGGGGCAGCGAGCTCCGGCAGGTTCGTCGACGCCTCGAGGTTGCCCACGTAGGAGGCTTTGTACTCCTCCCACGGGGTCTGCTGGGTCATCATCATGATCGTGGTCGTGGGGGTCGCGGCATCCGCCGACTCCACCACCGTCATGAGCGTTCGAGGCCACGTCCCCGTCGTCTGCGGGAGCACGATCTGCACCGGCTCCGCGGGAATCGCGGGGAGAGCGGGGCGGTCGGGGATCGCGGCGCGCAGCTTGTAGTTGGTCTGTCGCTCGGCGAGGGCGGGGCCCGACAGGCGCTCGGCGACCACGTTCGCGTCGAGCGAGGCGTCGGCCTGGGCGACGGTCGACGAGACCCGGGACACGATCCGCTGCGCCTGCGCTTCGGTGACCGCCGGGGGGAACTGTCCCTCCGGAACGATCACGGTGGGCGTCGGGCTCGGCGACGGGGTCGTGGCAAGCTGCGGCCAGGCTTCGGCGGAACAGCCCGCCAGCAAGGCCACCGACACACCGAGCGCCGGTACGGCGACGAGGGCACGGCGACCGCCGAGGGCACCACGGATGCGCGATCCTCCCCGGCGACCGGGGCTCTGGCTCACGACGCCCTTGCTCTCGGCATCTGCGTCGACCGTGGAAATAGGCTCGGTCACGGGCAGAGGCAGGCCCTTGCGACGCGGCCGACGCTGTCGACGAACGTGTCGGATGCCGAGCAGGTACAGCACGAGCCCGACGAGCAGCACGATGCCGCCACCGACGATCAGGGGGCCGGCCCACGGCGTGGAGTCGTCGATCGGCCAGGTGAGGCTGATGGTGGCGGGAGCCGGAGCGGTGCCGTCCGAGGCGATGAGAACGCTCATGTCGCTCGGGAGCTGCAGGGTGGTCGACAGTGCGCCGGTCTGCTCGAACTCGTCGAGCCAGAGGTCGGAATCCACCGGCGATCGTCCGGTAGAGGTGGGCGTGACCGTCGGCTGGATCTCCGAGGTCTGCACGGTGCCCTCGCCGTCGAGCGTGACGGAGGTATAGGGGACGTCGGCGAGCCACGCCCGGACGTCTGCGGTGCGCCCGTACGAGGCGAACACCGCGCCGTCGCCCTCGACGCGCAGGGTCTGCGCTCCGGGAACGCTGGTCAGCACGGCTCCATCGATCAGCGTGAACGCCGTCGACCCCTCGGTCTGCACGTTGGCGGAGGTCTCCGACGGACCGTGGAACACGGTCCGTTGAGCGATACCGGCACCGATCATGGCGGCAGCGATGACGAACGCCACCACGGCCCAGACGAATCTCACGCTTCACACCATCCCCACCGGTGGCTCGGGCGCCACCGAATCGACATTTCAGACTATCCGAGGGCGCCTGAAAGTTCTCGGCGAGG
>Ga0308159_1005908_pt1 | contig 10009 bp, 7 predicted proteins | sample PhyCR1_FD_201040 | JGI IMG/M metagenome (GOLD analysis project Ga0308159, IMG submission 201040) | Phyllosphere microbial communities from UC Gill Tract Community Farm, Albany, California, United States - DLSLC.R1 | ecosystem: Host-associated > Plants > Phyllosphere > Unclassified | place: USA... | reverse complement strand
GGTGCCCGACGTCTGCCTGCCGGTCGAACGAAGTGGGTTACAACGACACCGACACCGGCACCAGTGACGCGATGGTCCAGATGAACAAGGTCATGGGCACGCCCGGCACCGGCATCAACAACGACACACCGCAGGCGGTGATGTTCCTGGTCACCGACGGCATGCGCGACGAATTGCGCAGCGGAGGTCTCCCGGAAATCGCGATCGACACCGTGCCCTGCGATACCATCAAGGCGCGAGGTATCCGGATCGCCGTCCTCTACACCGAATATCTACCGGAATCGCTGACCGGCGACCCGTGGTCGGAAACCTATATCAAGCCCAATCTCTACAAGATCGAACCGGCGTTGCAGGCGTGCGCGTCGCCCGGTCTCTACACCAAGGTTTCGACCGACCAGGATATTTCGGCGGCCATGGCCGCGCTGTTCCAGAACGCCGTCGCGACCGCACGGATCACGCAATAAGCGAAGGGGCGGGGAATACCCCGCCCCGATTACCCCGCCCCGATTACCCCGCCCCGATTACCCCGCCCCGATTACCCCGCCCCGATTACCCTGCCAGCGCCTCGACCTGCTCGGCCAGTTCCAGCCAGCGCATTTCGGCATCGTCCTTTTCGTCGCGCGCCTTTTCGATCGCCTTCATCAGGCGGTCGAACTGGGCCGGGTCCTTGGCATAGAGATCAGGATCGGCGAGCTTCGCCTCGTCGCGCGCGATGCCCGCCTCCAACTCCTCGATCCGCTTGGGCAGCAGTTCATAGTCGCGCTGGTCCTTGTAGCTCAGCTTGGTCTTCGCCTGCACCGGCGCGGCGGGCGAGGGGGCGGCCTTGGCCGGGGCCTTCTTCGCTTCCGGGGCGGCCTTCCGCTTGGCGACCCAGTCGGCATAGCCGCCCGCCACCACATCGACACTGCCCGATCCGTCGAGGCCGAGCGTCACCGTGACCGTGCGGTCCAGAAAGTCGCGATCGTGGCTGACGATCAGGACGGTGCCCTCATAATCGCCGATCACTTCCTGCAACAGGTCCAGCGTCTCCAGGTCGAGATCGTTGGTCGGCTCGTCGAGGACCAGCAGGTTGGACTCGCGCGCAAACTCGCGGGCCAGCAACAGGCGCGAGCGCTCGCCGCCCGACAGGGTGCCGATCTTCGCCTCGGCCAGCGAGGGGTCGAACAGGAATTCCTTCAGATAGCCGTGGATATGCTTGCGCACGCCCCGCACGTCGATCCAGTCGCCGCCGTCCGCCAGCACCTCGCGCACGCGCTTTTCCGGGGCCATCAGCTTGCGCTGCTGGTCGATGATCACGCCGTCCAGCGTCTTGGCCAGGAAGACGCTGCCCTCGTCGGGCCGGATTTCGCCGGTCAGCAGGCGGAGGAGCGTCGTCTTGCCCGCCCCGTTCGAGCCGACGATGCCGATCCGGTCGCCGCGCGTGACCTTCAGGCTCAGGTCCTTGATGATCGTGCGGTCGCCGTAACGCTTGGTGACATGCTCGGCCTTGATGACCTCCTTGGTCTTCACATCGTCCGACGCGATGCCGAGCTTGGCGGCGCCCTGCGGCCCGATCATCGCGGCACGGGTGGCGCGCATCTGGATCAGCTTTTCCAGGCGGCCCTGGTTGCGCTTGCGCCGCGCGGTCACGCCGCGGTGGAGCCAATGCTCCTCGATCTTGAGCTTGGCGTCGAGCTTTTCGGCGGCGCGCTGTTCCTCGGCATAGACCTGCTCGGTCCAGGCGTCGAAGCCGCCGAAGCCGACCTCGTTGCGCCGCATCTGGCCGCGATCGAGCCACAGCGTCGACTTGGTCAGGCGGGTCAGGAAGGTACGGTCGTGGCTGATGACGATGAACGCGCCGGTGAAGCGCTTCAGCCAGTCCTCCAGCCATTCGATGGCCGCGAGATCGAGATGGTTGGTCGGCTCGTCGAGCAGCAGCACGTCCGGGTTCATCGCCAGCGCGCGGACGATCGCCGCACGCCGCCGTTCGCCGCCGCTGGCGGTCGACGCCTCGCGCGTCAGGTCGATGCCGAGCTGTCCGGCAATGGCATCGGCCTCATAGGCTTCCGGCGCGTCGTCGCCCGACAGGACATAATCGCCCAGCGTTGCGCACCCGGCCAGATCGGGGTCCTGTTCGAGATAAACGACATGGGTGCCCGGCACGATCACGCGCCGCCCTTCGTCCGAATCGATGATCCCGGCCATCAGCTTCAGCAGGGTCGACTTGCCCGCCCCGTTGCGCCCGATCAGCGCGAGCCGGTCGCGCGGACCGACATGGATGTCGAGATGCCGGAAGAGCCAGCCCGAACCTTGTACAAGGCCCAGGTCTTCGTAGGAAAGAACGGGTGCTGCCATGATGGCCTTGCAGTTAGGGGCGGATGCGGAACCCGGCAAGCACCCCAAGCGCTGTCGCGCGGCTGCATGATCCATTCAGAGGCTGTTCAACGGTTGACCGCTATGCCAATTTCATGTCGATGACCGTCCTTCTGGCTCTGCTCGCCGCACCGATGGGTTCGCCGCCGCTGATCGAGGCCCCGATGGGAATGGGCGCCGATCAACGTCGCGGCGACCAGATGCGCGCCTATCAGCAGCGCAAGGAAGGCAATCTGTCGCTGCGCGAGATCGAGGCGCGGGTCGTGCCGACCATGCGCGATTCGCAATATATCGGTTTCGATTACGATGCGGGTGCGTCGGTTTACACGCTCAAATTCCTGCGCAATGGCACGGTGATCTGGGTGGAGGTGGACGGCCGCACCGGCAAGGTCATCGGCCGAACCGACGGCTGATGACCGGCTTGTCGGTCAGCCCCATAGAAATACAGGGAGTTTTGCGATGCGCGTTCTGATCGTCGAGGACGAGCCCAATCTCGGCCAGCAGTTGAAGGCCACGCTGGAAGGCGCGGGCTATGCCATCGACCTCGCCACGGACGGCGAGGAAGGGCATTTTCTGGGTTCGACCGAAAGCTATGACGCGATCGTGCTCGACTTAGGGTTGCCCGAGATTGACGGGCTGACCGTGCTCGACCGCTGGCGCAAGGAGGGCAAGACCACGCCCGTCCTCGTCCTGACCGCGCGCGACAGCTGGTCGGACAAGGTGGCGGGGCTGGATGCGGGTGCCGACGACTATGTCGCCAAGCCGTTCCAGACCGAGGAGCTGATCGCCCGCCTGCGCGCCCTGATCCGCCGGGCCAGCGGCAATGCCTCGTCCGAGCTGACCGCTGGCGACGTCCGCCTCGACACGCGTTCGGGCAAGGTCACGCGGGCGGGCGAGCCGGTGAAGCTGACCGCGCAGGAATATAAGCTGCTCAGCTATCTGCTCCATCACAAGGGTAAGGTGGTCAGCCGCACCGAGTTGATCGAGCATATCTACGATCAGGATTTTGATCGCGACTCGAACACGATCGAGGTGTTCGTGACGCGTATCCGCAAGAAGCTGGGACAGGATGTCATCACCACCATCCGGGGCCTGGGCTATAGCCTGGACGATCCGGCGGCGGGGGCTGTGGCGGGTTCGGCGGCCTGATCCGGCTTTTTCCGTGACGGAGGGACATACACCGCGCCGGACTTTGCGCACGGGATCACTGTCGCGCCGCATGATCCTGATCGCTGCGGGGTGGATCCTGGTCTTGCTGGCGGGCGGCGGTTTCGCGCTCGACCGGGTGCTGGTGTCCGCCGTCACGCAGAATTTCGACGACCGCCAGGCCTATGTGCTTCAGTCGCTGCTGGTGTCGGCGGCGGTGGATTCAGAAGGTGAGGTCTGGTTCAATCGTGAGCCCGCCGACCAAGGCTTTTTGGAACCGGGATCGGGCGTCTACTGGCAGGTGTCGGGCAAGGGTCATGAGCCCTTTCCGTCACGCTCGCTTTGGGATCGGCGGCTCGCGTTCGGCTCGGCGCACAATGACGACACGATTCACGTCTATACCAGCACGCAATTCCCGGACGAGAAGCTGCGCGTTGTCGAACGCGATGTGAAGCTTCCCGGCTCAGACGTGCGCTGGCGGTTCCAGGTGGCGCAGCGGACGACCGGGCTGGATGCGCAGATCGGGGCGCTGCGACGGACGCTGGTGCGCAGCTTCGCGCTGCTGGGCGTCGGCCTGTTGCTGATGGCGGCGATGCAGACCTTTTACGGCCTCTATCCCTTGCGCCGCGTGCGCGAGGAGATTGCGGCGATGCGCGCCGGAAAAGCCGATCGCATCTCCGACGCGATGCCCAACGAGGTCGCGCCGATGGTCGAGGAGCTGAACGCCCTCATTGAGCATAACGAGAAACAGGCCGAGGAGGCGCGGCGTCATGCGGGCAATCTGGCCCATGCGCTCAAGACCCCGCTGACCGTCATCATGAACGCCGCGACCGCCCAGTCCGAGGATCTGGCTGAAACGGTGATCCGCGAGGCGCGCACGATGCGCCGCCAGGTCGACCACCATCTGGCGCGCGCCCGCGCGGTCGGGCGGCGCGGTTCGGCGCACAGCCGCGCCGAGGTCTGGGCCAGCCTGCAATCGGTCGAGCGCGCGGTCGGTCGCCTCTATCGCCATGTCCGCATCGACGTGGATGGGCCGAAAGATTTGGTCGTCCATGTCGAGCGGCAGGACCTGGACGAGATGCTGGGCAATCTGGTCGAGAACGCCGCCAAGTACGGCGGCGGCAGCGTCTTCGTGACGGTGGGTGCGCAGGCCGGGTTCGTCGAAATCCTGGTCGAAGACGACGGCACCGGCATCCCCGAAGATCAGCGCGTCCGCATCTTCGATCGCGGCGTCCGGCTGGACACGGGCAAGCCGGGCACCGGCCTGGGCCTCGCCATCGTACGCGACGTGGCCGAGATCTACGGCGGCACCGTGGCGCTGGAGGAGAGCGAGGACCTGGGCGGGTTGCTCGTGCGGCTCAGGCTTCCGGCGGCTGTGGGGTGATTTCGGTTCGCGCGAAGCCGCGACGGCGCGAAGAGGATTATGTTCGCGCAGAGGCGCCAAGGACGCAGAGGTGTCTTGTGTGGCTGGGCCAAATCGCCCCATCCTACGTCGTTGCTGGCGATATGACGGATTTCGTTCCTCTCCTGTAAGGGGAGGGGGACCATCCGGAGGATGGTGGAGGGGTGTCCCCCTATCGACAGCGCGACACCCCTCCGTCAGCGCTTCGCGCTGCCACCTCCCCTTGCAGGGGAGGAATGAGGGGACCCCGGTCCATACAAGCCAAACCCCCTCCGCGTCCTCCGCGCCTCCGCGCGAACCACCCTCTTTTCTTCGCGTCGTCGTGGCTTCGCGCGAACCCTAACAGTTCAGGCCGCCACCATACCCAACGCGTCCATCGCCCGTGCCGCGATCCCGATGGACCGTTTCCGGGCCTCGTGGTCGAAGATCGAACTGACGATCATCACCTCGTCCACCTTGGTCCGCTCGACGAAAGCCGCCAGCTGTCGCTCCACGCTCGCAGGCGAGCCGATGGCCGAGCAGGACAGGACATGGTCGAGGATCGCCGATCCTTGCATCCCCAGGCTTTCACGATAGCCGGGGACGGGCGGGGGCAGCTTGCCGGGGTTGCCGGTGCGCAGCGCGACGAAGGCCTGTTGCTGCGAACTGGCCAGCAATTCGGCTTCGGCGTCGGTATCGGCGGCGAAGACGTTGAAGCCCGCCATCGCATAGGGCTTGTCGAGCATTGCCGAAGGTCGGAAATCGCGACGGTAGATGGCCAGTGCATCGTCCAGCGCGTCGGGCGCGAAGTGCGAGGCGAAGGCATAGGGAAGGCCCAGCGCGGCGGCGAGCTGCGCGCCGTAGAGGCTCGACCCCAATATCCACATCTGCGGCTTCGCGCCTGCGCCGGGCGTTGCGACGATGCCGGTCTGCCCGTCATCCGCAAAATAGCTTTGCAGCTCCATCACGTCGCGCGGGAAGGCGTTGGGATCGCTGTCGAGCGTCCGGCGCAGCGCGCGGGCGACGCGCTGGTCCGATCCCGGTGCGCGGCCCAGCCCCAGGTCGATCCGGCCGGGGAACAGCGCATCGAGCGTCCCGAACTGCTCCGCGATGGTCAGCGGCGCATGGTTGGGCAGCATGATACCGCCCGCGCCGATGCGGATCGTCTTGGTCGCCTGTCCGACATGCGCCAGCACCACGGCGGTCGCGGCGGACGCGATGCCCGCCATGCCATGATGCTCGGCGGTCCAGTAACGGTGAAAGCCGACTGCCTCGGCATGGGCGGCGAGGTCGGCGGCGTTGGCCAGCGCCTGGGCCACGGTGCCGCCCTCGACGACGGGCACCAGATCGAGCAGGGAATAGCGTGTCATATGAGGAAGATGGGGACGATCCGCCGCCCCCGCCAGCCAAGACCGCGTATCAGAAGGTCAAGCCATACTTCACCGCCATGCCCCGCTCGGGCGGCAGCATCGCGATGTTGCCGGGGTCACGCCGCCAGAACAGATGCGTTGACCATTCGCCCCCGCCCAGCCGGATGCCATGGCGCAGTTCGACCAGCGTTTCCTGCCCCGTGGGGGCCAGCGACAGGCGGTTGCTCGTCCAGCCATCGACCTGCCCGCTGGCATAATCCCAATGACCGGGCAGCCGCAGGTCCAGCCCGCCGCCACTGACCCGCAAGGGCCGCGACAGGCGCAGGTCGATCCGGTCGTGGCCGAACAGTCCGGCCTTGCCCGCCTCGACCGACCAGGCGCGGCTGGCCAACATGCCGCCGCCCAAGCCACCGATGGCGCGGGTCCAACCGCTGCGCCAGCGCGCGCCCAGCGTCCAGCCGCCATCGTCCTGCCAGCGCGCGGCCCCGTCGGCGAACCAGCTAAGCCCGCGCGCCTGGCCCAGCGCGCCGCCGAACCAGCCGCCCAGCACGGTCGATTGCTCGTCCAGCCGGGTCACGCCCAAGGTCGCGGCGACCGGCCCGATCCTGCGGTCGAACGTCACCGTCATCTGGTCATAGCCGGGCGCGGCCATGCCGGGCATCGGCGCGGCAAAGCGGCCATTCTCCGCCGCGACGCTGATGCCCACCCGGCCCATGACGTGATGCAAGGCCGCGGCGGCGCGGGGCGCGCGGTCCATGCCCGCGCCGGGGTCGGTCATCAGATAGGCGGGGCCGGACTGGCCGGTCCACCCCGAGACCATGGCGTCGCCGGTGCTGGCAAAGCCGAATCCGATGGCGGTGTCGGGGGTGAGCGTCTGGGTGACGCTGCCCGCGACGATCCGCTGGGTGGCGCTGGGCGCGTCGGTGGGGACGATCGCGCGCAGCCGCGCCTCGCCGGGCGAGGTGATCGCACGGGTCAGCGCGATCGAACGGGTGCCGTTGCTGACGACCGTGCCGTCGATCCGGCCGAGCAGCGATGGCGCCAGCATCGTGCGGGGGGCGGCCTGCGCCACCGTGCCGGATATGTCGATATGGTAGGCGCGGGCATAGCCGTCGAGCGCGACCAGGGTCAGCCCCTCCGCCCGCGAATCGCCCATTGCCGGGGACAGTCGCGCGTTGACTGCCATCGAAATGGCCGCGCCGGTGCCAGCGACACTGGTGCTGCCGACCGGCCGGAAGGCGGCAGTCAGGTCCAGCGTGCCGCGACCATAGACATCGTCGGTGCCGCTCGTCCCCGCCTCGCGCGCGGTGCGCAGCAGCAGGTCGGCGATCTGCGCGCCGGTCAGGTTGGGAAAGGCCTGGGCGAGCAGGGCGACCGCGCCGCTGATCTGCGGTGCGGCAAAGGAGGTGCCCGACCAGAGGAACCGTTCGCCCTTGGCATCGGGGGCCTCCACCCGTTCGCCCAGCGCGGTCAGATAATGGGCGGCCGACTGGCCCGCCCGGTTGCTGAACGTCGAGATGGTGCCGCCCGCGTTCACCGATCCGGCGATGATGACCTGGCCGCGCGCGACCGCATTGTTGTTGGCGATCTGCGCCATCAGCGTGGGGTTGGATTCGCCGTCATTGCCCGCCGAGATGACGATCACCATGCCCGCCGCCGTCGCCCGCCCGATCGCCGCAAGCAGCGCGCTGGGCGGCGTATCGTTGGAGCCGAGCGAGATGTTGACGACCCGCGCGCCTGCGTTGCGGGCGGTGTCCAACCCTCGGGCGATGGCGTCGGAGGAAAAGCTGCACGTCCCGCCCAGTCCGCCATTTTCGGTGGAGCCGCCGCAACTGCCCGGCTCGTCGGCGCGCAGCGCGACCAGCGTCGCGTCGAACGCCACGCCCTGCGCCCGGTTGCCGTTGCGGCCGCCCAGGGCGGTGAAGGCGACGGCGGTGCCGTGCCCGTCCAGATCGCCGGTGCCGCGCGTCCCCGCGACATCGGCGGAGGCGCTGGAAATCCGCCCGGTAAAGGCGCCGGTGCGGTCGTCCACGCCCGAATCGATGACGCCCAGGGCCACACCCGCGCCGGTCGCCCCGCGCTGATAGGCGGCGAGCGCATTCATCGCGACCGCGCCCGCCGTCGCCCGGTAGCCCGCCGTGTCGTAATTCTGGGTCGGTGCAGGGGCGGGAGTGGGTGCTGGAGTCGGCGTCGGTGTCGGGGTCGGACTGGCGATCGGGGTGGGAATCGATTGGATGCCGTGGCCGCCGCCGCCACAGGCGGCGACCATCGTGCCCGCGCCGATGACCAAGCTCCAGACCATCGCGATGCCCCCGGCACCGCGCGCTTCCCGCGCTCGCAAGCTCAGCCCCCTCATCCCGTCATTCCGCCTGCCCAACCGACAGGGGTGAGCCTGATCCTTGGGATAGCATGATTTTCTTGCGCCGTCGTTAAGGGGTGGCCAGCGATGGGGCGCGGACGGACCACGGGGCGGCTTGCGGCCATGGGGCCTCACGCCTACACGCTGCCGCCATGCTGCCCGCGCTTGCCCATATCGACGCCTGGATCTTCGATCTGGACAACACGCTGTATCCGGCGAGCGCCAATCTGTTCGCGCATATCGACCGGCGGATGACGCAGTTCGTCGGCGACCTGCTGGGTCTGGACCCGGCCGAGGCGTTCCGGGTGCAGAAGGACTATTTCCACGCGCACGGTACCACGCTGGCGGGGCTGATGGCCGAGCATGACGTCGATCCCGCCGCCTTCCTCGCCTATGTCCATGATATCGAGATGGACGTGCTGGAACAAGACGCGCCGCTCGCCGCCGCGCTGGCCAAGTTGCCGGGGCGCAAGCTGGTCTTCACCAATGGCGACAAGCCCTATGCGCTGAAGGTCCTCGATCGGCTGGGGCTGGGCAGCCATTTCGAGGCGGTGCACGACATCACCGCCATGGGCCTGGTGCCGAAGCCGCAGCCGTCCGCCTATGCGGGGCTGTGCGCGGCGTTCGACATCGATCCGACACGCGCGATCTTCTTCGAGGACATGGCGCGCAACCTGGTCCCCGCCAAGGCGATCGGGATGACGACCGTGTGGGTCGACAACGGCTCCGAGCAGGGGCCCGAAGCCGCCCGCGACCATATCGACTATATCGTCCACGCGCTGACGCCGTGGTTGACGAGCATATTGGAGGACTGACGATGGCACATGAACTGGCCGCCACCATCGATGCCGCCTGGGACAACCGGGCCGAGCTGAACTTTGCCACGCAGGGTGAGGAGCGGATCGCCGTCGACCGCGCGCTGGCGCTGCTCGACCGGGGCGAGGCGCGCGTGGCCGAGCCGGACGGCCATGGCGGCTGGACCGTCAACCAGTGGCTGAAAAAGGCGGTCCTCCTCTCGTTCCGCCTGAACGACAATGTCCTGATCGACAATGGTCCCGGCGCGGGCCACTGGTTCGACAAGGTGCCGTCGAAGTTCAGCGGCTGGTCGGAGGCCGATTTCCGCGCCGCCGGATTCCGCGCGGTGCCCGGATCGGTCGTGCGACGCGGCGCGCATGTCGCCAAGGGCGCGATCCTGATGCCCAGCTTCGTCAACATCGGCGCCTATGTCGGTGAGGGCACGATGGTCGACACCTGGGCGACCGTGGGCAGTTGTGCGCAGATCGGCAAGAACGTCCACCTGTCGGGCGGTGCCGGCATCGGCGGCGTGCTGGAGCCGCTTCAGGCCGATCCCGTCATCATCGAGGACGGCGCGTTCATCGGCGCGCGCGCCGAGGTGGCCGA
>Ga0308159_1005905_pt1 | contig 10013 bp, 9 predicted proteins | sample PhyCR1_FD_201040 | JGI IMG/M metagenome (GOLD analysis project Ga0308159, IMG submission 201040) | Phyllosphere microbial communities from UC Gill Tract Community Farm, Albany, California, United States - DLSLC.R1 | ecosystem: Host-associated > Plants > Phyllosphere > Unclassified | place: USA... | reverse complement strand
GGCAAAACTGGTCTCCATGGCCGCGGCGGGCTGCCGGTCGACCACCACCACTTCAAACCCGGCACGGGCCAGATAGTAAGCACTGGCGGTACCGATGACGCCGCTACCCAAGACCATGACGCGCATTTTCAATCCCTCATCGCGGCTTTGTGCCGAACTGTTTGTTAGAGCAATGATGGGCGCAGTGTAAAAAAGAAATGCCAGTGCTTTTCACTATATAAGCGCCTATATTTGGCGACAATTCTCGGCAAAAACCCTTTTCACGGAGGCGCATCCCCTATGCGGACCAACACCCAGACCAAGCGCGAGCTGGACAAGATCGACCGCAACATCCTGCGGATCCTGCAGGCAGACGGACGCATTTCGTTTACCGAACTGGGGGAAAAGGTCGGTCTCTCCACCACGCCCTGCACCGAGCGCGTGCGGCGTCTGGAGCGCGAAGGAATCATCATGGGCTATAACGCCCGGCTCAATCCGCAGCATCTGAAGGGTAGCCTGCTGGTGTTCGTCGAGATCAGCCTCGACTATAAATCCGGCGACACTTTCGAAGAGTTCCGACGCGCGGTGCTGAAATTGCCCCACGTACTGGAATGTCATCTGGTGTCAGGGGATTTCGATTATCTGGTGAAGGCACGCATTTCCGAGATGGCCTCGTACCGCAAATTGCTCGGCGACATACTGCTCAAGCTGCCGCATGTGCGCGAATCGAAGAGCTACATCGTCATGGAAGAAGTGAAAGAGAGCCTGTGCCTGCCGATTCCGGACTGATCACCGCAATGATCGTTCCCACGCAGAGCGTGGGAACGATCGCTTACACCAACACCTGCCGATTCGCCGCCATGTACTCGAAAATCTGCTTCTCGACCCGCGGATGGATCAGCTCAACCGGCCGCCGCTCATTCGGGCAGGGCAAAGTTTTGGTCGTACCAAACAACCGGCAAATCAGCGGCCGTTCCTCATATACCGTGCAGCCATTCGGCCCCAGGTGTACGCAGTTCAGCTCTTGCATCGCTGCATCCTGCTCGGCACGGGTCTTGCGCGGCAGTCGGGCCATTTCCTCGGGCGACGTGGTCACCGGCCCGCAGCAGTCGTGGCAGCCGGGTACGCACTCGAACGAGGGAATCTGCTGACGCAACGTGCGGATTTTCTGGCTGTTGCAGCTCATCGAAACAGTGATCGAGGGGAATGGACGGCAATTGTGCCGCAAAAGGCCTGAGCCAGACACTGTACGCCGACCAATGTTGCCCGTGCTCAGCCGTGCGGCTTATGCTCCGTCAAATTTTCTCGACACCGCCTCAGGATGACGCCCATGACCGCCCGCGCCCACACTCTCGCGAGCCAACCCCACGCCGCCTCTTACTACGCCGCCAGCAGCCTGCCGCAGCCAGACCATCCGCGGCTGCAAGGTGAAGTGCTGGCCGACGTCTGTGTGGTCGGTGGCGGGTTTTCCGGGTTGAACACCGCGCTTGAGCTGGCTGAACGCGGATTCAGCGTCGTCCTGCTGGAGGCGCACCGGATCGGTTGGGGCGCCAGCGGGCGCAACGGCGGCCAGCTGATTCGCGGCGTGGGCCATGGCCTCGATCAATTTGCCAACGTCGTCGGCACCGACGGCGTGCGGGCGATGAAACTCATGGGCCTGGAAGCGGTGGAGATCGTTCGCCAACGCGTCGAGCGTTTCCAGATCGCCTGCGATTTGACCTGGGGTTACTGCGACCTGGCTAACAAGCCATCTGATCTGCAGGGCTTTGTCGAGGATGTCGAAGAGCTGCGCAGCCTTGGCTATCGCCACGAAACCCGGCTGTTGCAGGCCAATGAGATGCACACCGTGGTCGGCTCCAGACGCTACGTTGGCGGTTTGATCGACATGGGCTCCGGGCATTTGCACCCGCTGAATCTGGCGCTCGGCGAAGCCGCAGCGGCGCAGCAATTGGGGGTGAAGCTGTTCGAGCACTCGGCGGCGATCCGCATCGATTACGGCACCGAAGTGAAGGTGCACACTGAACAGGGTTCAGTACGCGCGAAGACCTTGGTGCTGGGCTGCAACGCCTATTTGAATGATCTGAATCCGCAGCTCAGCGGCAAAGTCCTGCCGGCCGGCAGCTATATCATTGCCACCGAACCCCTGAGCGAAGAGCAGGCGCAGAGCCTGCTGCCGCAGAACATGGCGGTCTGCGACCAGCGTGTCACGGTGGATTACTTCCGGCTCTCGGCCGATCGCCGCCTGTTGTTCGGCGGCGCCTGCCATTACTCGGGCCGTGATCCGAAAGACATCGCCGCGTATATGCAGCCGAAGATGCTCGAGGTGTTCCCGCAACTGGCCGGGGTGAAGATCGATTACCAGTGGGGTGGGATGATCGGCATCGGCGCCAACCGCTTGCCGCAGATTGGCCGCCTCAGCGATCAACCGAATGTGTATTACGCCCAGGCCTACGCCGGGCACGGCGTCAATGCCACCCACCTGGCGGGCAAACTGCTGGCCGAGGCGATCAGTGGGCAACAGAGTGGGGGTTTTGATCTGTTTGCCAAAGTGCCACACATCACCTTTCCCGGCGGCAAGCATTTGCGCTCGCCGCTGCTGGCCTTGGGAATGTTGTGGCACCGGCTCAAAGAATTGGTCTGACAGTCCCGCAGCGCCGCTGATGTCGCCATCGCTGGCAAGCCAGCTCCCACAGAGATCATAGGTGTTCACAACATTCGTGTTCACTCTAAGACCTGTGGGAGCTGGCTTGCCAGCGATGAGGTCCGCAAGGACGATACAGATCTCAGATCCGCCAGAACGGCTTCAACCCCTCCTCCAGCGCCTGCTCACGAGTCAGGCCGACGTCCCTGAGCTGATCCGCCGTCAGCGCCAGCAACGCCTTGCGCGTATGCAGGCGGTGCCACAGCAGACCCCAGCGACCCAGGCCGGACGGTGCATTGCGCAGTTCATTGCGCGCCCGCTCGTTCTGCCCTGCCGCCAGTTCCTGACTGTGTAACGTCAGCCGCACATCGCTCAAGCCGTTCATTTTCGTTGCTCCTGTTTACTTGGGTAGCCAGAGATTCCATGATGCGCGGGCGGGCAAAAGCATTACAGATTCAACGAACCTGTATTAACTCCATACAGATTCATGGATCTGTCGACTGAATGATCAATTTTTGCCGCATCTGTACTGGTTTTCACTAAGACGCACCGAGGCCGCCATGACTCTGTATGTAAACCTCGCCGAATTGCTCGGCACCCGCATCGAGCAGGGCTTCTATCGGCCCGGCGACCGCTTGCCCTCGGTGCGCGCCTTGAGCGTCGAACATGGAGTCAGTCTGAGCACGGTGCAGCAGGCCTATCGCATGCTCGAAGACAGCGGCCTCGCCACGCCGAAACCCAAGTCCGGCTACTTTGTCCCGGTCGGTCGCGAACTGCCGGAGTTGCCTGCGGTGGGCCGCCCGGCGCAACGGCCGGTGGAGATTTCGCAATGGGATCAGGTGCTGGAGTTGATCCGCGCGGTGCCGCGCAAGGACGTCGTGCAATTGGGGCGCGGCATGCCCGACGTTGGCTCGCCAACGATGAAACCACTGCTGCGCGGCCTGGCGCGGATCAGTCGCCGGCAGGACATGCCCGGCCTGTATTACGACAACATCCACGGTAACCTCGAACTGCGTGAGCAGATCGCGCGGCTGATGCTCGATTCCGGCTGCCAGTTGAGCGCCAGCGATCTGGTGATCACCACCGGATGCCACGAGGCGCTGTCCACCAGCATCCATGCGATCTGCGAACCGGGTGACATCGTCGCAGTGGACTCGCCAAGCTTCCACGGCGCCATGCAAACGCTCAAAGGCCTGGGCATGAAGGCGCTGGAAATCCCTACTGACCCGCTCACGGGCATCAGCCTCGACGCGCTGGAACTGGCACTCGAGCAATGGCCGATCAAGGCCATACAACTGACGCCCAACTGCAACAACCCGCTCGGCTACGTCATGCCCGAGTCACGCAAACGTGCGCTGCTGACGCTGGCCCAGCGCTTTGACGTGGCGATCATCGAAGACGATGTGTATGGCGAGCTGGCGTATTCCTACCCGCGTCCGCGCACGATCAAATCCTTCGACGAAGACGGCCGCGTATTGCTGTGCAGTTCTTTTTCCAAGACCCTGGCGCCAGGGCTGCGCATTGGTTGGGTCGCACCCGGCCGCTACCTGGAGCGGCTGCTGCACATGAAATACATCAGCACCGGCTCGACCGCGCCGCAGCCGCAGATTGCCATCGCCGAATTTCTCAAGGCCGGCCACTTCGAACCGCACTTGCGGCGTATGCGCATGCAATACCAGCGAAATCGCGATGCGATGATCGATTGGGTGACCCGCTATTTTCCCGCCGGCACCCGCGCCAGTCGCCCGCAGGGCAGTTTCATGCTCTGGGTGGAACTGCCGGAAGGTTTCGACACGCTGAAACTCAATCGCGCGCTGCACGATCAAGGCGTACAGATTGCCGTCGGCAGCATCTTTTCCGCCTCGGGCAAGTACCGCAATTGCCTGCGGATGAACTACGCTGCCAAACCAACGGCACAGATCGAAGACGCGGTGCGCAAGGTCGGCGCCGCCGCGATCAAATTACTCGCCGAGAGCGACTGACCTTTTTTGCGTGCCCGGCGTCCAAAATGCCGACCTTAGCCGCCAACCGGAACGATCCTACGTGAGCCTCAGACAGCCCCTACTCGCTTTGCTGTTACTCGCCTCGTTCCTGAGCGGCTGCGCCAGCTTCGATGTGCCGCGCGAACCGAGCCAGGCCTTGCCGGCGTCGGACTCCGCTTTCGGTCGTTCGATTCAGGCCCAGGCTGCGCCCTACCAAGGACAGTCCGGATTTCGCCTGCTGTCCGACAGCGGCGAAGCATTTACCGCCCGCGCCGAGCTGATTCGCAACGCCCAGGTCAGCCTCGACTTGCAGTACTACATCGTTCACGACGGCATCAGCACCCGCATGCTGGTGGAGGAAGTGCTCAAGGCTGCCGACCGAGGCGTGCGCGTGCGCATACTGCTCGACGACACCACCAGCGACGGCCTCGATCAGATCATCGCCACCCTGGCGGCGCATCCACAGATTCAGATTCGCTTGTTCAACCCTTTGCACTTGGGCCGCAGTACCGGCGTCACGCGGGCGGCGGGACGGCTGTTCAACCTGTCCGTGCAACACCGGCGCATGCACAACAAGTTATGGCTGGCGGACAACAGCGCGGCAATTGTCGGCGGACGCAATCTGGGCGACGAGTATTTCGATGCCGAGCCCAACCTGAATTTCACCGACATCGACATGCTCAGCATCGGCCCGGTCGCCGAGCAGCTCGGGCACAGTTTCGATCAATACTGGAACAGCGCGCTGAGCAAGCCGATCGAGGAATTTCTTTCCGCCAGACCGAGCGCCGCAGACCTGCAAAACACCCGCACGCGCCTGGAAGAATCGCTGGAAGAAACCCGCAAACAGAATCACGCGCTGTATCAACAGTTGATGAAGTTCAAGACCGACCCGCGCATGGACATCTGGCGCAAGGAGCTGATCTGGGCGTGGAATCAGGCGTTGTGGGATGCACCGAGCAAGGTGCTGTCCAAGGGCGAGCCTGATCCGCACCTGCTGCTGACCACGCAACTGGCGCCGGAACTGACCGGAGTGAGCAAAGAGCTGATCATGATTTCGGCGTATTTCGTGCCGGGTCAGCCGGGGCTGGTCTACCTGACCGGGCGCGCCGACGCCGGGGTTTCGGTGAATCTGCTGACCAACTCGCTGGAGGCTACCGACGTGCCGGCGGTGCATGGCGGTTACGCGCCGTATCGCAAAGCCTTGCTGGAGCACGGGGTGAAACTGTATGAACTGCGGCGCCAGCCTGGGGATAACTACGGCAGTGGCCCGCGGGTGTTCTACAGCAAGTCGTTCCGCGGTTCGGATTCCAGCCTGCACAGCAAGGCGATGATCTTTGATCGACGCAAATCATTTATCGGCTCGTTCAACTTCGACCCGCGCTCAGTGCTGTGGAACACCGAAGTCGGCGTACTGGTCGACAGCCCGGAACTGGCCGAGCATGTCCGCGCACTGGCGTTGCAAGGCATGGCGCCGAACCTGAGCTACCAGGCGAAACTGGAGAACGGCAAGGTCGTCTGGGTCACCGAGGACAACGGCCAGATGCACACGCTGACCAAGGAACCGGGCAGCTGGTGGCGGCGCTTCAATGCGTGGTTCAGCACCAGCGTGGGTCTGGAGCGCATGCTCTGATTTCGGCTGACGGTAATCCCCTGTGGGAGCGAGCCAGCTCGCGAAAGCGGTTTCACATCCAGCAAATGAGCTGACTGATGCACCGCTTTCGCGAGCAGGCTCGCTCCCACGAGGAATGTATTCAGGCAGCTTCTGCCGTTGTGCCAAACGCGCCTTGGCGCAACAGCAACAGCACCAACCCGAACGCCCCCACCGCCATCAACAGCGGCAGCGCATGCCCATTGATCCACTGACTGCCCGCCCCCGCCGCCAGCGGCCCGACCAGACAACCGATCCCCCAAAGCTGCGCGATGTGCGCGTTGGCGCGCACCAGCGCATCGTTGCGATAACGCTCGCCGATCAGAATCAGTGACAGCGTGAACAGCCCGCCGGCACTCGCACCAAACAACACCCACAACGGCCAGATCAGCAGCGTGTCGAGCAGCAATGGAATCGCCAGACTCGAGAGCATCAGCACCACGGCGCAACCCGCGAACAAGGTGCGCCGCGACAGATAATCGGCCAAGGCGCCAATCGGCAATTGCAGCAGCGCATCGCCGACCACCACGGTGCTGACCATGGCCAAGGCGATTTCCGCAGTGAAACCCTGTTGCAGGCAATACACCGGCAGCAACGTCAGGATCATTGCCTCGAACGCGGCGAACAACGACACCGCCCAGGCAATCGCCGGCAGTTCGCGGGCAAAGCCCCACAGGTCGACGAAAGTCACGCTGCTTGCTTCACTGCTTGGCGCGCCGCTGCGCCCCAGCAATAACAACGGCGAGACGCTCAGCAAGCCAACCCCGACCCAGAAACCGTAGTCATGCTCGGTGCCAAGCGCACCCAACAGTAACGGCCCCGACAGTTGGCTCAACGCATAGCTGCTGCCATACAGCGCGACCAGGCGCCCGCGCCATTGCTCGACCACCAGTTGATTGATCCAGCTTTCGCCGAGGATGAACACGATGGTCAGAATCACCCCGATCAGCAGGCGCAGCAGCAGCCAGACCGGATAACTCGGCAGCAACGCCAGCAGGCCGATCGACAAGGCTCCGGCCCACAGGCACAAGCGCATCAGATTCGCCGTGCCGAAATGCGCGGCGAGATGGCTGGAAACCTTCGCGCCCAGCAGCACACCAATCGCCGGCATCGCCGCCATCACGCCGATGGCGAAAGCACCGTAGCCCCAGCCTTCAAGACGCAGCGACACCAACGGCATGCTCACGCCCAGAGCCAGGCCGACACTCAAGACAGATGCCAACACGGCGAAATACGTTGCCCACCGCATGTTCCACGCTCCTGTGGATTTTTTTATGTGCACCACAAAACCACTGTGGGAGCGAGCCTGCTCGCGAAAACGGTTTCACATTCAGCATGTTGGCTGACTGATACACCGCTTTCGCGAGCAGGCTCGCTCCCACAGGGAATCTCTGTATGGCCGGGAGCCTGATTTACTCAGGCCCCCTAATGAATCACAGCTTGATCCAGGTCGCTTTCAGCTCGGTGTATTTGTCGAACGCATGCAGCGACTTGTCGCGGCCGTTGCCCGATTGCTTGAAGCCGCCGAACGGCGCGGTCATGTCGCCGCCGTCGTACTGGTTGACCCACACGCTACCGGCGCGCAGCGCCTTGGCGGTCAGGTGCGCCTTGGAGATGTCCTGCGTCCACACCGCCGCGGCCAGGCCGTAGGGCGTGTCGTTGGCAATCTGAATGGCTTCTTCGGCGCTGTCGAAAGCGATGACCGACAGCACCGGACCGAAGATTTCTTCCTGGGCAATCTTCATCGCGTTGCTTACGCCATCGAAAATCGTTGGTTCAACGTAAGTGCCGCCGGTCTCTTGCAGAATGCGCTTGCCGCCCGCTACCAGTTTGGCGCCATCGCTGTGGCCGGACTCGATGTACGACAGCACGGTGTTCATCTGCTGGGTATCGACCAGTGCGCCGACGTTAGTCGCTGGATCCAGCGGATTGCCCGGTTTCCAGGTTTTCAGCGCCTCGATCACCATCGGCAGGAATTTGTCCTTGATCGAGCGCTCGACCAGCAGACGGGAGCCGGCCGTGCAGACCTCGCCCTGGTTGAAGGCGATCGCACTGGCAGCGGATTCGGCAGCGGCTTGCAGATCCGGCGCATCGGCAAACACAATGTTCGGGCTCTTGCCGCCGGCTTCCAGCCAGACGCGCTTCATGTTCGATTCGCCGGAGTAGATCATCAGTTGCTTGGCGATCTTGGTCGAACCGGTGAACACCAGCGTGTCGACATCGTTGTGCAAGGCCAGCGCCTTGCCGACGGTGTGGCCATAGCCCGGCAGCACATTGAGTACGCCTTTCGGAATCCCGGCTTCAACGGCCAGCGCAGCGATGCGGATGGCGGTCAGCGGCGATTTTTCCGACGGCTTGAGGATCACCGAGTTACCGGTCGACAGCGCCGGACCGAGCTTCCAGCATGCCATCATCAGCGGGAAGTTCCACGGCACGATCGCGCCCACCACGCCGACAGGCTCGCGGGTCACCAGGCCCAGTTGGTCATGCGGCGTGGCGGCCACTTCGTCGTAGATCTTGTCGATCGCTTCGCCGCTCCAGCTCAGCGCTTGCGCGGCGCCTGGCACGTCGATGTACAGCGAGTCGCTGATCGGTTTGCCCATATCGAGAGTTTCGAGCAGCGCCAGTTCTTCAGCGTGCTGCTTGAGCAGGCTGGCGAAACGGATCATCGTGGCTTTGCGCTTGCTCGGCGCCAGGCGCGACCACACGCCGGAATTGAACGTGGCGCGAGCATTTTCCACAGCGCGCTGGGCGTCGGCGGCGTCACAGCTGGCGATCTTGCCGAGCAGACGGCCATCGACCGGGCTGATGCATTCGAAGGTTTCGCCGGAAACGGCGTCGGTGTATTCGCCATTGAGGTAGGCGCGGCCTTCGATCTTCAGGTCGCGGGCGCGTTGTTCCCAGTCGGCACGAGTCAGGGTGGTCATTCGGGTGTCCTCCTCTTATTGAATACGAACGCCGCAAGCGTTGCGGCGTTCATCAAGAATACTGCCCGGCCAGCCTGCATATCGGCCCAAGGCACCCGCCACCCTAAACCAGCGGCCGGGTTTGTTTCAATATATTTGACACAAGCCGGCCATACGGCCTTGCAGTGTTCAATTTAATAAACATAGACTTTCGCCCATTCCAGTCAACGCGCCGTCATCACGGGAGAAAACAACAATGAACATCCAGAACGTCGTCGATATCAGCCTGACCGGCAGCGAAGCCGAACGCTATCGCCCGGACCCGGCCAAAGTGCTCAAGGGCGACCCGGAACAGGCCGTATTCCATCAATACGAAAGCCCCTGCGGGCAGATGGGCGCGGGAGTCTGGGAAGGTGCGGTGGGCCAGTGGACGGTGAATTACACCGAGCATGAATATTGCGAGATTCTGCAGGGCGTTTCGGTGCTGCGCGACAGCGACGGCAATGCCAAGACCTTGCGCGTTGGCGATCGCTTTGTGATCCCGGCGGGGTTCCGTGGAACCTGGGAAGTGCTGGAAGCCTGCCGCAAGATCTATGTGATCTTTGAACAGAAGGCCTGAGATTCTGCTCGGCTGATCTGGCCTCATCGCTGGCAAGCCAGCTCCCACAGTGATTGCCGGCGCTCAGAGATTCTGTGTCATGCACAAAACCTGTGGGAGCTGGCTCGCCAGCGATGAGGCCCGCGCCGGCACTACAAAATTCAAGCGCACAAAAAAGGCCCGTATCGTGAGATACGGGCCTTTTTCGTAAGTCGGGAAAAATCAATTACTTGATTTTGCCTTCCTTGTAGATCACGTG
>Ga0308159_1005904_pt1 | contig 10013 bp, 7 predicted proteins | sample PhyCR1_FD_201040 | JGI IMG/M metagenome (GOLD analysis project Ga0308159, IMG submission 201040) | Phyllosphere microbial communities from UC Gill Tract Community Farm, Albany, California, United States - DLSLC.R1 | ecosystem: Host-associated > Plants > Phyllosphere > Unclassified | place: USA... | reverse complement strand
GCCGAGGTCTTCGGACGTCTGCCGGATCTTTGCCGCCACCGTATCGGGATCACCGACGAGGAACGCGCCGCCGGGCCGAACCAGGTTGTCGAACTGCGCGCGCGTCGACGGTGCCCAGCCACGCTCGAGGCCGATCTTGGTGAACATCGCCTGCCAGCCGGGGAAGAAGCGATCCTCCGCCTCGCGGTCCGTCTCGGCCACGAAGCCGAGCGCATGAATGCCGACGCGCAGTGCTTCGGGCGCGTGCCCGGCGCGTGCTCCGGCCTCCCGGTAGAGATTGACCAGCGATCGAAACCGCCGGAATTCCCCGCCGATAATCGCCACCATCAGCGGAAGACCGAGGATGCCGGCACGGGCGAAGGATTGCGGCGTGCCGCCAACCCCGAGCCATATGGGCATCTTCGGCTGGGCAGGACGTGGGTAGACACCCTGGCCGTCGAGTGGCGCCCGAAACCGGCCGGACCATGTCACATTGGTCTCGTCGCGCAGGGCAAGCAGCAGTTCCAGCTTTTCCTCCGACAGGGCATCGTAGTCGTTGAGGTCGAGACCGAACAGCGGATAGGCCTCGATCGAGGATCCCCGACCGACGACGATTTCAGCCCGTCCCCGCGAGATGAGGTCCAGCGTCGCGAACTCCTGGAAGACGCGGACGGGATCTGCGGCGCCAAGCACCGTTACCGCGCTGGTCAGCCGGATCGACTTCGTCCGCGCGGCGGCGGCGGCAAGGATGACGGCCGGTGCGCTGTCGAGATAGTCGCTGCGGTGGTGCTCACCAATGCCGAACACGTCGAGGCCGGACGTATCGGCCATCTCGATCTCGTCGAGCAGGAAACCCATGCGGTCCATGGCGCTGACACCCTTGACGGTTGCCGCAAAACTGTCAATTCCGATTTCCAAAACCATAGTTCCTTCATTTGCAGTCGATCGCCGGTGATGCGCTCGTTTTAAGTCATGGGCTCCGGCATCAGAAGGGACACCAGCAGGACGCTAAGTCCAGCGCGTTGGACAGAGGTAAACGACGCAAGCGCCATGTCAGAGGGATTTCGCGGCTGTCGCCGATAGCTCTTCCAGATCGAGGTCCCGCTCCAGGTCATGCAGCGTTTCGTCACTGATCTGGTGGGCGCGATGAAGGCGCACGAGTTCGGCCCGGCCGGCCCTTACCGCCTCGAGGACGAGGTCGTAGTGGGCCGTGATCTCGTCTACGAAAGTGTCTTCATCGTCCGCGTTCTGGAATGCCTGGTCGGCGCGCCGCTGGAAGCCCTCGAGCAATCGCGGGTGGGCAAGCGTTCCGTCGTCGGTATAGGCCTGCGACCGGACGGCGACGAGCTGGGCTGCTGCGACCGCCGCTTCCGCCTGTGCAAGGCTCAATGCCGGGCGCACGCCCCGATCAGACAGGTTCGCCGCGCGGATAACCAGCCCAAGCGTCGTCCCCTGGAGAAGAACAGTGACGAGAATGGCGGCGAAAGCTGCGACCAGCATGAGGTCGCGACCTGGCATTGTTTCGGGGACGGTCAGGGCAACAGCGAGGGTGACCACGCCACGCATGCCCGCCCAACTCATCACCGTCGCGGCCCTCGGGCCAAGCGGGTCGTCGATGGGAAATCCGATCCGGTTGAGCAGCGCAAGAACGGCGTCACAGCCGAAGATCCAGACGAAACGCGCCAGCGTCATCGCGACGATCACGCCCACGACCGGAACCGCCATGGTGGCAAGGACAGTCTCGAATCCCCCGACGCGTTCCAGCACGCCACGCAGCGAAAGACCGATGAGGATGAAGATCATGGCCTCCATCAGGAACACCATGACGTGCCAGAAGGCGCCGGCGCGGATGCGAACGCTCGCGGTAAAGACGACGTGCTGGTACCAGCCGAAAACCAGGCCCGCGGTGACTGTGGAGATGACGCCCGAGACGTGGACCGCTTCGCCAGCCAGATAGGCGGCCCAGCCGAGGATCAGGGAGGCGAGGATTATCAGGGTCTCGTCGCCCAGCCGCCGGAGGAGGAAGGTCCAGGCCCCACCCACGACGGCGCCGACCACGACGCCGCCAATCGCCAGGAAGCCGAACTCGCGGCTCGCATCCACGGCATCAAAACTTCCCGTCAAGGCTGCCGCGACAGCGAAGCGGAAAAGCACCAAGCCGCTGGCGTCGTTCAGGAGGCTTTCACCCTCGAGAAGCGTTGTCAGCCTGCGGGGAAGCTTCACGCGCTGCAGAACCGCCCGTGCCGAGACGGCATCCGGTGGCGAAACAATGGCGCCAAGGGCGAAACAGGCGGCCCAGGGCAGCGCCGGGACCAGCCAGTGGACGACAAGTCCCACCACCAGGGTGGTGAAGACGACCGCGCCGATGGCCAGCGACAGAATGCCGGCGCTGTGGCGGCGGAAGGCGGCAAGCGCGGTATAATAGGCCCCGTCCATCAGGAGCGGCGGCAGGAAAAGCACGAGAACCAGCTCGGGATCCAGCTCGATCACCGGCAGTCCGGGAAGGAAGGCCAGGGCCCCGCCGCCGACGAGAAGGGCGACAGATGGCGGAAGCTTGGCGCGTTCGGCAAACCAGTGCAGGGCGAGGATCGCGAGAAGCAGGGTAAAAACCAGTTCGAACGTTTCGGCCGGATGCATCTCTCTCTCCCCAAGGTGCCAATCTCTCTGATGGCGGATACCTCCAGAGTATAGGGCCAGTCGCCCAAAATTTGTGGTGTATAACAGATCAATGGATGTGCATTGCTGCTCCTGCACCCTTAGGTATTCGAACAGCTGCTTAAGGCAGTTACTCTGAGCATTTGCGACATAGCAAGAAAGGCCGCCTGATCCCAACGCTGCTGATGAACCGATCATATGGTTCGTCGCGGGCATGCAGACCAAAAGATAGGATGGGTCGCGATAGCGGGCCACACCTGATCAAGTTCCCGCTGCCTCAGGCGGGTTGGATGCCGGCTGACGTCCTGATCGATGGGCCGTCAGCCTTGTGTTGTGCAGTCGAGGGATCAGCGGGCGATGAAGCCGCCGTTGATGAAGAGGGTCTGCGCGGTGACCCAACTGCCGCCCGGGCTGACCAGGAACTCGATCAGCGGCGTGATCTCGTCGATTTCGCCGAGCCGGTTCTGCGGGCTCATGCCGGAGAGGAAGGCCTTCGATTCCGCGCTTTCCACCGGGTAGAAGAAGGAGGTGTTGAGCGGGCCGGGTGCTACGGTGTTGACGGTGACGCCCCGGTGGCCGATCTCCTTGGCAAGCGCGCGCGTGAAGTGTTCGAGCGGCGCCTTGGAGCCCGCATAGATCGCGTATAGCCCGGTCGTTGCCGCCTGCAGCGTCGTGCCGATGTTGATGATACGGCCGTTGTCGGCGATCCTTTTTGCGGCTTCCTGCATGCAGAAGAACGCCGCCTTGCTGTTGATTGCGAAGCTCTGGTCGAAGTCGGCCTCGGTGATCTCGACAAATGGCTTCTTGACCACCTTGCCGAACGTGTTCACCACGATGTCGAGCTGGCCGAACGACTTGTCGACCGCGTCGAACAATCTCGCGACATCGGCGACCTGGGTCAGGTCGGCGCTGAACAGGAGGGGTTCGGCACCGTGATGCTTGATCTCGGCGGCAGTTTCTTCCGCTTCGCCGCGGGAGGCCTCGCCGTGATAGTGGACGGCCACGCCGCGGCAGCCGTTGCGCGCCAGCATGACGGCATAGGCCCGACCCTGGTTGCGCGTTGCACCCATCACCACTGCAACCTGGCCGTCGTTATTTTTGATCATGTCGCTGGTCGTCATTGTCTTTCTCCTTGTTGATGATCAAGGAATAGGCGACATGGAGGGGGTGCGGCTTTCAGGATACGCGCATCGTTGTTAGTAAATGCGCACGCTGGACGGGAAACAGCCATGTCAGATGCCATTCCGCCCGAAGCACCGCATGTCGCCACTGCCGACACGCCGGTGCCGAACTGGGGTCGGCTCGTCCGGTCCGATTTCGGGACGGCGGCGTGGAACCGGCGGAACGCAGGCGAGATCAGCCAGTCGATCCCCCATCATCTCGTGCTCTTGTCGTTCAAGCCCTTCAGCAACCGCGAGTCACGCCTTGGCGGGACGCGGATCCGCACCGCCTCGGCTGCGAGCGGATGCTGTGAAATCGTTCCGGCAGGCGCAGATTACTGGGCGCGCTGGCATGAGCCCAAGGAAGTGGCGGCATTCTCGCTGTCGCAACCATGGCTCGACGGTCTCGCCCAGTCCGACCTCAACCTGCCGGCCGCAACCGTCGTCGCGGATGCCTTGCCGGTCGTCGACCGCCGCGTCGGACTGCTGGGCGGCATGCTGCGTGAAGAGCTGCGTTCAGGCACGCATGGCACGATGGCCGGCCTCGAGCTTGATTCGCTCCTCAACCTGCTTGGCATCCACCTCATCCGGCAATATGGCGTAGCCCGGCCCCAGAAGGATCTGGGTGGGCTGTCTGACCGGCAGTTCCGGCAGGTGCGCGATCACATGCAGGCGCATATGACACTCGGTGTCAGGCTCGAGGACCTGGCCTCGCTGGTCGGGCTTTCGTCGAGCCAGCTGCTTCGCTCGTTCAGGCGTCGAACGGGAACAAGCCCGCACCAGTACTTCACCCGACTTCGCCTCGACGAGGCCCGTGCACTGATCGTCAACGGACCGCTGCCCCTGGCAGAGATCGCACTTACCTGCGGCTTCTCCAGCCAAAGCCACCTGACGGCCATCATGCGCCGGGAAGACGGCCTCACCCCCGGCGCGCTGCGGGTGTGATGATGTCCGGATCATTGAGGTTTCCGACGGTCTCATGCTTTGCAATTCAGCCGGTGAACGGCCGAAGTTCGCGGCGCAGGTTCTAACGATCTCGGTCAAGCCAGCGGGACGATCGTGTTGATCGGCTCCAGCGCGGGCGACATCGGGACCAAAGGATATGGCGTTTACGGAGCCACAACGACTGATGTGCGCTCCTTCACCCGCACCTGGGCCAACGGGTTTGCTCCGAAAGGCATCCGTGTCAACGTCGTAAGCTGTGGCCCAAACGATACGGCCTTGATGGCCGCAGCCCCGCAAGAGGTCCGGGATGAGCTTCTCCGGTATGATCCCGCTAGGGCGCATGGGCCGGCCAGACGACGCTGCCCATGCCGTCCTACCGGGAGCGTGGATCAAGCGCGTCGCGCAGACCGTCGCCGAGCAGGTTGAACGACAGTACGGTCATGAAGATTGCCATGCCCGGCCATAGCGCCATCCAGGGAGCGTTGCTCATAAACCGCTGGGCGGAATTGAGCATGGAGCCCCAGGATGGTGCCGGCGGCTGCAGTCCGAGGCCAAGGAAGGACATGCTGGCTTCGGCGATAATCGCGGATGCGATCGTCAGGGTCGCCTGTACCATCAACTGGGGAAGAATATTCGGCAGGATATGGCGAACCGCGATCCGCCAACGTGGATTGCCCACGGCACTTGCCGCTTCGATATACTCTTCGGCCCGGATCGAAAGAACCTGACCCCGGGTCAGTCGGATAAAGAGCGGCATGGCGGTGATGCCGATTGCGAGCATCGCATTCGTCAGGCTTGGACCGAGAAAAGCGGCCAGCGCGATTGCAAGGATCAGGAACGGACAGGCGAGCATGGCATCCGTAAACCGGCTGATAAAGCCATCGACCACGCCGCCGAGAAAACCTGCCGCAAGCCCGAGGGGCACGCCGATTGCCATCGCGATCCCGACCGATGTAAGGCCTGCCAGCAACGAAGCGCGGGTGCCCCAGATGATGCGGGAAAGTATGTCGCGGCCAGCCTCGTCCGTGCCGAACAGATGCGCCATTGACGGTGCCTTGCGAACCGCCGTCCAGCTCTGGGCTGCCGGGTCGTAGGGTGCAAGCAGGGGGGCAAGAATGGCGACGAACACCACGAACAGCACCACGAACAGGCCGACGAGCGCACTCTTGCGCTTCGACAGGCGTCGCCACAGGCGACCATGGAAAAAGTTCGTGACGGGGCTGATCTTGGGGGAGACAGCAGGTTTGGTCGTTGCGATCGTTGGCACGGTCAGCCTCTCAGTCTCGGGTTAACAAGGATATACCCGATGTCGGCCAGCAGGTTGAGGGTGATGTAGAACAGCGAGGTGACAAGCACCACGCCTTGGACCACAGGATAATCGCGCGTGAAGACCGCATCGACGATCAGCTTCCCGAAGCCGGGGATCGTAAAGATCTGTTCCGTCAGCACGGCGCCGGATAGCAGGGCGCCGAACTCCAGCGCACCGAGCGTGATGATAGGCGTCAGCGCGTTACGCATTGCGTGCTTAAATACGACGACCCACTCGCTTAGACCTTTGGCCCGGGCGGTGCGGACATAGTCGCTTTCCAGCGCTTGCAGCATGGCGCCGCGGGTATGGCGCATGATGACGCCGGCAATCCCGGTGCCCAGAACGAAGGCGGGCATGATCGTCGTCATAAGGTTCATCTTCAGGTCTTCCCACGGGCTGACGAAGCCGGAGGCGGGAAGCCAGCCAAGGTACACCGAGAAGAACATGATCAGCATGATGCCAAGCCAGAAATTCGGCAGCGAGATGCCGGCCAGCGAGACGACATTGGTGGCGTAATCGACCGGAGTGTTCTGGCGCAGCGCCGAAATTACACCTCCGGTAATGCCAAACACCAAAGCAAGGACAATTCCCATCACGGCGAGCTGCAGTGTCACGGGCAGCTTCAAAAGGATAAGTTCGAGAACCGGGCGATTGTGGCGCATGGATTGCCCAAGGTCGCCGGTCAGGACGCCCTTCACCCAGTAGAGATATTGCACGAGCAAGGGCTGATCGAGATGATACTGGGCGCGGATTGCGGCTAGCGTCGCTTCGTCCGGACTTTCACCCGCAAGCACAAGCGCCGGGTCACCAGGAAGCAGATGCTGGAGCGAGAAGATGATCAGCGACAGCAAGACGATGGTCGGAATGAGCTGCAGCAGACGACGTGCAAGAAGCGAGGTCAAGGAATTAGCCTCCGGTCACGGTTGAGGAGGGCGTGGGCGTCATCCGGGCTGCCGCCATCGCTTCGAAGGCCGCAAACAGCTTTTCCAGCTTCGGATCGCGAGGTTCGCGGGTGATCTCGGCCGTATCGAGTTCGGGTAGCTCTCGCCAGAACGCACAGGCATTCGCATGGCCGCTTGCCTCAACATCGAGCGCCATGCTGACCGCCGTGCATTCGGGTCGCGCGTGGGGACATCGCGTATGCAGCCTGCAACCTTGCGGAGGCGACATCGGGCTTGGCAGATCGCCATGCAGGCGCGCTTCCTTCGAACGCTGCTGGCTGGGCGGGGCGGCGACCGGAATGGCAGACAGCAACGCCCGGGTATAGGGATGGCGCGGGGTCGCGAAGATTTCGTCCGACGTCCCGATCTCGACGATCTTGCCGAGATACATGACCGCAACGCGGTCGGCGATGTGTTTCACGACGCTCAGATCGTGCGAAATGAAGATGAACGCCAGACCCAATCGGTTCTGCAGGCTCTTCAGAAGGTTCAGGACCTGCGCCTGGATCGACACGTCGAGGGCAGACACGGCCTCGTCGCAGATGATTGCCTTCGGTTCGGAGGCAAGCGCACGCGCAATCACCACGCGCTGACGCTGGCCGCCGGAGAATTCATGAGGATATCGGCTGGCCTGCTCTGGACGAAGGCCGACCATTTCGAGCAGTTCCGCAACGCGTCGAGCGCGCTCGTTTGGCGGCACGATATCGTGCAGCATCAGCGGTTCGCCGATTGTCTGGGCAATCGTCATGCGCGGATTGAGCGAAGCGTAAGGGTCCTGGAAGATCAACTGCACATGCCGGCGCTGGCGGCGCATCGCCGCATGGCTGATGTTGGTGATATCCTGACCATCGATCAGGACCTGACCGTCGGTCGGCTGGATGAGGCGCATCAACAACCGGCCGAGCGTCGACTTCCCGCAACCGGATTCGCCGACGATTGCCAGCGTCTCGCCGGGCATCAGGGACAACGACACGTCGTCGACAGCGCCGACGGACGCCAAGGGCCGGCCGAAGACGCTGCGCTTGACGATGAAATTCTTGCCAAGGTGACGCGCCTCGATGATCGGCGTCTTGGCTTTCAAGAGGGCTTCACTCATGGGACGAGGTCCTGCAATGGCGCACGCCAGCAGCGGCTGAGGTGACCTGGGGATATTTCCATCAGGGTGGGCATCTCGGCGCATTTGTCGATGCTGAACGGACATCGCGCCCGAAACCGGCAGCCGGACGGTGGGTTGGCCATGTCCGGGACCGTGCCGGTGATGGCGACAAGCTGTTCTCGCTTCTCGTCCAGGCGCGGCAACGAACCGAGAAGACCAACGGTGTAAGGATGCTGGGGAAAGGTGAAGAGGTCTTCGACCGAGCATTGCTCGACAACCTGACCCGCGTACATGACGATCACGTCATCGCAGGATTCCGCGACAACGCCAAGATCATGGGTGATGAGAACGATGGCAGTTCCGGTCTTCTGCCGCAGTTCCCCCATCAGTTCGAGGACCTGGGCCTGGATTGTCACGTCCAGCGCCGTCGTGGGTTCGTCGGCGATCAACAGTTCCGGCTCGCAGGCAAGCGCCATGGCAATCATCACGCGCTGGCGCATGCCACCGGAGAGATTGTGCGGATACTGGCGGTAACGCGTTTCCGGTGATGGGATACGCACCAGCTTCAGCATGGCGATGCCGCGCTCTGTCGCCTCTTTCTTCGAAATCTGTCGGTGACGCAGGATGACTTCGTTGATTTGCTCGCCGACCGTATAGGACGGATTGAGAGAGGTCATAGGCTCCTGGAAGATCATTCCCATCCGGTTGCCGCGCAGGCTGCGCATACCGCTCGTCGTTTCCTCGAGCAACTCGCGACCGGCGAAATTGATGCTGCCGGACACGCGTGCTGTGTGTTCGGGGAGGAGGCGCATGACGGCCAGGGAGGTCACGCTCTTGCCGCTGCCGGACTCGCCCACGATCGCGAGCGTGCGCCCTTTTCGAACGTCAAAACTCACGCCGTCGACGGCAGTGACGGTACGCGTGTCGTCTTCAAAGACGACACGCAGATCATCGACCCGCAGCACCAAGGCCGCGTGGTCGTCAGCCCGATCCGATCGGGCTGACTTGTCTTGGATGAGATCAGATGAGGTGCTCATTACAGCCTTAAGCCATCAATTCTTCCGGCTCACACCACTCAGGCGGATGATGCCATCCGGAGCGGGCGCAAGGCCGGTGATGTTGGAATTGTGCGCGAAGATCCACTGCGAATGATACATGTAGACAATCGGAAGGTCCTTCTGGAGGATCGCGATTGCCTTGCTGTATTCTGCCTTGCGGGTCTCGACGTCTCCCGATGCGCGGGCTTTCGCCAGGATCGCGTCGAGTTCCTCGTTGCAGTAATGCGCGTCATTGGTCGGAGCACCGCAGGACAGCATCGGCGTGATGTTGAGGTCTGGATCGACGCGTCCGCTCCAGCCGACGAGATGCGATTGGAACTTGCCCTGGCGAGCAACGTCGAGCAGGGTCATCAGCTCAGTCGGCTTGATGGAGACATTGATTCCGACTTCGGCAACCATCGCTTGGATGAGCTGGGCAACCTGCTGACGTTCGGCATCGGTGGGCACCAGAAGTTCAAGATCGACGGATTCGACGCCGGCTTCCTGCATCTTCTTCTTGGCAGCGCTCAGATCCCGCTCCGGAAGCGGGAAATTCTTATCGTAGTATTGGTTTGACGGCGGGAACGGCTGGTTGCCGATGCTCGCCTGACCGTCGAATACGACATCGCTGATGGCCTGGCGGTCGATTGCAAGGCTGAACGCCTCGCGGATTGCTGCCTTCTTGCCGGCATCGAGGTTAGCCCCCTCGCCACCAATGCTGAATGTCACGCCGTAATATCCAAGTCCGACGACCGGCTCCACGGCCAACGATGCATCCGCCTTCACGGCTTCGACTTCGGTCGCAGCGAGCCGTTCGATCAGATCGAGCTGGCCGGAACGAAGGTTGAGCAGCCGCACGTTCGAGTCGGGCATGCCGCGATAAACGAGCCG
>Ga0308159_1005902_pt1 | contig 10018 bp, 8 predicted proteins | sample PhyCR1_FD_201040 | JGI IMG/M metagenome (GOLD analysis project Ga0308159, IMG submission 201040) | Phyllosphere microbial communities from UC Gill Tract Community Farm, Albany, California, United States - DLSLC.R1 | ecosystem: Host-associated > Plants > Phyllosphere > Unclassified | place: USA... | reverse complement strand
GGGTGGCGTTGTTCAAGGAATACGTGGCGGGGAGGCAACTACGGCAGCATGCGATGATCGACTGCCACAGCTTTCCCGGCCACTACGAATAACGGTGTGAAACGCGCAAAGGGTCAGCGCTCTCGTGCCCTTTGCGTTTACTGCAATCCCTTCCCGGCTTAGATGCCCAGGCAGAGGTATTTGATTTCCAGGTAGTCCTCGATCCCGTACTTGGAGCCTTCACGGCCCAGGCCCGAGGCCTTGATGCCGCCGAATGGCGCCACTTCGTTGGAGATCAACCCGGTGTTGACCCCGACCATGCCGTATTCCAAGGCTTCGGCCACACGGAACACACGGCCCAGGTCGCGGGCGTAGAAGTAGGACGCCAGGCCGAACTCGGTGTCGTTGGACATCGCGATCACTTCGGCTTCGTCCTTGAAGCGGAACAGCGGCGCCAGCGGGCCAAAGGTTTCTTCCTTGGCGACGGCGGCGTTTTTCGGCACGTCGACCAGGATGGTCGGCTCGAAGAAGTTGCCTTCGATCAGCGGGCCGGTGGTGGTGCCTTCTTCCAGACCGTTGCCGATCTTCAATTTGGCCACCGCGACTTTCAGTTTTTCCGCAAACGCGTCGTACACCGAATCCTGGATGTACAGGCGGTTGGCGCAGACGCAGGTCTGGCCGTTGTTGCGGTACTTGGAGATGATCGCGCCTTCGACGGCCTTATCCAGGTCCGCGTCGTCGAACACGATAAACGGCGCGTTGCCGCCCAGCTCCAGGGAAACTTTCTTGATGTCCTTGGCGCATTCGGCCATCAACTGGCGACCGATTTCGGTGGAGCCGGTGAAGGACAATTTACGCACGATCGGGTTGCTGGTCAGCTCGCCGCCGATATCGCCGGCACTGCCGGTGACCACGCTCAGCACGCCTTTCGGGATACCGGCACGGTGCGCCAGCTCCACCAGGGCCAGGGCCGAGAACGGCGTTTGCGAAGCCGGCTTGATCACCATGGTGCAACCGGCGGCCAAGGCCGGGCCGGCTTTACGGGTGATCATCGCGGCCGGGAAGTTCCACGGCGTGATGGCGGCGGTCACGCCGATAGGCTGCTTGATCACGATCAGGCGCTTGTCGGGCTGGTGGCCGGGGATCACGTCGCCATAGATGCGCTTGGCTTCTTCGGCGAACCACTCGATAAAGGACGCGGCGTAGACGATTTCGCCCTTGGCTTCGGCCAATGGCTTGCCTTGTTCCAGGGTCATCAGGCGACCGAGGTCGTCCTGGTTTTCGATCAGCAGCTCAAACCAACGGCGCAGCTTGTTGGCGCGCTCCTTGGCGGTCAGCGCACGCCAGGCCGGCAGCGCCTTGTCGGCAGCTTCGATGGCGCGGCGGGTTTCCGCAGCGCCCATCTTTGGCACGGTGCCGATAATCTCGCCCGTGGCCGGGTTGTTGACCTTGATGGTCTGACCGTTGTCCGCATCCACCCAAGCGCCATCGATAAAGGCCTGCTGGCGGAACAACTGGGAATCTTTGAGCTGCATGTCGGCTTTCCTTAACAGCACCGCGCGCACGCGGAGCGAATTAGAGTTGTTGAAAGGCGCCTTGTGGGCTGCCGTCAGGGAAATCAGCCCCCGCGCGCGCGATCAGTGAATAGCGCACGAGAGACAGAGCGTTTGAAATCTCAAACGAATCCTAGGATCAATGGGGGTACAGGGCAATAGTCTGTTCGAAAAAAAGAACGAAAACGGCGCATTTGCCGGATTTTTCTGATCAGCGTGATTCGAGCCCGTTCCGCCGTGTTGACCAACGGTGCCCGACGCAGGGCCTCTGCGGGGCAAATGCCTACGCTTGAACGGCCAAAGACCGGCATGGACGCCCAAGGTCGACATGGGTATGATGTCGCCCGCACAAGCATCCGTAGCTCAGCTGGATAGAGTACTGCCCTCCGAAGGCAGGGGTCGTGGGTTCGAATCCCGCCGGGTGCACCAGATATAGATGAAAAGCCCCAGGTCGAAAGGCCTGGGGCTTTTTTGTAGACTGTCGATCAGCCCGATCACTGAGTTCTCACATGAGCGACAGCAGCCAGAACCAACACCCTCCAGCCCCACTAGGTGAAATACTGCTGTTCCAGAGCGGTGACGGTTCAGTTCGCCTGGAGTGTCGTTTTGACAGCGATACCCTGTGGCTATCGCAGGCCATGATTTGTGAGTTGTATGGCAAGGCGAAAGCGACTATCAGCGAACATATCAGCCACATCTTTGCAGAGGGCGAATTGGCTGAAAATTCAGTTGTTCGGTTTTACCGAACAACTGCCGCCGACGATAAGCCCTACAACGTCAGACACTTCAGCCTACCGCTGATTCTGGCCGTCGGTTATCGAGTACGTTCCAAGCGAGGTACGCAGTTCCGCCAATGGGCTACGCAGATATTGCAGGAGTTCTTGGTCAAAGGCTTCGTCATGGATGATGAACGGCTGAAGAACCCTCCAGTGGGTCGTTCATTGGCTCCTGACTACTTTGACGAATTGCTTGAACGCATTCGCGATATCCGCGCCAGCGAGCGGCGGGTTTACCTGCGAGTTCGGGAAATTTTCGCGATGGCTGCGGACTACGTGCCGTCGAATAGTGAAACGACCGCTTTCTTTCAAATCATTCAAAACAAACTGCACTTCGCGAGCACCGGCCTTACCGCTGCCGAACTAATTGCCCAACGTGTCGACTCGACACAACCAAATATGGGCCTCACCAGCTTCAAAGGTGATGAGGTACGCAAAAGCGATGTCACGATCGCCAAAAACTATCTGCGTGCAGACGAAATTTCCGCATTGAATCGCATTGTCACCATGTGGCTGGACTTCGCAGAAGACCAAGCGTTGAGGCGCAAGCAAATCTTCCTACGGGACTGGCAGGAAAAACTGGATCAGTTCCTAGCCTTCAATGACCGTGAGGTTTTGCAGGATTCTGGACAGGTCAGCAAGCACGTGGCTGACGACAAAGCGAAAGCGGAGTACGAACGTTACAATCAGCAACGCAGGGTATTGAAAGAAGCCAAGGGAGAATCCTTAAGCATTGAGGCACTGCGGGCGATCTCACAGAAGACAAATCAGTGAAGCCGTTCGTATGGCTCATAGGCCTCAAGTCAAAAGACCTCGGAATTTTTGTGGGGCGGCATCGACGCCCAAATGCTGAGCAACCTCGATAACCCCCTGCCCCCCGGAGACTCACGGATGAGCACTTCCAACCCACCCATCACCCTTGCCAAGGGCGCCGCCAGTGCGACGCTGATCGGGGTGATTGCCGTGTTTTTGTGGGCGTGCCTGGCGCTTCTGACCACCTTGACCGCCGGCATCCCGGCCTTTCAGTTGCTGGCTTCGAGCTTCGCGGTCGCGTTCGTGGCCAGCCTGTGCGTGCTGGGGCTGCGTGGCGCTGCGGGGTTCAGCAGCTGGCGCCAGCCCTGGCCGGTGTGGGCAACAGGTTTTGCCGGGATCTTTGTCTATCACGCGTTGTATTTCTTTGCCCTGAAGGCCGCGCCTGCGGCTGAAGCCAGCCTGATTGCCTATCTGTGGCCACTGCTGATCGTGCTGCTGTCGAGCCTTGCCACCGGCGAGTCGCTGCGCAAGCGCCAGCTGCTGGGCGCCTTGCTCGGCCTGGCGGGGACGGCCTTCATCATGCAGCTGCGGGCCCGGAGTGACAGTGCGTCGATGCCGGTGATCGGTTACGCCGCCGCCTTTGCGTGTGCCTGGGTCTGGGCGATCTATTCGGTGTTCAACCGGCGGTTCAGCCATGTTCCGAGCAGCATCATCGGGGGGATCTGCGGGCTGGTGGCAGTGGCCGGGGGGCTCTGTCACCTGGCTTTCGAAACCACGGTGCGGCCTGAGCCGGGCCAGTGGGCGGCGATCATTGCCCTGGGGCTGGGACCTGTGGGCCTGGCTTTTTTCGCCTGGGACCACGCGACCAAGCACGGAAACCTATCGATGCTGGGCGCCCTGTCTTACCTGGCGCCGCTGTTCTCCACGCTGCTGTTGATTGCCGTGGGGCAAAGCGATGCCAAGCCGATCCTGATGATTCCCGCGGTGTTGATCATTACGGGGGCGGTCATCGCCACTTCACGCTCACGCACGACCTCACGGTGATCTCGACGGGCCGAGTTTTTCAGTCGCGCCCACACGTCCCCCACTCCCCTCCTCTGTCTTGCTTGGGGAGTCGGGAGCGGGGCAAAGACTGCGGCGGTCAGCGTGCGCGTCAGACCCTGGCAGGCGACACAATGATCTTCACATTGTGTTCCTTGTTTTTAACCAGTTCCTCGAAGCCCTGGCCCACGATCTCCTCCAGCTGAATGCGCCCCGTCACCAGTGGCGAGATGTCCAGCCGCCCATCCGCGATAAACGCGATCACGTCGGCGAACTCCCCGTTGTAGGCCAGCGCGCCGAGTACCTGTTTTTCCGTGGCCACCAGCTCGAAGAAGTTGAATTCACTGGGTTCTTCGAAGATGCCCACCAGTACGCACTTGCCGGCCTTGCGGATCAGGTCGATGGCAAGTTTGGCCGTGTGTTTGTTGCCGATGCATTCGAAACTGACGTCCGCGCCGAGCCCGCCGGTCAGGCGGCGGACCTCGGCCAGGGCGTCGCATTCATTCGGATCGAGCACGTGGGTCGCCCCCACTTCCCGGGCCTTGGCCTTGCGCGCGCCGGACATTTCCAGCGCGATCACCTGGGCCGCGCCCGCCGCCTTGGCACACATGATGGTGCACAGGCCGATGGTGCCGGCGCCGACCACCACGACGTTTTGCCCGAGCAGGCTTCCGGCTTTTTTCACCGCGTGCATGCCGACGGCCAGAGGCTCGATCAGCGCCCCGGCTTCAGCAGGGAAGTTCGCCGGTAGCTTGTACAGCAGGTTGGCGGGCACGTTGACCAGTTCGGCGAAGGCGCCGTTGTTCATCAGGCCGGTGAAGGCCAGGTTCTCGCAAATGTTGTAGAGCCCGTGGGTGCAGTAGTAGCAGGTGCCGCAATGCTGGCAGGCGTCGGCCGCCACCGGCTCGCCGACGCTGAAGCCCTGTACGCCGGCACCGAGTTCGACGATCTCGCCACAAAACTCATGACCGAGAATGCACTGGCCCTTGATCCCGGTCAGCGGGTGCGGGGCGTCGACCGGAATGAACACCGGGCCGGCCACGTACTCATGCAGATCGGACCCGCAAATGCCGCACCATTGCACGCGGATCTGCACCCAACCGGCAGGCGGCGAAACGGGCAGCGGCACGTCTTCGACGCGGATGTCGTTGCGACCGTGCCAGACAGCGGCACGCATGCTGCGTTGCGAGTTGCTCGATAGGCTCATAGCGAAGTCTCCTTGAAACGGTTGGCACTGGCGCGCCGGGTGGGTTGCAAGGGGCTAGAGCAAGGCCGGTGCCAGTTGCGCAAAAACGTCTGGACGCCCCTCTCCTAGAGCCGCCGAATGAACACCCAAGGGTGGCCGGCATCGAGGTCAAACGAGACGCGCCATGCCAGATCGCACGCGGTAGCGACGAGACCGTGAGACGTTGCGTCTCACCGCAAGCGTTGATGCCAGGGGCGTGCCTGATACACCTCAGTCGTCTTCAATAGGGGCGCTTCGCACCCCAGCGCGGGGCAAGCCCGCTCACCACAGCAAGCCCGATCACCACAATAAGCTTGCGCAGGCTCACCCGATAACCCATTCGAGATTGCACCTCCACGCCCCACGTGATCGAGGACTACTCGTAACTTGTGGTGAGCGGGCTTGCCCCGCGCTGGGGTGCGGAGCAGACCCAAAACCAGGCGCTGCGGTTTACCTGACAGAACACAGGGATCCTGATTGGGGCTGCTTCGCAGCCCAGCGCGGGGCAAGCCCGCTCACCACAAGTAGGGTGTTCGCCCTTAACTGACGGACTCGCCGCCAACCAAGGGTGCTCAGCGGCCCAAGCCCCCTGTATGACGTTTTGTCGGCCGATCTGTATCTAACGCGCGCCCTGCTCCCGCCCTACCATCAGGTGCATCCAACCTGCGCAACGACGCGCTCAACCTACAGGAGTTAACCCATGCCCGAACTGTCGAGCCTGCTGGCGTATGGTCTGATTTCCCTTGGCATGGTGCTGACGCCCGGGCCGAACATGATCTACCTGATTTCGCGCTCGATCTGCCAGGGGCCGCTGGCCGGGTTGATTTCACTGGGCGGCGTGGCGCTGGGTTTCGTCGTGTATATGCTGTGTGCGGCGCTGGGGATTACCGCGTTGCTGATGGCAGTGCCGTATGCGTATGACGCACTCCGGCTCGGCGGTGCGCTTTACCTGTTGTACCTGGCCTGGCAAGCGGTCAAGCCCGGCGGGCGCTCGGCGTTTCATGTGCGCGACTTGCCCAGGGACGGCCCACGCAAGCTGTTCATGATGGGCTTTGTGACCAACCTGTTGAATCCGAAAGTCGCGGTGATGTATCTGTCATTGCTGCCCCAATTCATCTCCCCCACTGGCCACGGCAGCGTGCTGACACAATCCATCGTGCTGGGGTTTACCCAGATCATGATCAGTGTGAGCGTGAATGCGGTGATCGCCATCATGGCCGGTTCCATCGCGACCTTCCTGGCGGCCAAGCCGGTTTGGCAACTGGTGCAGCGCTGGCTGATGGGGACGGTGCTGGCTGGCCTGGCGGTGCGCATGGTTTTTGATGCGCGGCGTTGAAGACGGGCCTTGAGGGCACTGTGGTGAGCGGGCTTGCCCCGCGTTGGGCTGTGCAGCAGCCCCAAAACCAGACGCTGTGCGCTATCGGGTATACCGCATTTGTCTTCATTGGGGGTGCTTCGCACCCCAGCGCGGGGCAAGCCCGCTCACCACAGATTACCGGTGGCCCATTCTTTCTTGGTCAATGCTTGCGCAGCGCCTCCAGCCGTGCGGGCAGGTCTTCCTCGGGAAAGCGCGCGTGCAACGCCAGCAATTTTTCATCCGCGGCTTTGCTTTCACCCGCTTCACGCAAGCGCACGATCGACTGTAACTCTTGCTCCAGCGACGGCAACGCTGACGGTGCGCGCTTGCTGAGCCTGGCGCTCGATTCATCTGCCAGCGCACCTGCCATCTCAGCCTGAACCGGCGCACGTTCAGCCTTGGGCGCGGCGGCGATGCGCGCCATCGGCGCCGGTGCGGACAACGCTTGCGGTGCCGGGCGGGCGGTTTCCTCGTGCAGGGCGGAGAAGGTCGCCGTGGAGATTTCAGGTTGCGGCACGGGCGAGCGCGTGACCACGCCGATCATCAGCGCCAAGCCGGCCACGGTGGCGAATGCCATTTGCCAGCGCGGGCGTTGGCAGGCGTGCAGCCAGCGTTGCCACAGGCTCGGTGGCGGTGCCGGGGCTTCGCGGCGGGCGGCGTCGAGGATGAAGGCGTCGAGGGACGCGGGCGGCTCGCCGCTGCTGTGTTGACGGTAGTGCTGGATCAGCACGTCGTCGGTGTCGGGCGTATGTCGGGAGTCGGTCATGCAAGTATCTCCTCGGCCAGCAGGCGGCGCAGTTTCTGCTGGGCGTAACGCAGGCGGCTTTTGACGGTTTCCAGCGGGGCTTGGGTGAGGGCGGCGATTTGCGGCACGTCGAGGTCGCCGTGCAGGCGCAGCAGGAAGACTTCGCGCTGGTCTTCAGGCAAGTCTTGCAGGGCAGCGTCGAGGCGCGCCTGGTCGCGGCTCAGGCTCAGCTGTTGCTCGGGGCCGGCGCTGTCGTCGGCCTGGGCGTGCAGTTGCTCATCGTAGCTGTCGTGCAAGGGGTTATGGATGCCGTGCTTGCGCCAGTGGTCGATCAGGCGGTTGCGGGCGATCTGGAACAGCCATGTACGAAAACTCGCCCGGCCTTGTGGCTGGGTGTTGCTGCGGATCAGGCTGAGCCAGGTGTCCTGGTAGATTTCCTCGGCCAGTTCGGCCTTGTTGCTCAGGGACACGAGGAAGCGGTAGAGGCCTTGGCGATGCCGCGCGTACAAGGCTTCGAACGCGGCGGCGTCACCGGCGCGGTAACGGGCCAGCAGCGATTCGTCGCTGGATGGATCATCTGGAACAGCCATGCAGGGGGCGAACTCCTTTTATAAATTTAACGCTGTTCAAGTGTGGGAGGGGCAAGCCCCCTCCCACATTTGATCAGTGTCCTGTTTGAGATCAGGGTTTCAGGCTTTGGGCCAGTTCCACCAGTTGCACGAACTCGTTGCGCAGACCAAAGGGGTCATCGCCCCGGGCCGAGCGGGCCAGTGCGGCGGTGTCCTTCAAACTCATGCTGCCAGTGTAGCGGCCATCGCCCTTGAGCTGTTGGGCGAAGGCGGCCACCGCCGCCGAGAAGCGCAGGTCGTCGCTGGCCTGGGTGGTTTCGTGGCGGATGGGCCGTTCGATCAAGCGGCTATCACCGCCCGTAGCGGGCTTGTAGCGCACGCGCAGCATCGCCAGTTCATCGGATTTACCTTCGGCCGCAGGCGCAGTGGCGTAGCGCAATGGCTCCAACCAGCCCTTCTGGCCCTTCGGCACAATTTCATACAGCGCGGTCACGGTATGCCCTGCGCCGATCTCACCGGCATCGACTTTGTCGTTGTTGAAATCCTCACGCTTGAGGGCGCGATTTTCATAGCCCAGCAGTCGATACTCGCTGACCTGTGCCGGGTTGAATTCCACCTGCACTTTCACATCCCGCGCGACCACCGCCAGGGTTGAACTGAGCTGGTCCACCAGCACCTTGCGGGCTTCGCGCAGGTTGTCGATATAGGCGTAATTGCCATCGCCGGCATCCGCCAGTTGCTCCATCAGGTGCTCGTTGTAGTTATCCACACCGAAGCCGAGGGTGGTCAGGGACACCCCGCTTTTACGCTGCCGGGCGGCCATTTGCTTGAGGCTGTCGAAGTCGCTGACGCCCACATTGAAGTCACCGTCGGTGGCCAGCAGGATGCGGTTGATGCCCTTGTCGATAAAGCCTTCGCGGGCCATCTGGTAGGCCAGTTCGATACCGGATGCGCCTGCCGTGGAACCGCCGGCGGTGAGTTGATCGATGGCATTGCGAATCCTGGCCTTGTCGCGACCCGACGTAGGCTTGAGCACCACGCGGGACTCACCGGCATACACCACCAATGAAACCCGGTCCTGATCACGCAACTGGTCCACGAGCAATTTCAGGGTGCTTTGCACCAGCGGCAAGCCTTCGCGGCGGTCCATGGAGCCGGACACATCCACCAGGAACACCAGGTTGGCCGGCGCCAGGTCCGCCACGGCGCGGTCGGACGCCTTGAGGCCGATGCGCAACAGTTGGGTATGCGGGTTCCACGGCGTGGCGGCGACTTCGGTGGTCACGCCAAACGGTGAACCGTCAGTGGGCAAGGCGTAGTTGTAGGGGAAGTAGTTGACCATTTCCTCCAGTCGCACAGCGCCTTCGGGCGGCAGGCTGCCTTGGTTGAGGAAGCGTCTGACGTTGGCGTAGCTGCCTGTGTCGACATCCACACTGAAGGTGGACACCGGCGTCTCGGCCACGCGATGCACCGGGTTGTCCGGCAGGTTGGCGTATTGCTCGCGGGGTTCGCTGCGGTAGTCCATCGCCGCTGATTCCTGCATGCGCATTGGCGCGGGCATTGCCATGCGCTTGACCAAGGCGCCCTGGGGCGACGCGCGTTGCAACTCGGCAACGGGCTCGGCCGGTTTGGCCAACTCAGGGGACGAAGACAGCCCACACCCGGCCAGCGCCACCACCAGGGTGACGGCAAAGCCTTGGGCAGCAGGACGCAGGAAGAGCAGAGGACGGGACATGGGCTGAACCTCGTGAATGAATGATCCGTTCACAAGGTCAGACGCAAGGTGCGGGATGTTCGGGTTAACCCTGGTTCGAATAACACCACAGTCCAACTGTGGGAGGGGGCTTGCCCCCGATGGCGGTGGGTCAGTCAAACATGTACTGACTGATCTATCGCTATCGGGGTGTAGAACCGTAGACATCGTTTACATCTGAAACCGGGGACATCGTTTACACATTTGAGGCCTGGACGCGGGTCATACCTCGTCCAAGCCTCCCCAAGGGATAATCACACAGGTACA
>Ga0308159_1005901_pt1 | contig 10019 bp, 18 predicted proteins | sample PhyCR1_FD_201040 | JGI IMG/M metagenome (GOLD analysis project Ga0308159, IMG submission 201040) | Phyllosphere microbial communities from UC Gill Tract Community Farm, Albany, California, United States - DLSLC.R1 | ecosystem: Host-associated > Plants > Phyllosphere > Unclassified | place: USA... | reverse complement strand
CCCCCGCGGCCCATAACCCCCGTCGCCCACAACCTCCGTCGCCCCCGCGCAGGCGGGGGCCCCGCTCCTCTCCCGCCGGAAAAAAAGCGGGGCCCCCGCATTCGCGAGGGCGACGGGGGATAGGATCGCGTACCCACCCATCGCTTATCATGCCGCAGCGCCTGCAAAAACCCGCCCGTTTGCAAGCGGTTACGCTGCCCCCGCGCGCCGAGCTTGCAAATTTACGACAAATTCGCCATCATGTTGCAATGCACAATCAAGATCTCCGCGCTATACAGGGCCTCGCGGCATGAGCGAAACTCGATTCAGGATGATGGAAGCCATCGCCCGCAAGCGCGCGGTAGAGGCACGCTACAACGGCACCGTGATCAAGCTGGCGCCTCATCTGCTGTTCGAGCGGCACGGAGACCTGTTCGTCAGCGCCCTGAACATGAGCAAGACCTGGCGCAGCGACGAGGAACGCCGGCTGGGCCAGTTCAAGCTCGTGGGCCTCGCCGACGCGGAGCTGCTCGACGAGGAATTCGACGCCCTGCCCTCGTTCATGCCCGAAGCCCCGCGCGCCGACGACAAGCTGATCCTCGCGATCTGACGCCGCGCGGCGTCACAGCAGCGGGCTGAGCAGCCGCACCAGGTTCTCCGCCAGCCTGACGTAGCCCGCGCGTCCGCGCCACTGTTCCAGCGTCAGCAGGTCGCTGGCGGCGCGGTACCGGGTGTGCACCGCCTCCAGCGCGCCGGTGGCGGAAGCGCCGTAGAGGATCAGGCTGATCTCGGCGTTGAGGACGAACGAGCGCACGTCGGCGTTGCTCGATCCGATCACCGCCAGCCGGTCGTCCACGGCGATGCTCTTGGCGTGGAGCAGGCGCTCGCGGTAGCGGTGGATCTGCACCCCCGCCTTCAGCAGTTCGTCGTAATAGGACCGCTGCGCCAGCCGCACCAGCCGCTGGTCGATCACCCGCGACAGGATGAGATCAACCCGCACCTCGCGCAGGACCGCGTTCTTGAGCGCCGTCAGCAGCGCCTCGTCGGGGACGAGGTAGGGCGAGACGATGGTGATCCGCTCCTGCGCGCCGTGGACCATTTCCACCAGCAGCTGCTCGTAGCCGGGGACGCGGTAGTCCGGCCCGCTCGGCATGGCCTGGAGGACGGTGTCGCCGCAAGGCTGCGGAAACGGCGCCTGCGCGATGCTCTCCTCGGTTTCGAGATACCAGTCGCTGACGAACACCGATTCGAACGCGGCGACCACCCGCCCCTCGACCCGCGCGACCAGTTCGTCGTTGACGACGCCCGGCTTGAAGTCGCGGTCGACGATGTTCTGCGATCCCACGAAGGCGATGCGGCCATCCACCACGCACAGCTTGCGGTGATTGCGCAGGTCGCTTCGCGTGCGGCGCAGCGAGGCGAAGCGGATCGGCAGCGCCAGCCGCGCCTCCACGCCCGCCGCCTCCAGCATCGCCAGGCTGCGGCTGGCCCATGGCCGCGATCCCAGCGCGTCGATCAGCACCCGCACCTTCACGCCCCGGCGCACCGCCCGCTCCAGCGCGCCGGCGATGCGCCGCCCGGTGTCGTCGTCGGCGAAGATGTAGGTGGTCAGGTGGACCTGCGAGGCCGCGCCGTCGATCGCCCGCACCATCGCCTCGATCGCGGCGTCGTAGCCCGTCAGCAGCGCGAAGTCGTTGCCGCCGCATGCGGGCAGCCCGCCCAGGCGGGCCGCGAGCCGGGCCATGCCGTCCGGCTCGGCCTGCTCCTGCGCCAGTTCCCCGGCCACCTTCTCCCGCTCCGGCCGGGTGCGCTCGAACCGCTCGCGCCGCCACTGGGGAAAGGCGGGGCGACCGATCAGCCGGTAGAGGACCAGCGCCGGGACGGGCAGGAAGAACACCAGCAGCAGCCAGCTGCGCGCGGCTTCAGGTGGGCGGCGCAGCGGGATGACGAAGATCATGATGATCCGGATCACCCATTCGAGCGTCAGGTAGGCAAGCGCGAGGTGGCCGGTTTCGAACATCCGTGCAGGCTAGCCCGGGCCGGGGCCGGGCGCGAGGGCGGCGCGGAAATTCATGCCCCGGGTATCTCCCCCGCCGGGCAGCCCGGCCAGGGCGCCGCCGCCGCCGGCCATGTCAGCCGGTACGTGACGAGGAACCCGTCGTGATCCGACAGCACCGGGCCGCCCGCGCCGCCGTCGAACAGCGCCTCGACGCGGATCGGCCGGATCCGCACGACGTCCCCGCCTTCGAAGAACTGCAGGTCCTGCGTGTCCACCCAGGGCTCGTCGCCGTCCCACGACATGCGGATGTCGCACTTGTAGGTGCCGTCGGTGCAGGCCTTGTGAACCAGCGTCATCGGCTGGTAGCGGGTGAAGTTGTCCCATCGCTCCTGCGAGTGGCGCATGTTGAAATCGCCGCCGAACACCATCGGGTAGCGGTCGTCGTGCGTCTCGTCGATGAACTGCGAGGCTTCCAGCGCCTGGCGGTCGTGCGCCTCGAGGTTGCGCCGCGCCGGCACCTTGGAGGCCCCGCGCGAATTCATGTGCGTGTCGTAGAGATCGACCGGCGTGGGCAGGCCGGGGATCGCGATGCGGACCATCAGCATGCCCTTGTTCGCCAGGCAGTCCAGCCCCGCGCAGGACCGCCGCCCGTAAGGCTCCTTGCGCACCTCGACGATCGGATAGACCGACGCGAGCGCCAGCCCGCCGCCGGTCAGGTGCACGCCGATCTCGCCGCGCCGGATGCTGGGCTTTCCGGGCAGCCGCGCGCGCGTGGTCTCGCCCGGCCGGTCCGTCCGCCGGGGCCCGGTGGCGAGCGCCGGATAGCCGCTGGCGAGCACCGCCTTCTTGGCCGGGCCGCTGAACATCTCCTGGAACATCACGATGTCCGGCCCCTGCCCCGCTGCCCGCAGCGCCGCCAGCCGCCGCCCGATCTCCTCCAGCTGCCGGGCGCGGTCGGACCGCGCGGGCCATCCCAGCCCCTCGATGTTGTAAGTGAGGACCGACAAGGTCATGCTGCGAAGGGCGCCTCCGGCCATCGTCGCCGCCCCGGCGGGCACCGCGTCGGCGCAGGCCATCCGCCTGAGCGGCGGCGGCGTGCCGCAGCCCCCCAGCGCCAGCACGCACCCGGCCAGCACGAGCCCCGCGACCGCGCGCGCCCTCACCCCTGCCACGCCAGGCGGACCCCGTCGCGCAGCGGCCGCCCCGCCAGGAAATCGCCGACGCTTTCCAGCGTCATCGCGGCGATAGCGGCCAGCGCCCCTTCGGTCAGGAAGGCCTGGTGCCCCGTCATCAGCACGTTCGGGAACGTGAGCAGGCGCTGCAGCACGTCGTCCTCGATGATCTCGCTCGACAGGTCGTCGAAGAAGATGCCCGCCTCCTGCTCGTAGACATCGAGGGCGACCCCGCCGACCCGCCTGCTCTTGAGCGCCTCGATCAGCGCCGCCGCATCGATCAGCGCGCCCCGGCTGGTATTGACGATCACCAGCCCCGGCTTCGCCTCCGCCAGCACCCGCGCGTCGATCAGGTGGCGCGTCTCGGGGGTGAGCGGGCAGTGCAGCGACACGATCTCGGCCTCGCGCAGGAGCTGTCCACGCGGGACGTACCGCACGCCAAGCTCGACCAGCGCCGGGTCTACGAACGGGTCGCTCGCCAGCACCTCGCACCCGAAGCCCGCACGCAGCGCCCGCGCCACCAGCGCGCCGATCCGCCCGGTTCCGACCACCCCCGCCACGCGCCCGTGAAGCCCGCGCCCGACCAGCCCGTCGAGCGCGAAATTATTCTCCCGCACCCGCGCCCAGGCCCGGTGGATCTTGCGGTCGAGCGACAGCAGCAGGCCGATGGTGAATTCCGAAACCGCATGCGGCGAATAGGCCGGCACCCGGACCACCGCGATCCCCAGTTCCTCCGCCGCGCGCAGATCGACGTTGTTGTACCCCGCGCAGCGCAGCGCGACGACCCTGACGCCCCGCGCGGCAAGCTGTTCGATGACGGGCCGATCCACCAGGTCGTTGACGAAGACGCAGACCGCCTCGCATCCCGCCGCCAGTGCCGCGGTCCGCCCATCGAGAGGCGTGTCGAGAAAGAGAAGGTCGAACCGCCCTTCCGCATTGGCGGCGGTGAGGAACTGCCGATCGTAGAGCCTGGTCCCGAAGATCGCGATACGCATCTGACCAGGCTAGATGCGGGCGCGGTCGAAGTCGACCAAAACGCGCAAATACCCGGCTTTCCCCGTGGATACAGGCACCGCGCCGCGCAGGCGGGGTGATACGACAACGTTCGAGAAATGGCGGAGCGGGAGGCAGCTATATCAAGCATTTATAGGTATGATAAAGAATGATATTTTTTATCGAGCAACGTCCGATACCATGTCTGATACCATGGATTTTATTTTTGCCCCATTCGACGCCCCTCAAGGGATTCGAACCGACGGTAAGATAAGCTCGGGATGCTCCCCCTCCAAGTTCACCCGCATCACCAGCCCCAGCACCGCGCCGGGCAGGTGCGAGCCCTTCACGCGCTCGACTATCGCCCGCACATCGTAGCCCCTATCGATCTTGCTTCCGATCCAGACGGCACGGTCACGCTTCAGGTAGCCGACCTTGACGCCCCGGCAGCTGATGATCGCCACCGCCATGTGATCGTGTTCGTTCTCGGGCTCGCGCACCAGCCGCACGCCCTCGCCCGGCTCACAGCGCGACAGTTCTTCTTGCCGGCTAGTGCCGTCCTCATTGTCGTGCCGCTCGCCGATCGCCGGCAAGCTGAAGTCGTTCCATCCCATCGCCTCGCTCTTGAGAACATAATGAGAACGGATTAAATCTTTGTCACCCGATTCGCATAGAGGAAAATACCGATGGCTGATCTTTCGAAGCAGGACTGGGCCAATCACCGGATCAACGTCAGCGATGCGCCAGCCGCGGCCCTGCCCTTCGGGCGCTGGGTCCTGGAGCAGACCAATAGAGACGGGTTTCTAGGCCAGCTCGCCACCATCGCGAAATCCGATCGCGGCTTCCCCAAGGAGGGAGGTCCAGACGCGGTGCGCAAGCGGCTGGGCGACACCGGCGCGGATCCGGAAATGTTTGACGCCGTCGACGATGCCGAACTTGACTGGTCTAGCTTCTGACCATGACGGTGCGGTATCGTATTGCGGTCTTCCGGCAGGCGCGTTCGCCCTGGCGATCCAGTATCGACGAGACCATTTGCAATAAATTTCATATATATAAATAATGTTTAATATTTTATTGGAGCATTTGCTTAGAGGTTCGTTTAAATAAAATTAAAGCAATAGGTAATAACACATAATTTAGTAAATTATTTAATCCATTGCAGACATCGAAATTATTTCTGATCGGCCTTTGTTGGATATCCTTGAGCGACTTTATGTAGCTCGGGAAAAATAAATGATTGTTCGTAAGGCTCGAATTATCCGGCGGACTCTACCCCTCGCCGCGCTTTCCCTCACTGTAATTTCATTTGCTTCACCATCTTCAGCCCGGTCAATTTCGGCCGAACCTGCAATGCACAATGTGCTTTCTGGCCCTCTGCCCTTCCGACTTGAGCAGCTGAATACCGCGACCAAGACCGGCCTAGCCAGCGTGACATCCGCGCCGGGACCGGCAGCAGACGCTCGCAGTTATGGGCCGGAAGATCCAGAAGGCGCGACTAATGAAATTCCGATGTCAGACTGGGATAGGCGATTGATCGCATCCGGCCAGACCATCCCGAAGCGCGGATGGAGCGGAACTCTCACCGCAATGGAAGTTGGTTTTCAGGCACTTAACATCATAGATATGGCGCAGACCATGAAATGCATGGACATGCCCACTTGCCATGAAACGAACCCTATTCTCGGGCGAAGGCCGAGCAAATTGGCACTTGCCGGTTTTACCGCAGCTACCGGTATCGGGCATTTCTTTGTGGTGAAAGCTCTATCAAAAACTGATCGAGATTTGGCCAAAATTTTTGCGATTACTATATCGGCCGGCTTAGGTATAGTTGTTGTGATGAATTACAGGGAGTTAAAATGATATATAAGTGATTTTTATGATTTTATGATACCAAAATTTTCGCAATATCGAATAGTATTTCTTCTATTTTTGATTTTCCTAGTGGCGATAGATCGATATAGGCCCTCCGTTTATCGACGTTATCGGTCGCGCGTACAATTAAATCTTGTTGTTCAAGGGCTGAAAGCCAACGTAGAGCAGTAGTAGGAGGTACGGCAGCGCCGATACACGCGCTGCTGACGCTGACACGCTTGCCTGCGGATTGTTGGGTATAGAGGTCTAGTAAAATGTCCCAAGCTGGCTCCCCAAATATGTCGCAGCTTATATGGCGATCTCTACTTCTTCTCATTTTATAAAGGGACTTTGAGAGAGCCGGAAAATCCACATTTTCCTTTGAGGTTAAATCCACTGCGCCTTTTTTTGATGAATAATATTTATCATAATTGAATGTCGTATTTTCATTATTCATTGAGATACGTTGAAGTATTTCGTTCAGGCTGTCAGCTGCCGTAGAGAGTTCCTGAAGTAGGGTTGTGCTGCTCTGGCCTTCCAATAGATCGGGTTGAAACCGCCTTTGCTCCGCCATTTGCTTCATCCTGCCTTTAGATTCGTGCTTAGCGAAAATGTATTCGCAGCGCCGATTCGGAGGCATTAATTATTAGCAAACGCAGCTAGAATTACCCTCAAAACGGTTTCAATGGCCTTCCGGCTTGAGGCCAAAGCCGCTTAAGTCCGATATAAATAATTGAATTATATATATTTTTATATGGGCGGGGGATTATATGGCAGTGCGGCCGTTGCATGCACTGCGTCCAATCCGGATTGAACGTGGGCTGCTGCGACGTACATTTCCAGCGCATCGAGTTTTGCCAAAACGGCAATTAGATCAGCGGTGACTTCCCGCAGATCCTGAGCGTCCGATTTGTTTTGGGGCATTCGATAACCTCAGTCAGCGTAATACGTATTTATCACGCTTCATCATTCCCGCGAACGCTCAATGTGAAGGCACTTTTGGGCGATTTGCAGGATGGTAAATAGGTGGGCTGTGGGGCGGGAACGCTACCCCGTCATCAAGAACCGTCCGAGCCGGTAGAAGACCGCGAGGCGGCTAGCTGGAGTAAACGACTCGCGAAGCGCTGCAGGCGCCCATAGGCTCAGGTTGCACATGCCCCGCAGCTACTTCCCCGGACAATCCAGCCCCTTCATACCCGTGCGCTCGGCAAACCGGCACAGGCGCGCACCGGCCGCATAGAGCCTGTCGCCCCACGCCTCGACAGCCGAGTTGTACCGCGCATCCGCTGCCGGATCGGTAAGGATCGCGGCCAGCGGCTTGGGCTTCAGCTCGGTCACGGCAGCGAGGTCCTTGGCGGGCGGATAGGCGCCGGACGTTGCGCAGGCGGCCAACGTGTAATCGATCATTACAAGTTGCGCGGACATGCAAAGAAAACGGCGTTTCATTTACACTTTTCCTGATAGGCGCTCATCTTCGCCAGTTCCGCCGAGATGTAGGCGCGCAGCAGCCGGTCGCAGTTCAGCGCGAGGCTCGTAGGCGGCAGGACGGCTCGTTGCTCGATCGGCTTGGCGGCCTCGGACGCTTCTGCCTTCGCGATGGCCATCTCCCGCGCCTGCTCGACGATCAGCCCCTGCACCGCGTCGTCGGCCCGTTGCTCCGCCGACCTGACCGTGGCGCCCGATGCCGCGGCCTGGCGGGCGGTTTCGTGCTGGTCGACCACCTTGGCGTCGTGGAAATGCAGCCACAGCGTCCACGCGCCCACGGCAAGCGCGATGCCGCCGATGACCAGCGCTTGTCCATGCGGCGACCTTCGCGGCGCGCCCAGCGAGGCCCCAGCGGATGAACAGGGCGATGATGGGGGTGATCATGGCTTGAGATCCTCCGCAACGCTCTGCGCGGCGCTGGCAGCGGCCTGAGCGCCCACGGCCGGCCCGGCACCGGCGGCGGCCACGACAGCGTCAGCCAGCTTGCCCGTGTTGGCAGCGCGCTTCTCGTCGAGCGCGTCTTGCCCGGCCCGGTTGGTGAAGTAGTGCCCCAGCGCCATCAGGGCCATGCCGGATAGCTGCCCCACCATGTAGGTGATGATGTCCTTGTTCTCGACCGGCAGGGTCTTGAACAGCAGGAAGGGCAGCATGCCCACGAACGAGCCGGTCAGCAGGAACGCCAACCGGTTGCGCATGATGTCGGGCTCGCTCATGCGACCGTCAGGAACTGATCGTTCGCCCAGACATCTTTGCCCTGGTAGACGAAGCGGACCCAGTCGCCGGTGTCCTCGATGACGGCGACGGCGGCGCCGCGCGCCAGCGAACCCAGCTTGGCGGCGGTTGCCGACGGGCCGCTGCGCACATTCAGACCGGAGCCGGCGTTCACCACGCGCAGGTCGGCGCGCGCTGCTGCCGCCGGCTGCTTGATCACGGCCGGCGCGGCGCTCTCGTAAAGCTCGGCCTCGTCGGCGCGGCGGTTGACCAGGCCGCGCATGACCTTGCCGTCGTTCTTGATCCAGCGGCCGAACTGCTCGGCAGCGTCATCGAAGCGGCCGGCGAGGTGCAGCTTGCCCAGCGTGGCCGAGCGGATGGCCCCGGTGTTGTAGTGGAACGAGACGAGCGCATCGAACTGGTTTTGCGTCGTGGGCGCCGATCCGAGGAACGCGGCGACCGCGTCGACGTACTGGACGATTTCGATGTCGAAGCGCGCGTCGCACTGCGCCTGCGTCCAGATCACGCCCTTGCGCACATCCGGTCCGGTCGAGCCCCAGCCAATGGTCCACGGCTTGCCATCGCTGCTGCCGGGGTCGGGATAGGCGTCGAATCGGCCATCGGGCAGGAGCCGGCCGCAGCCTTCCCACTTCTTGATGAGCTTTTCGCCGGCGGGGCCCAGGCTGTATGCCGTCATGCGTCGTCTCCTTTCAGGCCAAGCCGCTCGCGGTTGGTCTTGTCTTCTTCTGCCAGTAGCCGGGCGGCCTCCTGGCGCTTGCGGCCCATCTTGGCCGCGTCGTCGATCAGGCTTCCGAGGAACCAGTTCACGGCGTTGACGACGAGGCCGGCGAGGGTCTTGATGGTGCGCACCCCGCCGAACGCCACGATCGCCGCATGAGCGGATCGGCATGCAGGCGGCTGACGGCGAAGGCCGCGAACAGGGCCCCGCCGCCGCCGATCAGCAGCGAGACGAGCAGAGCGCGCCGGATCTCGCGCGCCGGCCGCTGCTGCTCGACCATCACGCCGACGATCGCCAGCCAGCCCGTGACCATGCCGAAGGCGATGGCCGCATAGACCGGGTCGAGGGCGCCCAGCGGCGCGGTCCGCAGGGCGGGGGCATACTTGGCCGTGGCTTCGCCGCGCATCACCCACCCGCTGTTGCGATGGTGGCGAACCACACCGCGATGAACCATGTGCCGCCCGCGCTGGCGATGAACCAGCGGCCCCGGGCGAAAGCCGTCGCCGTGATCCACGAGCCCGCGCCGGCCAGCGTCCAGGCGACGGCCATGATCTGCCGGAAAGAGATGTCCTGATAGCCGAACCCGGGCACGCGGCTCGTCAGCGGCAGGACGGCGCCGGCAATGAAGCTGAAGCACAAGAAGCACAGCAGCGCCGCGCCGCCCAGCATGAGCGGCACCTGGGGGACCGGCACTGCCGCGCGGCCGCCGAGCGCCCATGTCTTCACCACGGGACCAAGCCGGCGCGCGAGCGGGATCGCCCCGAACGGCGCCCCGACGAACGCCCACCAGCGCATCACGTCGGCCCAGTGGTCGGCGGAGGTCATGGAGCGTCGTCCTCGGCAGCAACGGAATCGTCCGGCAGTTCGGCGCTGGCTCGTTCGTACTGCGCCAGCGCGGCCGCGATCAGCCCCGGATAGATGGCCTTCATCTCCTCGGGCGTGTTGCAGCCCAGATTATCGACATTGAGCACCATCGTGTCTGCGACGAGATCCAGCACGCGCCGTGGCGCGCGTGCAGTTCCTCCACGTCGAACGTTTCGCCCCAGACGATGCGGCCGAACGCCGCGCCGAACTCGTCGATTTCTTCCAG
>Ga0308159_1005900_pt1 | contig 10023 bp, 12 predicted proteins | sample PhyCR1_FD_201040 | JGI IMG/M metagenome (GOLD analysis project Ga0308159, IMG submission 201040) | Phyllosphere microbial communities from UC Gill Tract Community Farm, Albany, California, United States - DLSLC.R1 | ecosystem: Host-associated > Plants > Phyllosphere > Unclassified | place: USA... | reverse complement strand
GCGTTTGCGTTTAAAATTGCTGCAACGAAAAAGGCAATAAATAGTATAATTCTTTTCATGATATTACAAATTTTGACAGGAGAATTTAGAAAATCCCATGCCTGTTTTTTTACATTTTACTTTTCGACATCTTGTCTTTTGCCATTTCAGATTTCTCCATCCTGGCTTTTTTTGTTGAATCTGCCTTCATCTTCGACATTTTGTTTTTCTCCATCTTATCCATTTTCCTCTTGCCAATTTTATCCAGTTGAGGATTGTTTGCAAAGCTCGATGCAGAAAGACTTAGAGTGACCAACGCAGTAAGAACGATTTTATCCGCAGATTTTAAGAATTGATTTTTCATGTTTTTGTGTTTTTGTTTCCCTTTTTGTCGCAGCCTATTTGAAAACCTTACAATCAAATCAATTTTTATCCATTTCTTTTTCGATTCTTTGTTTTAAGCTCGATTTGAAATCTTCCTCAAGCTTTAATTCTTCATTTTTGAAACCAACAAATAAGCGATTAATATGTATGCTTTGTTGCTGAAAGGTCCTGCAAACGGAACAACCTGCAAGGTGTATTTTTAGTTGCAAGACCTCAGAGGCAGTAATCTTCGCAAATGTTTTTTTCTCTATCAGGAAAGTAGCCTGTCTGCAATTGTATATTATCTTCTTTAAAGCTCCGGTCATATCAATTCCAATTTTTTTGAATGCAAGCCCTCAGGTTTAGTTTTGTGCGATGCATGATAACCCAAAAATTAGCATCGGTAAGTTTTAACTCAACGCAAATTTTTTCAGAGGTACAATCATCCATGTGTTTCATCGAAAATACAGAAAACCATAACGGCGGCAGTTTTTTTAAGCAGCCTGTTAAAATATTCCCCAGTTCTTTAGTGAGCAACGGATTGTCTGGTTCTAAGCCAAATGCCTGGGGTGAATGTACAGCATTCCAATGTCCGTTCGTTGCATCAAAAAAATCAATTTGTTCAGATTCTGACTGCCTAACTTCCTTTGATCCTTTTGATGCTTGTTTCCTGTAAAAATCAGCTATCTTATTTTTAAGGATTGCCGAAAGCCAGGTTTTTTCACTGCTGTTTCCTTTAAAACGATCCAATTGTTGTAGTGCTGCTAAAAAAGTATCCTGCACTAAATCTCTTGCTACTTCTTCATCTCTTAATCTCGACATGCCAAAGCGATAAAGGTAGTCAGCATATTTTTCAACCCAGGTTACAGGGTCGGGATGAAGTTGTTTGGTCGGCATCATACATTGCTTTTCTTCAATCATCTTTTTACGTACATTGTATAAATATAGTGCTAACCGTTTAGTCGGTAGCAAATTAAATTCCTTACAAATTATTTTATTTTTTGTAAGGAATAATCTAAACCAACGACTAAGCCTTTAAATGATTACCGTGGTTAGAAAGATAGTATTTGTGTTATTTCCCTTTTCTGCAATAAGCTTAGCTTTCACTTTAAAACGAAAGAAACCTGCAGCGCCAGGTTTGCAGTTATCGAACAATTTATTTCAGAAGGTTGTTCAAGTTACCCATATGCTGATGCGCTAATAGCGAGAATAGAAAAAGAAAATAATAAAAAAACTTACCATATAAATTTTCAGGATAGATTAAACTATAAAGGTAGCTTAGCAATGCCGGAAACTCGAAAAAGCAGAACCAGTGTATAATCTGGGTGCGTCTGAATGGCGTTTACTGAACTCAAATTATTTAAATGGAAGCCATGGATTTATTTGAACCACAATTAACACTATCAGTTATCCTTAAGCGTATTATCTAAAAACATCTAATTTTTAACATCTGCGGAAAGTTCGATAAATCTTTCATATTGTTTTAACGCGTCGGCGACTTTTGATTGCACCCTTACCCAATACTTAAAATCTTCAATAACTTTTTCATCCCAACCCTTACCGGATATCAGATCCGAAATTCAAGCCCTTTTTCCTGAAATCAGAAGCTATTCTCTTTCAAATGTTGTGACAAACAGATTTGACACGCAAAGCAAAGACACCTTTACGCTTTTCAGCGCAGATGTTTCAAAAACACCTGCTCCTGCTGATCAGCTCACATACGCTTTACTACTTAAATACGGGGATAGTATAAAGGCGTTTTAACCTGATCGTCCCGCTATGCAAATATGGCAAGTTTACATTAAAGAAACATTAAATCCTTCACACGGTACTTGTCTTAGAGTTTTTATCAGCCATATTCCTTTCGCGCCTGACACAATACACCGATTTTGATGGATTAAAACATTTCTGCTATATTTTTTCATAGAAAGAAGGTAAAACTCAATATCGTCAGAAGAAGTTTCGCGAACAATCAGATAACCCAATTCATTGAGTAACCTGATTCATCTAACGATCAGGGACTATTCTGAAGATCGACGCTAAGATAAGAACTACTAAGTCTTTTTTAAATGTTGCCATTATAAAATATACTTTGTGATAGTTGTAGGTAAAATAACATACCGAATTATCCTCATAGCTCCATATAGTCATATTTAATTCAGAACGTAGAGCATGCAGACGATCTCCCACCGTTAGGACATCGTGAATGATTGTGTTCTTATATAGCTGTTGTAGAACGCAATTTTTGAACCTAACCCTCACAGGAAAATTTATTATTATGCCATCCTACTAAAGGCTAACAAAAAATAAAATGGAGCACTAAATTTCAATGTTTTCAAACCCAACACTTACAGAACATGTTCTACCAAAAGGACATAAAAACAAGGCAATATGAGATTTTACCTTTTCCCTTTTTTATTCATTGTAAGATTAACATGCACCTCCGTAATAAGTATTAACCAGCAAGATCCTGCATTTGATACACGCATATTGGCTTCAAGGCTAAGTGATCCATGGTCTATTGCTGTGGGACCTGACAGAAACCTTTGGATTACTGAATCTAAGGGTTACCGTGTAATGGTGGTGGATCCAAAAAACGGAAAAAAATTTCAGGTACTTAACCTCAACTCAGAGCGCGACTTTCCATCATTTCAGGAAATGAAAAAAACAGGCCGTCCGGTTCCCCAAGGTGGCCTGATGGGACTTGCCCTTCATCCTGACTTTATGAAAGGGAAACCATTTGTTTACCTTTCCTATGTGTATAAACATATCAGCGGCAACCATTTCTTACTGAAGCTTGCACGCTACAAGTATAGTTTTTCCTTAAAGCAGCTTAAGTCTCCAGAAATAATCTGTGATTCCATTCCTGCAAGCAACGATCACAATGGAGGCCGGATGATTATTTCCCCAATCAAGGGAAAGCCCTATCTTTTTTATTCCGTGGGAGACCAAGGCGCTGGTCAATTTTCAAACGGTGGAAGGAAAAATAAGGCACAACAATTAACAAGTTATGAAGGAAAAATTTTGAGATTTGCCCTGGAACCGAATTCCAGGCGCTCATGGATTCCTACTGACAATCCAATAGTTGCTTATCCGAGCGCAGTTTGGAGTTGGGGACACCGAAATTCACAAGGTCTTGCCTTTGCGCTTGTTGGAGGTAAGGAGCGGCTGTATTCCTCCGAACACGGACCCTATTCAGATGATGAAATTAACATGATTTCAAAAGGCAAAAACTATGGTCACCCTCTTGTGATCGGTTATCCGGACGGTAATTATGATGGCCTGGCAGCTTCGGTTTCCAACGAATCAAAATACCCTGGAAAATGGCATACCACCTACCCATTTATCCGTTCAGAGAAAGCAAACGCAGATTCCATTGGAAGAAACTACACAGAACCCCTTGTAAGCTTATATCCTACACCAGGAGCCGAACTTTCCAAGCTATTTAATTCTATCAAAACTGGAAAAGATTCAGGATGGAACTCCTATGCACCTTCAGGAATATCGGTGTATCAGTCAGACGCGATTCCTGGATGGAACGCTTCGTTATTGGTTACTTCGCTTAAACAAGGCAAATTACTTCGGTTAAAAATAAATCCTGATGGAACTATTAACCCAAAAGTGCATGAATTCGCCTCTTCGCTATCTCGCTATAGAGATGTAACAGTATCGCCAGACGGCAGAAAAATCTATCTTATTACAGATAGTTCTGCTATAACTTCTGGACCAACCGCTGAAAATCCCAAATCTATAAACCAGCGTGGATGCATCATCGAACTCACTTATCAAAGCAAATAATTTATTATTATCACAGAATAATCATGAGCTCCCTGCCAAATAAACAACCTTATCAGTGATGGTCGTTGATCGCCCATTTAAATTCATTAAAAAGAAAATACAGGGTCAGCTATTAAATTTTGCTTAAAGGGAATCAAACGCTAAAGGCTAAACATTGGAATTATCATATGCATTCATCGTCCGTTTTAAGAATATGATGAACTGGTGATCATTTACTAATTTTTGCAAAATGACAGAACTGTTTAAGAGTGTAAAGCCTAAAAGCTTTAACGCATACCAAAAAATGATCAGTACTTTTTAAAGGCAAGAATATCAAAAACTAATATTGTTAATTGGCAGTTATTGTGATCACTTTTTTAGTTCCGAGACTTAAACCATGATAATTCCTGAATTTTCAGCTTTATACTGCCCTCACGATATTTACTCTCAATCTGATAGCCATGACTGGGTAGGGGGTTGGTTGCAGCAGGTAAACTGTAGAGGGCTTCTACAGCGCATAAACCAAGCGTATCGCTTCTCCGATTGATGCATAATCAATCATTGGAAGTATTTATAGTCGAATCTTACCTGTTTCCCTAGCAGCTCGCTTAAATAACAAGTGATGCCTCATTTCAAACCCTTCAATGGCATGAATAATTACTTATCTACTGGAAGTTGCTTCTTCGCTCTGATGTTGCAGCCTTTCAAGAATTGCTTTCATTTGTGCAATTTCTTTTTGCTGGGAGACGATAATATTTTGGGCAAGTTTTTTCAGCTCCGGATCATTTAAATCCACATTTTTGCTGGTCATAATGGCCGAAGAATGATGAGGGATCATGGCACGCATGTACTGGCTATCAGTCACCGGGGTCTGTGTCCTGAGCATAACCAGGGATACGATAAAAATAAGTATTGAACTACCCATATCAAATAATTCATTCGTTTTTGTGGATACATGCTCGGCATAACTAATAACATCAAAATTGCCATCGGAGCCACCATCAGCAAAGTCATGTAAGTTCTGGTCAGGCTGAGATAGATATGATCAACATCATCAACATTTAAGAACATTACTGTGTACATCAAAACAAACGATAAGGTTAAGCTCACACCTAAGGCGTTATAACTATTACTTTTCATATCTAAAATTTTGTTACCTATTAAATAACACATTACAAAGATGATTGTTTCTTAGCGAGGCTAGCTTAGTTGCTCTTCCAATATCCGACTCGATGCCTTGGCCAGATAAGTTTAAACTGCCTATATGGTTATACTGCAGACGATAGACATGAAATTTTCTCTACTGTTGATCCTTAAAGTAGAGGATTATCTTTCAAAACCTTGCTAACCGGTATCAAAATAGAGCCAACGTTTCAGATTAATTAGTAGCGGCTTTATGTTACAAAACTTTTCCCTTAAAAATATATTTTTGTAACTTGTCGCTTACCGGTAACAGGAATGAGAAAAAAGACAAAAGAGACAATTTTCAGGAAGAGTTTGCTGATTCTTATGCAAGCAGTATTTACCTGCGTCATTATTTTATCTTTCTCTGCTTTTAAACTTGTAATTTCATCATCCACCGTATCGTGGAAAAAATCCGGATCTGAAAAAGCCCATCATCTGACTAAGCCCTTAGCGGCTAATGAAAAGATATACTTCGCTCTTTCTAATTCGGAGCCGAGGCAAAAAAAGTACCGGAAGAAGTTTCAGATGGGAGGAGATTCCCATATTGATTTTATAGCACAGGAAACATTTATCTTCAACCTGGTAACGCAGTTCGCAGAGCTTCCGATTACCTATCATACGCCTAATGTAACAAGCGCTTTAGTGCTATTCATTTACCGATTGGCTACCTTTTGATTTCTATAAACTAAGCACTTACTGTATGCAGTACTTAGTGATTATCCCTGAGGTAAATCAGTTGTCGGGTTTTGTCTATAGATTGATCAACAACCTATCTTCTGGATTTTATTGACCGCAGGAAAAGCCTAAAACCTACAGCTTTTATTTTCGCCAGAATTTTGGTTTGATCATAGAATAAGAACTTAAATCCATTCTGGTATTTACTAAAAAGCGTAGATAAGATGTATTTACAATCAAAAAAAGCTAGCTGATCAATTAGATTAATAGAAGGATCCACAATGGAATAGCCTCCTATCAAAAACATTGTTGTCTGGAATTGGGCCGGAGCATATTTCTGGCCCTTTTTCTTTTTGATTTGAATAATCGATTACAATCAGATTAACCAGCAGAAAGCCAAACCATTTAAATCAAAAAAATATTAATAAAAATGAAAATAAATATACTTACCTCATAATGAAATCAGCATCAGAGTATAAATGTGTAATCATTGATGATGATGACAATAGCACAGAGCTATTAAAAGAATATCTTCAGTCAGTACCCAAACTATCCCTTCTTGAAAGCTTTTCAGATCCGACAGCGGCTGTTCGGGCAATTAAAAATAATGAACGGGTAAACTTTTTATTTCTGGATATTAACATGGAAATTTCCGGGCTTAATATCGCCAGAATCCTAAGGGATGATGTCCGCTTTATTGTATTTGTGACCGGACACCCCGAACATGCACTCAACGCTTTCTCGGTAAACGCTGACCGATATCTGGTCAAACCGGTCAGCTTTCAAAAATTCGTAAAAACAGTTAATCAATTAGAATGTCAAATGACCAGAACAAACTGCTAACTTGTTTGTATTCATACAACCTTAGGCTTAAAAAGAGACCGATTATTTTCTGTTATTCTCCTCTGCTATAGGTTGGATTAAAAGAATCCGGAAACGTCTTGACCTTATACACATACAAAACATCAAACGATGCATAACACTAAGCCAATAAATAGTCAGCAATCAACCCAATTGGGTACGCCAGTGGTTTACCGAAAGACCTTTCTTATTACGATCCTGATTTTCTTTGCCCTTATTTCCGGTCTTTGGATCTGGAAAGCTGTAGAAAACAGGAGTATGCAATCTGAAAATGATAGGACCAACAGACTTCTGAGAAGAAAAGTTTCCATGCAAATGGATGCGAATTTAAAAGCACAGCTTATATTGTTAGCTAAACCACTCGCCTGGGCCATCCGGGATAAAATGATCTCGGGAAACCGGCAGGACATTAGTGTTTATATGAATCAGATGGTGAAAGAAAAAAACTTTGAGGAAATCTCTATTGTGGATCAACGCAATATTATTTTGCTCTCTACTGATAAAAAGGAAGAAGGAAAACCTTATTCAATTTTTTACAACAGCACTTTCTTACGAAGTGACAGTGCCAGGATTTATTCACAGCGAGGCAGGTCGCTGGTGCTTACAACGCCTATATTAGACCTGAATAGACGTCTTGGAACATTGTCAATTAGCTATCACATGCCAGCCTACACTGTCAATTAATTCATTGATCATTTACATTTCGAGACTGATAAGTAAAAGGGCAGTTTTAATCGATAATTCCTGAAACCGAAACAAATGGATAAATCACTACACAAACCCTCATTTAAACTAAATGAGCTACAAGCAACAGCCATATGCGGCAACGACATCAGCTCTTCCTGCTTGTATGTTGCAGCACTTACCATTTCCTATGCTGGTCAATATGCATGGATTTCGCTGATCGTTGTGGGCCTTGTGCTCTATCTTTTTAGAAAAATATATGGTGAGGTGGTAGGTGCACTCCCCTTGAATGGCGGTGCTTACAATGTATTGCTCAATACCACTTCAAAATCTAGCGCATCCTTTGCCGCATGCCTGACGATATTGTTCTATATGGCTACCGCTGTGATCTCGGCATACGAGGGTATGCATTATTTCCGCGATATTGTTCATGTGCTTCCTTTGATTCCAGCGACCATACTGTTGCTATTGATTTTTATGATGCTGGCCATCATAGGAATCGGTGAGTCCGCTGTCGTTGCGGTCATTATCTTTATCACACACATTGCTTCCCTCACATTGCTAATTCTGGCAGGGGGCTGGTTCGTCATCCATCATGGAGTAGCGATATTCGAGCAGAACTGGCAACTTCCTGTCCGGTCAGGTGGAATTATGGCAGCCCTTTTTTTTGGCTTTTCCGCTGCTATGCTCGGAATATCCGGTTTTGAAAGTTCTGCGAACTTCGTGGAAGAACAACGGCCAGGCGTTTTCCCAAAAACTTTAAGGAACATGTGGCGGGTGGTGAGCTTCTTTAATCCTGCCATTGCACTGCTGGCGCTGAGTATCATTCCCCTGGCCGGGATTGATGATCATAAGGAATCGCTTCTTTCCTTTATGGGAGAAACCGCGGGCGGCAAATGGCTGGCCTACCTGATCTCCATTGATGCGGTGTTGGTTCTCAGCGGAGCGGTTTTGACCTCATATGTTGGCGTAACAGGACTCGCTGAGCGTATCGCTCTGGACAGGATTCTGCCCAATTTTTTTCTGGTAAAAAACCGCAGAGGCGTTAATTACCGGATTGTCATCGGTTTTTTTATTTTATGTCTTTCTATACTATTAGTGACCGGGGGAAATCTGGTGAACCTTGCCGGGGTCTATATTAGGATTTTGATTTCAGCATTGTAACAGTAGAATTCCTAGATTTAACTGTAAGCTTAAATACTAAACGCTAATGGCAGATCGGTAGAATACTTTGAGTATACACTCTTGTGCTTTTATCGCACATGATGTAAAAAAGTGATTCTTCATGATGTCGTAAATGGTTGAGAAAAAAGCTAGCTTAATTTGATTAAATTTTGATAAATCGGTTAGAACTACAGCAGCTATTTCAATTTTATTTTAGAATTACTGTTTTCAAACTCTTGAGAAGATCAACACATTACGAATATCTCGGAATACATAACGACAATATTATTGCGCAATGATTAAAAAAGGCCAAGTAAACAATTATGATATCTGGGGGTTAACTTATAATGAGATCTTAAAATGTTTAATATGGAAAATCAACCTGAATACCCTGCTATAAATTTCCAACCAAAAGATTTGAGGCGCTATTTTATCAACCATCTCAATAAAATCTATTGTGCTAAAAATCACCTGATTCAAAATTTCCCCAAAGTGCTTCTGCATGCCACTTTTTCGGACTTGAAAGAGGTGATAAAAAACAGTATCAATGATTTGAGAAACCAACTTACCAGGATGCGTGAAATTTACGAAATCCTTGATGTAAATTATGTGCCCGGCAGTTGCCGAATGTTTGAAGGGCTTATTGATGAACTGTTCATTGCCGCTGAGGAAGAATCTGCCAATCCGGAACTGCGGGATATGTCGATCATCTATTACCTTCAAAACCTGGAAAGCTTAGAAATGGCATCATTTCATGCGCTTCAGATGGCCGCCATCAAATTCAACAATAACGACATCAACGAACTGCTAAAAGATAATTTTGAAGACGCCAAAACGGAAAGGGCAATGCTCCGTCTGATTACCGCAAAATATTTGACAAGCTCTTGAAAATCCAAAAAATTCAAAACATATTTACCGATAATCATATTAAACTAAAGACAATAGAATTTTAAGTTGTGAAGAGGATGGATTTTAAACACCTGGAAAGTAAAGAACTTGAAAAAATGATTTCCGTTTTACCGGAAGACTTTAATGTATTGGCCATGGCGCTTGAATCGACTAATTCAGGGGTGGTCATTACTGATAACAGACTGGATGATAATCCAATCATCTTTTGCAACCGTGCTTTTGAAAATTTAACCGGATATTCAAGGGAAGAAATCATTGGCAGGAACTGCCGCTTTCTTCAGGGGGAAAATACTTCTCAGGAAACATTAATTCCCTTGAGAGAAGCAATCAAAAGCGGTTCTGCTATAACGATCGAGGTGTTGAACTATCGTCAGGATGGAAAAAAGTTCTGGAATGAACTTTCAATAGCTCCGGTAAGGGACCCCG
>Ga0308159_1005899_pt1 | contig 10030 bp, 7 predicted proteins | sample PhyCR1_FD_201040 | JGI IMG/M metagenome (GOLD analysis project Ga0308159, IMG submission 201040) | Phyllosphere microbial communities from UC Gill Tract Community Farm, Albany, California, United States - DLSLC.R1 | ecosystem: Host-associated > Plants > Phyllosphere > Unclassified | place: USA... | reverse complement strand
ATAGCCCATGATGTAATGCGCGGCAGGCGTGTTTCCGGCGATCTCGAGGTCGTAGTCATGCCGTTTGAGCAGGCCCTGGTCGTCGGCATAGAGGGTCTGAACGCTGCAGTGCGTCGGGATGGAAGGCGGAAAACGGACCGTCAGCCGGTGCCAGATCTCGCCATTCTCTATCCAGCTTCCCGCCTCTTGCGTCTCGACCCCCTTCCAATCGAGTACGAACGGGACGTTCAGATACGTCCACATGGCTATGCCAGCGAAATATGCCAATTGAGCTTCGCTCCACGGCGTCTCGAGCGTATGATGAACGAACGAAGCGCGAGGATCGACCAGATCCTGCTCAATGCTGCCGTCCCCACCGAAGATGCAGACATTCTCGGCTTCGACCGCTGAATATCGCCCTTCGGCACCGAAGGGTTCATGCGAGGCGAATTCATCCTCGAGCGAAACCGTTACCCAAGTATCGTCGAGGACGCCGGGTTGCCCTTTCATGCCCCATAACGCCCCGCCTTGCTTGAGATGAGCGCGTAACTGCCGAAACTGTTTCCAGCGCTCGGAGCCGCCATGGGCGTCGATGATTTTTGTCTTGAGGTCCGACATGCCGCGCTCCGTTGTACGGGGCACTCCTGCTACGGCGCGGCCAGTCGGCTGAACATCATACGGCAGTAGCGGTCGCGCCAGCACAAGGTCCGGGTAATTTTATGGCCCCTGTCCGGGACGCGTTCGTTTTTTGAAGTTGCCTAACCGCGCGTCGTGTCAGGATGTCCGAGCACTGTTTTCCCGGATAACGTCCACCAATGCCTGGAGCTTGCGCGGAATATGCCGGCGTCCTGCAAAATAAAGCGAGAGTCCGGGAAAGGGCGGCGTCCATTCGCTTAGAAATTCGACAAGATCGCCGGATGCTATATGCGCCCTCGCCCCTTCCTCCTCGACATAAGCGAGGCCTGCACCCCCGATCGCTGCGGACAGGATCAGATCTGTGGAGTCCAGGACCAGGTTGCTCTTGATGTCCACGACAAGAGCCTCTGCACGACGCTCGAATTCCCAGCGATATATTCGCCCGCTCGCCATCCTCATCCCGATGCACGTGTGGTGCAGCAGATCCGCCGGCTCAGATGGCCGATCTCGCCCCTCCATATATCGCGGGGACCCGACAATGATCATGCGCACTTCGGGGAAAATCGGCACTGCAATCATGTCGGGGGGAATGGCATCGACCAGACGTGCCCCTGCGTCGAAGCCCATGCCCGTGATATCGATCAGGGCGTTCTCCGTTACCACCTCCAGAGTTACGCGAGGATAGCGGCGCGCATATTCCAACAGGATCGGCTCCAGCATCATGCGTGCGGCGCCTGGGGATGTGTTGATGCGAAGGTTTCCGGCAGGCTCGCTGGCAGCGGCCCCAATGGCATCAACCGCATCGCGTATCGAGCGAAGCGCAGGAGCGACGTCAGCAACGAACTGTTCGCCGGCAGCCGTCAACGAAACGCTGCGGGTCGTGCGATTGAACAAGCGCACCGCCATCCTCTGCTCGAGTGCGGCGACGGCATGACTGAGCGCCGACGACGACACCCCAAGCTCGCGCGCTGCAGAGCGAAAGCCGCCCAGTCTGGCTACGGTTGTGACGGCTTCCAGTTCGGCCAGCGTCGGTTTCATTGGGAAATGTTACTCACCAGCCTGTCTCAGATTATCCTTCTTATCAGATCACAGTTCCCGCGCCACATCCCCAACGTCATCTCCTTTGAGGCACGCGTGATGCAGCAAATTACTGATAATTACATCGACGGGGCGTTCCGGGCGTCGACAGGCACTGAGATCGCACCGCTCTTCAATCCCGCGACGGAGGAGCAGATCGGCAGCGTCCGGCTGTCGGGCGTGGCCGACGTTCAAACGGCAGTAGCGGCCGCCGCAAGGGCATTTCCGGAATTTTCCCGTACATCCCCGGATGAGCGTATGGCCATGCTGAGGCGATTGGGTGATGCGGTCGCGAACCGTGCAGACGCTCTGACCGTGGCCATCCGCGAAGAGTATGGCGCACCTGCTCCGTTTGTCGATTTCAGCGCACGCCATGCGGCAAGCGCTTTCCTCGATATGGCCAAGGTGCTCGAGACCTATAGTTGGACGCGCCGCATTGGAGGCGCGCAAGTCGAGATGCGGCCCGCGGGGGTTGCCGCAGCCATCACCCCCTGGAATGCCAATGTCGGCTTCATTTGCAGCAAGCTGGCTGTCGCAGTTGCTGCCGGCACTTCCCTGGTTATCAAGCCGTCTGAGATGAGCGCCATCCAGACACAGGTTCTGGCGCAAGCCCTTCATGAGGCGGCCCTCCCGCCCGGCGTGCTGAACATTGTAAACGGATCTGGTGCGGTGGCGGGCGCGGCACTAGCCGGCCATCCGGCCATCGGCAAAGTCAGCTTTACAGGATCAACGGCCACCGGCCGCGCCGTCCTGAGGGCTGCTGCAGAGACGATGAAACGCGTGACGTTAGAATTGGGTGGCAAGGGCGCGCAGATCGTGCTTGGCGATGCCGACCTGGATGCCGCCGCAGCGCAGGTTCTCGCGAGCGGCTTTATAAACAGCGGACAAGCCTGCATCGCGGGAACGCGCGTCCTGGTCCCGGTCCATATGCTCGCGGATATGGAGAATCGTCTTCTGGACCGTCTCGCCGATTGGCCGGCAGGGCCGGCAGACGATCCGGCATCGCGGCTTGGGCCCATGGTCAGTCGCCAGCAGTGGGACCGGGTGCAGTCCTTTATTGAATTAGGGATGGCGCAAGGCGCTCGCCTCCTGGGAGGCGGGCCAGGCCGCCCCGACGGATTTGAAAAGGGCTGGTTCGTTCGCCCGACATTGTTCACCGGCGTGGAAAACAAAATGCGGATCGCCCGAGAAGAAATATTCGGGCCGGTGCTGAGCATTATTGGCTATCAAGACGACGAGGATGCGATCCGCATTGCCAACGACACCGATTACGGGCTCCAAAATTATGTACTAGGCCGCGATCCCAATCGGCTTCGGTACGTTGCCGACCGACTGGATTGCGGTCGGGTCGTCATCAACGGCGCTCAGCATGAACCCCTGGCACCCTTTGGAGGCGCAAAGCAGTCGGGGGTGGGACGCGAGTATGGCATCTTCGGCCTCGAAGCCTTTCTCGAACCGCGCGCCATTCTCTCCTAAGGCAAATGTGAAACTCCAACATTCTGCGGCAGCCAAGCTGCCGCAGAAGTGGGCTGAGCTTTATAAACCCGACGGTTGCGAGTGCCCGCAAACCATCATCCCGCTAAAACGTCGCCCGCCTGAAGGAGAAGTGCATTCGCATCTGCCGTGCCCCTCATCCGGGTCGCTACACCGCAGCTCCGCCAACCAACCATAAAGCTTCCGATGACATAGAAGGCGTAATCCAAACTCTCGCGTTCGTGGTGGATCGTCGTCATTCCTCGTCCGCCCCCGGCCACATGAAGCTTCATTGTCTGCCAGCAGCGATCTTTTTTAAAAACACGCGCTATGCGGTTCTCGCAAGCCCCGGTATGGATACCGACAGACAAACCCGACGGCCTCGCGAAGACTCCATCCGGTCCGAGTTGGCGAAAAAAGGATCAGGCGCAATGCCTCTCGGAAGCGGTTGCCGGCGAACAAGAGCAATACGCGGCGGCGCCGTATGACGGAGCGAGTAAAGAAGCGCCTGCTCCTGATAACCGCCGTGCTTCTGGCGGCATTCGTTTTTTGGATCGACGGGATCGAGCAGTACGATTTTTCGATCTCCATTCTCTATCTGGCCGTGCTGGCCCTGGTCGCATTGGCGGCTGGCGGCAAGGCGGTCGCCCGTGCCGGGCAGGCCTGCGTGGCACTCGCAATAATCGCCTGGATTATTGCGCATCTGGATAATCCATCGATAGCTAGCGCACTGCGGTGCCTGTTTGCATGCATTGCCATCAGCGTCACCGCAGCCTTGTTGGTCAGCCGCAAACGGCTTGAAGCCACAAAACAGGAACTCGATCGTAGCAAGTCGGTATTCGAACTTTTTGCCAATTCCGTCCCGTTCGTGCTCTGGCGTTCCAACCCGGCTGGAGAAATCGAATATCTAAATGAGAGCTGGACGGTCGTCACGGGCCTGGATCGTTGGTCAGTACTGGCCGGTCAGCACTACAACGATGTTATTCACCCCGATGATATAGACATCTTGAACAAGACGGTTTCGGCTGCGGTTGCGACCAGGACAATGACCGACCTTAAAGTCAGAATCCTCCAAGCGGACGGGACCTACCGATGGATGCAGATATACGACAAACCCGCGGTTTCGCCCTTTACCGGTGAAATAGATCGGTACGGTGGCCTCTCGGACGTGCACGACGAAGTTACGGCAAAAGAACAACTGCAGCATGTCCGAAATGAGTTGGAAGCAAGCAGGGCCGAGCTGATAAATTTCACAGATTCTGTCCCACAAATTCTGTGGCGCGCAGACGCTGATGGACACATCAACTTTTTTAATCGTCGATATACCGAGATCACCGGCCGCGATTATCAGGAAACGATTGCGCGTCAGGACTACATAAATGACTTTCATCCGGATGACCGTGAGGAATACCTACGCATCCTAGACGGCGCTTTCCGTGACCGGACAGAATTGCGTGCAAACTATCGTCTGCGTCATTCGGATGGAAGCTTCCGCTGGATGTCGCTCGTGGGTCGTCCCGTACCGGTCGCCGAGGGATCCCAGGACGTGCGCTATTACGGGGGTATTTCGGATATCCATGAGGAAGTGACTGCCCATCAAAAGGTGCGCCAACTCAATGAGACGCTTGAGCAACGCGTAACCGAACGCACTGCCGAACTCATGCGCACCGAACGCCGGTACGCCGGTCTCTTTGACGTCAGCAACATGACTTTCGCAGAAATGGACTTCAGCGGGGCGGAGAAGATACTTGATGCCCTGAAATCTCGCGGAGTGTCGGACCTTCGGGCCTATATGACAGAACATCCCGAAGAACAGTCGCGTGCCTTGGGTGCGATCCAGACAACCCGCGTCAATGAAGCACTCGCCCGCATGATGGGTTATGACAGTGTGGACGATCTTGTCGCAAACCCGCCAGCGCAGAATGCGGATGATGGTGCCGAGATCCTACTTCGGCAGCTGGAAATGTATTATTACGGCGAGCATCATATTGACGGTCGGACCGTGCTTATCGGAAAGGAAGGTCGACGGGTTCCGGTGTATTTTACGGTTAGCAGGTTGGCCGAAGGTCTCCATCTTTCCAGCCACGTAAATCTTTCCGACCAGGATCGTATCGAGGAAATGCGCCGCGCCGCTCAGGCCGAACTGGCCCGCGCGAACCGTGTTGCGACGGTGGGAGCCCTTTCGGCGTCCATCGCCCATGAATTGAATCAGCCCATTGCTTCCATGTTGATGGACGCTCAGACCGGAATGCGTCTCCTAGGCCGCACCGACCCTGACATGACTACGCTGGGCCGGGTTCTTCAGCGTGTGGAAAAGACTGCCCAGCGCGTAGCTGGAATCGTGCAACGCACCCGGGAAAACATTGTCGCGGGTCGCCGCCGGGACGAGGCGATCGATCTGTGCCGACTGGCCTTCGAAACCCGCGACCTGCTTGAACATGATCTCAAGCAGGCCGCGGTCGAGTTCGAAATCTCCTGCGGCCACGCGGTGCCCGTGATCAAGGGCGATCCCGTCGAACTGCAACAGGTATTGGTAAACCTTGTCAGCAACGCCGCCGACGCGATGCGCGGCCAGGAGGGCAGGCGCCGCATTACGCTCGATATTGAAGCAGGTGCTGGTGACGGGGAAGTCCTTGTTCGGGTGGCGGACACTGGGCCTGGCATTCCCGAAGAGCATATCGAGAAGCTCTTCGAACCGTTTTTCACCACCAAGGCGACCGGGATTGGCATGGGCCTGCAGATCTGCCGCTCCGCCGTTGAATCAATGGGGGGCCGCCTGACGGTAGCCAACCGCCCTGGTGGGGGGGCCTGCTTCTCGTTTGATCTTCCTCCTGCCCTCGAACAGTCACCGGAAGAAAGCCGCCTCTGACCCTGTCTTAAGATCGAAGCGGCCCCGGTTCGAGCAAGGCCCGAGCGCCGGATGGTTGGTGTGATGGCTCAGGGGCAATTGTAGATGAAAGGCGTGCCGCTCAAGGCTGTCAATTTCAGACTGTCGATCGCCGCGGTGCTTCGCGCGCTCTCCGCCAAAGATACGATTCTGGCCAGCACGTTCCAATTACGCGGTTGGCGGGCGAGGGGAATCCTACCTTGGAACCGCCTACCCCATACCATCGTGCACTGCCTGTCGACTGGCGATCGCGGGTAACGTCCGCGCATCAGTATTTCAGTTGGCGAGGCAATCAACATGTCCGAACGTACCCGTGAGAACGGCCCGATGCGCATTGCCGTGGCTGGCGCTACTGGCCGGGTGGGCGCCGCGCTTGTCGCGAAACTCTCTGGCGATCCGGTGGAAGTGGTCGCTCTGACACGGAACGCGAATACCGATCGCCTGCCATCAGGAACGCAGATCGCAAGTGTCGATTTCGATGACCCAGTTACACTTTCCGAGGCGCTGAAGGACGCGGACCGCCTCTTCCTCGCGCATGGGACATCCGACCGACAGGTCGAGAACGAAATCGCAATGATCGATGCGGCGATCGCCGCCGGCATCACACATATCGTCAAGCTATCCGCCATGGGTCCTCCGACCCGATTACATCCTTTTGATTGGCATATGAAAATTGAAGCCCACCTGGCGAACCAGGATGTCGGCTACACGGTGCTGGGTCCAAGCTGCTTCGTTGACATTCTTTCGCGCGCCAAAGCCCCTGTTGCTAATGGGCTCTGGGGCGGTACGGCAGGCGATGGCCGGGTCAACCTCGTGGACTCACGCGATGTTGCCGAGGCGGCTCGGGCGGCCCTGCTCGACACCCGTTTTCCGCGATCGCAGCGCGCCTATCATTTGACCGGTCCGGCCGCGGTCAGCATGTCCGACATAGCCGACGAACTGTCGCAGCGTCTTGGTCGCTCGGTCGCGTATCAGCACCGCACGCATTTAGAGCATCGCGACTTTCTTATCGCTTCGGGCGTGACGGCAATGGTCGCCGATCTTCTGCTGGGACTTGACCGGATCTTCCGCGAATCCGTCCTCGCCGAGACCACGAGCACCTTCACGGAACTGACAGGCAGCCCTCCCCGCTCCGCTGCAGATTGGCTGGGGGAGAACATCTCCGCTTTTGAGCCGGCGCCCCAGAGCACCTGACGATTTTTAGTGCCGGACGCGCATAAACTGGAGCGTTGAAGTTGCCTATCAGCAGAACCGATATCTCGTTCAGAGCCGACGGCAATACCTCAATTAGTGGCTGGCTCTTTCTTCCAGAAGGTGCCGGCCCGCATCCGGCCGTGACGATGTCGCCGGGTTTCGGCGGCACAATTTATCACGGCCTCGAACCCTTTGCCCGTGCATTCGCGGAGGCAGGTTTTGCGGTGCTGCTGCACGATCATCGAGGTTTCGGACACAGCGCTGGAGAACCTCGCCAGGACGTGGATCCCTGGCGGCAAATCAGCGACTGGAGGCGGGCAGTATCGTTCCTCGAAACCGTGCCCGAGGTGGATTCGACCCGCATTGGACTTTGGGGCACGAGTTACTCCGGCGGGCATGCGCTGATCCTGGGTGCAACCGATCACAGGCTTCGAGCCGTCGTGGCGCAAGTACCGACCATTAGCGGTTACGAGCAGGCACTGCGGCGCATATCGGCAAAACTTCTTCCTGACGTCGATGAGGCTTTGGCACAGGATGACAAAGCGCAATTGAATGGCGGACCAGGCTACCAAGCCCTTGTCAGTACCGATCCTGAAGTCCCGGCAGCCTATCGCTCGAAGGATGCCGTCGATTTCATGCTTCGACCGGTGCCTGAAGGCGCATGGGAAAACAAAGTTACGCTTCGGTCTTCACAGTTCGCACGGATGTATGAGCCAGGTGCATTCATCACTCGCGTGTCCCCAAAACCCCTGATGCTGATCCTCGCACAGCAGGACGAAACAACGCCTACCGATCTGGCACTAGCCGCTTACGCGCGCGCTCCGGAGCCCAAACGGCTCGTGATGGTGCCTGGCGTCCATTACGACATTTATGTCGCACAGCGGCACGCCGCGATCGCCGCAGCCACTGAATGGTTTCGCGAGCATCTCTAAATTTCACGGACAAGGACTTGGCAATGGCAGAAATGGTCGAAGCGCCCCCCCTCCAATGGGAGCTTTTCATCAAGAAGCGCGCAAGTGCCACTCAGGGTGTCCCCCCCGGCAAAGAGGATCTGAACTGGGTCGCGAACACGGTTACTCTGTTCTGGGGTGAGCATGACGCCGTCCTGGTCGATACCTTTCTAAGCGACAGTCAATCGGCCGAACTCGCCGATTGGATCGAGACCAAGGGCCGCACGCTGCGCACCATCTATCTGACACACGCGCACCCGGATCATTTCTTCGGCCTCACTCTGCTCCTCGCCCGTTTCCCCGAGGCACGGGCGATCGCCCGGCCGAACGTAGTCGCTGCTATGCGAGCCACATCATCGCCCGACGTACTGGAGGACACCTGGAAGCCCCGTTTTCCAGGAATGGTCCCCGATCGTCTTACGATCGCACAGAGCTTCGATGACGATTATTTCGAGCTGGAAGGCCGCGAGTTCCGCATCATCGATTTGGGCCATACGGATACCGACGACACCACGTGTCTGTATGTGCCTTCGCTGGATCTTATGACCGCAGGGGACGCGGTCTACAACGATACGCATCCTTTCCTGGTCGAAACAGACAAACCGGGTCGCCAGACATGGCTATTCGCACTCGACCAGATTGCGTTTCATGCGCCGAAGACTGTGATTGTCGGTCACGGGCCGCTGGCCCCTGACAACAGTTTCCGACACGTCCAGGCGACCCGCCAATACATTCTCGATTTCGCCCGCCTGGATAGCAAGACAACCACTGCGCGCGAACTCTACGACGGAATGCTTGTCCTCTATCCCGACCGCATCAATCCCGGATCGCTTTGGGGCAGTGCACACAAGGCCAAAGGACAAGCCTGACATTCGGCGTCGGGAAGCACCCTACCCGAGCATGCTGAAGCAATACCATCGTGCGTGTCGCGCCGCGTGACGTTTGCGACGATGATCTTTGAGAGGAGATAAAATGATGCATACGCAGCAGACAGCCCCAACCCAGTTCATCGATGCGGGCGCGAACCGCTATGCCTACCGCCGTTTCGGCAATGCGGGAGGCTTACCGATGGTGCTTCTTCAGCATTTTACGGGCGGCCTGGATCACTGGGACCCCGCATTTACCGACGGTCTTGCTCAGGACCGTGAGATCATCCTGGTCGACAACGCCGGGGTTGGCGGATCGACCGGAGAAACCCCATCAACAATCGAAGGTATGGCCGACTGCATACTCGACTTCGTGGACGCTCTAGCGCTTGAGAAATTCGATTTACTCGGCTTCTCCATGGGTGGGATGGTGGCCCAGGCTTTCGCAAAGAACAACGCCAGCCGCATTCGTCGCCTGGTGCTGGTGGGAACTTCTCCGCGCGGAGGCGAACCGTCGCCTTACATCGGGGAGGTTTCTCAGCGCGCGCGCGGCAATGCCGGACTTGACGACATGGCCTGGTTGTTCTTCGGCCATTCGGATGCCGGACGCGCTGCTGCAGCAAGGTACTGGGAGCGGCGACACGCCCGCACGGAGGATCTGGATCCCCCGAGCGGAATGCCGACCATTATGGCCCAAGTCGCGGCAGGGCGCGATTGGTTGCAGCCGCATGGCGAGCCATTCGCCGATCTCGCGGCCATTACGATGCCGACGTTGGTCGTGAATGGAGATCTTGACGTGATGCTCAACACGATCAACTCGTTCCATCTTCAGCAGCATTTACCGGACGCGGAGCTGATCATCTATCCGAATGCGGGACATGCGCCACATTTCCAGTACCCGGAGCGCTTTCTCGCCCATGCACGGTTGTTCCTGGAGGGATAGCGGCAGGCTTATCCCGAGGCGCGAG
>Ga0308159_1005893_pt1 | contig 10041 bp, 6 predicted proteins | sample PhyCR1_FD_201040 | JGI IMG/M metagenome (GOLD analysis project Ga0308159, IMG submission 201040) | Phyllosphere microbial communities from UC Gill Tract Community Farm, Albany, California, United States - DLSLC.R1 | ecosystem: Host-associated > Plants > Phyllosphere > Unclassified | place: USA... | reverse complement strand
CAACACGTCGCGCGGCAGATGCCGCCGGTTCAGCGCTTCAGCGCTGCCACGGCGACCATCGCCCAGGCTGCCAGAAAACCCACGCCGCCGATCGGCGTGATGGCACCCAGCACGCGTACGCCACTCAATGCCAGCACATACAGGCTGCCGCTGAACAGCACGATGCCCGCCAGCATCAGCCAGCCCGCAACTTTCAGCATCGGCGCGAAGCCGTTGCGCAGCAACAGTCCGATCAACAGCAAGCCCAGTGCATGTGCCATCTGGTAGGTCACGCCGGTGTGCCAGATCGTCAGCATTTCCGGCGTCAACATCTGCTTCAGTCCGTGCGAGCCGAAGGCGCCTGCGCCGACGGCGATAAACATGTTGATCGCGCCTGCGCCAATGAACGTGCGGTCGGTCATGGAAGGTGTCCGTGAAGGATTTCGTCAGGACATCGATGGTAGCTTAGGGGTCGCCATCTATCTGTCATGACAGGGCCGCCGTTGCGCTCGCCCCGTAGATTGCCATTGCCAATGAAGACTTCCTTAGCCGTCACCCGCACTCGCCTTCGCCACGTCACACGCCGCAAGTTGCGACAGGGGCGCCGCCTGTCGCGCCAGACCGCAAAGATGACCTTGCTGCTGGGCGGCGCAGCGATGGTGGCGCTGGTGTCCTACGGTTTTGCGTTTCTCGCCGACCTGGCGCTGGAATGGAATCATGCCTGGAGCCATCGTCATGGCTGGCTTGCGTTGATCATCTTGCCCGTGGCGTTCGCGGGTCTGCGCTGGCTGACCATGCGGGTGGCCCCGAATGCGGCCGGCAGCGGCATTCCCCAGGTGATTGCAGCCTTGTCCCTGCCGGCCGGTGCAGCGCAGGCTCGCCTGGTATCGATCACGCAGATCGTGTGGAAGATCCCGCTGACTTTCCTGGGAATGCTGGCGGGCGCGTCGATCGGCCGTGAAGGACCGTCGGTTCAGGTCGGTGCGGCGGTGATGCTGGCCTGGGGTGATTTCTGGCAGCGACGCGGGGTCACGCTGCGCGGTATTCAGCGGCACGACCTGATCGCCGCAGGGGCGGCAGGCGGCCTGGCCGCGGCCTTCAACGCGCCGCTCGCCGGGGTCATCTTCGCGATCGAAGAACTGGGGCGTGGCACCTTGCTGCGCTGGCAGCGGCTGGTATTGATCGGCGTATTGGCCGCCGGCTTCATCACCGTGGCCATTGCCGGCAACAATCCGTATTTCGGCACCTTCGCGGGCAAGGCCTTGCCGGAGAACATGGCTGCCTGGGTCTTGCTGTGCGGGGTGGTCAATGGCGCCGTCGGCGGCATCTTCGCGCGCTTGCTCGGGCGCGGCTTGGCAGCAAGCCTGCCCGCTGCGCTGCGCGAACGGGCCACGCGTCATCCCCTTGGCGCGGCAGCCTTGCTCGGTCTGGCGGTCGCCCTCATTGGCCTGGCCACGGCGGGCACGGTCTACGGCACCGGCTACGCCTCGGCCTCCGCGTTGCTGGCCGGTGAGCCCACGGGCCAGGCCGGCTTCGGCGTGGCCAAGTGGTTCGCCACGATCGCCTCGTACTGGGCGGGCATTCCGGGCGGCATCTTCACACCGGCGCTGACCACCGGTGCCGGCGTGGGAGAGCACCTGTGGCAGTTGTCGGACGGCAGCATCGACCAGCGCGTGCTGGTCCTGGTGTCGATGGCCGCCTTCCTGGCGGCGGCCACCCAGGCGCCGCTGACGGCCAGCGTGGTGGTGATGGAAATGACGGGCAGCCAGCCGATGCTGTTCTGGCTGCTGGTGGGGGCGCTCAGTGCGTCGGTGGTGTCGCGGCAGTTCTGCCCGCGCCCGTTCTATCACCAGGTCGCCGGCCGCTTCCGGCATCAGGCGCAGGCCACCGCACCGCCTGCTGGCTGACACCGCCGCAGGCCGTCACGGGTGCATCGTCGCTGCGCCGCCGGTGCGCAAAGCATGTGCACAGCACGGGCATGATGCAAATCCGCGACGGATTCAGCCAGGTGTTATTTGCCTGTCATCAAGACGCCGCATGCTTGCGCGCTCAGCTATCAGGAGCGACACGTGGCCACTCTCGACTTCAATTCGGCGCAAGCCCGGATCTCCAGTCTTTACGTCTCTTTGTTCGGTCGTGCGCCGGATGCCGAAGGTCTGCAGTTCTGGAGCAAGGCAGCCGACACGATGTCGATGGCCGATATCGCCGCATCCTTGCTCGCGAGCCCGGAAGGCATCGCGTCCGTGCCCGCCGACAGCGCTGCGTTCGTCGCCGGTCTTTATGCGGCTGCGCTTGGGCGCACCCCGAGTGAAGCCGAGCTGTCCACTGCCACGCAGGCACTGGCGCAGGGTGTCGACCTGGGGGCCGCCCGCGCCGGTCTGGCTGCCTCATTGGTGCAGGCACTGGCAACACCCGTGCCGTCGCCGAAACCGGATGCCATGAGCGATGCCGACTACGCGCAGGCGCTTGCCGACCGCGCCGTGTTCGCCAACAAGACCGACGCCGGGATCTATTTTTCGCAAAGCGCTGCCGGCAACAACCTGAGCCTCGCTGGCCGTGTGCTGCTTGCCGTCGACGCGAGCGACGCGTCGCTGGCGGCGGCACATGCGCAGGCCGACCAGGGCACGGCCACCCAGGTTGCCGAGCTGTATGCGGCGCTGCTGGATCGTGCCCCGGACGCGGCAGGCCTGGCCTGGTGGACCGAGCAGTTGAACAACGGTGTCCCGATGACGAATATCGTCGCGGGCATGTTGGGCAGCGCGGAAGGCACGGCCTTGTATGGATCTGCGGCCAGTTCCCAGGCCTTCCTGGCAAGCTTCTATCAAACCGTGCTGGGCCGCGCCCCGGATGCCGACGGCCTGGCCTTCTGGACGTCGGCACTGGATGCATCGGGCGATACGGCCACCGCACGCGCCGACATCGTCCAGCAGATGTTGGAAGCATTGACGTCTGGCGTGGCGAAGTCCGACGACCAGAAGACATTGGCCAACAAGGCCGAAGCAGGCAAGTACTTCGCGGTGTCGGCGTCCGGCAGCGACCTGACGCTGGCGAAGACGGTGATCGACAAGATCACTGCCGATGCGGGCAGCGTCGACGGCGCCAAGCAACTCATCGATGCCGGGGGCGTGATTGCGCCGACACCGGAAACCCCGGTTCCGCCCGTCATCCCGGTTCCGCCCGCATCGACGGTGTTCACGCCCAACGTCGGCACCGCCGATGGCAGCTCGGACGCCTCGACAGCACTCGCATTGGCCAACAACTTCATGCTGGTCGGCGATGACGAGGCCAGCGTGTTGCGCGTCTATTCGCGCGACGGCGGTGCCGCAGTCAAGGAAATTTCCTACGACAGTTTCCTGGGCCTGGCGGGCAAGGAAGCCGACCTGGAAGGGTCGACCCGCATCGGCGACAAGCTGTATTTCATCGGTTCGCACGGCAACAACAAGAGCGGCGTCGACCAGAACAACCGCGAGTGGATCGCATCAGCCACGCTGAGCGGCACCGGCGCCGATACCGAAGTGAGCTTCAATGGCAAGTACATGGGTCTGGAAGCCGTGCTGGCCACCTGGGACAGCAGCAATGCGCACGGCCTGGGCGCCAATCATTTCGGCATTGCTGCCGGCGCGGCATCCGGCACGCCGGAAAGCAATACCGGCCTGGGCATCGAAGGCCTGACCGTGTCGCCCGACGACAGCAGCCTGTGGATCGGTTTCCGGGCGCCGGTGACGGGTGGGGCCCAACTGAACAAGGCGCTGATCGTGTCCATCGGCAACATCGACGCGGTGTTGAACTCGGGCGCTGCGCCGTCGATCGGCGACGCCATCGAGCTCGACCTGGGCGGTCGCGGCATTCGCAGTATCGAGAAGAATGCAGCCGGCCAGTACGTGATCATTGCCGGCCCGGCTGGTACTGCCAGCGCCGACGTGGCCGATGATTTCCGTCTGTACACCTGGGACGGCAAGGTGGTGGACGGCCAGGCCGTGAACCTGGTGCATGACGCCGTCGACCTCGATGCAATCCTGGCCGCGACCGGTGGCTCCTTCGAGTCCATCGTGACCGTCCCCGGCAGCCTGGCTGCAGGCAGCTACATCCAGCTGCTGCAGGACAACGGCGACACGATCTGGGAAGGCCAGACCAAGGTTTCCAAAGACCTGGATGCCGACCAGCAGCAATTCATGGGCAACTGGATCAAGCTGGGCGGGGCGGCGCCCGCGGACACCGCCGGTCCGTCCCTGCTGCGCAGCACGCCCGCCGATGATGCAGGCAACATCGCCGCCGGCGCGAAGATCGAACTGGTCTTCAACGAACCTGTGCATGCAGGCACAGGCAGCTATCTGCTGAAGTCGGGTGGCATAACGCTGGCGACGATTGCTGCCAACGATGCTCGTATTTCGTACGCGTACAACAAGGTCACGGTGGATACCTCGGCACTGGTGGCAGCCGATACTTCCTACACGCTGGAGTTTGCGGCCGGCGTGGTGGTGGATGCCGTCGGCAATGCGTTTGCAGGCCTGAGCGGTGCCGACGCAATCGACTTCACCACGGCGCCGTCAGTGATTCCTACCACGCTTGCCACGGGCGATATCGCCTTCGTGGGCGTCAATACCAGCGGTACCGATGCCTATGCCTTCGTATTGTTGAAGGACATTGCCAGCGGCACGTCGATCCGCTTCACGGACAAGGAATGGGACGGCACGAAATTCACGGATGGCGAAGCCGATCTGCTGTGGACGTCCACCGGCACCCTGGCTGCGGGCACCGTCGTCACCATCCAGCCAAACGCCACGATAGCCAGCACGGGAACCTTGACGGGGGACGGTGGCGGTCTGGGTGGCTCGGGTGAACAGGTCTTTGCCATCACCGGTACGGTTGCTGCGCCGGGGACGTTTGTGTCGGCAATCGGCATCGGCCCGAGCACCGGCGGCTTGATCACCACGGGCTCTGCCACAAGCGACATTTCGCTGGTCCCCGACGGCCTGGCGCTGGGCGCCAACGCCGTGAACATCATCGGTGCCAACGCGCATTACACCGGCGCGCTGACCGGTACGCCTGCCGATTTGCTGAGTGCGATTTCCAACAGTGCAAACTGGACGACGGGCACGCCCGCCGCCGTCAGCGCAAATCAGCTCGATACCGGCTTCCTGTCCCTGGACGTGAAGGGCCCCACCAAACTTGCTGCCGGCGACGTGATCTTCCTGGGCATCGGCACGGATTCGCCGGACGCCTTTGTGTTCACCGTCACCAAGGACATCGAGGCGGGCACGCAGATCGGCTTCACGGATCGCGACTACTCGCTGGTCAAGGACATGCCGGTCTCGGGGGAAAGTGCGTACATCTGGACCGCCGGGCAAGGATATGCCGCGGGCACCTTGATCACCATCCAGCCGGACCAGGCCGATGGTGTCAGTCCCATCGTGTCGCACGGCAGCGCCGTGGGCAAGGGCGGCGGCCTGAGCGGCACCGCCGAAACGGTCTATGCCTTCCAGGGCAGCATTGCCGGCTTGAGCGCAGGCGCTGCCGGCGCCATCTCCGCCGCGACGTATCTGGGGGCCATCAATGCGGGTGGTGCCGCAGCAGGCGACGCGCCGGCTAGCATCAGCATCCAGACCTTCGCGACGGACAACGCCCTGTACAACGGTTCGCTGGATACCAGCGACATCGAGGCCTTCAAGGCATTGGTGCTGGATGGCGCAAACTGGAGCACCAGCGATACCGTGCCGCTGACCATCGTGGGCAACAACGTGGAGTTCGCCCCGGCCTGATCCTCGGATCGCCGTGGGGGAAAGATCCGGGTTCGTCCCGGATCGATGAAGGCTCAGCCGGCGGGATGCAGATCCCGCCGGCTTCTTCATTTCATCAGGCGGCTGTCCTGCAGCCCCCCCACGGCTTCCAGCACCGCGTGGGTCGTTGCCGCCAGGTGCGATTCGATGCGCTTGAGGTCGCGGAACACATCCAGCACCAGGGCGCCGGCCTGCACGCTCAGGCGATCGCCCTTGCGGATCAGGTCGAACTGGCGGGCCGCGGCCGAGCGTTCCAGCGCGCGCATCCTGTCCTTGTCCTGCATCAGCGTGCGGGCGGAACGTTCGTCAGCCGAGATGAAGGTTGTGATGGCCAACTGCAGGTCGCGAGTCAGCAATTCCTGGATTTCGTCGATCTCGCTCAGCACCGCGGCCGGGAATTTGATGCGCAGTTCGATGCGCTTGCTGGCCAGCGCCATCAGACTTTTTTCAATGACGTCGCCGATGTGTTCCAGGTTGACCGCGAACACCAGGATCTCGGACACCCGGCGGCTGTCGATCTGATCCAGTTCCTGGGCGGCGCCGACGGCCGATGCGTAGTAGGTGACGGCTGCGTGCAGGCGATCCAGCTGATCGTCCATGGCGGTGATCATGCCGACCTTGTCGCGATCGTCGCTGCGCAAGACCTCGAAGGTGCCGCGCAGCATGGTGTCGACCACGTCGGCCATGCGCAGGGCTTCGCGCGAGGCGTTGGCAAGCGCCACCGCCGGGCTGTGCATGCTGGACTCATCCAGGTAGCGCGGACTGCCGGCCTCGGTCGGCTGCTCGGCCGCCGGCAGTCGCCGGGTAAGCCATGCCGCCATGCGCGGCAACAGCGGCAGGAAGGCAAGCGCCACCGTCACGTTGAAGGCCAGGTGATAGGCCACCACGGCACTCGCTGCCGACATCCCGGCTTCGCTTGCCAGCCTGGCCGTCAGCGGGATCAGCGGCATGGCCACGGCCAGGCCCACCAGGCGCGTCATGACGTTGCCCAGCGGCAGGCGCAAGGTCGCCAGATTGCTGCGATCGCCTTGCAGGATGGGGTTGAGCGCGCTGCCGAGATTGGCGCCCAGCACCATGGCCAGCGCAGCCGGCATGCTGATCGCACCCACGCCGGCCAGGGCCGACACCAGCAAGGTGGTGACGATGCTGGAATGCGCCAGCCAGGTGAACAAGGCCGCCAGCATGATGTTCAGCAAGGGGTCGGCGGTGATGGCAAGCAGCAGGTCGCGCATCACGGGTTCTTGAGAGATGGGCTGGACCGTCTGGTCCAGCAGGCGCAGCGACAGCAGGGTCAAGCCGATGCCGACCAGAATGCGTCCGACATCCCGCCCGCGAGAACTGCGGCTGCGTCGCGTGGTGACGAAACCGGCACCGATCAGCAATGCAAACAACCAGCTCACGTCGAAGGAAAGCAACTGGGCCACCAGCGCCGTGCCGATGTTGGCGCCAAGCATGACGGCCAGCGCGGGTGCCAGGGCGATCACGCCATCGGCTGCAAGCGAGGTGACCATGAACGCCGTGGCGGTGCTGGATTGCAGGACGGCGGTGACGCCAAAGCCGGCGGCAACCGCCTGCAGGGGGTGCTTGAGCCCGCGTGCCAGGCGCTCGCGCAGGTCCGAGCCGAAGGAACCGAGCACGCCTTGGCGCACGGTCTGCACGCCCCATAACAGGAGTGCGATTTCGCCGAACAAACTGACCAACACGTGCGTCGCGGACATATAAGGCTTCTTTTATGACAAGTAATACTCGTCCAGTACATCCTCACCCTATGGCCTGAGTTCGTCAAATCGCGTTTGCGCTTCACGCCACATCGCTGGCGTTGCAATAATCGTGCTAGCGGCTTTCCACCCGGATTTCCACGCCCATGTCGTGTGAGCCGCCCGGCGCAATGACCAGCACATCGGCCTCGCCCACGCGTGCGGTTTCGATGCAGAGCATGCGTTGCCAGGCGTCGTCCGGGAAGTTCGCCAGGCGGTGGGCCTTCTCGATCCATGGATTCCAGACAATGGCCGAGTGGGATTGACGTGTGTGCAGGTGGATGCGGCGCTGCCAGCCAGGGTCGTCGATGGTAAGCCGCGGACCCACGCCAAGGTAGATGCGATCGGTCTCCGAGGTGAAGCGGATGTCGCCTTCCTGGCGTCGCTCCTGCCATTCCTCGAGCGCGTCGAGGTAGCTCAGCCCGTCGAAGCCGCCCAGGCGCACCTCACGACTGTCACTCACGGCGAAATAGGTATGCAGCGCCTGGGTCAGCGCCAGGGGCGCCTGGCCCAGGTTGCGGGTCTGCAGGTTCATGTCCAGGTGCTCGCCGATGCTCAGGCGCAGGCGCAACTCCGACGGGTGCGGCCAGTGCGGCAGCCCCTGGGGCAGCAGCAGCTGGAAGGTCAACACCACCTTGTCGCCGTCGATCACCGGGTCCTGCATCTGCCAGTCGAGCGCGCGCACCATGCCGTGGAAGGGCGCGTCGCTGCCCTGATACATGCGCTGCACCGCCTGGGGGCTGCGCGCCAGGTCGCCGAACCAGGGCCAGCAGACCGGCACGCCGCCACGGATGGCCTGGCCGCGCTCCAGCGCGGCGGTTTCACTGAGCCAGACCAGCGCCGGCTGGCCGTGATGCTGGAAGCTCATCAGGTGACCGCCCTGGCGGGCGATCAATGCCTCGCTGAAGGCAGTCCGAACTCGCAGGCAGTCGAGTTCGCCGAGCTTTTCCTCGACGATGGTCGGGGAAGAAAAATTGTTCATGTCAGTCCTTGGACGCGATGGGCTTTCCCATCGGGGACGGCCGCCCCGGCCGTTCCTGCAGACAGGGCGAGGAGCCGGGTACTTTACGTGATCGCCCAGCTACCGGGATGACCAGAGGCAACATTTCCGCCCTATGGGCAAATCCTGGTTGCGCTTGCTGACATTTGTGCTCGAGTAGGGGGCTGCTGCGCTGACGAGCGGCAGGCAAACCCGTACCATTGTTCTTCCACTCATCGCGGGGAGGCACGTGTGAAACCAGGCATTCTGGCAATCGACATCGGCGGGACGGCCTTGAAGGTCGCGGTCATCGACGATCACGGGCGACTGCTCAGCGAAAGACTGCGCACGCCCACCCCGCGGCCGTGCACGCCCTTGCAGATGATCGACGAGCTGGCTGCCCTGGCCGTGCCGCTGCCCAGCTTCGACCGCATCGCCGTCGGCTTTCCCGGCGTGATACGCAACGCGCGTGTGCAGACGGCCGTCAACATCGGCGGGCCGGAATGGCTCGACTACCCGCTGGCGGACAAGCTCGCCGAGCGCTTTGGGCAGCCGGTGCGGCTGGTCAACGACGCCGACATGCAGGGCTTTGCGCTGATCAGCGGGAAGGGACTCGAGTTCGTGCTGACCCTGGGCACCGGGCTGGGCAGTGCGCTGTTCCTCGACGGCGAGCTGATGCCGCACATGGAACTGGGCCATCATCCCTTTTATCGCGACGCCACCTACGAAGAATGCCTGGGCGCAGAAGCGCTCGAACGCATCGGCGTCGAGCAGTGGAACGAACATCTGGCGCGTGCCCTGCGATGCGTGAAGGTCTTGCTCAATGCCGACCGCGTCTACCTGGGCGGTGGCAATGCAAAACGGGTCGCGCTTGCGCTGCCTGCCAGCGTGCTGGTCGGCTCCAACGATGCCGGCCTGGCAGGTGGCGCAGCATTGTGGAATGGCCCGGCCGCCACGCGTCAGACCGACGACACCTCCCCGACTGCCACGGCAGCGGGCTAAGCCGCTTTCGCAAAGGATTGCCAATGAGTTCTGCCGCACCTGCTGCGCGCGCGCCCCGTGGAAAGAAACCCGCCAAGCCGCCCAAGGCACCGCCTGCCACGCTGTTTCTGTTCGGCGCCAATGGCGACCTGGTGAAGCGCCTGCTGCTGCCTGCGCTGTACCACCTGCACCGCGACGGCCTGATCGACGAAAACCTGCACATCGTGGGCGTCGACCACAATCCGAACACAGACGCCGGGTTTGCCGAGCGGCTGGCAGACTTCATGCGCACCTTGCCCCAGCACAACGAGGCAACCGGCGGGCAGCTGCTGGACGAAGCCTTGTGGGCCAAGGTGTCGAAGAACATTTCCTACGTCCAGGGCGACTTCGTCGACGACGCCACCTATGTGGCGCTGCGCGAACGCCTGGCACGCAACGGCACGCGCAATGCCGTGTTCTACCTGGCGACCTCGCCGCGCTTCTTCGGTGAAGTGGCCGACCGGCTGGGCTCGTCCGGCCTGCTGAAGGAAAGCAAGGACACCTATCGGCGCGTGGTGATCGAGAAACC
>Ga0308159_1005892_pt1 | contig 10041 bp, 4 predicted proteins | sample PhyCR1_FD_201040 | JGI IMG/M metagenome (GOLD analysis project Ga0308159, IMG submission 201040) | Phyllosphere microbial communities from UC Gill Tract Community Farm, Albany, California, United States - DLSLC.R1 | ecosystem: Host-associated > Plants > Phyllosphere > Unclassified | place: USA... | reverse complement strand
CCTGGTCGGTGGAGGGCTCGTCGCGGGCGTCTCACCGGCGCACGCCGCAGCCCCCGCCGCCGCCCTCCTCTACGATTTCGATACCCTCCCCACGGGAAGCCTCACCGACGGGTCGCAGATTCCCGACGCCGTCGGCACCCACGCGGGAGCCGTCCGCGGCTCCGGAGCGACGATCGTCGCCGGGCCGCGCGGGGGAACCGATCGCGCCCTGTCGCTCCCCGGCGGTGCGGCGAACTCCGGCGCTGCCTTCGTCGAAATCGCGCCCGGGCTCACCGACACGGCGACCGGCGATATCACCGTGTCCGCATGGATCCGTTGGGCGGGCGGACAGGAATGCTCCTGGGCCTACAGCCTGGGCAGCTCGAACGACAGGTATCTGTTCGCCACCCCCCGCTGCGGAGGGAACCTCATCGGCGCGGTCAAGGCGGGCAGCGAGCAGCGCGCCACCGGAAACGGCCCCGCCTCGTCGACGCGATGGAGCCACGTCGCCGTCGCCCTGCAGTCGGGTCAGCGCGTGACCACCTACGTCGACGGCGAAGCCGTGGCCTCCACCGCGACGACCGCGACGGGCGCCGCCACGGTCGGAACCTCGGTGTTCTCGGGCCTCGTCGGCAAGTCGTTCTACCCGGGAGATCCGTTCTTCGCGGGCGCCATCGACGACGTCCGCGTGGACCGCGCGGCGCTCGACACCGAGCAGATCCGCGCGATCGCCGCTCCCACGGCCGACGCGATCGCGCGAAGCGACGCCGACGCCATCGATCTCGGCGACACCTCCGCCGTGACCTCCGACCTCGTGCTCCCCGGCACCGGGGCGGGCGGCTCGGCCATCACCTGGACCTCGAGCGCCCCCACCGTCGTGTCCGCCGAGGGACGCGTCACGCGCCCGGCCCCCGGCTCCGCCGATGCCACCGTCACCCTGACGCCCGCAGCCGACTTCGCCGGTGCGACGGCGACCGGCGCGCCCGTGCGGGTCACGGTGCGGGCCGACTCCGCCGCCGACCTCTCCGCACGGTTGAGCGCCTCGCTCGTCGTGCCGCCGGTCGTGGCATCCGGAACCTCCCTCCCGAGCGTCGCGGGCGTCGACCTGCGCTGGAGCGGCGAGACCGTCGCCGACGGGGCGCTGGTGAACCCGGGCTCGGGCGACCGCACGACGCAGGTCACCGCCTCCGCGACCTGGGGAGCGGTCACCTTCTCGAAGACCTTCACCGTGACGGTGCTCGATGCCGCCACGGCGCAGAACCTCGTCGCCTACACCCGCACGCCCACGAGCGAGCACGACGCGAACCAAGACACCGTCGCGCGCAGCATCCACTTCGCGGTGGGTTCGTCCGCCGACACCGCGCAGCCCCTGCAGAACAACTACGGCGTGGTCTTCGCGCGCGGCGAGCACGTCGGCGTCGACAACGTCGAGCAGCGCGGCATCGGCTCCCCCTCGCCGTTCTTCTTCGCCGACGGTCGGATGGGTTTCATCGCCACGCGCGTCGAGATGTCGGGAGCACCGGATGCCACGGCCTCGAGCAGTGCGCTCGTGTTCCGCGCCGAGGATGATCGCGGTTCGCAGTTCGCGGAGCTCGGCACCATCGACCTGGGGACCACCGACGGGGTCGTCTCCCCGCGCGCCGTGTGGGACTCGGCGCAGCAGCGCTACCTCGTGTCGTGGAGGGACGCCTCGGGCGCCGCGCGCTACACGACCGTGACCGACCTCGCCCGCACCGAGCAGGTCGCCGACCCGTTCAACGCCGAGGACGACGGCACGCGCAGCCGGGTCGTCTCCACGGGCAACCGCGGTGCGGTCGTCGCCGGCTCCCCCGTCGGTGTCGCCGACCCGTCGTGGGGTTCGTTCGCCGGTCGTGTCGCCAACGCCGAGCCCGGTGGCATCCTGCCGATCAGCGGGACGATCGCCACGGCCCTCACCGAGCGGTACAACCGCGTCGTGAACACGGCCGTCTCGGTCGCCCCCGTCACGATCGCCGCGGGTGCCGGCGCCGACCTCGACCGCACCCGCGCCGATCTGGCGTACAGCGACGGATCGACCGCGACCCTTCCCGTCGATTGGAATGCGGACGAGCTCGCGGCGGCGCGTGCGGCGACGGGGGGCACCGTCACCGTCACGGGCACGGTCCGGCAGAAGGACTACAGCGTCCCCTTCGCCGCCAACCGCGCCGACCCGACCATCTACCGCTACGAGCGCGACGGCAAGACCCAGTACCTCTTCATCGCGACCGACGACACGAACAACAACAACATCGCCTCGGCCCACCTGCCGATCCGCGTCTCCGACACCTTCGACGGTCTCTCGGATGCCGCCGGCGGCGTGCAGCGCGAGGTGGATCTGCTCAACCGGTGGACGCGACGCGACACGACCGCCGACGGCCGGACGATCGCCGGCTGCTACTGGGCGCCCGAGATCCACGAGATCGGCGGGAAGCTGTCGATCCTGTTCTCGCCCTGCTTCAACTCGGGTGATTCGCAAGCCAACGACGGCGCCGACTGGCGCACCGTGCAGTCGTACATCATGCAGATGCGCGAGGGCGGGGATCCCGCGAACCCCGCGGACTGGTCGAAGCCGGCTCCGGTCCTCAAAGCCGACGGGACCGCCCTGGGCCGCGAGAGCTACAGCAACATCAGCCTCGACATGACGTACTTCGAGGCGAACGGCCAGGCGTACTACACGTGGTCGCAGCGCTACACCTCCCCCGGCTTCGGCGACCCGCTCACGTGGATCGCGAAGGTCGATCCCGCGAACCCGACCCGGATCGTCGGCGAGGCGAAGCCCGTCATCTCGCCGTCGCTGTCGTGGGAGCTGCGCCTGGCCGAGGGATCGTTCGCGATGGAGCGCGACGGCAAGATCTACCTGATCTACTCGAGCGACGGCGTGAGCCCGCGCTACGTGGTCGGCGGCGTGTGGGCCGACCTCGACAGCGACCTGATGGACATCGACAGCTGGCACAAGTTCAACACCCCGCTGATGAAGAGCGTGCCGATGCCGGCGGGCGTCTGGGACTACCTCACCTACCCGCAGGGCCCGGGACACGGCGCGGTCACCACCGACGAGGACGGGAACGAGCTCTATGTCTTCCACACCTGGGGCGACGGGGTCGGCGGCAACGGCCGTGACACCCGCATCGGCCGCGTGCACTGGGCCGCCGGAGACCGACCCGTGCTCGACATGAGCAAGGACGAGCAGGTGCTCCCCGCCCTGCGCACGGTGACGATGACGGTGACGGTCACCCCCACCGGCACGACGACGCCCACCCCCGAGCCGACGAAACCGCCGTCGCCCTCGCCCTCGCCCTCGCCGAGCGCTCCGGGGTCGGGCGACAGCGCCGCCGCCCTGACCGCCGACAAGACGCGCGTCGCCCAGGGCGAGTCGTTCACCGTCACCGCCACCGGGCTGACGCCGGGCGAGCAGATCTCCGCTGTCCTGCACAGCACCCCGCTGCGGGTCACCGGAATCCCCGCGGCCGACGCCTCCGGTCGCGTCGTCTTCCGCGTCACCGTTCCCGCCGACTTCGCTCCGGGCGCCCACACCCTCGAGGTCACGCGCGCCGACGGGAGCGTCCTCGGCCGCCTCGGTCTCGAGGTGGTCGCCGCGGGGTCGCTGGCGAAGACGGGCGCCGACGTGGCGTTCGCGGCGGGCCTGCTGGGCGCCGGAGCGCTCCTCGCGGGACTCACCGTGCGCGCGCTGCGCCGCCGCCGCCTGTCGTGAAGGGAGGCCGCTCGGGGCAGGTGCGGGAGGGCAGGCCGCCGGTCCCCACCGCCCCGGCCGGCCCGGGGCGGAACCCCGTCGCACGCCCGCTTCTGGTGGTCGCGGCGGTGGTCTGTGTGGCCGCCGCCGTGCGACTGCTCACCCTCGGCGCGGACTCCCCCCTGCCGAGCGCGCTGTCGGATGGGATCACCCTCGCCGCGAGCGTCGTCATCGAATCGCTCCCCTTCGTCTTCCTCGGCGTGGTGATCTCGATCGCGGTGCAGCTGTGGGTGCCGACGCGCATCATGGATGCCGTGATCCCCCGCCGCGGTGTCGCGCGCCGCGCCGTGCTGTCGCTGCTGGGGGTGGTGCTCCCCGTCTGCGAATGCGGCAACGTCCCTCTGGCGCGCGGGCTGATGCTCCGTGGATTCTCGGTCGCCGACTCGGTGACGTTCCTGCTGGCGGCTCCCATCCTGAACCCGGTGACCCTTGTCACGACCTATCAGGCCTTCGGGTGGGACGACGGCATCCTGGTGTCGCGTCTGGTGGGCGGCTTCGTCATCGCCAACCTCGTCGGGTGGGTGGTGAGCCTGCATCCCGAACCCGAGCGTCTGCTCGCCCCCGCGTGGGCGGCGGCCTGTGCGGCCGCCCCTTCTTCCCGCGAACGCGCCTCCCTCGCGCGGGCTGCCGGGATGTTCCGCGACGAGGTCTCGGCGATGCTGCCGGCGCTCTTCCTGGGAGCGGCGATCGCGGGGATCATCCAGGTCGCGATCTCACGCGAGACCCTCACCGGGATCGGCGGACACCCCGTGGTCGGCATCCTGGCGCTCATGATCCTGGCTTTCGTGATCGCCATCTGCTCCAACGTCGACGCGTTCTTCGCTCTGTCGCTGGCCTCGTCCTTCTCACCGGGGGCACTCGTCGCGTTCCTCGTGTTCGGTCCGATGATCGACGTGAAGATGCTCGCGATGCTGTCGACGACCTTCCGCGTTCGCGCTCTGGGAGGACTCATCGTGCTCGTCGCCCTCGGTGCCCTGACGATCGGCCTGGCGGTGAATCTCCTTGTCTGACTTCCTCGCGCGGTGGACGGGGCTCATTCTCTGCGGGATCGGCGTCCTGGCCACCCTCGCCCTCGCCGCTCACGGCGATCTGACCTTGTACATCCACCCGCGGTACGTGGTCTTCACCGTTCTGCTGACGCTGATCGGAGCGGTGCTCCTCGTCCTCGCCGTGTGGTTCTCGGTGACCCGACGCGGACAGGTCGATCACGATCACGACCATGACCACGGCCACGCACCCCGCCGGCGGCCCGTTGCGGCGGTGACCAGCGCCGTGCTCGTCGGGGCCGCCGCCCTGGCCCTGCTCGTCGCTCCCCCCGCGGTGCTCAGCGCCGAGCGGGCCCTCACGAGCACGGCGGCGACCAGCGGCGGAGGGGATGTCGCCGCACCCGTGCTGGTGGGCAGCGACCCGACACGCTTCTCGCTGCGCGACTGGGCCACGATCCTCGGCGCCGGGTCCACGGCATCCGATCTCGTGGGGCAGCAGGCCGACGTGACCGGCTTCGTCCTGCTCGACACCGCCACCGGTGATGCGCGAATCGGCCGCTACGCCGTCACGTGCTGCACGGTCGACGCCCAGTTGTTCGCGGTCGGGATCGAGAGGTCGTCTCTGCCGGCCGGAGCGGAGACCGGCACCTGGGTGCGTGTCTCGGGGACGTTCACCGACGACGACGGCTCGACCGTCCTCAGCCCCGACACGATCGAGGAGGTGCCGGAGCCCGATGACCCCTACCTCTCCTGAGCCCCGACGGCGCTCGCGCCGCTTCTCGCTCGTCGCGGCGACCGTCGTGCTCGTGCTCGTCGGAGCGAGTGCCGCGATGGCGACCGTCGCCCTGGACCGGGGACCCCGCGTGCGCGCCGTGACCGGTGACGCGTCGCTCGCGGTCTCGCAACGCGATCTGACCCTCACCCTGCGTACCGACCAGCCCCTCGACGACTCGTCGCTGGAGGGACTGCGCATCGAGCCCGAGGCGCCCGCCGACATCGAGATCGACGGCGCCTCGGTGCGCGTGCGCTTCACCGGTCTGCTCGCCTTCGACACGGCGTACCGCATCGTCGCCCCTGAGCTGCGATCGCGCGCCACCGGGGCCACGAGCACGCTCGACTACGCCTTCACGACGCCACCGGCCACGGTCACCGTCCTCGAGCGGGCCGGCCTTTTCGACCGGTCGGACGATGTCCCCGATCGGGTCGTACGACACGATCTGTCACGCGGGACCGAGACCACCCTGCTGTCGGGGCCGCGCATACAGGAGTACGCCGATACCCCGGACGGGGTCGTGGCACTCGTCCTCGACGGCGACGGGGGCGCCCACCTGCAGACGGTCGACGGCGCGGGGGTCGAAGGCACCCTCCCCACACCGGGCCGCGGCGACATCCGGCTCCTGCGTGCGTCCGCCGACGCCGGGCGGATCGGATACGTCTTCACCGGTCCCGCGGCCGACGGAACGGCCGAGTACACGAACACCCTGTTCGTCTCGGACCCCGATGCCCCCGACTCCGCGCCGCGCGCGGTCGTCGGCATCGACGGAACGGCCCTGCGAACCGACGCCTGGTTCTTCGTGCCCGGGACCGCCTACCTCGTGGCGGAGTCCGCCGACCGCAGTCTCGTCCTCGTGGATGCCACGGGAGCGGCGCCGCCACGAGCCCTCGGCCAGCTCGGCGACCTGCGGGGCATCCTCCCCGGGACGACGTCGGTCGTGGTGTCGTCGGATGCCGCGACCTCGACCCTCGATCTGACCAACGGATCGGTGAGCGTCGTCCCGGGCGCTCCCGCCGCCACCTCGACCCTTCAGAGCCTCGTCCTGTCCCCCGCCGCTTTCCTCACCTGGGATGCGTCGGCGGTGACGCGGGCGACGCCGGAGGGCGCGGCATCCGTTCTCGCCACCGTGCCCAGCGGCGAGCGCCTGCAGGAGGTGTGCGTCTCATCGAGCGGGCGGCACATCGCCGTCGGTACCGTGCCGGACGGCGCGTCGATCGACGGCTACCCCGCTCGCGCCGACCGCGTGGGCCGGTCGACCCGCATCGTGGACGCGGAGTCGGGGGCGATCGTGGCCGAGGTCCGGGGCACACGGCCGGATTGGTGCGCGTGAGGGCGCAGCGCCGTGAGCCCCGGACCGGGCGTCACATGCCGTCGGCGATCATCGCCCAGATGATCTGCACGTGGCGGTCGGCGTTGAGGTCGGACATCTCGTCGTCGTAGTTCAGGCCGTAGGGCCAGATGTGCGACCCGCCGCAGTTGAGCACGGCACCGGCGCCGTCGAACTCGGCGAGCTTGGCGTTGGCGTTCGCGCCCGTCCACTGTCCGTTCTGACACATGGCGTACCAGGCGTCGGCGGTGCCGTTGCCGACCGTGTGGGAGATCTCGTGGAGGGCCGTGCGCTCTTGCATGAAGCCGCGGTTGTCGCCGAATCGGATGGTGCCGTCGATGCTCGCCTCGGCGGTGGGCACCCCCGGAACGTAATAGACGTTCAGGTGGCGGTCGAAGTCGCTGAACTCGTTGTACCGCGAGACCGCGGCATCCATCGCCGCTCGGATGCGGTCGTAGGCGTCGGCCTGGTCGGCGGTGGGGTTTGCCTCGGTGTACAGCGTGTAGGTCATTCGACCCGCGGCCTCCGCCGGGGTCGAGGTCACCGTCAGCGGGGCGACGACGGCGGCGAGCGCCGCGGTCGCGACGATGAGGCGCTGCAGGAGGGCACGGGGACGGGGGGATGCGTGCTGCATATCATTCTCCTTCGAACGGTCCGCGACGGCGTCGCGTCCTGAGACAGTAAACGCATCCGTCCGCGGGGCGGAAGCACGCGGAGAGCCTTCTCATTTGTTTCTCATCTGCCGAGAGGGGCGCAGTTCGGATTGCCGTCACGATCAGGTAACTGTGCGTGACTAACCCTTCTCAGAACGAACTGTGAGCGTTAACATTGGCCGTAGGCGACGAAGTCGTCGCCGCGCAATGACGCTCCTCTCGGAGGTCCGGCCCCCTTTCGTGAAAGGCTTCATCGCCTTCCGCCGCACGCCTGGCTTCCCCGTTCTGCGACGCCGCAGGAAGGAACAGCATGTCCCGAATCCGAAAGTCGGTCGCGCTCGGTGCCGTGGCCCTCATGGTCGCCAGCGGGGCGGTGGCGCTGACGGCGCCCCTCGCCGCGTCTGCCGCTGGCGGGCTCGACGGCGCGAAGGTCCTCGACCTCCGCTTCGACGACTCCCTGGAAGACAGTGGCCCCGGCAAGAACGCCACCTCGATGATCCGAGGCGCCGCGGAGTACACCACCGGCGTCGACGGTCGAGCCCTGCAGCTCTCCGGAGACGACGCGGTCGGCCTGGGGACCTCCCCCTCCCTCCAGCCGGAGAACCTCACCGCCTCGTTCTGGTTCAAGCCGGACGGCGGCATGGGCGCCGGCGAGCAGGTCTTCACCTGGAACAAGCGCGAGTGGTTCACCGACGGGTGGTATCTGACCTCCGAGGGGCCGAACACGCCGCTGGCGCTCTCGGTCGGGCCGGGAAACAACCAGCCCTACAAGGTCGCCGTCACCGGCGCCCGGGACACGTTCTTCCCGAGCGGCGCGTGGACCCACGTCGTCGTCACGTACGACAAGACCACCAAGGCCGTCTCCTTCTATCGCAACGGCGAGAAGCAGACCTCGACCGTGGTCGAGCCCGTGAGCCCGAATGCGTCGGGAGTCATCGGCACCACAGACGTCGAGAAGACCATCGGCTTCAACGGCGTCGTGCACAACGGCGCGTACACGCGCGGCAGCCTCGACGATTACACCCTCTACAACGCCGTCGCCACGACGACCGACGTCGTCGCCCTGCAGCGTGAGAACGACCCCGGCTTCGACCCCTCGGCGGTCGCGCAGAAGGGGCTCGACACCGTCTCGATCCCCGAGACGGCCACCACCGGCTTCGGTGTCCCGACCTCCACGTCGAACGGATCCGACGTGTCATGGACCTCGTCGAACCCCGACGTCATCGCGCTCGAGGGGGAACGGGCCACGGTCGTCCGCCCGCAGGGTGCCGATGCGACCGTGACCCTGACGGCCAGCGCCACCTACGGCGGCAGCACCGCCAAGACGAAGACGTTCACCGTCACCGTGCCAGCGGACGGCTCGGTCGCGTCGCTGTACGTCGACGACACCGACCTCAACGAGGTGCTCGTCGGAGACCCGTACCTGCAGAACAGTCACACCAAGATGGTCGACTGGCTGCTGACGCTCGACCCGAAGCGCTTCCTCTACTCCTTCGACCAGCTCTCCGGCATCCCCACGACGGCACAGCCGTACGGCGGGTGGGAGCGCACCACGGGCGCGCGCTTCCAGGGCCACTTCTTCGGCCACTTCATCTCCGCGCTGTCGCAGGCCTACGCCACGGAGACGGATGCCGCGCGCAAGGCGCAGCTGCTCGAGAAGCTCACCACGGCGGTCGACGGCCTCAAGGCCGCGCAAGACGCTTACGCGCAGAAAGACCCCGACAACGCCGGCTACGTCTCGCCCTTCCCGGTGTCGTACCTGCCCGGCGGTCGCGATGGCCTGATCGTGCCGTTCTACAACCTGCACAAGGTGCTGGCGGGACTGCTCAAGGCGCACGAGTACGCGCCCGAGGCGGTCGGCGACAAGGCACTGACCGTCGCCGAGGGATTCGGAACGTGGCTGAACACCTGGGGATCGCGTCAGGCGAACCCCGGTGAGCTGCTGAACACCGAGTACGGCGGAATGAACGAAGCGCTGTACGACCTGTACAGCATCTCGATGGACGAGAACCACAAGAAGGCCGCCCAGTACTTCGACGAGACGGCCCTGTTCCGTCAGCTCGCCGCAGGCCAGGACGTCCTCGCCGGCAAGCACGCGAACACCACGATCCCGAAGCTGATCGGCGCGCTGAAGCGGTACACGGTGCTCACCGACAACCCGGCACTGTACGCCCGGCTGAGCGACGCCGAGAAGGCCGACCTCGGGATGTACCGACAGGCCGCGGACAACTTCTGGGCGATGGTGGTCAAGGACCACTCCTACGTGGGCGGCGGTAACAGCTACTCCGAGCACTTCCAGGAGCCCGGCACCCTGTACGACTTCGCCACCAACGGCAACACCAGCGGCTACGGCGAGAACTCCACCGTCGAGGGCTGCAACGAGTACAACATGCTCAAGCTCACGCGCGCGCTGTTCCGGGTGAACCCCGACGTGAAGTACGCGGACTACTACGAGAACACCTACATCAACACGATCCTGGCCTCGCAGAACCCCGACACCGGCATGATGACCTACTTCCAGCCGCAGACCGCCGGCTACGCCAAGGTCTTCG
>Ga0308159_1005889_pt1 | contig 10046 bp, 15 predicted proteins | sample PhyCR1_FD_201040 | JGI IMG/M metagenome (GOLD analysis project Ga0308159, IMG submission 201040) | Phyllosphere microbial communities from UC Gill Tract Community Farm, Albany, California, United States - DLSLC.R1 | ecosystem: Host-associated > Plants > Phyllosphere > Unclassified | place: USA... | reverse complement strand
GCGGGGGAGACCTACCGGTGCGGCCAGGTTGCGGCCCTGCACCTTTCCGAGTTGATCGGGGCGCATCCGGTGACCTGCACTCCGCATGGGCGTCCGGACCGCTATCGTCGGATCGTGGCGCGCTGCAAGGTCACCGCCGTCTGCAAGGATGCTGACTGCACCAACGCCACGTTCCGGCGCGACCTCGGAGGCTGGATGGTGGCGGCTGGCTGGGCGGTTGATTTTCCACGCTACAGCGACGGAGAGCATGCCGAGCAGCAGTTCGAGGCTCGCGAGGCTCGCAAGGGTCTGTGGGCCGGCGAGTTTCAGATGCCCTGGGAGTGGAGGGCGAGGTAAAGATCTGGCCGGCCTGCGGTCTGACAGGGGGGCCTGCGAAGGTCAGCAAACGGCGGTCAGCGGACACCGCTACCTTCATCGTCACGTTGGTCTGGAGGTCCTAGGGGACAGCCAGAGCGCCAGGCGTCTTCAGTTCCACCCGGATCGCCCTATAGGTCCCGGTCCCATCATTGCGGACCGCGTGAAGACCCTGCGGCGGAAACCAGAGCGCTGGCGGAGGGGGGCCGGAAGGGAGCGCGCGTCGCCCGCTTTCGACGAACGAGCCGTCCTCCTGAACGACATAGTCGATATCTGTCGAAGGCTGAGCTTCGTCGATATGGAAAACGCTGGGTAGAGGGTGGTGGTGCGGAGGCTCCGTTTCGCCCGGTCCGACAGTCACCATGAGGACGCGTACCTGATCATTCTCCAAGAGAACGCGGTGGTGGCCTGGTGCGGCGACGAGCGCGTCGAACCGGTCGAGACCTTCGGCGGCCTGGATCGACGCGATAGAAAGCAGAAGAGGCACAAACATAGAGCGCTCCATACCGGCGGTATGAGGACTATACGCCCATGATCAGCGATGTCTGCCACGGGTCGATTTGCGAATCCGGCGCCGTGGCGGAAACCGGTCGTTGGAATCGGTGCTCCTAAGGGGGCTCGGCTAACTTTGGCTAAAGCGGCCGAGATAGGTGCCCTTCGATCAAGCCTTGCGCTCAGACTTCGGAAAGCTCGTGATGGCCCGCCGGACCTCTTCTTCGATCAGGACGTTGTGGGTCGATGGCCGCATCCGAAATTCTTTCAGACGAGGCGAGCCCCGGGCCCTCCGGACCTTTGCGTGATGGACCGTTGGTCACCCCCGACGGCCGCTACATTGTCGTTCGCGGTCGGCTGTGGCGGCGCTCAGATCCAGACCTCACGGAGGAGGCGAGGCAGTCTCTTGTCCACGATCTGATGGACGCACGACGCGCTGTGCGTGACGCGTTACGGTCAGGCGCCGAAGCAGATCTGAGGACGGCGCGCGCTCAGGTCCAGACGGCCAAGGCGGGACTTGGGGAACGGGGGGCGGTCTGGTGGACGGACGGGGCGCCTGACTTCAATCGTCACATGGCGCGCACCACGCCCTACGCCGCCTGGTTCGCGTCCTTGCCGGACAGGGTCTCGAAGCGGGATCGGGCGACGACTTCGTCGTAGAAGACTTCAGTCTGACGCGGCGGCGCTAGCAGATAGAACTGGACGACGGGGAAGGGGTCGGAACGATCGCGACGCCAAAGGGCGACGCCGGTCGCGGTTTCCAGCCGGGTCCATTTGCCGGGATCGTTGGGATGGTCGAGCGTGATCACTCAGACAGGCTAACGACTGTAAGCCAGGGCGTGAATAGTGTCCTTATCGACCGGCCTGAAATTGGGCCGATGTAGCCGTCAGGACGCAGTCGGCGTTCCCTTTGTGTTCACGGTCCTGTAACAACGCCTCATGAGCGAGCAGACCGTCCGCAAGATCATCCATGTGGATATGGACGCCTTCTTTGCGTCGGTCGAACAGCGTGACGATCCCGCCCTGCGAGGCCGGCCAGTCGCCGTCGGTTACGCCGTGAAACGGGGCGTCGTCGCGGCCGCCAGCTATGAGTCCCGGACTTTCGGCGTCCGGTCCGCCATGCCGTCCTCGACCGCGACGCGCAAATGCCCCACGCTGATCTTCGTCCCGCCCCGGTTCGAGGTCTACAAGGCCGTTTCGCGCCAGATCCATGCGATCTTCGCCGACTACACCCCCCTGGTCGAGCCGCTCTCGCTGGACGAGGCCTATCTCGATGTGACCACGAACCTCAGAGGCCTGCCCACGGCGTCCCAGACCGCCGCCGAGATTCGACGACGGATCCTGGAGGAGACGGGCCTGTCCGCCTCGGCGGGCGTTTCCTACAACAAGTTTCTCGCCAAGCTGGCCTCCGACCAGAACAAGCCTGATGGTCAGTTCGTTGTGCCGCCGGGACGGGGCGAATCTTTCGTTGAAACCCTGCCCGTGACGCGGTTCTACGGCGTCGGGCCTGTGACGGCGGCCAAGATGCGCGCGCTGGGAATCGAGAATGGCGCTGACCTGAAGGCGCAGAGCCTGGACTTTCTGCAGCATCACTTCGGCAGCTCTGGCGGCTGGTATCACGATATCTCGCGCGGCCTCGATCATCGCCCCGTCAGGCCGGACCGGGAGCGCAAGTCCGCAGGTTCCGAGACCACCTTCCAGGAGGATCTGACCGACCCGGCGAAGATCGAGGCGGGCGTCACGGCCATGGCCGCCGATGTCTGGGCCTGGTGCGAACAGACCGGATCACGGGGGCGAACCGCCACGGTGAAGGTCAAATGGGCGGACTTCCAGCAGACCACCCGGTCACGATCGGTGTCCGGCCGTATCGACTCGCCTGACATCCTGGACGCCATTGCGCTCGACCTCGTGCGTTCGGTGTATCCGCCCAGGATGGGCGTCCGGCTGGTCGGAGTCACCCTGTCGAACCTGGAGGCGGGGGCCTTATGCGCCGCGGCCGAACCGAGACTGGCTTTGGGATGACTCCGTCGATTGCGCTGGCCGCTTTTGCGAAAGCCCAATGCGAGAGAATCTGAGAGCTTTTACCGTCCCCCTGTGCGCGCCCCCGGCGGGTCATTGGCCGGACCCAGATAGAGGCCGTAACCGTCAGCGACATATCGATCGACGCCGGGAATAGGCCGCACCCGGCGGTCCGGCCCGAAGCTTTCGCACGGGTCGGCGTAGGAACGGCGTGGCCGAGAAAAATACCGACGAAGACTAGCCGCCAATTCATGGCAGGGAGCCCGACGGCTTCGCCATCGGCGCCAACGGAGAACGGAGAAAAGAAAGGGCGGATGGCCGGCCTGATCCCGGGCGCGCAACCCAGGAGCCCAAGATGCGACCCTTGCTTTCGTCGACGCCCAGGTCTTCCGTTCGGCCGTCGGCGCCGCTGTTCGATGAAATCCGCGGAGGCGATCATGATTCCGATGACGCGACCCTGCTTTCCCCGTTGTTGGCGCGAACCCTGGCGCAGCGGGACATCCCAGCCCTCGTTAACGCCCCGCTCGCTGTCTTCGGCTCGGCGGCGGCCGTCGGGCGGGCCTATGACACGAGCCCCTAACGAGCCTCGTTCGGCTAGATGAAACTGTAGGCCGTCCCCATGGCCAGGGCGGCGACCAGCGTGAAAACCACGATGCGAGGATGATGGTACAGGAAGGCGAGGATGTTGGCGGTCATGGCTCAATAGGTCGTCACCCCGCCTTGCGGTTCCAAGGCCCTGCGACGACCTGACGACTTGGCGGCTAGAGGCTTAGCCCGTCGAGCGCAGTCTGGCCGCCGGTCGATACTGTTTAGGGCCGACGCCTGAGACTGCCTGAGGGAGAAATTGCCCACCAGCTCGATGCGTGCGCGGCGCGTGGAGCGCGACGGCGTTGCGAACTGCGCCTGATGTCTTTGATGCGATCCTCGCACCGATAGACGAGGGCCAGCAACTCGCCGACCTCGATGATGTCTCGAGCCAGACAGAGCCGGATGCGGGTCGCTGCGATCTGATCGAGCAGGGTGACGATCTCCTCTGGATCACCGCGGCCCTGAACGGGCTGGCCAGTCAGGTCCTGGCGCCACATCTCGCGCACCAGGCCATGAAAATTCTGAACAGCCATCTCCCACCTCTATGTTCTTGGGTCTTGCCTTGTAGGCGGCCCCTCCCGGAATGCACGCATCTGGAACCCCAGTCCGGATGGCGACCGGCGATATTCCACATTGAGGCATGGTGGGCCAATCACCCGTAAAGGGGACGAGGCGTCTGGCCCAAAGCCGGCCTCCGCCACCTTCCTCAAGTCAGGGCGACGAAGATCCCAGCCAGGCCGATTGTCGCCGCGATCACAACAAAAACCCACGCGCCGAGGGTCGGGCCGTCGCGGCGATTGTCGTTGGCGGGTCTGCCCATGCGGGGAGCCTGCCACGCGCCTGCCGTCTGGAGAAGCCGCCGCAGCGAGCTTCCTATCTTCGGCGAAAGTCCTCGACTACGCGCTCGCCCTGACTTTTGCCCGGGCCAAGGCGACTGTGATGCGGCGGGGGGACACGCCTGCGCGGGTCAATATTCGCCGGACCGCCTCACCGCCCCCGAGCATCGGCAGGGGTTCCTTGAACACCTCACGCCACAGCAGATCGTAAGCGTAGTCATCGTCGCTCATACGTCGGCGCTCTTGCTGACCTCAGCTGGCCTCAGCTGCACGCCCTTCATGGCCTATAATTCGGAGATTAACCATGGCTGCACATCTCGGCAAAACTGTCTGAAACAGAGGCAGCAGGCGCGTGAAAGATTCCCCACCTAGGCGCCGCGAGCTCTGCCGGGGGATCGTCCAGAAGCCGATTGCAGACATCTTTGCCGCTGACGAAGCGTCTGACCGGTTCGTCGGGCCGATGCAGGACAGAAGCCCGCCGCCGTTTCAGCGAGGCTCGCGGGAAATCTGAAGCCGGCGGCGGTGGCGGGCAGAGGGCGTTCGCGTGATCATCAGGGACGATCAGTGTGGGACGCTATTGTCCACGAGCCTTCATAGACGCGTCCAGCAGGCGGATCGCGCTCACCTCGGCGGCGTCGGCCGTCATCTTCAGCTTGGCCTTCGGCGGGTCAACTGCTTCGACGAGGCCATCAATAGCCTCTGGCTTCAAGGGGTCGGTGACGGTTGGGGTCTCGGAAGGCCTGGTCATGAGCAGACAATACGAGATGACACGATGGGGTTCCGCGCTAGTCGTTTCTGAACAGCTCTGGCGACCAACGTCTTTTGGCGACGCGCAGTGACCGAAATACCGAGGCGGGGATTCTACGGGCGTCAGTTCGATCGGACGTGACCTTGTAGCTGAGGCGGGCAGGATAGGTCTGGTCGCCGGACTCCGTAGGGGTCAGGGTCCCAGGGCGTTCGTCTGGCGTTATGCCCCGCTGTCCAGCCGGGTCGGCTCAAAGATCGCCAGCCTCTTGTCCGGCAGCGCCCGCTGAAGCGCCCTTGCCTCGTCCCAAGGCGCGCGCAGCCAGACGTCCCGCTCTTCCTCGGTCGTTAGGATCACCGGCATCGCCTTGGGGTGAACCGACTTCACCGGCTCACTGGGCTCGGTCGTGAGAAAGGCGAAGACATCACAGGTCTCAAGGCCGGTCTTTAGCTTCCGAACGCAGGTGTGGTCTCGCAGGTGGATGCCGGCGAAGAACGCCAGAGGCTGGTCGCCGGGAAGTTCGAACCAGATCGGCTGATAGTCGCCGGCCGCATCCCGTCCCGGCTCGCTAAACGCCGTGAAGGGCGCCAGGCAGCGGTTCGCGGGTGAGAGCCAGGGCTTCCAGTGACTGCTGGAGGTGTTGCGGACGTTGGTGATGCCGGAATCAGGCTCCAGCTCCAGCATCCGGTTGAAGGCGGCGGTCTCGATCGTCTGTCCCTTGGCGCGGAGGCGATCGGCGCGCCTGCCCGTTTTCTCCATCTGGATGTTGCGCGGCGAGGGCAGGCCCCATCGGGCCGGGGCAAGAATGCGCCCTCCTGCCTCGTCCAGGCGGACGATGGGCGCCGGGTAGTCCGGGTAGATGTCGCGAGGTTGCAGGTTCCCCGCATCGTTCCGCATCGCCCGCGCCAGGTCGAGGATCGACGCCGGCCCTTTGCGAAGGGTGTAGAGATTACACATCAGCGCCGCTCGGTCAGGCGCTGAACGACTGGGTCCATGAGAGAGGCGACGACCTCCAGATCAAAGGCGTCCTCGGCGGTCGCCCTTATCGCCAAGACGCGCGGTGGGGTCGGTCGCAGGGTCGTCAGCCGATAATGCTGGCTGCGGACGACGCCCTGGGGCGTGATCTCTTCCACCAGGGTCAGCTTCACCCCGGCCTCTGCCTTCAAATCCGTCTTCTTGATCGGCATGGCGCACTCCTGATCGGAACCTGACACAGCGTTCGCCCATTGTGGAGTCGGCGCCGGCCTTTGAGAGCGGTGGCCTGGCGTTAAGCGCCGCTCCGCCAGTAGCGTACCGAAAGCCGCCGATCTCTCACTGGATCGGCGGCTTTCATTCGTTCTGCGAGCAGGCCGTCGGCAGGGCGGCATGTCACGCCTATGGCGCATGAGGTGCTGGGCCTTGGACGCCAGCAGGAAGCTCCGGGCCGGCGCACGGCTTGGGGGCGTGCCAGTCCTGGCAGCTGCAGCGGCCTTGACTTGCCCGGTTCAGGCAGGCGCCTGCACCACCGTCAAGTTGTCGTCCGGCTGGCCCGAGCTCGTAGCCGTCACGGCGGCGGCGCGGTCGAAAAATCGAGCGGCGTCGCGGACATCATCGACCCATGCATGACCAAGCGAGTTTATCGCAAGATAGCCTCGTTCGCCTTTTACGACCCACGGCTGGGCGGTCGAAGCCGCGCGCAACTCGGCCAAGGTCTGGAGGATCTCCTTCTGCTCAAGGTCCGTGAACTTGTCCTGGTCCTCGATGAGGGCTCCGATCACGCGGGCGATCATCAGCGGGAGGACCAGCAGCAAGGTAATGTGCATCAGCAAGCCGGCGATCACCCGGCCGGCGGCGGTCGCGGGATACATGTCGCCGTAGCCCGTCGTCGTGGCGGTTACGACGGCCCACCAGAAGGCGTCAGGAAAACCCTTCCCCTCTGCGAAACTGTAGCCCAGCGCGGCGAGGACCAGGACGCCCCCATAGGCGAGCAGCAATTCTCCGAGGCTGTTTGTCGCGCGGATAATGTGACGTCTCATGCTTCCCCCCTCGCACGCCTCGGCGCCTCGGCCTGGCTTACATCTCAGGGATGGCTCGATCCACCTGCCTGACGCCGACCGCGATCCTGGCGCCCACCGACCGGCGACCTAGCTGGGGTTCGCCACATGCCCTCGCATAGGCTCCGTCGCTGGCTCTCCAAACAAGGCGCGATGTGTGATGTCGATCTGCCCCATCAGGGCGGTGATCGCATCATATTCCGGCCCCAGCGGCCTACAGCGCAGGCGCTCGGCGTGCAGGTCGGAATAGGCCCGACGCAGCTTCATCCTGCATTGAAAGCCAGGCCCCAGGTAGTTGACCTTGACCATCACCGCTTCGCGAATGCAGGCAGGCCTCTCGCGATATAGGGCTGAGCAAGGTTCGCCCGCACTCGCTCAGCGCTGCCCGGCTCCATCTCCTCCATCTCGCGGACAAGCGACTGGATGCCGGCCCAGCCGTCTGAGCCTCCGCCAACTAGGCCCTCGGCGATAGCGACCAGCCGGCTGACCTTTTCGTTGTCCGTGCTCATGATTGTTCTCCAGGTTTGCCGACCTAGCGAAGGCGTAGCGCAGCGTGAACAAAAACAGAACAGAATTCCGCGTTCCGGCAATGCGAGTCCAGTTGAACGCGCCCTGGCCGTTTGCCTGGCTGCCGTTTGTCGTCGATGTTGCAGTCTGGAGCCTCGTGTCTCTGGCGGCGCACTCCACCCTTCGCTGATGGCGTCTTGAACGGGGGTAGGCGGATCACAATTTCCGCTCTCAGTTCGATAAACCCTCTACATGACAGGCCCCAAAGCGAGAAGAAATCCAGAAGGTTAGAGCTGGAAGGGAGGTCCGTCACCGTCGCAGAGACAACTGCCGACGATCCTTCCGCAGGGTCCATGGGTGTGCTCTCGAGGTCGAGCAGAAGGTCAGTCCGGCAGCGTATGGGCATCGCCAACGACTAGACCAGCCATGGAACGTCGCCTGCGGGCCGGTTTGCGAAGCGGCGTTCTGCCGCAAACCGGACATTGGGCCGATCGTCCGTAAACGGATAGTTTCAGCAGATCGTCCATCGCGTCGTCGAAGTTCAGCGGGACGTCTCCGCGCGGTCAGAGAGCCGAGCAAGAAGGGCGGGGAAGCAGCCTGGAATCTCGCGGGCCAGGAATCCAAGCGGCGCTCCCGCCTCGGCCAGGGCCTGGCCCGCCCTTGCATGCAGGACGACGCCCCAAAGGGCGGCTGTCACAGGGGCTGAGCCTCTGGCGATCAGTCCCCCGATCGCGCCGGCGAGGACGTCGCCCGAGCCCGACGTGCCGAGGCCGGATGCGCCGCCTTCGTGGCGCCAGGCCGTTCCGTCTGGAGAGACGATGAAGGTCGTTACCCCCTTCATCAGGATCACGGCCGAATACATGGCCGCGGCCTTGCGCGCCGCGTCCAGAGGCTCGGCCCGGACCTCGGTCTTGGTGATCCCGAGCATACCGGCCATCTCTCCGGCGTGGGGCGTCAGGATAACGCGCCCGCGTGCGACCTTGGCGAAGGCTTCTGCGCTGTCCGGGTCCGGAAGCGCCCCCGCATCGACGACGGCCGGCGCGTCGCATGCGGACAGGAGACCGCGCGCGAACCTCTGTTCCCGTGGACGACTTTCCATGCCTGGACCGATCACCAGGGCGGAGCATCTGGCGGCCTCGGGCGCAAGCCGCCTTGCGCCTGACGCGCCGGACGACGAGACAAGGATGCGGGCTTCGGGGACCGCGACAGACAGGGCGGCGAGGCCTGATGGCTCGCAGCGGATCTGCAGCTTGCCGGCTCCAACCCTCAGGGCGGCGACGCCGGCCAGTATCGCGGCGCCGGCCATGTCTGTTTTGCCCCCGACGACCAGCACAGCCCCTCGATCTTCCTTGTCCCCATCCAGGGGGAGGGGAGGCAGGGGGTGATCCGACAGCGTCTGGAGGTTGAGGGGGAAGGTCAATGCGCCGCCACCTTCGCATCGGGCGCGGAGGTGACGGGCGCCCCTCGCTCCGTCAGGGGCGCGACGAAATTATAGCCCTCTAGCACCAGGCCGCCCTCGGGACTCCGGTGATAGGTGGTGACGCCGCAGTTGGCGACATCGCCCTCCGCATCAATGGCGAGGATTTCCGTTTCCGAAAGGCCCTCCAGCAGGTAGCGCAGGCAGAGAACCACCACCTGGTGGCCCACAAGCAGGACCCGCTCGTCCCTGTGGTGGAGGCTCAGGGTGTCCAGGGCCGCCCGCAGGCGCAGGATGACGTCGCACCAGCTCTCCCCGCCGGGCGGCCGGTGATAGAATTTTCCGAGCCGGCTGCGCGCTTCCGCCTGGTCAGGATAGCGGGCCTGAATGCCTGCCGTGGTCAGGCGATCGAGGATGCCGAACTCGCGTTCACGCAGGCGCTCATCGACGCAAAAGTTCACCTCACGGCCCGCCAGTCCGCCAGCGTCCGCTATGGCCGAGGCCGTCTGCCGGGCGCGGAGATAGGTCGAGGTCAAAACCACCGTCGGCCTGCCTTCGGGGGGGAGGCGCGAGAACCATTCTCCCAGAGCGCGCGATTGCTGAAGCCCCAGGTCGCTGAGGGGCACATCGACGTCTCGAATATCCAGATCGATCTCTCCGAGACCTGCCTCATGCGCCGCGTCCCGCGCGACATTGCCCGCGCTTTGTCCATGACGGACGATCCAGAGACGGGCGGGCCAGGGTGAGGTCATGCGATGTGGTCGATCTCTGCGGCCGATAGTCCAGTGAGTTCCGGAAACGCGTCACACGGGATTTGGATCTCCCCCTGACGGTCTTTGCCCAAATGTGGTGATCGAAGGCAGACGAGGGGCGTGTCGCGGTCCTAAACAGCACGTCAGTCTACGATCGAGACAGCCCCGGCGTCCTCGGGTCAGGCTGGCAGGGAGGGTCATGATGCAGGACGATACGTCAGCCGCTCAGGTCAGGGTCGCCACGGCCGGCTGGGCCGTGCTACGAGCGGTGGCCGACGCGTTTCCAGGCGAGGGGACGGGGCT
>Ga0308159_1005888_pt1 | contig 10048 bp, 8 predicted proteins | sample PhyCR1_FD_201040 | JGI IMG/M metagenome (GOLD analysis project Ga0308159, IMG submission 201040) | Phyllosphere microbial communities from UC Gill Tract Community Farm, Albany, California, United States - DLSLC.R1 | ecosystem: Host-associated > Plants > Phyllosphere > Unclassified | place: USA... | reverse complement strand
GTCAGGTGCTGATTTCCAACGGGCAGCAGACCATGGGAGTGGCATTGCCGTGGGCTATCGGCGCGGCGCTGGTCGAACCCGGCCGTAAAGTGGTCTCGGTTTCAGGCGATGGCGGCTTTATGCAGTCGAGCATGGAGCTGGAAACGGCGGTGCGTCTCGGCGTCAATCTGCTGCATATTATCTGGGTCGATGAAGCCTATAATATGGTCGCCATTCAGGAAGAGAAGAAATATCAGCGCACTTCCGGCATTCAATTCGGCCCGATTGATTTCAAGGCCTACGCCGATTCGTTTGGCGCCAAAGGCTTTGCCGTCACGTCTGCCGATTCGCTGGAAAGAACGCTGCACGCCGCGATGGACGTTCAAGGCGTTGCCGTCGTTGCCATTCCGGTGGATTACAGCGATAACGCGCTGCTGATGAGCCAGCTCAATATGAGCGAAATGTTCTAGTTTCTTCCGCTTTACGCGCGGGAAGCCGATATCCTGCTTTCCGCGCGTCAGGAAAAAACGTCTTGTCGAATCCCGCCAACCCCCTCGTTTTATGTGACCCGATGACACCTCACCGCCGCGCCCGACAGGTTAACCCGAAGTTCCTGCGGCATCTGGCAGCCATTTCCGGCGTAGGGACAACGCTCGCGAAAGTAACAGCCCTGCGGCAGATTGCGGTTACTGGGCAGTTCACCCTTGTGGTCTTCCTGTCCGTCTTCCAGCGAGCGCCCTGCCTGCGGCACGGAATCGAGCAGTAATCGCGTGTAGGGATGCTGCGGATGGCTCAGCACTTTTGCGGCCGGGCCCAGCTCGACGATTTGCCCGAGATACATCACCGCCACCCGATCGCTCATGTGCCGCACCACGGAGACATTGTGGGAGATAAGCACATAGGTCAGATTGCGTTCGCGCTGCAACCGCACCAGCAAATTCAGGATTTGCGCCTGAACAGAGATATCCAGCGCGGAAGTAGGTTCGTCGAGCACGATGATATCCGGTTCCGAAGACAGCGCCCGCGCAATGGAGATACGTTGCCGCTGGCCGCCGGAAAACTCGTGCGGCAGTCTGTCGAGAGACTCCTTGCGGATCCCGACCTGCTCTGCCAGCGTTTCGGCCAGCTGGCGTCGTTCGCTCGCCGGATTGTGCTTTTGTACATAGACAGGCTCTGTGATGATCCGCCAGATAGGCAAACGCGGATCCAGCGACGACTGCGGATCCTGAAAGACCATCTGCATGCCGGTTCCAAACCAGGAACCGTCGGAACGGGCGCGCAGCAACTGACCGCTGCTCGGTTTTTGCAGCCCCATCAACAGCTGCGCCAGCGTACTTTTACCGCAGCCGGATTCGCCGACAATGCCCAGCGTTTCACCGCGCATGATGTTTAAATCCAGCCCGTTGAGCGCGTGGACATAACCTTTGGCTTTACCCCGCCAGTTATAGCTGGCAGCAAAACGCACGCGAATATCCTGTAATTCAATCAGTGCATCGAGATTCATGGTTGTGACTCCTGCAAGCCAGCCGTTTTACCCTGCTGCGGATGCCAGCACGCTACCTGCTGTAAAGTCTCCGTGGAGAGACGCGAGAGCGCCGGTGTGTGCTGACACTGGGCATCCCCGTGAGCGCAGCGGCCACGGAAGGCGCACCCCATAGGCAGTTCTGCCAGATTCGGCACTGTCCCTGGAATTGCCCTCAACAGGCTGCGCGGTTCCCCGTTTTCAGGCGCGGCCTGCATCAATCCAATCGAATAAGGGTGCGCCGGATGGGTTATGACGTCTTTTGTCTGCCCGCTTTCAATCACGTTTCCGGCATACATGACGTAAACACGATCGCAGAGTTGCGAAACCACGGCCATATCATGCGTGATAAACAGTACCGCCGTGCCGCTGGCGCGGGCTTTGCGCCGCAGCAGCCTTAACACTTGCCGCTGCACGGTAACGTCGAGTGCCGTCGTGGGTTCGTCGGCGATGATAAGCTCGGGTTCGCAGGAGAACGCCATCGCAATCAGAACCCGCTGCCGCATACCGCCGGAAAGCTCGAACGGGTAACGTTTCATGACCTGCGCCGCATCGCCTATCTGCATCTCTTCCAGCAAAGTCAGGGCTTTTTTCTCTGCCTCGGCGCGGCTGATTTTCTGATGCAGGCAGATTATCTCGCTCATCTGACGCCCTATCTTGCGGGTCGGATTCAGCGCGTTCATCGGCTCCTGGAAGATCATCGCCACCCGTGCGCCGCGCAATTGCCGCATCTGTTTATCACTGGCCGTGACTACGTCGGTGCCGAGTAACCGCAGCGCGCCCGACTTGACCACAAAGCTGTCCTGCGGCAACAGGCGCATCGACATCATCGCCGTTACCGACTTGCCCGACCCCGACTCGCCCACCACGCCGACAATCTCACCGGCGTTGACCTTGAGCGAAACATTGTTCAGGGCGCTGATTTCACCTCCATAAACCGGAAAGGTCAGCCGCAGGCCGTCGATTTCCAGAACAGGAGACAGAGTAGATTCAGTCATGGTCAGCGCCCTCTGCTTTTCGGATCGAGCAGGTCACGAAGCCCGTCGCCGAACAGGTTGAAACCGGTGGCGGTAATCAGGATAGCCATGCCCGGAAAGGCGCAATACCACCACTGATCGAGAATAAAGTTGCGGCCATTGGAGACCATTGCGCCCCATTCGGCGGTAGGCTGCTGCGCGCCAAGGCCGATAAAGCCCAGCGTGGCGGCCATCAGAATCGAGGTGCCGATGTCCAGCGAAGCCTGCACCACCAGCGGCGGCAGGACATTGCGCAGCACGTGCCAGGTGATAAGGTGCCAGCGCGAGGCACCAAAGGTTCGCGTGGCCTGCATATACGCCTGATGGCGCAGCATCAGCGTCTGACCGCGCGCCAGCCGCACATAAAACGGAATACGCACGATGGCAATGGCCAGCATGGCGTTGAACAGGCTCGGGCCGAGCGCGGCGGCCAGCGCCATCGTCAGGACCAGCGACGGCACCGACAGCATGATGTCCATCCCGCGCATGACGAGCGCATCGATCATTCCGCCCAGCACACCCGAAAAACAGCCCAGCAGCGATCCGATGCTGCCCGCCAGAATCACTACCGCCAACCCCGCCGCCACCGACTGCTGACTGCCTATCAACACGCGGCTGAACAGGTCACGCCCGACTTCATCGGTGCCAAACCAGTGACTGGCCGACGGAGCTTGCAGACGCGCGGTCAGGTCGATGGCGTTCGGGTCATGCGGAACCAGCCACGGCGAAAACAGCATCAGAAATACCACAATCAGCATAATCGCAAGCCCTACGACCGTGAGCGGACTGCGGCCCAGCTGGTGCGCCGTTTTCCGCCACGAGGCGAATCGCGGCCTGCGGGTCGGCGGTACAAGAGAGGCGCGATGATTGTCGACGCCGGGTTCAATCAAGGCCATGTCTCACCCCACTCTGCCAATACGCGGGTCAATCCACACGTAAAGTAAATCGACCAGCAGGTTCACCAGCACATAGGCAAAGGACACCACCACGGCAAACCCCATGACCGCCGGAAAATCCAGCGCCTGAATCGAGCTGACGACGTAGGCCCCCATGCCCGGCCACGCAAACACCGTTTCGGTCAGCACCGCGCCATACAGCAAATCCCCCATCGCCAGCCCCAGCACGGTAATCGACGGAATAAGTGCGTTCGGCAAGGCGTGAGACAAAATGACCCGCCAATGCGACAGCCCGTTGGCCTTCGCCGTGCGAATATAATCCTCACCGAGCTGTTCCAGCATCGCCGAGCGAATCTGTCGCGCCACAATGCCCATATGCACGAAAGCCAGCGTCAGCGCGGGCAGCAGCAGGTGTTGCAGACTGTTCCACAGCACCTCGTGATTGCCGGTCAGCACGGCATCGAGCACATAGAAACCGGTGATATGCGTTGGAGGATCCAGCCAGTCGTCCAACCTTCCGCCGCCCGGCAGCAGATTCAACTGGCCGTAAAACAGAATGATGACTCCTAATCCCAGCCAGAATGCCGGTGTTGAAATGCCTATGACGGACATCATGCGCACCAGATGATCGGGAAACTTGTTGCGGTACACCGCAGACAGCACGCCCAGCGGCACACCCAGAATAATCGCCAGAAAAAGCGCGCTGAAGGCCAGTTCCAGCGTGGCCGGGAAAAAGGCCCGCAAATCTTCAAGGACAGGCCGCCCCGTGCGGATCGAGGTGCCCAAATCGCCGTGCAGCAGATCCACCACGTAGCGATAAAACTGAATATAGAGCGGTTGATCCAGCCCCAGTTGCTGGCGCATGTGCTGCACCATCTCGTTACTGGCGCGATCGCCTGCCAACAGCCGTGCCGGATCGCCCGGGATCAGGTGCGAGATGACAAAGGTGATCACGCACACCCCCGCCATCACCAGCACCAGACCCCAGCAGCGCTGGCGAATAATGGTCCAGAAAGTCATAACCTTCTCCTGAACGAGGCAGCAAAGCGGCGTTCGATGCCTCTCACCTTATTGATAATACTGGACTTACTGCTTGCTCATCTGCGCGACATTGAACACTTGTTCCAGCATCGGATTGAAGACAAAACCTTTGAGGTCTTTGTTCATCGCCACCTGATAGTTCTTCTGGAACAGATAGACATACGCCGCCTCATCGATAACTATCTTCTGCGCCTGCTGATAGTATTCGGTGCGCTGCTTTTGATCCGAATGGGAGACGGCTTCTTTCAGCAACGTATCGACCTGCGGATTAGTATAAAACGATCGGTTGCCCGGCAGTCCCTTCTTGTCCGACTCGAACCAGTAGTTCATGAACATGTACGGGTCGGCAAAGTCAGGGCTCCAGTTCCCTATCGAAATATCGTAATCGCCCTGCCCGATGCGGTCGCGCATGGTGGCGTTGGCCAGCTTCTCGAGCTTCACCTTGATGCCGGCCGAGGCAAGCGTCGCCTGAACGGAGAGCGCAATCGGCTCCCAGTTGGGATCACTGTCGGAGTAGAGCAGATCAAGAGTGCCCGGCGCGGTTTTCACCCTGGCAAGTTCGGCTTTGGCTTTGGCCGGAGAGTTGCTGTACTGCATGGCCTGCGGATCATAGCCCCACATCCCGTCAGGAATCGGTCCGCGCATCTGTTTGGCATTGCCGCCCAGAATGCCTTTCACCATGCCCTGATAATCCACCGCGTAAGACACCGCACGGCGTAAGTCCACCTGACTCAGCGGGCCTTTGGCATTATTGAGATAGAGATAAGTCACACGCAGGGAGGGATATTCATCCACCGCGACCTTGTTTTCCTGCTTCAGCGCCGCAAGCTGGTCGATAGGCAACGAGTCGGCGATATCCAGATCGCCGCGCGACAGCTGCAATCGACGGCTCGAACTTTCGCCGATAATCTTGACGGTTACCCGTTTAAAGGCCGGTTTGGCGCCGCTGTAATACGGGTTCGGCACCAGCACCAACTGCTGCCCTTTCTGCCAGCGATCCAGTTTATAGGGGCCGGAACCTGCGGTGTGGGCCGCGAGCCAGGCTTTGCCTTCGTCGGCGGGATTGGCTTTGGCGATGGCCGGATTCACGATTCCTGCGCCGTCATTCGCCAGCGTATAAAGGAAAGGCGCGAACGGGGTCTTGAGGGTGAAACGCACGGTCATCGGGTCGACCACGGAAACCTGCATATCTTTCGGGAAGGCCTCCGACGGACCTTGACCGATTTTCATCAGACGCTCGAAAGACCATTTCACGGCTTCGGCATTGACCTCCGACCCGTCGTCAAATCTGGCGCCCGGCTTGAGTTTGAAGGTCCAGACCCGCTGGTCGTCGGAGGCGGACCAGCTTGCCGCCAAATCGCCCTCGACCTGCGTTGATCCTTTGCCGCCTTCGGACTTGTAGCCTACAAGCCGCTGATAGGCCGGATAAGTGACCGTCCAGTCGTTGTTGTCGATGGTGACGGCGGGGTCCAGCGTTTGCGGGTCCGCGGCTTTGCCGATAACCAGCATATCCTTCGGAACCGCGGCCTGGGCGGGCAAAGAGACGCCCGAGAGCGCCATCATTACGGCGGCGGCAAGCGAGGTTTTCTGTATCAGTGCTCGAGCTTTAGCTGGGATCATACGCATCTGCAAACTCCTGGTATCAAAAGAGAAAAACGCCAAGGTCAAGGCAAGGGATAACGCTCAGTAACAGTCAAAGACATCGTTTAATAACGGATAGGCAATCGAATTCGGCAGTTCGAAATGCCACCATTCGGTCGGCATGCCGATGAATCCGCCGGCGGCCATGACGGCAATAAGCAGCAGCCGATTGCGCTGAATGTCGGTCGGCAAATGCGGATAAAAAGGGTGCGACCGCTCAGTCATTTCATCAAAGCCTGCGCCCATATCCAGCTCTACGCCCTGCTCGTCGAGCAGTGTGAGATCCACCGCGACCCCCCGGCTGTGGTGCGATCCGACCTTGATATCCGCCACATAATCGGGATTAGGCAGCACCGCCCAGAAGATGTGCTGCGCCTGTTGGGGTCGATAGGCGTCGAAAATCTTGAGGTTGAAACCGGCCAGCTGCGCAACCTCGAAACAGCGCGTCAACGCGCTGGCGGCATCGGGATGCAGCAGGCAGCGGTTTTCGCAGTACACTTTGCGGCCGGTGAGGTTGTCATCGGTGGCGTATTTCATGTCGATAACGACCTGTGGCAACAGCCTGGCGACATCAATCAGCGCAATGTCCGGAGAGGCGACCTGCGTTATTTCTGGCGAATCTTTTGTAACCTGTTCATTCATCTGCTCTTGCTACCCTGTTAAATAAAAAATGATCTTTAGGATTCGAATTGTCCGAACTCTTTCTGTAACAGCCGGTTGGTGGCAAGGCGCTGCTCCACCTCGTCGCCACGCAGTTCGAGCACGGCCGAACACAACAGGTTGAACAGGCAGCTCAACGGGGCCATCGAGTCCCAGAATTGCCCCGTATCGTTTTTCACCTGCAACAGGTCTACCGGATAATCGTGCGCCCACGGGCAGTAGATATCGGTAATCAGCGCCACTCGCAGGCCCCGGTCACAGGCGGCCTTGCAGTATTTCTGCGCGGTGACCGAGTAGGCACGCGTGTCCGTAACCACCAGATAAGGGGCGGTGAACTCGGAGTTGAGTGATTCGACATAAGTGCCCGATTGCCCGTCGGCGAAATAGACCTGCGGGCGCAAATATTCAAGATTGCTGGAGAATGCATTGGCAATGCCGCGTACCGATTGAATGCCGAGAATAAACACGGCATCGGCTTCGGCCAGACCCCGGCTGACACGGGCAAAGCTGTCACCCTGCGTCAACTGATAGACATGCCGGATAGCCTCTAGCTCCAGCGTCAATCCCTGCTCGAATTTCTGCTGCTGCGGTTGCTGACTGCGCTGGCGATATGCGCCAAGCCGGTCAGTCACCACCCAGGGTTGATGCAACGCTCCGCTGCCTTGCTGGCGCAGCGTTTGCTTGAAATCATCCAGATTGCGATAGCCCAGACTGCGCAGATAGCGGCCAACGGAGATTCCGCTGGTCGCAGCGCTGCGGGCAATGCTGTCGGCCGTCTCGAAGGGGATCTGCGCCAGATTCGCCAGCAGAAAGCTCGCGATACGCTTACCCGTCGGCGTTTGGCCGGCAAAAGAGCCCTGAATTTGTGCGATCACATCTCGATTGTCTGTCATGTGCCCCTGTTGTTTTGTTATCAGCGAACCTCATCCTGTTAGTTGATTAACAAAGCAACCGGCATGCCAAAACAATAGCCGCACGAATAAAAGGGCTTAAATGAAAGAAATATCAGGAAAATATCAGGAATAACTCAGGAAAAAATCTTTGAAGAGGAGGAGTGCGCGTGAGGAAAACGTGGGCATTGTATTAAGGGATGCACATTAAACAAGCATCCCTTTCACGATGCCGGTGCAAGGCTCTCTGCCAAGTGAGCTGCGGCAGAGAGCAACAAAGAAGCGTTACGCCGGGGTTTCTTCTCGTGCCTGCGAGTACAACTGCGTCAGCGCGCGTTCGGCAAGGCGAGAAAAATAGTGTGCAGCTGGGGCGATTAGCGCTTCGTCTGGGTTGAACCCTTCGTGATGCAACCCGAACTCGCTGGCACTGCCGATACTCACAAAAGCACCCGGAACCTGCTGTAAATAGATGGCAAAATCTTCTCCGCCGAGGTGCAGGTCGGCAGTCTGCACCGTGTAGCCACTGTCGCGCGCCACCTCGGCGCTAAACTGTGCCCAGTTTTCATCATTAATTAATACCGGCGGACCCGCTGTCCAGCTGACTTCAGCCGTGGCACCGCTGGCTTCGACCAGCGTTTTCACCAGATGATTCACCCGCGACTGAACCTGCTCGCGAACCTTGACATCATGGGTACGCAGCGTGCCACCAAACATCACCTCTTCCGGCAGGACATTCCACGTGGTTCCCGCATCGATGCGCGTAATACTCAGTACCAGACTGTCCAGCGTGTTGAAGCTGCGGCTGGTAAGCGCCTGTAAAGCCTGTATGACCTGACTGGTCAGGACGATGGTGTCATTGCCCTGCTCAGGATGCGCGGCGTGCGCGCCCTTGCCATGAATGCGAACGATGAAACGATCGGCATTGGCATAGAACGCGCCGCCTCGGGTCGCAAAGGTGCCGGTCGGCAGGCCGGGTTCATTGTGCATGCCAAAAATTGCCTGCACGCCGTCCAACGCCCCAGCTTTTATCAACTGTCTGGCCCCCGTACAGTTCTCTTCACCCGGTTGAAACAACAGCCGCACCTTTCCCGGCAACGCGGTTTCGCGCGCCTTGAGTTGCAGCGCCGCGCCAAGGATAACCGACGTATGAATGTCGTGGCCGCACGCATGCATGACCCCGGCATTTTGCGAGGCAAAAGGTAATCGAGTTGCTTCGGTGATGGGTAAGGCATCGATGTCCGCACGCAGTGCAATCAGGGTATCGCCCTCACCGATTTCAGCCACCACGCCCGTCGCGAGCGGATAATCCAGAATACGAATTTTCGCCTCTTCCAGCCACGCGCGAATGCGGGCCGTGGTCGCCTGCTCCTGATTGGAGAGTTCGGGCCAGGTGTGTAATGTTCTGCGCCACTCGATAAGCTGCGCGGCAAATGGGTCGCTCATGCGTTTCCTCCGAATCAGGGTGAACGAAGCAGGATCCTCCATTCCTTTATCAAGGATAGTGACGGGAGAGCGGCGGCGAGTAAAACAACATTTCCGCGCAAGGGAATGATAAATATGGCAATAGGATTAGCTTAAATTCGGCAAAGCTTAGTGCAAATTGTTGGTTCACCTGCCGCTGCCAACTTCGGATGATATTGCCTTTCGCTGTCGCGGTGACGCTGCCTTTTCGGCACGCCGCCCAGCCCTGCGTCTGGCCGAAGACGGCCAAAAAATCCGAGGATGCGATGACGGACTCATTTATCGAACAGCTTGTTGACTGGCGACGCGAATTGCATCAACACCCCGAGCTTTCCAATCACGAATTCGCCACAACCGCGCGTATTACCGACTGGCTGACTCAGGCCAGCATCAAAATCTTGCCGCTGGCGCTGAAAACCGGCGTGGTGGTCGAAATAGGTGAAGGCGAGCCGCTCATTGCGCTGCGCGCCGACATCGATGCGCTGCCCATAACCGAGGCAACCCAACTCCCCTTCGCTTCGCAAAATACCGGTGTCATGCATGCCTGCGGGCATGACCTCCATACGTCGGTAATGCTGGGCGTGGCTTATCGGTTAAAGGCGCTGGAAAACACGTTGAAAGGCCGCGTGCGCATCCTGTTTCAGCCCGCAGAAGAGACATTTGATGGGGCGCAAGCCTTGATCGATGCCGGAGCACTCGAAGGAGTACAGGCGATTTTCGGTATGCACAATGCACCGGACCTGCCTGTCGGCACCCTAAAAACGCGGGGCGGCGCACTGTATGCCAACGTTGACCGTTTCACTATTCATATCAACGGCAAAGGCGCACACGCGGCGCGGCCTCATGAAGGTATCGATTCGGTCGTGATAGGCAGTCAAATCGTGACTACGCTGCAAACGCTGGCCAGTCGCGTTTACAGTTCGCAGGAGTCCGTGGTTGTCA
>Ga0308159_1005885_pt1 | contig 10050 bp, 10 predicted proteins | sample PhyCR1_FD_201040 | JGI IMG/M metagenome (GOLD analysis project Ga0308159, IMG submission 201040) | Phyllosphere microbial communities from UC Gill Tract Community Farm, Albany, California, United States - DLSLC.R1 | ecosystem: Host-associated > Plants > Phyllosphere > Unclassified | place: USA... | reverse complement strand
CTACCAGCATCTCAATCCTGATTCTTGCTCCTCAGTTCTTGATACTAGCATCCTGATACTTAATACTTGATTACTGATACTAGCATCCTGATACTCAATACTTGATTCCTGATACTCAATACTTGATTCCTGATACTAGCATCTTGATACTCAATACTTGTTTCTTGATACTAGCATCGTGATACTTAATACCTGATGCTCAACACTTCTCAGCCCGCTTCAACTGCTTCCTGATTTGTTTTACCTTGGCAAAGAATCCAATACTTTCTTTATCAACCAGAAAATCCATAGTTTCTATGAGTTCATCTTTAATCCAGGGGTGCTTGGGAACCAGGTTGGCCAGAATATTTAAACAATGTGATTTTACCGCTACCGGGATTTGATCACTGATGAGCCAACTGAAAACAATTTCTACTATTGGATCGGTATTGTAATCTGCAATCATTTTCCTGACTTCTGCAGATGCTTTTCTGTTGGTTAAAAAGGCTAAGATCTTCACATAATGCCGCAAAGCAGAAAGATTAGTCTGGACAGGCAGTTTTGCCAGAAAATATGAAACCTGGGGTAAAAATCGCTCCGGGTAACCGGAATATACATGCTCTAAAATCCATGCCGCTCTAAAACCAATCTGCTCATCAGGGCAAAAGCTTAGATCAATAAGTTCTTTTACCGGGTAGCCACCCTCTGCCGCAATAGCTGCAAGTTTTTCTACTTTAGTTTTTTGTAGGGTACTTTTTATGGCGTTGAGAAGAAGCTGCATACAAATGGGTAATAATCTATGCCGCCTAAATTAATAATTTTATTATTCATTATGCCTCACCCCTGATCCGTGACTCGCGGACCAGCTATCAATATATGACCTGTATGTAACAGACCATGGAATTAAAAAGCAAATACTAAACAGCTGTTTAGCTTTCCACTTCAAAATTAAACCGTATCTTTGCGCCTTATTTTATTCACAGCATGATTTCAGTTTCTAATTTATCATTACGATACGGCAAACGCACATTATTTGAAGATGTTAACCTTAAATTTACCCAAGGCAACTGCTATGGCGTAATTGGGGCGAACGGCGCTGGTAAATCTACATTCTTAAAAATTTTATCAGGCGAAGTGAGCCAGACTTCGGGTAGTGTTGCCTTTACTCCAGGCGAGCGTATGGCTGTTTTAAAACAGAACCATTACGAGTTTGATGAATTTCCGGTTATCGAAACCGTTATGATGGGACATAAAGAGCTTTATGCCATCATGAAAGAAAAGGATGCCATTTATTTAAAGGAAGATTTTACAGAAAAAGACGGTGAGCGTGCCGGTGAACTGGAGAATCTTTTCGCCGAAATGGACGGCTGGAACATGGAAAGTAATGCTGCCACTATGCTCAGCAACCTGGGTATCAGCGAAGACAACCATTACAAACTCCTTAAAGAATTAGATAATACCCAAAAAGTACGTGTTTTATTAGCACAAGCTTTATTTGGTAATCCTGATATTCTGTTATTAGATGAGCCTACCAACGATTTAGATATCGAAACTATTGCCTGGTTAGAAAACTTCCTGGCCGATTATCAGAACATCGTTTTGGTTGTATCTCACGACAGGCACTTTTTAGATGCGGTTTGTACACACATCGTGGATATCGATTTTGCTAAAATGAGCATCTACACAGGTAACTATACTTTCTGGTATGAATCTAGTCAGCTCGCTTTGAAACAACGCAGCGACCAGAACAAGAAGATGGAAGATAAAGTAAAAGAGTTGCAGGAATTTATCCGCCGCTTTAGTGCAAACGCTTCCAAATCTAAACAAGCTACTTCGCGTAAAAAAGCCTTAGATAAGATTGATATTACCGAAATTAAAGCTTCGAGCAGGAAATATCCGGCCATTATCTTTAACAATACCGGCCGCGAGGCTGGAGATCAGATTTTACAGGTTGAAAACCTTGGTAAAACCGGTAATGACGGCGTTTTATTCGACAAAGTAACCTTCATGGTAAATAAAGGTGATAAAATCGCTATCCTGTCTCAAAATAGTTTAGCTACTGCAGCTTTTTATGATGTTTTAACAGGCAGAGACCAGGATCACCGCGGCGAGTTTAAATGGGGTGTAACCATTAGCACAGCTGATATTCCAAACGATAACTCTGAATATTTTGCCGGCAAAGATGAAAATCTGGTAGACTGGTTACGTGAATATTCGGGTACAGATGCCGACGAGCAGTTTGTACGCAGTTTCTTAGGCCGTATGTTATTCTCAGGAGAGGAAGTATTGAAAAACGTTAAAGTACTTTCAGGAGGTGAGAAAATGCGTTGTATGTTCTCCAGAATGATGTTACAGCAAGCTAACTTATTGATGTTTGATGAGCCAACCAATCACCTGGACTTAGAATCTATTGAAGCATTAAACAATGGCATGAAGGATTTTAAAGGAACAATCTTATTTACTTCCCGAGATCACCAGTTAACAGAAACTGTAGCCAACCGTGTAATTGAGATTACGCCAAAAGGAACAATAGATAAATTGATGACTTATGATGAGTACATCAACAGTGATGAGGTTGCCAAACTTCGTCAGGAGATGTATTCTTAAAAACAACATACCTAAATAATAGAAAGCCAGGGATTTAACATCTCTGGCTTTTCTTTTTTCAATAAAAATCGATTTAGTTGTAGCGTTTTAGAGTTGCCCCTCGTTTTACTAGAAAAAATGTTAATGGCCATTTAACTAATAAAACAATAATTCAATTAACTACACATGAAAAAACAGACTTATTTTGGCGTAACATCGAAAATTATATTCTCTCTATTCGCAATAACTTTACTATTTTCTGCTTGTAAAAAAGACTGGGATGATACCCCAATTGAAGCTGCAGGAATCGGATTTATACATGCATCTCCAGGAACAGCGGCCTTAGATTTCGTATTAGACGGACAAAAGATTAAAAGCTTTACCTACACACAAGATTTTGGTTATTATGCAGCCTACCCGGGCAGCAGGTTAGCCGGTGTTGCTAAAAAAGACTCCTTAAAATATTTAGCCACAGCAGCAACAAACCTGGTTGGCGGTAAGTTTTACTCGGTTTTTGTGGCAGATACACTTAAATCTACCAAACTTTTGGTTGTGGAAGATGACTTGAAAGCGCCTGCAACAGATAAAGCAAATGTTCGTTTCATTAACCTGAGTCCGGGTGCACCTGCTTTAGATTTAAGCATCCAGGGAAAAGACGGCGCATTATTTACTGCAAAAGCTTTTAAAGAATTTACAGCTTTCAGTTCAATTGATCCATCGGAGAGCTATACTTTCGAAGTAAAACAAACCGGAACAACTACCGTTAAAGCAACCCTTCCGGCAGTTAAAATTGAGAAAGGCAAAATTTATACCATCTGGGCTAAAGGATTAAGCAGCAAAACAGATAGTACACAATTCGGATTATCAATTATGACTAATAAATAATTTCTCTCTACCTGTGAAATAAGAAATGGCACCATCCGGCTTGGGTGGTGTTATTTTCTTAAATTTGAAAAATAACAGGTTAATAAATAGTCCTTTACGGGAGTGATCAAAAAAAGAATTCTCAGCTTTGAGGAAATTTTAAAGGGTTGCGTGAAAAACGACAATGGCTGTAAAGAAATGATGTACAAATCGTTCTATGGCTATTTATTGGGTATTATTTTACGTTATACCAAGAACACATCCGATAGTGAAGAGCTTGTAAATGATTGTTTTATCAAGATATTTAAGCATATCGGAACTTTTAAAGCACCACAAAACCCTGAAGAGTTAAAAAAATCTTTCAAAGGCTGGATTGCCCAGATCGCCTCGAGAACAGCTATTGATAAAATCCGCAGCGCTAAGGCGAAATTTTATGTAGATGATTTAGCTGAGGATGAACATCCGGTTAGCCAGGTATCTGTAGCCTCCGACCTGCATGTGAATGACATCCTGAATTTATTAAACCATCTGCCAGACACCCATCGATTGGTATTTAACTTATATGAAATTGAGGGCTTTGCCCATGATGAGATCTCGAAAATGCTGAATTTTCCCGAAAGTTCATCGCGGGTGTACCTTACCCGAGCCAAAAATAAATTGCGTACCCTTTACCTGAACACCATGGTTAGTTCATACGAGAAAAATGGATAAAGAATTAATTGAACATATAGCCACACAACTCCAAAACCACGAAGAAGCTTATTCGGAAGGGGCTTGGGAGCGCTTTTCTGAAAAGAAGCGCAGAAGAGGTATTGCCTATTGGCCAATGTGGGCCGCCGCAATGCTTGTGTTAACAGCAGGAGCATTATTTTTCACGTTAAACAAAGGTACTGACAGTAATAACCTGGTTAAAGTTCAACCTCAAAAACAACCATCAGAACAAACTGAAGCGGGCAGCAACACTACTCAGCAGTCGGCTATGGCCCAAAGCATTAAACCTACCACCCCTGCTCAGGCCAATTTGAATCCATCACAAACACAAGTTGAAGGCAAGGATAACACGCTATACCATAACACACCGCTAACAAATACCACCTTATCCGGCTATCCGGCTAATGCAGAACTTATTCCTGCATCAGTTTTAAACGATCGTCAGCTTGCTGTACAACAGCATAACCCAGCATTGACATCGTTTACTGAACGCAATTTTGAATTGGCTGTAGACCATAAAAAGCCCAAACCGGTCAAAATGACTTTTGAAGATTTGTTGGCCCAGGATAGTAAGGTGAACCAAATGGCAACCACCACAAAAAATAATCAGAATTCGAAATGGCAGCCGGGAGTGTATGTAGCACCATCTATGGGTAACGATAACAAATTGAATATGAATTATGGCTTCTCGCTATCGTATGCCATTGCCAACAAGGTTTCTATCAGTTCGGGGGTATCTTACTCCAGCATAAGCAGTAAAGAGGTGTTAGGGGCCGATGCTCCGCAAACTTTATCGGGCAGAAATCTCGAATCTGTAAATGCTCGTGTGGAAGGTATAAATGTGCCACTGGAGTTAAAATACAACATCAGTGATAAATTATACACCGGAATTGGCGTTTCAGCACTCGCCGTAACCAATAACCGCCAGGAGAACACCTACATCAGTAATCAGGTTCAAAATGCTGCTGCCCTCAATTCGGCAACCGGGTCTTATGATGCTAAAACCTTAATTGTGGCAGAAAGAAAAGTTGAACCTCAGCCAGAAGCCGCTATTGGTCCTGATCGGTATATTGGTTTTTATAACTTCTCTTTTGGATACAAACAGAAATTATCGCCTAAGAAGAATATCGCTGTTGAGCCCTTCTTAAGGGTACCCATGAAAACTTTTTCTAAAGAAAATTTAAACCTTACCAATGGTGGTTTAAGGATTAAAGTAGACTTTTAAAACCAGGTTGAATTGACTATATTTGAGTATCATCAACTCGAAATAGTATGAAACCTTATTCAACAGAAGAAGAGCTTCCCCCTATTTCATCCCTTAACGAAATTGATTTTTCAGCCATCTACAGCTACGCAGATTACATGCGGTTCGCTTTCGAAGACCGGCTAGAAATTATTAAAGGCCATATATTTACCATGAGGGTTCCAGCTAGGGTTCATCAGGAAGTATTTGGTGTTATTTTTAATCAATTGTATAACTTCCTTAGGAAAAAACCTTTTTTAAATATTCTGGACGAGCACGGGAAATTTCAACCCGGTAAACTGTTAACAGTGGGCGAAGAAGCCCTTTCTACCGTTCTACCGGGCTTTGCGCTTAATCTGGAAGAGGTTTTTGCAGATTAGCATGATGAGATTGTCTATATTATCGGCATCAATAAGATGCCCCTGGTACCCAAGCAACGGAATTATATGAATACCCTTCTAAGCACTTGGTTTCTGATATAGGGCAAAAAAAAGCCAGCATCTTAAAAAATGCTGGCTTTTTATATTTTAATGGGTCTTAGTGACCTGAGTGACCATCTACACCATGTGCATGACCATGAGAAAGCTCATCCTGAGTAGCCTCGCGAACGTTTAAAATCACTCCGCTGAATAAAAGGTTTTTACCAGCCATTGGGTGATTTAAATCTACCGCTACAGTTTCATCATGAACAGCAGTTACGCCAGCTCTGAACTGGTTGCCATTGTTATCTTGAAGTGGAATAACATCACCTACATTAGGAATTTCACCGCCAGCTTCTGTAAACATGGTTTTAGGTAGATCTGCGAAAGCTCCCGGATCAATTTCTCCGTAACCATCAGCAGCAGAAAGTTCAAAACTATATTCATCACCAGTTTTTAAACCAGTTAAATGCTCTTCAAATTTTGGCAACATCATGCCAACGCCATATAAGAATACTAAAGGATTTTGCTCATCAGCTTTCTCTACGAAAACCTGTTGTCCTTCTTCGTTTGTAGTATGCAATTCGTAAGTTAATGCCACTACTGAGTTTGGTGAAATATTCATTTAATTTTTTTTAGTGTAAATACTCTAATGCTTCCTCAACAGTGTTAACCGGTAACTGGCATACTTTATTTTCGGCAAATATTTATTAAAATTATAAAAGCTCTTTTAAATATTGCTGGGCAAAGATAAGTTAATTATTTACCTAACAAAAAAGATGTTCTGATTGTTCAGAAAAGAAAATGTTTTTTAGCACTAGTACTAAAAGTAGTACCGCCAATTCAATCAATATTCTTACTTTTTATATCTAACAATTTCAATAATAGTTTTCTTTGTTGGTACATTTGGAGTATCAAAAACGGTTTCAGCGAGGCTCAAACCCCAATCGTTAAATTCATAAATTGACTTGTTATAATTAAAGACTAAACCATTCCTTTCTCTGCGTAAGCCACCATTTGGAGAAAAGGAATTGATTACGATGTCAATGATTATTTGCATATTTGGCTTGTAAAGCCTCTCATGTATGTATAAATTCTATTTTGTTGCTTTGATTATCATATCATCAACAGCGCTGACTAAGGCGCAAAACTCACATAAAATATCTATTTCAAAGTTTGCAACAATTAATTTTCCATCGGCACCATTGATATTTGACACCCTAGGTGTTAAAACTTACAGGTATTCTAATGATTTCGCTGACTATCTTGTTGCTGTGAAGGACATGACTAAAATAGACGGCTTTTACCTAAGAGCTGAAAATTTAAAGGATTTTTATAGAGGCTTAGAGGAAAGCACTTTAGAAGGCGATAAGGCTAAGTTAATCAGCAAAAAGCCATTTATTGTAAATGGACTTGAGGGTATAGAAATGACTTATTTGGGGTTAACCCCAAGTCTTCCCGATTTAAAATTTAAGCGAGCGATATTTATTAATGGCATTGTGATTAGCATAGATTTTATGACATCTGTAGAAGATAAGCTCCAAACCCAAGCAGAACGAGAATTATTCTTCAATTCATTTTCAATTATCGGAAAGAAAACTGATTTGAAACAAGAAACAATCAATCATCAAGTGGAAGAAAAGCAAAACTTCAATTATATATTAGGACGATTATTCGGTTATCTCTTTATAATTGTTTTTATTATCTGGCTTTGTAGAGCTTTTAGAACCAAAAAATCTAAAGGTTAAGCGCAAGCATCTTAACAAACAACTGATTTACAGCATATTAATTTAAAATATTTTACTGTAAATATGCTAACGCCTCCTCAACCGTCTTAACCGGCAACTGGCATACTTTATTTCGGCAAACATAAACCTTTGTTTCATTGCTTTGCTTACCAATTAACAGCGGAAGCTTACTGCTTGTGCCGCCCAGGATAATTTTATTCGGAATATAATGATTATTTAATGCCAGCTTAATCACATCTGCTTCCAGTCCGGTAATGGCAATTTCGTTAATTCCCTGCACCTCATTTAATAACTGAATGGCCCAGTTCGAATATGCAGAGCCATAAGTTTTAATTTTAGCCTGTACCCCGGCAAGCATGGCATCAGCCTTTTCAATGTATTTATCTTCATCAAAAAGCAGCCCCAGGCGCTTTAGGTTCTGTGCCATAACCGAGTTGGCCGCAGGGATTACATTATCCATCACCTCATGTTTGCGGGCAATGAGGTTTTCGCCTTTTGCTGAGGTATAGAACAACATAGGCGATTCACTATCTTCAAAATTCGACAACACATAGTCGGTAAAGGCTTTAGCTTCCACTAACCATTGCTCATCAAAATCAATTTCATACAGCGCAGTTAATGAATCGATTAAAAAGGCATAATCATCTAAAAATGCGACAATGGAAGCTTTACCATTTTTATAATTGCGATATAGCCCCCCGTCTTCGGCTTTCAGGTTATTTAAAATAAACCTTGCAGAAGTAGCTGCACGCGTGTAATAACTATTTTCGTTCAGTACAGAAGCTGCATCAGCCAATGCGCGAATCATCATGGCGTTCCATGCCGTTAAACATTTATCGTCTAAACCCGGCCTTACTCTTTTGTTTCTTACCTCCAGTAGCTTTTCTTTAGCAGCGTTTACCTTCAGATACAACGTTTCCAGATCGATGCTATATTTGGCAATCAAATCATCATCCGCAAGCGTTTTCCTCAATATATTCGTTTGTTCCTCCTCCCAGTTCCCCTCTTCGGTAACATTATAATATTCGCCTAACAATGCCGCATCCGCTCCTAATAGCGCATCAAACTGCGTTTTATCCCATACATAAAACTTCCCTTCTATCCCTTCGCTGTCGGCATCCAGGGCCGAATAAAAGAGCCCTTCGGGAGAAGTCATTTCATTAAACACCCAATTAATAGATTGTATAGCAATTTGCCTGAAAGAATCGAACTTTGTGCATTGGTAAGCCTCCAGGTATAAACTGATTAACTGTGCATTATCATAAAGCATTTTCTCGAAATGCGGAACGTGCCATTTATCATCAACAGAATAACGGGCGAAACCTCCTCCAATCTGATCATAAATACCTCCCCTGCTCATTTCTTCCAGTGTATGGCAAACGGCCGTAAAAACAGCCTCATCGTCTTTTAAAAAGCCATAGCGAAGCAAAAAGCTCCAATTATTGGGCAGCGGAAATTTTGGTGCCCGGTTGTATCCGCCAAAAGCAATATCGAAATGACGTTTCCAGGGTTCAATAATTTCTTTCAGGTGGCTGTCATTATAACCTTCAAGGCTTACAGCAGGAATAATTTTTTCGCTTTCCACAATTCCAGCAGTCAACCTTTCGGCATACTGAATCGCTTTATCCGGTTCATTTGCCCACAAACCGGCAACATTTTCCAGGATATTGATCCAGTCGCTTTTCCTGAAATACGTTCCGCCATAAATGGGCCGCTGATCTGGAAGGCAGATGCAGTTTAAAGGCCAGCCACCACTCCCGGTCATTAGCTGGATGGCATACATGTAAATCTGATCGATATCCGGCCGTTCTTCACGGTCTACCTTAATGCACACATAATGCTGGTTCATCACCTCTGCCACTTCGTAATTCTCAAAGCTTTCGCGTTCCATTACATGGCACCAGTGACAGGCAGAATAGCCTATACTAACCAAAATAAGCTTGTTTTCGGCTTTGGCTTTAGCTAAGGCCTCTGGACCCCATTCGTACCAGTTTACGGGATTGTGCGCATGTTGCAAAAGATAGGGAGAAGAAGCTTTGATCAGGTTGTTAGGCGCAGACATAATTTTGAAGTTTATAACAAGGAATTATTGAAGCGGTAAATCTATTAATAATCTACAAACCTGTTTCTATTTAGTTTTTGTTTTTATACTTTAGTTAAAAATCTATTTGTTATCATAAATTAGCCATTAAAGCAGTACAATTATTGTCGCATTCAGGTCTGAAATTTTAATATTCAGTCATCTATTGCAGCAAACAGGAAAACCGAACCGCACAATTAATAACCTATGAAAATTACCCATACCGAAATTTACCGCTTCAGCATTCCAATGGAGCCTTTTGTAATTGCAACAGGAACCATGCATTTTGCTCAGAATGTGTTGATTAGAATATTTACCGATACCGGGATTCATGGTGTTGGAGAATGTTCGGCTTTTCCGATGATTGTAGGTGAAACACAGGAAACCTGTATTGCCATGGCTAAGGATTTTGCGGCAATT
>Ga0308159_1005884_pt1 | contig 10052 bp, 10 predicted proteins | sample PhyCR1_FD_201040 | JGI IMG/M metagenome (GOLD analysis project Ga0308159, IMG submission 201040) | Phyllosphere microbial communities from UC Gill Tract Community Farm, Albany, California, United States - DLSLC.R1 | ecosystem: Host-associated > Plants > Phyllosphere > Unclassified | place: USA... | reverse complement strand
CAGCTTCTTCAATGCCTTCAACTACACGCCGCCGATCGTCGGCTTCGCCAGCATCGGCGCCAAGGACACCCTGCGCAACATCCGCGAGACGGGCGAGTTCGGCTGGAACCTGGCGACGCGGCCGCTCGCCGAACGCATGAACGCCAGCTGCGCCGCCGTGCCGCCCGAGGTCGACGAGTTCGCGCTCGCCGGGCTCACGCCGGTGGCCTCGCGGACCATCGCCGTGCCGCGCGTGGCCGAGAGCCCGGTGTCCTTCGAATGCCGGCTGACGCAGATCGTGCAGCTCCAGGGCGTCAGCGGAACCCCGGTGGAGACCTGGCTGGTGCTGGGCGAGGTGGTGGGCGTGCACATCGCGCACGCGCTGCTCAAGGATGGCATCTACGACACCGCGGCGGCCGAGCCGATCCTGCGCGCGGGCGGCCCGGCCGACTACTTCACCATCACGCCCGACAATCGCTTCCGCATGTTCCGGCCACGCTGACCGGTCCTTCCCTCCTTCCCTGTCCTTTCGACGCGATTCCCCGGTCGGCGCCCCCCAGCGCCGACGCCGCGAGACCTCCTGCGCCGCGCCCTCCGCGCGGCCCTCCTCTCTCCTACCACCGCATTCCGATGACCGACGCTCCCGAAGCCACCTCCCTCCCCACGCCGCAGACACCGGCCGCCGCCGAGTCCGCGACGCGCCCGACCGCGTCGCTCCACGAAGGTCGGTCTGATGCCGCCGGCGCCGAGATCGTCCGCCACGAAGGCTCTGGCGATGGCGCCGATGCAGGCGCCAGCGGCAACGACGGCGACGGCGGCACTGCCGAAGCCGGCGCCGCGACCGGCGCACCGCGGGCGCGGCGCTCGCGCGGCGGACGCGGCCGGCGCCGCTCCGGGCAGGCCGGCCCGAAGGCCGCCGGCACCGCCGACGATGCCACCGACACGGGCGACGCCGAAGGGATCGCCGCCGGCGACCCGATCGCCGGGCACCAGGGCGATCGCGCGGGGGACGCTCCCGCCGACGCCGACACGACGCCCGGTTCCCGCCGCGGCGACAACTCGCGCCGCCGCCCCGATGCCGCCCGGCCGCCGCGCCGGCCCGCACAGGCACAGGCACAGGCGCAACCGAAGGGCCAGCCCCAGCAGCAGCCGTCGCGCAACAAGGTCCATCCGGTGCTCCAGCGCCTGTTCGAGCTCTATCCGTCGATGTTCGGCGCCCGCTTCCTGCCGCTCAAGCTGGGCGTCTACCAGGACCTGCTGGAACGCCATGGCGACGAGTTCAAGGCCGAGGACCTGAAGATCGCACTCGGTCTGCATGCGCGCTCCACGCGCTATCTCGATGCCGTCGCGGCCGGCCATCCGCGCCACGACCTCGACGCCCAGCCGGTCGAGCCGGTGGCGCCCGAGCACGTGCACCACGCCATCCTCGAGGTGTTCCGCCGCCGCCAGTCGCGCACGCCGGAAGACCTTGGCGGCGCGCTGCGCGACCGCATCATCGCGGCCATCGAAGCCTCCGGCATCGGCCGCGATGCCTATGCCGAGCGCGTGCGCGCCCGCGATGTCAATGGCAATGCCGCCCTCGACGACGCCCTGGCCGAACTGGGCCGCCGGGGCGCCAAGCGCGAGGCCCTGCTGCGCGCCTTCGAAGCCAGCGGCCGGACCGAAGCCGAATTCGCCGACATGTACGGCATGGAACCGCGCGAGGTCACCCGCACGCTGCAGCGCGCGCGCAAGGACCGCGTGCTGGAAGCCGAAGCGGCGGCCCGGGCGACCGCCGCCGCTGCCGCCGCCGAGGCGGAAGGCGCGCCGGCCGAAGCGGGCGAGCAGGAGATGCAGGACGTGGAGGACGTGCAGGACGTTCAGGACGCGCGGGGCGTGGACGACATGCAGGACGCACAGGACGCGCCGACGGCCGGAGACATGGAAGATCCATCGGCGGCGAAGGACGTGCAGGAAGCACGCCACGTGTCATCGTCGACGGACACGCCGGACGCGGACACCGGGAAGACGCCGGCTGCACCGATCTGACCGGAATCGGCTCGCGGACGGCGTGAAACCGCCGGAACGCGGACCACCGGCGACCGGCGTGACGGCCGCTGGACCGCCACGCCCGTCGATGGCACCGGCCTTGGCATTGAGCAACGATCTGAAAAGATCTTTTAAGCCATTGTTTCTAGAGGCACGTCCGAATTCCTCGAGACGCAATTCTTTTGTTTTCCCGCTCGCGGCTGCTCGACCCGGGGGCTTCTCGGAATTCGGCGCCCTGTTCCGGACAATTGCAAAAGACCGATAACCGGTGCTGTTCCACCTCCGGCGGAGGGGACCTTTCCGGTCGTCGTCGACGCCATTTCGCGATTTCTCGCCCTGCTACATTGCCCGGGCCCCATTTCGGGACAGGGAGAAAAACAATGAGAAGCTTGAGCGGGCCATTGCTCTTGATGGCCGCCATGGGCACGGGGATCGGCGGCTGCGCCCTCTCCAACACCACGTCGACGGTGACATCGGCCTCCGATCTCGGACGGCTGCGCGTGATGCAGGTCAGGCGGTCCGAGGGTGGCGACACCACCATCGGCCCCCTGATCGCCAGCCATCTGCGACGACGCGGCTACGAGGTCTTCGAGGACGACACCTCCGGCCGCCAGGTCGATGCCGTGGCGACCCATGTCGACACGTGGGGCTGGGACCCGACCCCGCGCCTGACCGAGCTCACGATCACGCTGCGCGACCCGCGCTCGACCTACGCGCTGGCCACCGGCCGCTGGCTGCCGGCATCGCAGACTCGCCCGTCGCCCCGGGAGATGGTCGACGCGGTCCTCGACGACATCTTCGACGGCACGCAGGCCCGCCCATGATCTCGCGCTCCATGCGTCGGGCCCGTGTCGGGCTTCCCTTGCTGTTGATGGCGACACTGACGGGTTGTCTCACGCCGCCCAACCGCTATGCCATGTCGGCGGCGAGCAGCGGCTCCACCAAGCGCCATCCCCATTCGGTGTCGGTGCAGTCCCATGGCGGCACCGGCGGGGGGATCTTCAAGATGTCCGGGATCTCCGATGCCGACCTGCGCGTCGCCATCGAAGGCGCCATCAGGCGCACGGGCCTGTTCGGGAGGATCGCCGAGGACGGCCAGGCCGACTACGAACTCGACGTCACCATCGTCGAGATGACCCGGCCCTCGTTCGAGCATGCGTTCACGGTGGATCTGGAGACGGCCTGGCTGCTCACCCGCGCATCGGATGGCGCGGAGTTGCTGCGTCGCTCGGTGATGTCGAGCCAGACGATCCCGGCCAATGACGCGCTGTCCGATGCGGTGCGCCTGCGCTTCGCGATGGAAGGCGCGGCGCGCCGGAACATCCGGCAGGGCCTGGAAGCCATCGCGGCGCTCGACCTCTGAGCGACCACCGCCGGATGCTCAGTTCGCCGCGTTCTGCAGCGCGGCGATGCGCTCCTCGATAGGCGGGTGGGTCGCGAAGAGCTTGCCGATCGAGCCGGTGATGCCCATCGCCTCGACCGCCTTGGGCAGTTCACCGGCGGGCAGTCCGCCCAGGCGCGCCAGCGCGTTCATCATCGGCTGCTTGCGGCCCATCAGTTGCGCGGCGCCGGCATCGGCGCGGAATTCGCGATGGCGCGAGAACCAGGCCACGACCATCGCGGCGGCGAAGCCCAGCACGATGTCCAGCACGATCGTGCTGACGTAGTAGCCGATGCCCGGGCCGGAACTGCGGTCGTCGCCACGACGCAGGAAGCTGTCGACCGCATAGCCGATCACGCGCGAGAGGAACACCACGAAGGTGTTCATCACGCCCTGGATGAGCGTCATCGTGACCATGTCGCCATTGGCGATGTGGGCCACCTCGTGGCCGATGACGGCCTCGACCTCCTCGCGCGTCATGCCCTGGAGCAATCCGGTGGAGACCGCCACCAGCGACGAGTTCTTGAAGGCGCCGGTGGCGAAGGCATTGGGCTCGCCCTCGAAGATCGCGACCTCGGGCATGCCGATGCCGGCCTTGTCGGCGAACTTGCGCACCGTCGCCACGATCCAGGCTTCGTCGGCGTTCTGCGGGTTGTCGATCATGCGCAGGCCGGCGGTCCACTTGGCCATCGGCTTGCTGATCAGCAGCGAGATGATCGCGCCGCCGAAACCCATCACCAGCGCGAAACCCAGCAGCGACGTCAGGTTGAGCCCGTTGGCCGTGAGGAAGCGGTTGACGCCGAGCAGGCTGGCGACCACGCCCAGCACGGCGACGACCATGACATTGGTCAGGACGAACAGAAGGATGCGTTTCAAGGTGGTTTCTCCGTGGAGGAAAGGCGGTTCCGGATGGGGCGGCCCGGCCCCGGTCCCCAGATGGGGGCCGGGCCGCGCGCTTCAAGCCGCAGGGCGACGCCGGTCGGCCGGAAGGGCGGCTCGTGTGGTTGTCGATCTGGGAGCACGCGCGGGCCGGAAGACGTCGGCGTCATCATAGAAGCCGGGCCGCTCATTCCCCTCCCACCACAGGGGCACTCCGAGCACCGGCAGCGGGACGAAGGGCTTGGCGCGCAGCTGCTCCGGATCGAGCAGGGCCGCCAGGGCCTCGTCGTCGTCGGCCCGGCCGGAATCCGGCGCGCCGGCCACCAGGACATGGGCGGTCATCGGCTTGCGCGGCGCCACCAGCTTCTCGAGCAGCGCGTGGCCGAAGATCCGCAGGCGCGCCTCGCGCCACAGGTCGCGGTGGGTGACGAACAGACCCTGCCAGTCGCGCGCCAGCAGCGCGCGCCACAGCTCGGGCGGCGCGTCCAGCACGGCGCCGTTCTCGTCGAACAGGGTGAGCGCGTCGCGCAATGGTCCGCGCGTGGCGCCGATGCCGTGGCGCGCGATCTCCGCCGCCTGCAGCGCGTTGAGATGCCGCTTGGTGCGCGGATGGCGCAGCCAGACCAGGCCGTTGAAGAAGTCGTGCAGGTTGTCGCGCGTCGGCACGCTGCCGGTCTCGAAGATGAAGCGCTCGTAGGGCTCGCCGGCCGGCAGGCGGGACTGGGGAACGAAGCGGATCGCGGGCGACGTGGCGACCGGTCCCCCCGGTCCCGCCGGCGGAGGCGGCACGCAGGCATCGAGCGCCCTGGCGACCCACCCTTCCCCGCCATGCCGGCCGGCCGCCGCGCCCTCGTCCATGCCCGCGGCCGGAAGACCGGCGCCCAGCACCCGCCGGCCCGATGCCCGGTAGGGCGCCAGCCAGGGCGCGCTCCAGTCGATCGCCGATGGGTTCAACGCGCCTTCGCGCCGCCGATCCAGCGGATGCGGTCGGGATGGTGGAAGACGAGGAACTCGGTCGGCAGCTTCTCGAACAGCTTCACCGAACTGGCGTTCCTGCCCAGCAGGCCGGCCGTGCGCAGGGCCTGGGCGATGTCGTTGAGCGCCACCTCGCCACCGCCGCGCAGGGCCGGCGCGGCCTCGAGGATGAAGCCGGCGGCCTCGGCCGCGGCGGCGGCGGCGGCATCGACGGCCGGCGAGGCCGGCGGTGGCGGCGGCGGCGGTGCCTTGGCGGCCCGGGTCTTGCGGGCCGTCGTCTTGCGCGCCGGCGCCGCCGGCTCGTCGACCACGGCGGCCGGCGCGCGGGACGTCGACGCGGTGGACCTGCGGGCGGCCGGAGCCGGAGCCGGGGTCGGCGCGGGCGCCGTCGCGGCCGCAGGCGCGCGGCGGGTCGGGGCGGCCGGAGCGGCGCGGCGCGGCGGGGCCGCCGGCGCGGTGGCGGCGGTGGGCCGCGCCGGTGGCGCGCCGGCCTCGCCGCGATGGCGCAGGTCGGTGAAGGCGTCGTAGGCGGCGACGGTCTCGTCGCCGGTCTTGCCCTGCTGGCCGATGCCGCAGACGCGGCAACCCTTCTCGCGCAGCCGGATCACCAGCGGCGCGAAATCGGAATCCGACGACACCAGGTAGACCACCCGTGGCCGCTCGGCGACCACCAGGTCCATGGCATCGACCGCCAGCGCGATGTCGGTGCTGTTCTTGCCGGCGGCCAGATTGACCATCGGCCGCACGCCCAGCCGCTTGAACAGCGCCTGGTGCTTGAGCGCCGCCTCGGCCGTGCAGTAGGCGCGCCGCACGTGCAGCGCGCCATGCTCGGCCAGCACCTGGCGCACGGCCTGCTCGATGACATCGGCCGAGACGTTGTCGGCGTCGATGAGCAGCATGATGCGTTCATTCATGGCATCGCTCCGGGTCGGGGTGGGGTCGTTCAAGCGAGCTTCCATTTCAGGGTCTCGCCGCCGCGCAGCGGCTTGAGCGTGGCATCGCCGTAAGGCACCGTCTCGGGCACGGTCCAGGTCTCGCGCCGCAGCGTGATGCGGTCGGTGTTGCGCGGCAGGCCGTAGAAGTCGGCGCCGTGGAAGCTGGCGAAACCCTCCAGCCGGTCGAGCGCGCCGGCATCGTCGAAGGCCTCGGCATAGAGCTCGATGGCGGTCAGCGCGGTGTAGCAGCCGGCGCAGCCCAGCGCGTGCTCCTTCAGGTGCGCGGCATGCGGCGCGCTGTCGGTGCCGAAGAAGAAGCGGTCGCTGCCGCTGGTGACGGCCTCGACCAGCGCCAGGCGGTGGGTCTCGCGCTTGAGCACCGGCAGGCAGTAGTAGTGCGGGCGGATGCCGCCGGTGAAGATCGCGTTGCGGTTGTAGAGCAGGTGGTGCGCGGTGACGGTGGCGGCGGTGAAGCGGTCGGCCTCGCGCACGTACTGCGCGCCCTCCCGGGTCGTCAGGTGCTCGAAGACGATCTTCAGTTCGGGGAAATCGCGCCGCAGCGGGATCAGCACGCGGTCGATGAAGACCGCCTCGCGATCGAACAGGTCGACCGCCGGATCGGTCACCTCGCCATGCACCAGGAACAGCAGGCCGTGCTTCTGCATGGCCTCCAGCGTGGGGTAGGTGTGGCGCAGGTCGGTCACGCCGGCATCGCTGTTGGTGGTGGCGCCGGCGGGATAGAGCTTGAGCGCGCGCACGCCGGCCTCGGCGGCGCGGGCGATCTCCTCGGGCGGCAGGCGATCGGTGAGGTAGAGCGACATCACGGGATCGAAGGCCAGGCCCTCGGGCACGGCGTCGAGGATGCGCCGCCGATAGTCCAGCGCCTGCTGCGCGGTCGTCACCGGAGGGCGCAGGTTCGGCATGATCAGCGCCCGGCCGACCTGGCGCGCGGAGTGCGGCACGACGGCCTGCAGCGCGGCGCCATCGCGCACGTGCAGGTGCCAGTCGTCGGGGCGGGTGATGGTGAGGGTGGAGGGGACGGCGGCGGTGGGGGTGGGCTCGGCGGGGCGGGTCATGCGGCGATTCTCCCATCGCGCCCGCGCCGCGCCAGGCGGCCCCGGGGTTCTTCCCGCTCAGGTGGCCTCGATGGCGCGCGCCTGCTCCCAGGCTTGGGCGATCTCGGCTTCGACGTCGGCCTCGCGCGCGGTGTCGCCTCCGGTGCGCGGGCGCAGTCGCGTCTCGATGAGCGAGAGGTGCCCGTGCATCGCCTTGACGGCGCGCGCCGCGTCGCCCTGCGCCAGCGCCTCCAGGATGTCGCGATGTTCCTCGCAGGCGCATTCGGAAGCCGCCGACGGCTCGAAGAAGACGACCAGCATGGCGGTGCGGCCGACCAGTTCCTGGAGTTGCCGCACCACGAAGGGACTGTCGGTGAAGCCGGCGAGCAGCTGGTGGAATTCGCCCGACAGCCGGATCGAGGCGGCGCGGTCGCCGGCATGCAGCGCCGCCTGCTCGAGCGCCGCGTGCGCCTTCAGGGCGTCGAGCTGGCGGGCCGACAGGCGACCGGCCAGCCAGCCGACGATGCCGCCCTCGACGATGCGCCGCGCGTCGTAGATCTCGCGCGCCTGGGCCAGGGTGGGACTGGAGACGAAGCAGCCGCGATTGGGCACGATCTCGAGCAGGCGTTCATGACCGAGCCGGTGCAGCACCTTGCGCACCCGTTCGCGCGTGACGCCGAACACCGCCGCCAGGCGCGTCTCGACCAGCTGGGTGCCGGGGGCGAGCCGTCCCGCCAGCAGGACCTGGGACAGCACGCGATGGATGGATGCTTCCTGCGGATTCATGCGCCCAATGTAGTGCACGGCCGCCGCCGGCCGCCGGGGCCTCAGCCGGTCGCGCGGGCGTCCAGCCAGTGGCGCGCGATCCGCGCCCGCGTGGCGATCCAGAAGACGTCGGGCCGCTCGCGCAGGTGGCGCAGGATCCGCTCCAGCGCCTTCATGCGCCCGGGGCGGCCGATCATGCGCAGGTGCAGGCCGACCGACAGCATGCGCGGCCCCGTGCGGGCCTCGTCGGCGAGCCAGTCGGCGGCATCGCAGACGTACTCGGCGAAGCTCGCCGCCGTGTCGAAGCGCTGGGTGTGCTGGAACTGCATGTCGTTGGTGTCGAAGGCATAGGGCAGCACCAGGTGGGACCGGCCGTCGACCGGCACCACGTAGGGCGTGTCGTCGTTGTAGGCATCGCTGTCGTAGAGGAAGCCGCGCTCCACCAGCAGGGAGCGGGTGTTGGGCGTGCAGGCCGAGCGCGTGTGCCAGCCGACCGGGCGCTCGCCGGTGGCCTCGGTGATGGCGCGCACCGCGGCGTCGATCACGGCGGCCTCCTCGTCGCGGCCCATGCCGGCGTGGCTCTGCCAGCGATGGCCGTGCGCCGAGACCTCGTGCCCGCGCTCGATGGCGTCGCGCGCCAGCCAGGGATTGCGCTCGACGGCGCGGCCGCAGCTGCTGAGGGTGAATGGCGCCCGATGGCGGCCGAAGGCATCGGCGATGCGCCACCAGGCGGTGCGGGTGCCGTACTCGAAGTGACTGTCGATGCACGGATCCCAGCCGGTGCGCGGGTCGATCACCTCGTACACGCCCTCGTTGCGCGGATCGCCATCGGCCACCGAGAACTCGGCGCCCTCCTCGAAATTGAGCACGAAGGACACGGCCAGCCCGGCGCCCCCGGGCCAGCGCACATCGGGCAGATCGCGGCCGTAGCCGATGAAATCTCGCATGTCGGGTCTCCTCTGTGAATCGCTCGATCGCCCGGATCGGCTCAATCGGCCCTGATGCCGCGTTCCTTGACCACCTTCGTCCAGCGCGCGAATTCGGCATCGAGATAGTCGCTCGACTGCTTGAGCGTCATGCTCGCCACCTCGCCGCCGGTGTCCTCGACGCGGCCCTTGAAATCGGGCAGCGCGACCATGCGGCGCAATTCGGTGTTGAGCTTCTCCAGCACCGGCCGGGGCGTCTTCGCGGGCGCCAGCAGCATGTACCAGGACACGAACTCGTAGCCCGGCACGCCGGCCTCGGCCACGGTCGGCACGTCCGGCAGCTTGGGCGAGCGCCTGGCGCTGGTGACCGCCAGCGGCACCAGCTTGCCGCCCTGCACCAGGGGCAGCGACGAGGTGATGATGTCCACCGACAGCGCGACGCGGTCGCCCATCACGTCCTGCAGGGCCGGGGCCGCGCCCTTGTAGGGCACGTGGATCATGTGCGTGCCCGTCATCGATTCGAGCAGCGCCGCGCCGACGTGGCTGGTGGTGCCGACGCCGGAGGAGGCGTACTGGAGCGCTTCGGGCCGCGCGCGCGCCATGTCGAGCACCTCGGCCAGCGTCCTGCCCCTGAGCGACGGGCTCGCCACCACGACGCTGGGCACCTGCGCCACCACGCCGACCGGCACCAGGTCGGCCCGGGTGTCGTAGGGCAGCCTGGCATACATGGAGGGATTGACCGCGTGGCCGATGGTGACCATGAGCAGCGTGCTGCCATCGGCCGGCGCCTTGGCCGCCGCGTCGGTGCCGATCACGCCGCCGGCGCCGGGCTTGTTGTCGATCACCACCGGCTGCCGCTGGCCCCAGGCATCCGACAGCTTCTGCGCCACCATCCGCGCGTAGATGTCGGCCGCGCCGCCCGGCGGGAAGGGCACGACGATGCGGACCGGCTTGTCGGGATAGGTGGCGGCATCCTGCGCGAGCGCCGCGCCGGCGCCGCCGGCGAGCGCCAGCGACAGGACCGAGAGGAGCGCGGCGCGACGGCCGGACGACAGGACACGGGGGATGGATGCGGACATGCGGTTCTCCGGGAGGACGAGCCAGGATGGAAGAACGACGCAGGAACCTG
>Ga0308159_1005883_pt1 | contig 10057 bp, 5 predicted proteins | sample PhyCR1_FD_201040 | JGI IMG/M metagenome (GOLD analysis project Ga0308159, IMG submission 201040) | Phyllosphere microbial communities from UC Gill Tract Community Farm, Albany, California, United States - DLSLC.R1 | ecosystem: Host-associated > Plants > Phyllosphere > Unclassified | place: USA... | reverse complement strand
ATACCCATATACCAAAACCTTTAACAGCATTTGGGGATGGTAACTTGAAGTACCCTTAATCTTATAAGCATCCAACAGCCCCTGGATATTGATTCGGTTAATAACATCGTTCACGATGCGAACAGGATGGCCTTTTGCCACAAGTTCATCCAGAGTAGGCGGAATAGCCATAATCTGGTCTTGATAGTAGGGCTTGAAAACTGGTATTTGGACTGGCATAAACCTCAATTATTTATACTTAAATATCTGAAATTCAACGTAATAAACCAAATTTAAAAGGTAAAAAATTATTTTTTTTACAAAAAAAAGACTGCCTTTTTGAGACAGCCTCTTTTGGTTTACTGACCGGTGAAGTCTCAATGTCCAGGAACACAGAAAGACCTGACAGTTTTTCAAATTTCGTTTTCAGATTTTAACTGAGGAGCTGACGAAGTTTCCATACAAAATGAAAGGCAAACAAAACTTCGTGAGCCAATTACAGATCATTTCCACGATAATCCAACCATTTGAAGTTGGCGCTATTAATGGAAGGAGTACCAGAGGAAGTTGCATACAGCCCAAACAATGAACCCACAAAACCGCCTGCCACTTTTGTACTTAAAAACTTACCATCAACATTGGCCTGAAGGAGTTTCCAATCATTTGTTTTAGTGGTATAATAGAAGTTATATTTATCCTTATCTGCTTCTATTTTAAGATAAACGTTCACGCCGGCAAACTTAGTTTCAGCAAGTAAATCCATCGATTTTGAATCCCTATTTCCTTTGTATAATTGTAAAACCGGTTGTCCATTCGATATAGATTTACACAAATAATAAAAATTGTATTCGCTTTGAAATATCGTTATTCCTGCTTTTTCATTATCGGTTTTAGCATTAAAAATCAATTCTGTACTAGCTTCGCATTTTAAATGTTGCTGGCGTTTGCCAATAAATGCTGGGTTACCATTTCCCATTACCGTCTCTGAAAGTAAATTCATCGTCAGCCCTGATTGGTTGAGCCTATACCAAGAATTATCTAAAGTTCTTAAGAAAAGCAAAGCAGGATCAAATTTATCTTTAAATTTAATCCGATATGAAAAATTACCACTCTGAGGCCTTGCGTATTTATTCTTTACCTCCTTAAAATCTGCTGAGTAACTGTATTTAATCTCCTTACTTTCAGGATTGATTATCGGCCATTCATTTACCCACTTTACTGGCGCAATAAAAGTTTCCCTACCGGTATTGTAAAAATCGCCTTCGTAGGGACGAACAGCTAAAAATACGGCATAAGTTTTTCCATCCGGTCCTTCGACAAGCTCGGCATGGCCAGCAGAGGTAATGGGGTTATTCCGGTTCGGATCAAGGTCTCTTTGTGTAAGAATCGGGTTATTTTTGTAAGCGACGTATGGTCCAGTAGCCAATTTACTTCTTAAAATAACTTGCGAATGATTAACTGAAGTTCCGCCTTCGGCAGCACATAAATAATACCAATCACCACGCCTGAAAATATGAGGCCCTTCAATCCAAACCGGTTTTTTGCTAATATCCACTCCCCCATTCACCAATTGGCTTTCCTCTCCTATAACCCTCAAGTTAATGGGATCAAATTCATAAACGCGAATGGTCCTATGTCCGCTGTATAACGGTTTATTATCTGGCGCATCACTATTGTAAACGATGTATGCCCTATTCTGATCAAAGAATAAAGATGGATCGATACCCTTAACCTCCGGTAACCAAACCGGATCACTCCAAGGCCCGGCAGGATTTTTAGAGGTAACTACAAAATTTCCCTTTTGATCGATGAGGGTACAGGTCACATAATACAACCCCTTATGGAAATTTATTGATGGAGCGAATAGTCCTCTGGATACACCATCACCCAAAAAATTCATCTGACTTGGCCGGTCGATTACATTTCCGATCTGCTGCCAGTTTTTTAAATCCTTACTATGAAAAACAGGAATACCCGGGAAGTAGGAAAACGTAGAGTTAACCAAATAGTAATCGGCGCCAACCTTTGTTACGCTTGGATCTGGGTAGAAGCCAGCAAGGATCGGATTGGTGAATTTTATTTGTGCTGAACCAGCGATTGCAATAGAGCAGAAAAAAACTAGAATAAGCTTTCTCATTTTATAGTAATTATTTGGTTGAATATTGAAAGGTAAAAAATCAAACTTATAAATGCAACCGATTGCAGAAACTATTTTTTTTCTTATTTTAGTGCTTCCATTTTGATGAAAATCATTCTAACCATTAAAATATTTATGAGAAAGACTCGCATGTTATTGTTTACGCTATTAACTTCTTCTACATTAAGTTTATTTGCTCAGCCCTACTTGAAACAACAAGGAAACATCAAGCAACTCTATGTTCGAGATAAACCATACCTAATTTTAGGCGGAGAGCTAGGCAACTCAAGTTCATCCAATACCGATTACATGAAGCCCATTTGGAGAAAAGTTAAAAGCTTAAATGCAAATACAATTTTGGCGCCTGTATATTGGGAATTAATTGAGCCCGAAGAAGGAAAATTTAATTTTGATTTGGTTAATGATTTAATTGCTAATGCCAGAAAGAATGATCTGAAATTAATATTCTTATGGTTCGGGGCCTGGAAGAATAGTATGTCTTGTTATGCCCCCGGTTGGGTAAAAAAAGATCAGAAAAGGTTTCCCAGAGCCACAGATAAAAACGGAATAGGGCAAGAAATATTAAGTCCATTTTCTGATAACAGTTTAAATGCGGACATCAAAGCTTTCGAAGCGCTCACATCGTTCATAAAGAAAATCGATAGTAGCGACCAGACTGTAATTATGATACAGGTGGAAAATGAAATTGGCATGTTGCCGGACGCCAGAGACCATAGCATATTGGCGAATGCAGCCTTCAAAAAACCCATTCCGGTGAAATTAGCGGATTATTTAAAAAAAAATAAAAATAATTTAATACCAGAGTTTAGTGCGGCTTGGACAAAGAATGGATCGAAGACTACCGGTAACTGGGAAGATGTATTTGGCAAGAATTTGGCTACCGAGGAGATTTTTATGGCCTGGAACTATGCGGATTTCATCAATAAGTTAACCAGAGCTGGAAAAGCAAAATATAACTTACCAATGTATTTAAATGCAGCATTAAACTATAAAAAAGAAGCCAAACCGGGAGAATATCCAAGCGCTGGTCCGCTACCTCATATTATGGATATTTGGAAAGCAGGGGCACCAAGCATCGACATGTTTTCTCCAGATTTTTATAATCCAGACTTTAAATATTGGAATGATTTATATGTTCGTGGTGAAAACACGCTATTTATTCCAGAAATTCGTTTTGAACAAGGCGTTGGCGCAAAAGCATTTTATGCCATTGGCCATTACAATTCCATGGGCTTTTCTCCATTTTCTATTGAGAACGGGGATGAAAAAATGAATGCCGACATTGGTTCTGCATATAAATTACTAGATCAATTAAGTCCGCTTATTTTACAGCATCAGGGTAAAAAAACCATCAATGGTATCTTGTTCGACAAAGCCAATTCTAAGCAGGAAATTCGTTTGGGCGACTACATCTTTCGCTTTTCTCATGATTTAAATCTGGGTTGGTCGGGTAAAGCAAAAGATGAAAATTGGCCAATTACAGGCGGATTGATTATCCAATTGGCTCCTGATGAATTTATCATTGCAGGAACTGGAATAGTGGCCACATTTAAACCCCTAAAAGATAACTTTAGAGCCGGCATTGCCCAGATAGACGAAGGTGTTTTTGAAAATGGAAAGTGGATTCCAGGCTTGAGGTTAAATGGAGATCAAAACCATCAAGGCAGACATTTAAGAATTGCTGAAGGCGATTACAGTATCCAAAAAATTAAACTTTACTCTTATCAATAATGAAAAAGTGGTTTATAATTCCAATTATCTTTTTGAGTAATTCAATCTGTTACGCACAAATTAAGCTTCCAAGACTGCTTAGCGACGGGATGGTTCTGCAGCGCAATGATAGCACAAAAATTTGGGGTTGGGCTGCGGCAAACGAATCGGTCACATTGCAGTTTAAGGGCAAGCCTTATTTAGGCAAAGCCGATCAAAATGGCAATTGGAGCATTAAACTTCCACCACAAAAGGCTGGTGGACCGTATCAAATGGTGTTTTCGGCAAGTAATAAAATTATATTGAAAAACATTTTATTTGGTGATGTTTTTTTATTTAGCGGACAATCCAACATGGAACTGCCGATGGGCAGATTAGTAGACCAATATCCGAATGAAATAGCCAACAGCAACAACTCTAATATTAGGCAGTTTTTGGTACCCGATGAATATGACTTTAAGGCAAAACGGAAAGATTTTTCAGCTGGGTCTTGGCACACAGCCAATCCTACGACCCTACTTGACTTTTCGGGTGTAGCATATTTTTTTGCTTTAGATATCAATAAAAAAAACAAAGTCCCGGTTGGAATTATTAATGCTGCATTGGGCGGTTCTCCGGCACAATCTTGGATTAGCGAAAGCGCCATTAAAAACTTTCCCCAACTAGAAAAAGAACTCCTAGAATTTCAAGACGATCAGCTCATTAAACGAATTGAATCCTCAGATCAGGCGGCATCTAAAGCTTGGTATACCCAATTAAATAACGGCGATGAAGGATTGAAAAACAACTGGCGAAACAACATCAATGATAAGGATTGGTCAGAAATGAATATCCCTGGTTATTGGGCAAATGAGCCAATGGGAAAAGTTAATGGTGTTGTTTGGTTTAAAAAAGAGGTCACTATCCCCCAAAATATGGTGGGCAAATCATCGAAATTGTTGCTGGGAAGAATCGTTGATGCCGACTCGGTATTTATTAACGGAAAATTTGTTGGAGCCACCAGTTATCAATATCCACCAAGAAGATATCTCTTTAATAGTGGAATTTTAAAAGCGGGGAAGAACACCATTACCGTCCGTATTGTAAATAATTCAGGAAACGGTGGTTTTGTAATGGATAAAGATTATTTATTGCTAGCAGGAAACGATACTGTTAATTTAACCGGTAAGTGGAAATATAAGTTAGGAGTAGCATCGAAACCTTCACCCTCACAAACTTTTGTGCGCTGGAAACCCGTAGGCTTATATAATGCCATGATTGCACCTTTGGCAAACCTAAAGATAAAAGCCGCTGTATGGTATCAAGGTGAAGCGAATACTTATGATCCGAAAGCATATTTCGCTTTAATGAAAAGCTTAATTTCGGATTGGAGAGCAACATTCCATAACCAAAATCTTCCATTTTTGTATGTTCAATTGCCCAATTTTATGGAGGCAAAGGAGAACCCGACGGAAAGCAATTGGGCGGAACTGAGGGAAGAACAACGCCGTTTATCATCAGAAAATAATACTGCGATGGCCGTTGCAATTGATTTGGGAGAATGGAACGACATCCACCCTTTAAATAAAAAAGATGTTGGCAAACGATTGGCATTACAAGCTGTAAATCTCATTTATGGCGATAAGAAAACCGTACATTCCGGTCCTACGTTAAAAACGATAAAGGCGGAAAATGGCAAACTCATTTTAACATTTGAAAATATTGGTAAAGGGCTCGTGGCAAAAGGAGCTACAAAACTTAAATACTTCGCCATCGCGGGCGCTGACCAAAAATTTATCTGGGCTGATGCTGAGATTAAGGGAAATCAACTGATTGTTTTTAACAAAGAAGTCACCAAGCCCATGTTTGTACGTTATGCTTGGGCAGATAATCCCGAAGGGGCCAACTTATATAATATAGAAGGATTGCCAGCTTCTCCATTTGAGGTCCGCATAAAATAAATTAAAAAAGAAAAGCCATTCCTGTTCACCGGAATGGCTTAATTACTATATATTTAGTTTATTGTCCTTTCAATCCTTTGGCAAAACCCGAGAAAGCAGGTTTTTTTCCATAAGTAGCATTGAATAAAAGTGGTGCATCATTTTTAGCTAAGCTGGTAGTAATCCAACTATCAGTATCTGCAACACCCCAAACTGTTATTCCGCCGCGTTGCGCTTCCGGAACATATTTTAAATAAGCTTTTACCACGTAATTGTACATTGCTGCCTGAAGGTTTTGAAGCGCAGTTGAGGAACCTACGTTACCCACCTTTTCTGAAGGATTCAACCTGATGTCGAGTTCTGAAATTCTCACCTTTAATCCAGTTGCTGCCAATTTTTGAAACATGTCGTTAATCATATTGTATGATGTGTTGATGTTGCAATGCATTTGTGTACCTACACCTGTAATTCCAGTATTCGCAGCTTTTAATTCTTTAGCCATCGCTACAAACGCATCCAGTTTAGCGGTACTGGACTCCAAATTATAATCATTCATGTATAAATCTGCCTTAGCATCAGATGCTCTCGCATAAGTAAATGCCTTTGCGGCATAATCTCTACCCAAATAATTTTGCCAAACAAATACATCAGTTCTTCCTGTCGAGGGCGTATTTGAATTATTTCTCAATTCCGCCGCGTCACTAAACGGTTCGTTAATTACATCCCACGCCGTAATTTTCCCCACATAGTGAGAAACTACTGTTTGAATGTGATTCTTCATCGCGTTATCTACAAGTACAGTTAAGGCACCACCCGATGGAGGTGCAACAATTGAAGCATCGGTGATGCTTACATCATCGATATAAAGGGTATTCTGAGTACCGCCTAAATCAAACGCCAACTGTATTGCGGTTACACCAACTGGAATAGCATAATCATAAGTAACTTTTGAATAAGCAGTTGTTACAGGTTTTCCTCCTTGGTAATTTACCGAACCCGCAGCAGCCCCTAAATATGGACGAATTTCGAATTGAATATTTTGTGCCGCAGCACCTTTTATGTAGTAAGAAATGGTATAAGTTTTACCAGCTGTGACTGGAATTTGCGCTTTTGTGGCTATCTGTGTATTATAGTTTTGTCCGCCAGCAGGCACATTAACCTGAAGTGCTTTTGCACCAGCATTTACATTACTGCCGGTGCTTACAAATTGCCCGGCACCATTTAAAACCTGCCAACCATCTGCAGGTTCGGCCGTCGTGCCGACTGCTGTACTTTCAAAACCAGGATTTACAACCAAATTTGTTGGCCCAGAACCACTTCCGCCACCACCGATTAAGCCATTGTAATAAGATGCTCGTTGCTGCGAGTGCCAAACCAAGGTATGGCCAAAAACTTTAATTCCTGCTGTTGTGGCAAGATTATAAAAGTTATCAGCCCTTGTAAAATCGTAACTTCCATCCGCTTTCACTACGGCATCATTTTTCAATTCATTGCCAAATGTAATCCAACCTGCTTCGCGTTTTACAACAGCCCAATAACTGTTGTTGGTTGAGGAGAGCGGGTACTCTGCAGCCATTCCCAATGGGAAAGACACTAGCGATTTTAGTACAGCTGCACTATCAGTGAATTGTACATCGGCCAAGCTATCTGCTCCTTTATATATATCTTTCTTGCAAGAATACATCCCAACTACTGTCAATAACAGTAAGCCAGGTATAATTAATTTCTTTCTCATGTTAATTTCCTTTGATTATTTGACTAGTAGTATCCCGGGTTTTGGTATTTGTTTCTATTCGAATCTCCACCCGGATCTACAACACTGTTGATTTGACTTTGAGGAATCGGACGCAAATTGTGGAAGTCTTTCACATTCGGTGCACCATCAGGGTTGTAAGCTTTAACACGCTCAACCAATTTTTTACGTACAGCCAAATCTGCCCATCTTAAACCTTCTCCACACAATTCTCTTGTACGTTCATCCAAAATAAAATCTAAATTAACCTGGGCTACAGTAATGGTCATTGCTGCCTTTCTCGTTGCCAACTCACCAGCACTAAACCACGATCGGTAAGCAGCTCTTTCTCTCAACGTGTTAATTAAAGGAACCGCATCGCCTGCACGACCATCCTGAAGGGCAGCTTCGGCAGCGATTAAGTAAACCTCCGAAAGTTTCGCTACGATGTATGGCCTACCAGAAACATCTTGAAAGTTGTTACGCACACTATCGTCGTATTTTTTCAAATTCGGATACAATTGGTTGGTTTTGTTTTGGTTCGACCAGTATTCTGATGGACCTAAAACTTTATATTTTTTACCTAGCGCTTTCAATTGCGCCGCTCTGGCATCACTGGGCGCCAGATAAATTGCCGTATCGCCAATGGCGAAACCTACACCAGCCAATCTGGTTTTAAAGGTCTCCAATTCTGCACCAGTTCGCAAGGTTGCTACCCTCCACATTGTTCTGAAGGTTGCATCGTAGCGGCTATCATTTCCCTTATCAGCAAAAACACGATTAAATACATTCGCCGTTGGCGCCAATTGCCTTAATGGGCGGCCATATTGCAATGGCCGATCATCAATTAATGAAACTCCACCTACAGTAACCGCATTTTGATAATTGCAGTTAAACAAGTTATTTGATAAGTTTACTTTATCGGCGAAATCGCTACCTGGATTTGCCACCTCATTATTTGCATTGTTTAATGGCAAACGCTCAACAGAATATAAAATTTCTCTGTTGTAGTCATTGCCTTGTTTATGCACTTGACTATAATCTTGCAGTAAATCGGTTCCGTATTTCGCCTTATTGTTGATTAATTCCATTGCTGTTTTATAAGCATTGGCAAAATCTGAGGATTCTTTAGCATCAGAATATCCGCGGTACAAATAGATTTTTGATAACAAATGTAAAGCTGCAGATTGCGAAAGTTTAAAAGCATTTGTTGGGCGTGTAACCGGGAGGTTCTGACTAGCAAAAGTCAGGTCATTAATCATCGCCTGATAATTCTTTTTCAAGACATCGTTAAATGGAATACGGTTGAAGCCATAATATGCTACATCAGTAAAAACCAGATCACCAGAACCTAAATCCAATGGCACAGCGCCAAATTGAATCACTAATAACATGTAATAATGTGCTCGCAAGTAACGGGCTTCGGCCATGATTACATTTCTTGCTGCATCGCTCATGGTTACCTGCGGTGCAAATTGCAAAATTGCGTTGCACAAGTTAATATTCGAGTAGTTTCTATTCCATGGGGTTAGAATTGATCCATTGGTTGGCGGAATTTGGTAGGTGCCTAACTCAAGGGTTTGTCCAGAGTTTCCCTGGTCCCCAAAAGTCCATTCGTCGGTACCCATATTTGCTAATAAAACAGCTCCAATTGGGCCATAATCGTAACGCATACCTGCATAAACAGAATTGATAGCTGCCTGTAAACCCTCTGGACTTTTAAAATAATCTGTAGTAAATGCTGTGTAAGGGCGTTCTTCAAGTGCTTTCTTACATCCTCCAAACATAATTATAGTTGAGAGAAGAATGGCTTGTATATAATATCTTATTTTCATTTTTATCAATCTAAGTAGTGAGAAGATTTAAAAAGTAACATTTAAGCCTGCCAAAAACGTTCTTGTTGGTGGTATTGCCGCACCAATTGTTAAAGCCCTGTTTGAAATGTTTCCAGGGTTTGAAACTCCTTGATTACCCGTTCCAGTGGCCTCTGGATCCATACCACCAGCTTTAACATAAGGCGAGTAGATAATGAAAGGGTTTTGTGCGGTTACATAAACCTTAATTTTTTGAGCACCTAATTTCCTAGCGATGTTGTTGGTGAAAGAATACCCAAGATTTATACTTCTCATTTTTACAAAGCTTGCATCGTAATAACCTAAAGTTGATCCTGCATCGCTAGTAAGCGCTGTTGTAATTTGTCCACCAGATACATTTGGTGAAGGGAAGACGTTAGTTGGATTGGTTGGTGTCCAATAATCAACAGCCAACTGGTTTCTACGGCCATCGTTTATGGTTAAATAACCTGCCAATGGCTGGTGTACCTGACTAATCAATGTTCCACCGAAGCGGGCGTAAACCACGAATGAAAAATCAAACCCTTTAAAATTAAAACGGTTAGTGATACCCCCTTGAATTTTTGCTTGAGCATTTCCGATTACATGTTTATCATCGACCGTTAATTTGCCATCGCGATTGTAATCTTCCAATTTTAATTGTCCCGGCACAAAACCATATCTCGCCGCCTCAGCAGCCTCATCTGTTTGCCAGATACCAATTTTA